>Ga0075163_10011368_pt1 | contig 11605 bp, 12 predicted proteins | sample JI1023141ADNA_FD_71478 | JGI IMG/M metagenome (GOLD analysis project Ga0075163, IMG submission 71478) | Wastewater effluent complex algal communities from Wisconsin, to seasonally profile nutrient transformation and Carbon sequestration -... | ecosystem: Engineered > WWTP > Effluent > Algae... | reverse complement strand
AATGAGAAAATCATCTTTTTTAATTATTTACAATATAGTCCATTATTTTATAGTAGTGGTCGGATAGTTAGAGGAGATGATGGAGAAGCATTAGTTTTAGATACAAAAGATGGCCTAGCAAAATCTTTAGAGCAAACAAAAAGCCTACTATGTTTAACCAAAGAACGTTACTTAAAAGAAATTATAGAAGATGAGCGGTTTGAAATCTCTTTAATTAGCAAACAAAGAGATGTGCAATTATTAAGAGTTAAATTAAAATAATTATGGAAAATAAAGAAATTTTACCTAAACGTTTTGTAGAATCACGGCTTAGAGTACGGTATGCAGAAACAGACTCTATGGGAATTGTCTACCATGCAAATTATTTAGTTTGGATGGAAGTAGGTCGTACAGATTATTTTCGTGAACTAGGTTTTACTTATCGTAGACTAGAGAGTGAATATAAATTATTTACTCCACTAATAGAGATCAATTGTCGTTATTTAGCCTCTGCTGTTTATGATGATGAGGTGTTAATTCATACTTATATTAAGCAATTTAACCGTAGGTTAGTTAGATTTGGCTATGAAATTTATCGTACTAGTGATAATTGCAAGCTATGTGAAGGTGAAAGTGCCCACTTAGTATTAAATGCTGAGCGTAAACGCTCAATATTTCCTGAAAAAGTATTAAGTGCTTTTCAAAACTACATTTATAATGGGAAAGAAGGGCATCAGAGTGTTGACAGTCAAAAAGGCTAACACTATACTGCTGACCAAACACACAGCTTAACTTTTGGAGGGATGCGCGGGTGCCGCGACAAATACAGGGATCGCTTAATGCTACAGGTTTTAAGTTTGCTTTAGTTGCTAGTCGTTGGAACGATTTAGTAGTAAATCGTCTAGTAGGTGGGGCTGTAGATATACTAGAACGTTTAGGTGCCCAAAGTAATGATATTACTATTTGTCGAGTTCCTGGTTCGTTTGAAATTCCTCTGGTAGTAAAACAGTTAGCACAAACTAACAAGTGGGATGCTATTATTTGTTTAGGCGCTGTAATTAGAGGTGAAACCCCCCATTTTGATTATATTGCCGCAGAAGTAACAAAAGGCATAGCGCAAATTGCCCTTAGCAGCAATATTCCCATTACTTATGGAATTATTACTGCGGATTCCGTAGAACAAGCCATTGATCGCGCAGGAATGAAAGCTGGTAACAAAGGCGTTGAAGCGGCAATGTCTGCCGTGGAAATGGTTAATTTGTGCCAACAAATTCAACTTAGTATTAACAACTAGTTCAATTATTTGAACTTAGCTATTTAGTTTTTAGGTAAAAAATATGGGTGCTCGTCGTAAGGCTAGAGAGTGTGCCTTACAAATGCTCTTTCAATATGATATCGCACGTTCCAAGGTAGATGAAGTAATTAAAACCTATTGGGAAGAAATGTGTGAAATCACTGCTTCAGAAGCTGGCTCAGAAATTACTGAATTTGCAACTAATTTGGTTACTGGTACCATTGCGCATATGGAAGAAATTGACGATCGTATTAGTAATCGTGCTGCTAATTGGCGTATTTCCCGTATGGCAGTAGTAGATCGTAATTTACTGAGAATGGCTGTTTATGAATTCTTCTACGAACCAAATACCCCTAAAACCGTGATAATTAATGAAGCCTTAGAAATAGCTCGCCGTTTTAGTACTTATGAAGCAACACAATTTATAAACGGTATATTAGATGGGATTAAACGGGATTTAGAAGAAGGCCAACAAGCTTCTGTTAAGGGTGCTCCTTCTGGAGCTTAGTTTAGTTAGGCACACAAAAAATTTAATAACTTAGAGCTTAATACAATATAAATTAAATAAGATTGTATGTTTGCTCCTATTATTCTTAAGCCCTTGGCTTTTGATAACAAACCAGCCTGTTAAAGACTTGGCGTATTATTAAGCTATTTCTCCTTAGCTATGTTAACTAGTGTAGTTTAACTTCTTATTTAAGCCTTATCTCAATATTTTGTTAAACATAGATCCAATATTTTGTTTAGTTAAAGATCAAAACCCACTGTCTACTACCATTTCAGAAGTAACTTGACAGAAAAAATCCATGCCATATACTTTTGAAGGAAAAATCCCCCCAACAAAGCAAGTGTTTTTCGGGGCGTGGCTCAGCCTGGTAGAGTGCACGGTTCGGGACCGTGAGGTCGGTGGTTCGAATCCACTCGCCCCGACTTTCCTTTAGTCCTAGCGCGCAATAAAAGCGCGCTTTTTAACTTAATTGCTTTTGATATAACAACTATGCATATAGCCCGTTATTTCCTCATTAGTGGTAAAGTTCAAGGTGTAGGCTACCGCTACTTTGCAATGCGTGCGGCTAACTATTATCAACTTTCTGGCTATGTACGTAACCTAGCATCTGGACAAGTGGAAGTAATAGTAGAAGGGCAACGTGAAGCAGTTGAAGGTTTTAAAAAAGAACTAGCTGCTGGGCCTTATCATGCTCAAGTAATTCAACTTGAGGAAAAAGTATTAGAAATTTCAGGTCGCTATCAAGGGTTTCGTATTGATTACTAGGTAAAGTTAATTGTTGATTTTAATGATAAAACGGCTGGAGCCAAATTTATGCAAGAAAAACGTACACGCCCCCGTCTAAAAGTATCCATGCCAGTTCAAGTAATTGGGTATACTATTGACGGAGAAAAATTTCGCGAAGTTTGCCAAACATATGATGCTTCTGCCTTTGGCTTATGCTTGATCTTAAAATCTATAGTATCACGAGGTACAATTTTATTTCTTTCTATGCAAATGCCTCGTCGCTTACGCCTTTATGATTTATCTACAGAGATTTACCAGATTTATGCTCAAATTCAACGAGTTCATATGTTAGCAGAAGGTGGATGTGAAATAGGGTTATCTTTTATTGGTAAAACTCCTCCTCCTGGAGCTGAGAACTATCAAACAATGGAATTTCTTAATATAGAACTTCAAAAAACAAATACTTCTAGTAGAGTACCTGGAGAACTATATGTCCAAGCTACTAATGGAAATTATTTACAAAATCCATCAAAAAGCATAAATCCTAGCCCAGAAATTAGCTCTATTAAAACAGAAATTAACGATAGCGAAATTAACTCTGATAGTGTTACAGATAATAATTCTAATAATAATGCTTCTCTTTGGGAAAGACCTGGAAGACGTGATGCACGTCTTACTATTCCTATAGAGGTTATGATTGATTTTTTAGATTCAAGTGGCAAAGTTGTTTATCAAGAACCAGGTTTAGTTACTAATATAAGCCGTAGTGGTGCTTGTGTAATGGCTACTAAAGAAGCTCCTATAGGCAGCAAAGTAAATCTTAATATGACAAGAGAGAATTTTGCTGCAATATCTTGTATTAAAGCCGTTACCAGCGGCCAAGGTGGTGTTTGGAATTTACATTTAGAATTTCTTGATAAATGTTGGATGGGAGGCAGTTAAATGGAAGAACTTAAAAAGTTGATTCGTGAAGTACCAGATTTTCCCAAACCAGGGATTTTATTCTATGATATTACTACTCTGTTAAAAGATGCTAAAGGTCTAAAAACAGTTATTAATAGAATGAGTGAACCTCTTGCTGGAGAAAAAATTGATACTGTAATTGGTATTGAAGCTCGTGGTTTTATTTTTGCTCCAGCCTTGGCATATCATATTGGAGCAGGTTTTGTACCTGTCCGTAAACCTAGAAAACTACCAGCATCAACAGAATCTATAAATTATGAGCTTGAATATGGTACTGATACTTTAGAGATTCATCGTGATGCAGTAGGAGAAGGTCACCGGGTATTAATTGCTGACGATCTATTAGCAACAGGTGGAACAGCTAAAGCTGTAGTGGATTTAGTAGAAAAACTAGGAGGGCATGTAGCTGGGCTTAGTTTTGTAATTGAGCTAGATTTCCTTCATGGACGTAAACGGCTTGAAGGTCATCAGGTCTATTCTTTATTACAATATCAATCTTAAACTTGTTTAATCTAAGCAAGTTTTGTTACCATATTAACTTACTAAATAAAAAATTTATGTTTTGCTCTCGTAGCTCAAATGGATAGAGCAACGCCCTCCTAAGGCGTAGGTTGCGCGTTCAAGTCGCGCCGAGGGCACTTCCCTTTTACCAATTTACTAAAACCAAACAACATTTTGTAGGTTAAGTTAAATTTTCTCTGGAGGTCTGTTTGGAAGTAAAGCTTTTTACTGAATTAAAAAAATTTTCCCCAGAAAAAATGGTGAAAGTAAACCTTTTTGAAACAGAAAATTTATTTTGTGATATATATTGCCTCGAACCACAACAAAGTCAAAAACTTCATACTCATAATGATGCAGATAAAATTTACTTTGTATTAGAAGGTACTGGTCATTTCTTTGTTGGAGAAGAACAACAAACTCTAGGTATTGGTAACACAATTTTAGCTCCAGCAGGATTTTTACATGCTGTAGAAAATCGTGCAGAAGAAAGACTAGTATTATTAGTTGTTATGTCCCCTAACCCAAACGCTAAGAATAAAACTTAAAGTTTGTTAACACTAGTGTTAGTATTAATTAGTTTATGGAACAAACGACCAAAGAACAACTAAGGACAATGTTCTCTATCAAACCAGAGCCTCCTAAACAGCCGGCTGGCCCTAGCCCTTTAGAAACAATCCCTATTATAAATTTACTTGAAATGGACTTAAGTAATATTGCAGATATTACAACAGATGAGCCTCAAGCAAAAGATTACACATTTGGTTATGGTGAACAATTAAAAAGCCTTAGTAGCTATGGAAAATTAGAAGAAAGTAAAGACACTCAAGTTCGTAGTGACTTAGCAAAAATAAAAAAAAGAGATGGGGAAATTATAGATAACAAGTATGTTATTCTAGGCTCTTTAGGGGCAGGCGGAGCATCAGAAGTCTATTTAGCACAAAGATTATTAATGGGTGATAATGTAGCACTAAAACTACTACGTAGTAGCTATGCTCGTGATCCAGACACTGCCCGACGTTTTCACCTAGAAGCCGTTACCACAGCATCTATTAAACATCCTAATGTAATTACCATACATGATTTTGATTTTACTGATAGTGGTACTCCTTATATAGTAATGGAATTATTAAAAGGAGATACCCTTTTAGGTGAACAACAACGTGTAGGACATATTCCACTACGTCGAGCAATTCAAATTCTTACTCCTATATGTGCAGCGCTTAATGTAGCACATTCACAAGGTGTTATTCATAGAGACTTAAAACCTGCCAATATAGTTTTACACCGAACTTCTGATGATAATGAAGTAATGAAACTTATTGATTTTGGGATTGCTAAACAGCTAGCAGATAATGATTTTGATGAAATGAAAACGTTGCCAGGGTTAGTAGTAGGAACACCTGCTTATATGTCTCCAGAGCGTTGTATGGAAGAACCCTACGATCTTAGAACAGATATTTATAACTTAGGGTTAATTTTTTATGAAATAGTTGCTGGACAACACCCTTTTCAAGCTAAGACTATGATGGCTATGATGGCAAATCAAATCTCAAATATGCCTAGCCCATTACATACTTTAGTCCCTGAAATCCCTCAAGCAGTAGAAAATGTTATCTTTAAGGCACTAGCTAAATCACCTAGTGATAGATATTCAACTGCTTTAGAGTTTGCTGATGAATTAAATAATGCCTATTATGCTTCTTGGTTACAATAAAATCATTTTGCTTCCATAAAACTGCTCTAAGAACTACTACTAATTTCTCTCTCTTGTAATTATTTAATAAGCGATTAAGCCAAAGTCCAAGGTAACTTTTTCTTTCTTATGCCGATAATTACTTAGAAAATTTCTTTTAAAGGCATATATTCTTAACTTATTATTAACAAACTTTTTTAAGGCAACCCTATAGGTGTTTATTATGAAAATAGATGGGCCAAAATTCAATAACTTTACTAATATAGATAACGATTTATTAGAAACAAACAAAAAAGATGGAAAAAGTGTAGAAGGTAATTTATCAATTGGGTTAGAAGTAAAGCAATTGTCTAGCACAGAATCAGGAAAAGGTAAATTTAAGGACTTATCAACTAGTGAAAGCTCAGATAGGCCATTAAACCGCAATGATTTAGCTAGTATGAGTAGATCTCAAGATGATTTACTAGGAGCTAGCTTACTAAAACTACCTCCAGGGTTACAAAAGAAATTTTCTGGTGAGTTTCCTAAAGTCCCTGGAAATAATAATAATCAAACTCAAACTAGTTCAAATTCTGGTATTGGAAATAATAATCAAACTCAAACTAGTTCAAATGGTATTGGAAATAACAACAATCAAACTCGACCTAGTTCAAATGGTATTGGAAATAACAACAATCAAACTCGACCTAGTTCAAATGGTATTGGAAATAATGGAAACAATCGCCCTATTCAACAAGATCCAGCAACTTCTTCTGATTTTTTAAGAAGCCAGTTCCAAAATTCTGTGTTTAGGACTACTGGGAATGATATATCAAATAATAATCGTACTTTTCCATCACCAATTAATCGGCCAAATGCCAATGACCTTCCTTTGCCTAATAACAAGGGAAATAAAGTAAAATCAGGGTCTTTTAATATCCCTAAAGAGCTTTCTACAACAATAAACCAGCCTATTGAACAAAGCACTAAGGCAGGAAATTTATTTAATCAAAAAGATGCCTTTAAGGAAACATTTAAGGCAGAAAATAAACCCGATAGAGGATTAGATAAACCTAACCCAAAAAGTGGAAAACCTATAGACCAAACTTCCACTAATAATAGCTCTTCCCCTGTTGATGAAGTTGAAACCACCTTAGAAATAGAAATAACCCAATCAATAGAAGTTTCTTCAGATCAAAATGATGTTTCTAATGAAAATGATATTATAAGAGATAACTCAGACAATTCCCGTATAGGTAGAGGCCGAGGCGGTCGAGATGTAACATTTAGTACTCCACAAAATAATAATATCCCATCTGCAAATGATGATATTTCCCTTACAGAGCCAGCAACAGAATTAGAAACAGCAGTAGCAAATGTAGTAAGTAGATTAGCTAGTAAGGATTTAGCTCAAACTGCTCCATTATCACAACTACCAGAAAATATAGATGTGGAAAATATAGCATTAACAGATACAGACGAGGCTAGTCTTAATGCTCAAAATAACTTTGCTAGCACATTAAAACTAAGCTCTAGTGGTTTATTAGCTAATCAGCTTGACTTAATTAATTCTGCTTTAGATGATATTAGTAATTCAGCTAGTTTGCTACCCTCACAATTAGATAAAACTACAACTAATAGCACTGGTAGCACCAATAAAACTAATGTTTCTGAATTAATAGCTGCTAGTAATACTAAAGCTCTTTCAATTCCTGTTGGACAAAGCTTAGAACAAGTAGCTAATGAATTAGGAATAGATGTATTTGATTTACTTAAGGCTAATCCTCAATTATTAAAAGACCCATTACTTTTTGCTGGCCAACGGGTACGTATTCCTAATACACAAGAATTAGCAGGGAATTTACCAGCTAATAGTTTAACTTCTAACGCTAGTACATTATTAGAAAACCAGCTAGGAAAAAACCTATCTCAATTACCCCTTGAGCAAACAAAAGCGAATATAGGTATTTCTTCCTTACCAACCCAATCAGAGCTAGCAAAAGCAAGTTTATCTAGTAATGCTGAGTTAAATGCTAATGCAATATCAGTTAAATCAGATAAAAACCTTCATGCAGCACATCATGAGCGTACAATTGACCCTAGTACAGCAAAACCAGAGATCAAACATACAGAGCCTTTAGCTCCTGGTTTTGGTATTTTTGGTAATCGTGAAATAGAAATTGAAGTTGATGATGATAGGCCACAATCTAGAAGGAAGTTTAACCTTCCTGAACCATTTGATGAGTGGGCTGATCATATTTATAACGCCGCAGATAAATATAAGATTGATGCTTCCTTAATTGCTTCTTTGATTTGGTGTGAGAGTGCAGGTAAAAATTTAGTTGGTAAAAATGGTCATGGTCATGGATTGATGCAAATTGATGATCGTCGTTATAAACAATGGTTAAAAGCTAATGAAGACGGTCTAAATCCAGCAACTAATATTGATTTTGGGGTTTCAATATTACGTAAAAATATAGATTATTTCCGTGGTAAATTATCTGCAGGTATTGCTGCTTATGACTGTGGAATAGACTTAGTAGAAGAAACCTTAGTAGTAGGTAAAGACGTAGACTTTTTTACTACAGATAAAAACTACTCTTTCCGAATCCTAGCCCAACAAGACTATTTTCGACGTTTCTTTGATTAAAAATTTAGGGTAATTTCTGTTTACCCTAAATTTTCTGTGCTATTTCTAAATAATTACTCTTTGTCTGAGCCTTACATAAAGGTAGAGAGGTGGTATTAAGTGCTAGGAGTTGTGTTATTTTGCGATTTAGTAGCCCAATATTAATTGGTTTTGGTAAGCAAAAATCTGCTCCTGCTTCTAACATTTTTTCTCGTTCTATTCTGACATGAAAATTTGTTGAGATTGCTATAACTGGTACTTTTTCTTGTCTAGGAAGTTGACGTAAGCCTTTTACCATTTCAAGCCCTGACATCACTGGCATTTCTAGATCTGTAATAATTAGATCTGGGTAAATTGATTTTGCTATTAATAAAGCTTCTTGGCCATTACGAGCAGATAAAACATTATATTCTGGGGAAAGTAATTCGGCTAAAAAGCCTCGCATATAAGATTCATCATCAACTACTAAGATTATTGCCATAATTACCTCTTAAAATTAAATTTAAGGCTTTATTATTTACTTGAGCTACTTAAACTTCTGAGTTTATTTATTAGAAAAACATAACAACTTAAAAAGATGAGAAATTTTATTTAAGAAATAAAATGTCTTGGCTTTACGGGCTTATGCAAGTTCTCATCTTTTTTGTTGTGAATGGTGAAATGTTAAGACTTTATTAGTTTTTCAACAATCAGAAGGATGCTCTTTTTAATGTAGGTTGATATCTGAAAAGACTGTCAGAAAAATTCTGACAAATTTTGTAGAGATAAAAAAAGAATATTTATAGTTAATTAAATAACTAGTTTATTTTGTATAGCATAGCGGATTAGTTCAGCATTATTCCTCATACCCATTTTTTCTAAAATTCTAGCTCTATGAGTACTAATAGTTTTAACACTTACACATAAGGTTTGAGAAACTTCTGTTAAAGTTTTTCCTGAAGCAAATAAGCATAATACTTGTAACTCACGGTCTGAAAGTACTTCATGTAAAGGTTTTTGAGAGTCTTTTACTAGTTCAAATACTAGTTTTTCTGCCAAACTAGGAGATACATATTTACCCCCTTGAGCAACTTTCTGAATTGCGGCTATTAACTGTTCTGAAGCGCTTTCTTTAGTAAGATAGCCTGATGCACCTGCCTTAAAAGCGCGTGTTGCATATTGTTCTTCAGCATGCATGCTTAAGATAAGTACTGGTAGTTTTGGAAAAATAATTTTAACTTGTTCTAATATTTCTAAACCATTGCGATCTGGAAGTGAAATATCCATTACTACCATATCAAAACCACCTGCACGAATTTTTTGCATTGCCTCTTGTCCAGAACTAGCTTCACCAGCCACTACCATTTCAGCACTGTCAGCCAAAATTTGTTTTAGCCCTTCCCTAACAATTGAATGATCATCTACAACTAAAATTTTAATTACATTATGTTTCATAAATAGTTATTTTTTTCTAGTCATAAGTAATGGGATTTTGATATTAATAGTTGTACCTTCACCTATTTTACCTTCAATATTTACCTTACCGCCCCAAGCAACAACCCGTTCTTTAATACCAATTAAGCCTAAAGAAGTAGAATCTGTAATTTCTACTTGTGTAATCCCTCTACCATTATCATTTACTTCTAAAGAAAGCTCTCCATTAACAAGTTTTAAACTTACATCCACTTTTACTGCATTAGCATGACGAGCTACATTAGTTAGAGCTTCTTGTAGGACTCTAAACACAGCCGTAGCACAGTTAGATTCTACAGTAATATTTTCTGGCTCTATAATTAAATTACATTCTATTTCTGTACGAGTTTGAAACTCACGTACTGCCCATTCTATAGCAGCTACAAGACCAAGATCATCTAGGATTGTAGGCCGTAGTTGTGTAGAAATTCGTCTTACAGTTTGAATAGTAGCATCAATTAAGTGAGACATTTTTTCTATTTTGTTACGTAACTGTCCTTGCTCTATTGCTAGTCTTTGATTTAGCCAAGAAAGATCTATTTTAAGTGCAGTTAATGCTTGGCCAAATTCATCATGAACCTCTCTAGCAATTTTAGCTCTTTCCTCTTCTTGTAAAGATTGTAGGCGTATAGAAAGCGCTCTTAAGAGTTTTTCTGAATCACGTAGCTGTTTTTCAGCGCTTTTATGTTCAGTAATATCAGCAATAATTGCCATTGTACCGTTTAAGTTACCTTCTGAATCAAAAAGAGGAGCCATAGAAATACTTACATCTATTAAAGACCCATCTCTACGGGGGCGACGAGTTTCCATCGTATCATCTAAGCGGATTTGCTGTAATGTTTTAGGGCTAGCAAAACCTTTATCCCAATCTTCTCCAATTTCTCTATCTTCTTGAGTTCTATTAAAAAACATTGGTAGTTTTTGACCTAGTATTTCTTTTTTTGTCCAACCAAAAATACGTTCTGCGGCTGGATTCCAGATTTTTACAGTTTCATCAGGGTTTAACATAACAATGGCTAAAGGTGAAGAAAGGATTAAAGCTTCTAGGGTTTGATAGGTTTCTTGTAATTCTGCTTCTACTTTTTTACGTCCTACAACTTCTTGGGCTAGTTCTTTAGTAGCTATTTCTGCTTCTCTAGCACGTGCTTCAGAAATCTTTACTAAATACTCTATTTCATTTATTGGTTTACGTTTAGTAATATCCTCACAGCTTGTTATTATCCCCATTGCAACGCCTGTTTCATCTAAAAGCAGGTCTGACATAAGTTGTACAGGAAAAATAGTGCCATCTTTTTTAATGTTAACACTCTCTCTTTCCCACCTTTGTAGTTGAAGAATTTGTGAAAAAGTATTTGGGTTCCATAATTCTTTTGGTGAAAAGATTTTTACATTCTGCCCTATTAATTCCTCAGCTAAATAACCATGCATTTGTGCTTCAGAGTGATTACAATAAATAATTTTGCCGGATATATCAGTAATAGTAATTCCTAGCTGCATTGCATCTAATGCTTTTTCTAATAACGATGGTTCTTGGTTTTGTCCAATGGAGAAAGAAAGTAATTTATTTTTTAATGATGAAAAGGATTTCATGTACTAAACACTATCAATATCTAAGAATTTTTAATTATTTAGATAATGATAGCTGGTGATTAGCAAAATGAAAACAAATATAAAGCCTTAGAAAGCTTTACTAAAGCCTTAGAAAGCCTTAGAAAGCCTTAGAAGTTTAGAAAGTAGTATTGATAAAAGGACAGGTAACTTAAACTGTCAAGGTGCTTTATTACAAATCTATTGAAAGATTTGGTAAGTAAAGCATTCCGAAACTTACTAGTAAAGTTAACTATAGGTAGTAGAAAAAAGTATTAGCAGGCAGCGCTTTTA
>Ga0075163_10011367_pt1 | contig 11605 bp, 5 predicted proteins | sample JI1023141ADNA_FD_71478 | JGI IMG/M metagenome (GOLD analysis project Ga0075163, IMG submission 71478) | Wastewater effluent complex algal communities from Wisconsin, to seasonally profile nutrient transformation and Carbon sequestration -... | ecosystem: Engineered > WWTP > Effluent > Algae... | reverse complement strand
TTTGCAGCCAATCGCCCTGGACGGCTTGCTCGCAAGTCGCCCGGTCGCTCTGGCCGGCAAAGCGGTCTGGCCCATTTGCCGGCAAACCACTCGGACCCCTTGGCCAGCAAGGTACATCTGGCCAACTTGGGGGCTGGCCGTAAGTACTTGTCATGAGAGGCGAATTACTTCCCTGTCCGATTGGCAGCCCGATGTGGCTGGCAAACCCCTCGGCGTATTTGCCGGCAAGTCCGCCCGCCGTATTGCCTGCTAATAGGGTCGGGTCGGTTGGCAGCAAATCGCCCGGCCCCTCCGCGCCGCAAAGCGCCCGGAGCAGACAACGATCCACCAACGCAAGATCAACGCAAAACCAACGATCGCTCGCCTCCGTCTGATTCAAGCTGAAGACATGGACAAAAAAACCTGCCCGCAGTGTGGAAAGATCCTGAAGCCGAATCGCCGAGGAGTGTTCTGCGGGCGACGTTGCGTCTGGCGTGCCTGGCGTCAGCGCAGCATCGCTCGTGGCTACGAGGCCAAGAACCTGCCGCTGGCAATACCGCCGCCGAACTCAGAACCGATGCTGCCGGAGCTGGGGCCGGAGCGGCTCCGCGTGGCCAATCGGCTCGCGCTGATCGCTCACGCCCCGGCTGACGCGCGAGGCTACCGCGTCGGAATCCAGCCGAGTAACCAACAGCTCATGCGCTGGTTCCCGCCCGCCCGCTTTCGCACGCCAGGGATGTTTTTGCTCGATCCGTTCGAGGGGCCGGCGGTGCCGATGCAGGGCACCTACGCTGTGGTGTACCTCGATAGTCGTGGTCTGCCGCTGGGCGGGCCGCGCTTCACGCTCGCCGTGGAGCAGATCGACCGGCGGCTGGTGCTGACCGATGGCGACCGGACCTTCAAGCCGCGGCCTCGGGGGTGAAGGCGGGCCTGGCTCTAGGCTGTGTCAGGCCGCGGTCAGCGTTGTACAGTAGCCGCGTCGCGACCAAGGCCCAAGGCGCGCCGGATGAGTTCTCATCTTTCGCGAAGTAGCGCGGGACCGCTCCCGTGACGGCACAATGCGACGCGTTCGGATCGTGACGCTCGCGGCGTCACGCTCAGCGTAGCCGGGGGAGCCTATCCGCAGCCAACTCGCTGAGGGAGAACGCCGCATTGATTCCGGCGCCGGACATAAACGTGCCGTCGAGCGGCTCAACGAGATGGGCCAAGCGTGACGCTTGCGGCGTCACGGTAGGCTTGGCTGAGGCAGACATCAGGAGCCGAGCGTCGAGCGACGATACTGCGATGCGAAGGGTGGCTAAAGACCGGCGGCGCGTGGCACGCAAGGAACAATCGAAATCGAGCAGCGGCCAGCGTGCGTCACGCTGCGTCACGATGGGCCAGGGGATTGGTCTCGCGAGCCCAAGGGTCGACCGGGGTCGATGTAGTCCAGAGCCGCTCATGCAAGCCGGCGGCCCTGGCAGTCAATCGGACAAGGGCTGATGGCTCACAGCCCAGCTCCGCGTGCGTTCGCTGTTCAGGTGCGGCGGCGTATGCAATTCATAGTATCCTGTGCGCAAAGGGAACGTCATCGCTCTCAGCATGAGTCGCAAGGGCGACTGCTGGGACAACGCCGTCGCTGAGAGCTTTTTCGGCACGCTCAAGCAGGAAATGCTCTTTCGTCGGGAGCTGGAGCCTAGCTTGGCCGTTCAGACGGCGCTTTTTGAATATCTGGAGACTTACTACAATCCCAAGCGACGGCACTCGACGCTGGGCTTCCTCAGCTCCGTCTACTTGAAGAAAGGACAGACCGAGCGGGCTCAAACATGCAAGAAAACTGTCCACTAAATCGAGGCAAGGTCAAACCTTGCGCAGCCCTGAAGTCACTCGACTTGCATTGCTGCACCATATCCACACCTTGATACAACACATTCCGATGGACGGGTCGGATCCGTCTGTAAGCCATGTCAGCCGACACCGGGCCTCTTGAAACACTCTACAGCCCTGCGAATGAACTTTCGCACGGCGTATAGAGCCAGAGCGTAAATGCGGTGTATCTTTTCTTGTTTGCTCGATAGAATTGCCCGACTAGAACAAGTCTTGTTCCTGGGAAAAATACTCGATGACCGACGAAGCGAAGGCAGCCAACGAGACACCAGACCGCAGGCCAATGAGCGAATTCGGCAAGCGGGTGCTTGAATGGGTCTCGCAGTCGGAGCGAACTGCAGCCGTGCCCCAATCCGTGCGCGATGCCATTGAAGCGGCATCACCGGGAGCACTGGTGGAGGATTGGCGAAACTTGGCAGCGCTCGGACTTCGACTCGTTCACCGAGATGATCTAGCAGCTGCCGTAGGTCATGTCCAGGTAATGGAGACACTGCTCCCGCTACTGGCGCTGACCACCGAATTCGCGCGGGCTCCCAGGCTCCTGCGATATTTGGTTGCTGTAGCGCAGGGTGATTTGGACGCGGCAAATAATCTATGGGGGCAAAACGTCTCCGATTCTAGCGACGGCCCACAGGCGAGCCCAGAGTTCTTCCGTTCTCTTGTAAATTTGCGAAGGTTGCTAGCGAACGACCTCGGCGAAGAGCACGCTGCGCTTCTCGCTGGGCTGCCAGCGATGGCGCTGCTTCGATTGCATCGCAGCTTCAAGAGGCGTGTCGGTGACAACCCTTGGCTGCTCTCAGATGACTGCGCGGCGCAGCTGGCCCGGCACGTTGCTGACTGTCCTGCGGAGTGCAGGGAGCAGTTCGATTGGTTACGCGATACGCTAAACTATATGGCGGGCCGGTCGGAGGATGTCTTGATTGGCACCCGACGATTCGATGCGCTACAGCAGATGGCTGCAGCCCGCGTACTTCCGGGCGTCCCACTCGCAGAACTGTTTGATAGCATCGACGCAATGGCTGTTTCAGCTTTAGAGGCCACCGAAGCTGATGGTGTGTCGCGCAGGCTGCATGGATTTCTCGCCGAACACCCCGCTGAGTTGGCGACCCTGTGGCTGCTGTGGCGGAGCGTACAGCATAGTACCCTGCCGGAGCCGGACCGGAGAGAGTTGGCCGGCTTGATAGGGCTCAGCCTTCGTCCACGTGCTTTGGAACGGGCCGTGGCACTGCGGCGCCGGACGCTATTTGAATACGCAGTGTCAGGGCCTGGTAGGGAACGAACGATCGAGCGGCAGGCTCACCTGCACTATGCCTTGGCGCACACGCTGCGTGCACTGACGGAGTACGAGGGTGATCACGAGGCTCTCCTAAAGGCGTGGCAGGCGTCGGCCTGGCAAGCCATGGTGCTCTCTGGGCGCAGCGGAGAATTCTGGCATGCGGCTGACTCGCTCGACGGGGCGTTGACTGCACAGAGCGCCCTGGCGCGGCTCCGCGGTGAGGGTGGCGATGAGGGAGTACAGCAACTTCGCGGGTGGCTCGCGAACGCGGAGGATCTCCAGCCTGAGCTGCGGGCCATCATGATGCGGCGGTTGGGAATGCTTCTGCTGAGCGATACTCCAGACCCGGACAGCGATCCGGCGCGTGAGGCGCATGCCACGCTTGACTCGGCGACGATCGTCTTTGAAGGGCATCCAGGAAGCGAGTCGCAGTTGGCAATGATCGCTGAAGTGCGAGGCGTCTGGTTCAGTCAACTGGCCCAGCGCGGTAAATCCTCGTATGCCAAAGACGCTGGAGAATCATTCCAGCGGGCTCTCGATCTGCTGAAGCACAAGGATGACGAAGATCGCGAACCATACGCTCGAATTATCCGCGAGTACGCGAAGGTACTGCGTATCGTAGGACAGAACGAGCTGGCGATGGAGTGGCTAAATCGGGCGCTCTCGCGGACACACTTGGCAACGCCGACCCGTATCCAGCTCCTTCTAGACCGCGCTGAGCTCCGGGTCGCGGACGCAGCGGGGCCGAGTGCCAGCCACGAGCAGGCCCGCGATGACTTGGCGGAGGCGCGTGAACTACTCGGCCCCGATGCTCCGGTCGCGCTGCTCGAATCTGTGATGTTCCGTGAACAGGAAGTGCTGGCCCACCTCCGCGATGCCGCGTCCTCGCTGCGAGCGCTGGATGACTGGGAGGAACTGCTTGGCACCGCCAAAACGCCCCGACTCGCTGCGTGGGCTGATGCGCGACGCCTGGAGCGTCTGCTTCAACGTGATGCTCCTGGCGACAGCGAAGCAGCACTAGTAGTGCTGGACCGTGCACTGGCCCGGAGCGCAACGGATGAACTTGAGGTACGCGAGCAGACTCTATCGGCAGTCCATGAGTGGCTGCGTCACGCGGCAAATCATAAAACCAGTGGGTACTCTGAGCGAAGGATGAAGCAGCTGGCTGCGCTGGCGACCGGCAGTAGTGCTCGGGAACAAGAGCTTCGCCTGTTGCTCGACATGCTGCGCCACCGTGCCACCGGGGCGCCTACACTCGATTCTGTGCTGGGCACGGCGATGCAGCTGGCCTACCAACACGAGCGTGAAAGCGACGCGCACGTATATCACTTAACTGGTGCGCTCTTCTTCGCGCGCGTGGTCCTGCCCGCAACCGACCCTCGGGTTCGCGGTTTGGCGGAGATGGTCGAAGAGTGGATGCTGGCGCAGTCGCCGCGCACCTTTGATTTGGGGCAAGTCGGTGTTTTGCTCGATCTGGCGCGGGGTCGCCTGGAGGCTAGCGAGGAGCCCTCGCTTCACCACGCCGATTCGGCGCTTAAGCTGCTGGCACATGCCGATCGGGCGAGGCCCTTCAGTGATATGCCGGAGCCTATGCGCACGCACGCCTACGAACACCGACTGATGGCGCGGCTGCGTGCTCTGCGTACACGCCCCGGGCAAGTGGTCGATGCGATGCTTAGGGAATCTGAAGCGCTGGTTGCCGAGATCCGGCGTCTCTTGGGGGGCCGCCCTGATCGTGAGAAAAAGGCAGCCTCGGATCTTTGGTTTACCCTCCATAGCTATCCCGCGCTTGAACCGACCCGGCTGCGCGAACGTGCCGGTGTCGTGGCTGCCCAGTTCGGGCTGGTCAACGAGCAAGCCGATGATGGAATGGCGCGAGTCGCCGCGCTGATTGAACAACGTCTCGTCGAGAACCCAGAAGAGGCTGCAGCTCTCATCTCGGCAGGACTGACCTCCGACGACGCAGCTCACCTGTTGCGCGCTGAGCAGTGGGCGATGGTGGGGCTGAGCGAAGCACGTGCCGCGGACCGGGCGATTCGATTACTAGAGCCACTCTCTCAGCGGTTCACGCAGCTCCCAGGCGCACGGGTCTACCGCGTCCTCGGGCGCACTCTGTTGCACTACCCGAGTGCCGAGCGGCCACGGCTATGGCCCAAGGCAATCGCTGCATATGAGCAGGCTTACGCGATGTGGCCACCCAATGATCTGCCTGAACGGTTCGACGTGCTGGAAGAAGCCGCTCAAGCACTCTGGCGTGCACATGGGCACAGCGCCCTCCCTGAGTCTAGCAGCTACGGCCCGCGCGCGCAGGCTCTGCTCGATGCCGCGCTGAACGGTCCCCACTTGGCCGGTTTCGCTGTGGCTAAGGCACGGCTGCTACGGATGCGCGGGCTCGTGGCACAGTCTCTAACCACAAGACCATTCCATCGCGAGTTGGAACCAATGCGACGCGCGTTGGCATTCCACGAGCAGGCGTTGGGTGTCTGTCCCCAGGGCGCACACGAGGACCGCTATCAAATCCTTATCACGCTGGCCAATGCATTGCGCGACCTTTACGATATGGAGGAAGAACCTGCGATTATCGAACGAGCAATCGCACTTTACCGCGAGACACTGCAGATCGCGGCAAAGCACAAAGTGAGCTTGCTGCATGATACGGCGCGGGTACAGAAGTGCTTTGCTGACGCGCTACGGATGCGTGGCTCAGACGCTGATCTAGAGGAGGCGCAGGGCTTGCTCAGTCGTTCACTTGCCGCGAGAGGCAAAGAGCGCCCGATCGAGCGGGTGGAGAGCCTGGTGAGTCTTGCTCACCTGGAACTCGCCAGGCACGGGCGAGGCATGGCTGGCGCGCTGGACGCGGCCCGAGAAGCAGTAAATGAAGGAGAGTCGCTTCTTTTGCCAGATTCAGAACCAGCGCTCTCGATGGCTCTGTCGCAGTTGCGCCGGCAAATCGCGACCGAGGGCGGCGGGCGAAAAGATGCCGCAGCCGAGAATAGCGCGGAGGCTGTACTGCAACGGCGTCTAATGGAACTTGAGTTTAGGCTCGGCATCGGCAAACTGCCGGCCAAAGAGGCGCAGCTACTGCGCGAGGAGTTGGCTCAAATCGCCGTGCCGCTTGGCCTCAGCAGTCTGCTGTCCAATACCTCTGAAGCAGCCATGAAGCGGATGAGCAAATTGCTGGATCAACTCAGAGCGCAAGGTGCCAAGGACGCCCACGTCCCCATCGCTCAGGCAGCGGTACACCTTGAGCGACTAGTCTCTAACGGGTCCACCCAGGAGGCGCTCCAGTATCTGACTAGTATATGCATGGGCCTCTGCGGAAATTCCCCCTCGTGGTCCCTCGATGAGTATCAAAAGGTCGCGCGGTTTATCGACCGACTGCTCAGCGAAGAGAATCTGAGCTCGCTTCCATGGGAAGCGGCGACCTTGCTGCGGCACCAGGCTGCCTATCTGCTTCGACGCTACGAGTCCGCGTTGACGCCCCAACTCTGGGACCTCATGGAGCGATTGTCAGGGGCCGCGGTCCTCGAATTACAGCAGCGAGCTCCGGAAGACGGCATGCTTGTGGAAATACTCCAGCAACATGGGATCATCCTATTCCGCCGCCGCGACCGTACTTCGCGCGAGCGCCGGCACGAAGCGATGAAGATGCTTGAACGAGCCCTGGTTCTGGCTCGGAAGCACAATAGCCTTTCCTGCGAAGTAACTATTATGAACGATATTGGGACGCTGCTGGATGCGATGGCGGACGAGAACCCTCGCTATCGAGACCGAGCGCTCGCGATCTACTCAGAGGTCATCGAGCGAATCCGGCGGATACCAGTACTGCGCCGTCCTCTGTGTATAGCGCTTGGCAACCGCGGCTGGCTGCGGAGCAATCTGCCGCTCAGTGAGCAGCCCTCGACACTGCACCTCGCAGCTGCAGACATCAAGGAGTGTCTCGGGCTGTTAAGAGAAGAGGAGCAGGAACACCGCGCGCGCAATCTCAATCACCTGGGGATGGTCTACATGGAACTGTGCAACTACGAGCGTGACCGAGCGACCGCTCACGCCGAGGAGGCCTTTCGGACGCTCTCGGAATCACGACGAATTTATCAAGCGCAGGGCGATCTAATCGAGGCCGCGCGGGCAGAACACAACCTGGGACTGCTCCTCATGCGAACTGGCGGCCCGGCGTATCTACAGCGGGCACTCATGCATCTTGTCCGTGCTCTGCGCTACCGCCGTGGCAGGCTGATTGAGGAATGGGAGACGTTGGGCACGATCGTCGATTTACGGGCGCGGATGGGATCGCTCGGGCGGCTATCGGGAGATCAGCTTATCACCGATGAGGTAGATCGGTTGGCCGGGCAGTTGCTTGCTGCCGGGCTTGTAGAAAGGGGGCTGCGCTGCCGGAGTTATGGGTTGATGCTGACGGTTGACATGGATTCTCTCACTGGCGCTGGCATGGTACCGGGCTCACTACTGGCGCGCGTCGAGCAGGCCGTCGCCGATGCCGAGGAAATGTGGTATCTGGCAGAATCCTCGCACGGACGGATTCTGTGTGCCCAGCACCTGGCCGAGTTCTGCGCAATGAGAGCTGTGCTGGGTGAGTTGGCGGGCGAATCCCCTGAAACGATTCTACGGCACAGTACCCGCGGCAAGGCCCGCTCCCTTCTGACCGAGGTGCGAACGGACTGGGGTCTTGATGGAGTGTCGGCGGAGGCATGGAGTGAGCTGGCCGTTCTGCGGCGGCAAATCGGTGAACTACGTGCGGACACTGACGCAGCGGCAGCTGCGCAGCTGGTCAACAAGGAACGCGCCTACCAGGCGTTGTTGCGGCGACTCACCGGACAGCAGCAAGTGCTCGATCTCGCCCGGCTGGAGCATTGCTTGCGCGACTACATGGGGGCTGCGACGGCCAGTGCTTCGTCTCCTGGCATAGCGCTGATTGATGTCACTGTCGCGGAGATTGGCTCGGTGGTGACCATCGCGCTGCTCAGGGGTGACCGCCTAGCCGTGACCGCGCGGCGCCTGCCACTGTCCACCCATGACGTGGCGCGCTGGCTCCATGGAGAGGGCGCCAGCCCCGGCTGGCTGAACATCATTGCTCGTCAGCGCCAGGCCTGGCACACGACAGATCCGCAGGCCCGGGCGGAGGCGTTTGAGCTGTGTGCCGCCGAGGGCCAGCGCATTCTGACCGCGCTATACACAGCCCTACTCGCGCCGATCGGTGGTGAGCTTCGCGCAGCAGGTGTGCAGCGGCTACTCTTGGCCCTCCCTGGCTCTCTCGCCACCCTCCCAATATCAGCAGCTTGTTACCTGAACAGCGATGGTACTCCGCGCTATCTGCTGGAGGATTTTCGTTCCATGGTGATGGTGCCATCGGCGGCGGCCGTCGAATCCGGCAGGTCACCGGGCGTGCGTACCCGGCGAGCAGTGGCGGTTGTTACGGAAAACCAGCTCCCCGGTGCAGAGCGCGTTGCCGAGCAGATGAAGCAGCTATGGCAAGCCAGCGGTTTTGAGGTTCAGCTTCTCTCGGAAAGCCAGAGCGGGCGGGACGCCGCAGTTGCCGACGCCGTCCTCGAGGCAGTGAGCCACGCGGATCTGATCCACTTTCTGTGTCACGGCAGCTTCGATCCACGCGCGCCTGAGCGCTCGGGATTACACCTGCGAGATGGCCAGTTGCTGACGCTGGAGCGGCTCACGCTCCATTCGCAGACCATTCCCGCTGAGCTTGTGGTGCTGGCCGCGTGTCGCTCGGGAGTGACCGGACCTGGCGACCTGAGTGGCGAATGGCTTAGCATCGCCGGGGCGCTGGTGCGCGCCGGGGCCCGTATGGTCGTGGCCACCCTGTGGGACGTCAGCTACCCGCTGAGCGTGGCGCTGTCGCGGACACTCTATAGTGCCTACCTCGACCATGGGCTGTCAGCCGCTGAGGCGCTGGCGCATGCCATGCGTCGGCTCTTGAGCGAAGGGCGCATTGCGGCAGCAGGACAGGGGCCCCACCCGGCACTCCAAGACGGTCAAAGTGCCTCGGAGCCCCGGCTGCGTCGCGTGCTCGCGTCGCCGCTCTTTTGGGCCGGGTACCATATACTCGGCTGCTGATTGAGCCATCGCAGGGAATTTTTAGGGTATGATCGGGGCCCCTCGCAATACCAAACTAGAGGCACTGGATGACTGCGATTCGCTGGCTGCACCTTAGCGACCTTCACCTCGGCATGATGGGTCATCGCCATCTGTGGCCGCAGCTGCAGGAGCTTTTTTTTGATGATCTACGCCGGCTGTACGAGTTGTGCGGGCCCTGGGACCTGGTCTTGTTTAGTGGCGATCTTACGCAATCCGGACAGGCCGAGGAATTCAGGCAGCTTGATGTGCTCCTTGGAGAAATTTGGGACTGTTTCGCCAAGCTCGGCTGCAACCCTCACCTGTTCGTGGTACCGGGAAATCACGATTTGACTTGGCCGGACCAGAAAGATCCGGCGGTAAAGCAGCTCACCCGCTTTCATGAGGACCGCGAGGTCCGCGAGTCACTCTTCGACAAACAGCCCGCTCATTACCATGATGTTGTTAACAAGGCCTTCGCCAACTACCAAAGCTGGCGGCAGACTTGCTCAGTCCCCCTGCTCACTGGCCGCGACGGCATCCTTCCAGGTGATTGTGCTGCTACCTTTGAACGCGAAGGACTTCGACTCGGACTGCTTGGACTCAACAGTGCCTTTCTGCAAATGACGCGGGACGACTACCTTGGGCGGCTGGCGCTTGACGTGCGGCAGTTCCATGGCGCCTGCGATGGGAACGGCCCGCGGTGGGCAAAGGCGCACCATCTGTGCCTCCTGCTAACGCACCACCCTCCCACCTGGCTCCATCAAATGTCGCGCGATGCACTGGCCAGTGAAATCGCGTCACCAGGACGATTTGCCATTCATCTGTGCGGGCACATGCACCACGGATTCACTCGCAGCCTAAAGATCTCAGGCTCCGCACCCAATCGCTTGTGGCAGGCAAACTCCCTCTTTGGTCTGGAGGCCTTCGGAACGAGCGGCGAGGCACGCAGCCACGGATACAGCGCCGGCCAAATTGAGGCCACTCCCGATGGGGCACATTTGCGCATCTGGCCGCGCCTTGCCCGCCGCAATTCCGCCAAGATCTGGGGCGTGGTCCCTGACTACGCGGAGTTTGAGCTGGAAAAGGACCAGGGAACGGAACCCGATCTTGCAAAATATCTTGCTGCCCCATTGGAGGTGGCGTTCCAGGGCACGACGCCGCCGCCGCAAGGGGGAGCCAAACCACGTCCTCGGCTACCTCGCCGACCTATCTTGCTCGGCCCCGATGCTGTCACGCAGCGCGCGCACGAGGGAGAGCTCAGCGATAAGCTCGATGGGAAGCCCTAGGATTCACTCGTCTAGTCATCAGGCCCCGAATGTCTAGCTGTTCGTTTCTATCGGAGAAGAGCTTCGAGATGGCGCGACAGGAACTTTCAAGATCTAGGTGAACCATGCTGGGATCTAACATGCAACAAGTGCACAGTGAAGTGAGGGAGTGATCGTCGCTGAGTTCTGAGTCTAGGGCCTGGGGTTCGCCGCGACGTTAGACAGGATAGAGACGCTGGCGCATCACGCCGTCGCTGAACACCAAGCACTGGAACAGGAGCGGGCTATTTCCGGCGAGGGTAGCCGGCTCACGTCGCGTTTGAGCGCTCGTCCTCCCCTGGTGTGAGTGCGACGAACTCACCGGACACGGTCTCGCCGGCGCACTGGACGCCGCCCAAGCCTGCCACGGACGGGTTTCTGGCACGGTCCGTCGGACGCTGCCGGGCTGGAGGGCCGGCCACTGACGTAGAATCGTGTCCAGGGCGCGATCGGCGGTGGGCTATGCCTTTTAGTCGAGAGTACCACGCGGCAGCGGTCAACATCAGCCGCCTCGGCAGTTTGCTTGGAAGGCTCCAGTTCATGGGCGCGGCGTTCTGGGCAGGGACGTGGTGCCGTCCGGTCCCCAGCCCAATGGCCACATACTCGCTTGGTCCGAGGCTGGGTCGGATGCTTTCTTGGGCCCTGGCAGGAAGCTCTGCCCTGCCAGGTCCTTGCTGGCCTTGCGGCGGCCGGCTCTCTGGGCGGTAGCGCAGGGCTGCACAACAAACCCGAGACCGCGCCGTTCGCCGAGCACGAGCCCCTGCGAGCATGCTGAGTAGCTGTCTACGACATTAGGCTGGTAACGCGGTCGATTGGCATGTGGTCACGCCTATGCTATGCAGACCCCGCGAGTTCCGCGCATCCTTGGCGCCGGATCGCCTTGGCAAAAAGTTCTATCGCAAACCTGTCCGCATCATGTCCGCAGCCTATCCGCATAGCTACTTCACCGACGAGCGAGACGCCCAGCGACGTCACTGCTATGAAAATGGCCCCCGAAGCTTGGCGCAGACTCGGGGGAAGCTTGGCATAGCGCAGGGCGATCCGAGGCTTGGCAACGGGGCTGGCTCCTCGACAGGGGGTGCTGCGCTGAGTG
>Ga0075163_10011366_pt1 | contig 11606 bp, 4 predicted proteins | sample JI1023141ADNA_FD_71478 | JGI IMG/M metagenome (GOLD analysis project Ga0075163, IMG submission 71478) | Wastewater effluent complex algal communities from Wisconsin, to seasonally profile nutrient transformation and Carbon sequestration -... | ecosystem: Engineered > WWTP > Effluent > Algae... | reverse complement strand
GCTCCCTGCGCCTGCTGGAGCGTCGGCAGCGGCGACTTGCCGCGCTGGGCGTCGCTCTGGGCCGAGAGCAGGAGCAGCTGCACCTGCAAGAGGTAGCTCTCGGGCGTGTTGGGGCTGATGAGGATGCTCTTCTGAATCGCCTGCAGGCCCTTGGAGAGGGGCTCGTCGGCCTCGTGGCGGGTGTGGATGAGGTCGCGCGCGCTCAGCCAGTAGACCTGCGCCAGCTCCAGGTGCGTCTCGGCGTCGTTGGGGTTGGCCTTGATGGCCTGGCCCAGGTGCTCCAGCGCCTTGGCCAGGGCGCCCTGCGGGCTGCGGCCAAAGGCGGACTCAAACTCGCCGCGGATGGCGTAGATCGAGGCCAGGTTGCGGTAGGTCTGATAGTAGTTGGGGTTGACCTGGAGCGAGCGGTTGCTGGTCTCGATGGCTTTTTCGATCCAGGCGTCGGGCGAGCGTCCGTGGTCAAGCTCGTAGCGGGCGAGCAGCTGGTAGACGTCGACGAGGTTGCTGTAGGCGACGTGGTAGTCGGGGTCGGCCTCGATGGCGCGCTGGAGCTTGCTGATGCTGGCCGCCAGCTCGTCACGATACTCGCCGCCGCGCCGCGCCAGCCACTCGGCCTTGGCGGTGTGCAGCACCGCGAAGTCGTTCCATGCCCAGGCGAAGTTCTGGTTGACCTCGACGGCCTTCTGGAACGCGGCGGCGGCGCGCTGCTCCGACTCGCTGGGATCCAGGCCGTGCTCGCTCTCGGAGCGGGCGATGAGCAGGTAGGCGTTGCCCATCTGGTCATAGGGAAAAGCGTTCTTGGGATTCAGGCGCACGGCCTGCTGCGCGGCGTCGATGGCCTGCTGCGCGATGACGCGCGGGTCTTCGCCGTGGGCCTGCTGGTACTCGGCCCAGCGGATGAACGCCCAGACCTTCTTGCGCACGGCGCTGTCGTTTTCGGGGTTGGACATCATGGCGCGGTCGCAGGCATCGAGCGCGCGCTCGAACGCCTCTTTGGGCGACAGGCCCTGGGTCTTGTCGACGTCCATGACCTGCACCCACATGTCGGCCTCGGCGCCGTGGATGCTGGAGTCGCTGCGCGCCATGCGCGCGGCCTCGTGATAGAGCTCGGCGGCGCGGCGATAGTCGGCGCGCGCCTCTTCGTAAAGTCCGCGCTTCTGCTTGGAAAAACCGTAGGCGTAATAGACATCGCCCTGGAGCTTGATGGGCTCGTAGAGCCACGGCTCCTGCGTCAGCGCCTCGCCGGCCTTCTTGAGCGCCTCTTCGTACTGCTGGCTATAGTAGGCGAGCAGCCCCTCGGCAAACGGGCGCGACTCGCCGTGCTGGCCGTTGCTCTGGCGCAGGTGGTAGAGCGCCGGATCCAGATACTCGTGGTCGATCTTCTGCTTTTCGGCCACCAGCCGCTTGCCGCTGCGGCGCTGCACGTCCTTGAAGTGCTTGTTGTAGATCTCGCCCAGGGTTCTTCCGAGCGCGTACTCGACCTCGGCGGTGTGCAGCCCGCCCTGATGCGCGGCATCCAGGTGGTCGAGCGCCTGCTCGAACTCCTGAAGCGCCAGGTGGCCGCGGCCGAGTGCGTAGTGCGCCATCGCTGCCGCTTCGCCGTCCATGCGGCTCATGCGGTCCTTGATGCTCTGCATGCGGTCGCGGATGACCTTCTTTTCGATCCGCGTGTCGTGCAGCGGCAGCGCGTAGGCGTAGCGCAGGAACATCTCGATTTCTTTGATCATCTGGCCGAACTGCTGCGCCAGCCGCGCCTGCTGGGCGGCCTCGACGCGCGACCGGATGCCGATGCCGCTGAGCACCAGGATGATGAGCAGCGCCAGACCCAGGGATCCCACCAGCAGCTTGTTCTTCTGGGCGCGCTTTTTCAGCCGATAGACCAGGCCGACCTGGGCCATGATCGGCTCGTCGTCGAGATAGCGCTGAAGATCGTCGGCCAGCGCCTTGGCGGACTCGTAGCGCTCGGCCGGGTCCTTCTCCAGGCACTTCATGACGATCGTCTCAAGATCCGACGGGATGCCGCGCTTGACCTCGCGCAGCGGCTTCGGATCCGCGATCAGCAGCGCCAGCAGGATCTCTTCGTTGCTGCCCTTGCCAAACGGCGGCTGCCCGCACAAGAGGTCATAGAGCGTCGAGCCGAGGCTGTACACGTCGGTGCGGCGGTCGAGGAGCTGCGTCTCGCCGCGCGCCTGCTCGGGCGACATGTAGGCGGGCGTGCCTTCGCGGGCGCCGTTGGCGCGGTTGGCGGCCGGCTGGATCTCGTCGGCGAGGCCGAAGTCGAGGACGTAGGGACGCCAGCTGCCGTCGGGAGTCTGCTCGACCATGACGTTGCCGGGCTTCACGTCGCGGTGGATGAGGCCGTGGCGATGGGCGGCGTGGAGCGCGGCGGCGACCTCTTTGATGACTTTGACTTTTTGCGGCAGCGTCAGCTGGTCGCGCGCCTTGGTCAGCGTCTCACCCTCGATGTACTGCATCGAGATGTAGGGGCGTCCCTCGACCTCGCCGACCTCGTAGATCTTGCAGATGTACTCGTGGTCGATGCTGGCCTGGGCGCGCGCCTCTCGGTTGAAGCGCTGGGCTAGATCGCTGCTCGCGTTGTTTTCGCGAATGAACTTCAGGGCAACGAAGCGGTTGAGGCGCGGATCCTGCGCCTTATACACGGTGCCCATGCCGCCAGCACCGAGAAACTCAACGATGCGGTAGCGGTCCCAGTCCTGAAGAGGAAGGGGCTGCTGGCGGAGGCTGCTAGCGCTATCACTAGCACTTGCCGCCGGATTTTGGCCTTGGCCCGGAAGGTCGATGGTCGGCGGATCAAAGTCCGGGCTCTCATCGTCCATCGTTATCCACTTTAATCTGCGGGGTGGGTCCTCGACAACGAAAGAAAGGGTCTTCTTAAGAGTGGGCGCCGCAAAACAAAAAGGCCCCGGCGGGCATCACCCACCAGGGCCTCTTCTGCGCGGTCGGGCCGCGCAAGGAGACTGCCAAAGAGATTGAAAGAGCCGAGTTACTCGGCCTTCTTCTCTTCCTTGGTCTCAGTCTTCTCCTTGGTCTTGCCACCCTTCTTGGTCTTGGTCGTCTTCTCGGTCTTCTCGGTCTTCTCCTCGGCGGCGAAGGCGGGGAGGGAAACGGACAGGGCGAACACGGCGGTCAGGCCAAGCAGCATCTTCTTCATGGGATGTCTCTCCGTGAGATACGGTTGTTGTTAGTGGCCACCCAGCGTGTCCACACGAGCAGAACAAAAGCACGGGTTGTGCCAGGCGCTACTTTTCGCGCAAGTCCGCCACAGCACTCAGTGGCGTCTGCGCGGGGCAGTTTTGGCAGGGCCAATTGTGGGGCGTGATGGCAACGGCCCTGTGGCGGTTTTGTAGGATCGAGCTTGCGGGCGCAAAAATCGCCCCGGACTAAATGTGGAGATCGGACCAATTCAGGTAAGAAATGTGGGTTGTTTGACAGAAGTTGACGTAATGGCACTTTTCGGCAAAAGTTAGTCGTCTCTAAACTTGTAGCCTGCTTTTGTTCCGAACTTCCTCAGCCAAGCACGACGGCACCACCCGCTCAACACGAACGAGTCTTTTGGTTTCGTGTCGTGGTGACAAGCCATCGCTTCAAGAGGAGAGTGCGCGCATGACGGCGCACCGCCCTGCCTTCGCTCCTGCGTCAGCGTGTACGCTGACTGCCAGGCATCGAGGGTACCGCGGTGCGGAGCCATTGCCGCTTTCGTGCCAGCTGACGCCACCGGGCGCCGTCGCGGTACGAGCTATCGGAAGCAGGCGCGCGCCCCTGACCCAAGGGTCGAGCTCACCGCCGCGCAGCCGCGCACGCCTTTTGGCAATGGTTTGCTTGCCCTCTCATGGCCTACCTGCTGACCCGCGTCGGCAACCTGCCTGGAACAGCCTGTCTGACGAAGACGGCGCGTACGACCGCTGCAGGCCTGGCCTCTTCGAGGATTTTTATGACAGATCACGCTCCGGCCGGCGCGAGCTTCGACGCTCCCGCAGGCCAGGCGGAGTCGACCTCCGCCACACCCATGTCCGAGGGGACCCCCGCAGCTAACGCTTCCCCTGTCTCTGCTCCACCTTCTGCGGTGACGCCGCGCCCTGCCGCGGCCGCCGCTGGCGAGCCCGCGGTTCACGCCGTGCCGCTCGCGGTGAGCACCCCTGCGCCGGCAGCGCCTGCTGCTGCTGAATCGGATCAGCCGATGAGCGAAGCGGACTACGGCGCACAGCCGCAGACCTTCGCCGAGATGGGCCTTCATGAAGAGGTCCTGCGCGCAGTCACCGACATGGGCTTCCGCGAGCCGATGCCCGTACAGCGGCGCACCTACCGGCCGGTCATGGCGGGCCGCGACCTCATCGTGCAGTCGCGCACCGGCTCGGGCAAGACCGCGGCCTTCGGCATCCCCTTCGTTCAGGGCCTGGTCGATCCGGCGGCCGACTGCCGCAACGGTCACATCCAGGCGCTGGTGCTGGGGCCCACGCGCGAGCTGGCGCTGCAAGTCGGCGCCGAGATCAGCCGCCTCGCCATCCACCGCCCGGTCACGGTCACCGCTGTGTATGGCGGCGCGCCGATGGGCAAGCAGATCGAGGCGCTCAAGGCCGGCAGCCACATCGTGGCCGGCACTCCGGGCCGCGTGCTCGATCACCTGCGCCGCGGCACGCTGAACCTCAGCAGCCTGCGCGTGATCGTGCTCGATGAGGCCGACGAGATGCTCTCGATGGGCTTCCTCGAAGACATCATCGAGGTCCTGCGCCGCTGTCCGCCCGAGCGCCAGACGCTGCTGTTTTCAGCGACGATGCCCGACGAGGTCGTGCGGCTGGCGGGGCGCTATCAGAAGACGCCGCTCATGCTCCAGCTGTCCGCCGACCAGGTGGGCACGTCCGACATCAGCCACGCCTACTATATGGTGTCGGGCATGGGCCGCTCGCGCGATCTGCTGCGCATCCTCCAGATCGAGCGTCCCGACAGCGCGATGATCTTCTGCAACACGCGCGAAGAGACCTCCACGGTCGCCGAGTTCCTGCGCTCGCAGGGTCTTGACGCCGAGCCCATCTCCAGCGACCTCACCCAGGCCGAGCGCGAGCGGGTGATGGGTCGCATGAAGGCCAAGAACCTTCACTACCTTGTTGCTACCGACGTTGCGGCGCGCGGCATCGATATCAGCGATCTCAGCCACGTCCTCAACTACACCTTCCCCGAGTCTGCCGAGGTCTACGTCCACCGCACCGGCCGCACCGGTCGCGCTGGCAAGGCCGGCATCGCCATCTCGCTCATCAGCCCGCGCGAGCTCGGCAACTTCTACTACCTCAAGCTGACCTACAAGATTCGCCCCGAGGAGCGCACCCTGCCCACCGAGGCGGAGCTCCAGACCCTGCGCGAGGGGCAGTATCTGGATCGGCTGGTGCGCGAGTTTGCGCACCGCAAGCCGGCCGCCGAGTTCCGCTCGCTGCTCAAGCGGGTGATGGCCAGCGAAGACTCCGAGCGGCTGATGGCGCTGCTGCTTGAGCACTACCTGGGCCGCCCGAGCGCTGCCGGCGAGGCTTCGCACGCCCCTGCCCACGTTCATGTGCACGGTCCCGGACATCGCGAGCGCGAATCGCACCAGGCGCCCAACGAGCGCGATCGCCGTCCACCCCGCCATCGCGAGGACGAGTCCGGCGCCGAGCCGCAGCGGGCGCGCGAGCCGCACCGCGAGACCAGCCGCGATCGCGAGCCGCCTCGCGACGAGCAGGATGGCCGCCGCCGGGGACCGCGCCGGGATCGCGAAGATGAGGGCGATTCGCGCGGCCGCAGCCGCAGCCGCAGCGATGACACCCGCCGCCGGGAAGCGCCGCGCGAGGCCGCTCCGCCGCCGCCGCCGGCTCCTGTTGCCGCCGCGCCTGCCGCCGCCGCCCCGGTTGCTCCGGCCGCGCCTGCTGAAGTGGTGGAAGCCGCCGCGCCTGCCGCCCCGGTCGCCGCCGCAGCAGCTGCACCGCCCAGCGAAGGGCGCAGCAGCGCATCCGAGCGCCCGCGTCCGCCGCGTCGTCCGCCCAGCCGCCCGGCAGCCACGCCCGGTGGAGCCGCGCCATCGCCCGATGACATCATCCATGTCGAGGACGGTCGCGACTTTTGGGAAGCCTGGGTCGATGCGCGCAAGGCCACGCCGGGAGCTGCTGCTCCTGCAAGCGGGGGCGCCGAAAGCGAAGCCGATTCGGCCGATGCCGATGGCGATCGCCGCCGCCGCCGCCGCCGCGATCGCTCGGAATATGTTCCGGCGCCCGGCGAGGTGCGGCTGTACCTGAACCTCGGCCGCCGCGACCAGGTCACCGACGAATCGCTTGTCGAGTTTCTGGGGCAGCGCAGCGTGACGCGCTTCCCGATGGAGCTCCACTCGACCCACGCCTACCTGTACGTTCCCGACGCACAGGCCGATGGGGTGATCGCTGCTCTGAGCGGCAGCATGTACGGCCAGCGGGCCGTGCTGTGCGAGCGAGCGCGGCGCTAGCCCGCTGGGGCCTGGCGCTGGGCCTGGCAGCTTCCCTGGGGAGCTGTCGGGCGCAGGCTCCGGCCCAAGCTGTGCGTGCGTCCGTCAGCGACGGTGGCGCGCATCCGATCGATGCTTCTGCGGATGGCGCGGGCGCCGCTGCGAGCTGCTCTGCCAGCGCGTCCATCGATCTGGATGCGGAGCGCGATGCAGTGGCGCTGGCGCTGGCGCAGGATCCCGATAATCCGGAAAAACTGGCCGAGGCAGCGGAGCTCTACCTGAACCGCCTGCCGGCCAGCCATGTCCACAGCGAGATCGGCCTGCTCTACGCCCGCCGCGGCGCCGAAAAGCTCATGCGTCGCTCCACGGCAACCGCAGCCACCCCCGCCAAAGCCGCGCCCAAGGCGGCCAAGAGCGGGCCCAAGGTCGCGAAGAGCGATCGGCAGCTGCTGGCGCGCCTGGCGCTGCTCGAATCGCAGGCGCTGCTCGATCTGGGTCGCGCCCGCGAGGCCCTGCGCCATCTCGACGACGCTCAGCGCTGGGATCCGGGCGCCGACACGGCGGCCGATATCCGTTACGAGCGGGCGGTGGCGCTGTTCGAGCTCTGTCAGCTCACCGATGCGCGCAGCGCCTTCGAGAGCTGGCTCACCCGCTATCCCAGCGATCAGCAGGCGGCCTGGGCGCACCATCACCTGGGGCTGGCGCTGGAGATGCTGGGCGAGACCGTGCGCGCCGAGCGCGAGCTGGCCGAAGCGCGCCGCCTCCAGCCCGAGCACTTCGCCGCGCCCATGACCGTCTCTGCGGATGAGTTTCGCGCCATGGTCGACGCCGAGGCGCGCACGCTCTCGCCCGAGCAGATCTCCGACCTCAAGCTGGTTGCGCTGGAGACGGTGGATCTGCCGAACCTGCGCGATCTGACCCTGGAAGAGCCGGCGCTCTCACCAACAATCCTGGGGTTATTTCGAGGTCTGCCGCTGGGCGAAGAGCCGAGCGAGCCGCGCACGATCGTCCTTTATCGCAAGAACCTGCTGCGGGCCGTGCGCTCGCGCGAGGAGCTTCAGCGAGAGATCCGCACCACGCTGCTGCACGAGCTCGGGCACCTGCGCGGCGCCGACGATGACGATCTGCGCGAACGTGGCCTGGAGTAGGCGGCGCAGCCCAGAAAATGTCGTGGAGGGTGGCGCGACCTGGGCGCTTTCAGTGGCCGGTTGACCGCGATCGCAGATTGAGTGAAACTTTCATCTCGTAAGCGCTGGCCCGAGAAGCGCTGAGCCAGTACACCTAGATTCGCCAGCATGTTGTCCGAAGAACCAGACGGTCCCGACTTGCCTTCCCTGCTGGCGAAGGCAGCTCTCCTTTCTCTTCCCTGCGTCGCTCAGACGCGCCTTTTCGATAGCCCCTCAACACAGCCCCTTTATCGACCGAGTCAGCGATGCTTGCTGGCCCGGGCAGCTTACTTGCGCGCGGAGGCAAGACGGACTCTATGAAGATCGCGTTCACGCATAACTTGCGCCTCACCGACTCCGAAGAGGAAGCGGAGTTTGACACGCCAGAGACGATCGAGACCATCGCCCTGGCACTGGCCAAGCCTGGCCACGAGGTCCTCAAGATTGAGGTGAGCGGTCCAGCGTCTCACCTGGCATCTCGACTGGAGGCGTTTTCGCCGGACCTGATCTTCAACATTGCCGAGGGCCGGCGCGGTCGTGCGCGCGAGGCCTTCTACCCGGCGATCTTTGAGGAGCTGGGCTACCCCTACACCGGCTCGGATGCGTACACGCTGACCGTGACGCTCGACAAGTGGCTGACCAAGCAGGTCCTCAAGGCGCACGGCATAGATACGCCGCCGAGCCGCCTGGTGACGCTGCGCGATCTGCCCGAAGCCGCCAAGATCGACGGTGTGCTCGGCGGCTCGCTGGGCGTGCCGATCCCGGCGATCGTGAAGCCCAACTTTGAAGGCTCTTCAAAGGGCATCAGCGACGAGTCGGTGGCGCGCGACTGGCGCTCGCTGCGCGGCATCGTGCAGAAGATGCTGGAGCAGTATCCGCAGGGCGTGCTGATCGAGGAGTTCATCCCCGGCATCGACGTGACCGTGCCCTTCGTCGAGGGCGTCGGTCCGGCGGAGGGCGAGGGCGTGCTCCAGCCGGTGGAGTTTCTGATCCAGACGCCGGCGCGCAGCAAGTACAACATCCACGACTACCGCCTGAAAAACCGCGAGTCGCACCGCGTGCACATGCGCTGTCCGGCGCACGTTCCGCGCGACACCGCGAGCCGCCTGCGATCGCTGGCGCGCACGGCGGTGAGGGTGCTGAACCTGCGCGATGTCGCCCGCGTCGACTTCCGCCTGGGCGAAGACGGGCGCATCTATTTTCTGGAGATCAACGCGCTGCCCGCCCTGGACCCGGCGGCCAGCCTGTTTGCCGCCACCAAGCGCGAGCGGCTCGACTACGACGCCTCGATCGCCGCGATCCTGTCGAGCGCCGCGGTGCGCTGGAAGCTCCTGCCGAGCGGCGGCGAGATCAAGCCCAAGGGCAAGGGGCCGCAGCCGCTGCGCGTCGGCTTCACCTACAACATCAAGCGCCCCGGCTCCAAGGAGCTCGGCGACGCCGATGCCGAGTACGACTCGCCCAAGACCATCGAAGCGATCACCCAGGCTCTTGAATCCATGGGCCACGTGGTCATCCCGCTTGAGGCCAACAGCGAGCTGCCCTCGCGACTGATGGAAAACAAGGTCGATCTGGTCTTCAACATCGCCGAGGGCCTCTCGGGCCGCAACCGCGAAGCCCAGGTCCCCGCGCTGTGCGAGCTCTGCGGCATCCCCTACACCGGCAGCGACGCCGCCACCCTGGCTCTGGCCCTGGACAAGGCGCTGGCCAAGCGGCTGCTGCGCCAGCACGCGGTGCTCACCCCCGAGTTTCAGGTGATGACCAGCGGCCGCGAGAAGCTGTCCCCCAAGCTGCACTTCCCGCTCATCGTCAAGCCCATCGCCGAGGGGTCGAGCAAGGGCATCCTCTCGAAGTGCGTTGTCGACGACGAGCCGTCGCTGCGCAAGGTAGTGCGCGAGCTGGTGGATCGCTACAAGCAGCCGGCGCTGGTCGAGGAGTACATCGCCGGCCGCGAGTTTACCGTCGGCATGCTCGGGGATCGCCGGCCGCGCGTGCTGCCGCCCATGGAGATCGTCTTCAAGGACAAGACCAAGCACCGCCCCGTGTACGACTACGAGGTCAAGCAGGACTGGAACTCGCACGTGTACTACCAGTGCCCCGCCAAGCTGACCGCCCAGGAGCTCAAGGCCGTGGAGCGGGCCGCTCGCGAGACCTTCCAGGCGCTCGACTGCCGCGATGTCGCCCGCGTCGACCTGCGCATGAACGAGCAGGGGCAGGTGTACGTGCTGGAGGTAAATCCCCTACCGGGTCTTACACCCAACTACTCGGATCTGGTGATGATTGCCGAGGCGGCGGGCATGGACTATCGCACGCTCATCGCCGAGATCCTGGCCGGCGGTCTCAAGCGGCTGCGCGAGAAGCGACGCGAGGCCGGCGGCATGAGTGGCACACGCCACCGCTCTTTCGACGGCCTGCCCGCGCCGCTCAGCGGTCCGGCACCCCTGGCCGCCACCGAGCCGGCCGCTGCCGAAGGCGCGAGCGACGAGGCTGTCGCCCCCGCCAGCGAGGACGGCAAGAGCGCCGACGCCCCCCAGTTCCTGATCGGAACCCCCGACGGAGCCATACAGGTAATGTCCCGCCGCCGGCGGGGCAGATCAGAGAAAAGCGCTGTGCGCTGACCAGGCTCTGAATCGCTGACTCTTGACCCTCACCGGTAAAAGAATGCGCATCAAGCACACCAGTTGGAGTAGCCTAGGACGCAAAGCTGTGATCCGGTTGACTACGTGGAGAACTCGATGACCTGCTCGCGTCTGTTCATCCTGGGGGCGCTACTCACGATTGCACCTCCCGTGACGGCCCAACCAGCGCCTGCCAAGGCCCCTGCGGCAAAGGCTGCGCCTGCCGCCAAGGCTCCCGCCGGCGGCGCTGCGAAGGCGGCCAAGGCAGCCCCCGGCAAGGCTGCCGCTGCGCCGGCAACCCCCGCCGCCCCTGCCCAGTATCCGCCCGGGCTCGCCGAGCTCAAGGTGCGGACTGTTCGCAATCAGGTCGAGCTGGCGGGCACCGAGCGCCGCCCAGCCAAGCGGGAAGATCTGGTCCTGCCGGGCCAGAAGGTCGCCACCCAGGCGCAGTCCTCGGCCGAGGTGGTCTACGCCGATGGCACGCGCATCATCGTCCACGAAAACAGCGAGCTCTCGGTCTACGGTGTTGCTCCGCCGCCGCCCCCGCCTGGCAAGAAGGTCAAGAAGGCGCCCGCGTTCAAGCCGGGAACCACGACCCTCTTGCGCGGCGAGGTGCTGCTGATTGTGCCGGCCCCCGTCGCGGCGCCCGCCCCGCCGCCGCCGCCCGCGCCCGTCAAGGGGAAGGGCAAGGTCAAGGTCGCCAAGGCGCCCAAGAAGGCCCCGGCCAAGGTAGCCATCACCGCGACCATCGCGACCCCCGTGGGCAAGGTCGTTGCCACGCCGGGCAGCGAGGTGCGGATCTTCGTCGAGCAGAACGGCATGACCCGCGTCGCCGTGTACAGCGGTCAGGCCGAGCTCTACGGCAAGGGCAAGCCCATCGTCCTGGCAGCTGGCGTGGGCAGTCGACTCGAGACCGCCAAGGCCGCCCCCAAGCCGCCGTCGCCGCTGCCGGCCGCGCCGACCATCTCGGGCGTTCAGCAGCTGAGCTTCTCCTCCGGTCAGCCCGTGGACGTGAAGGGCAGCTATGCCCCGGCCGCTGGCACGCCGCCGCCGATCTCGTGGCGCGTGACGGTTGCGCGTGACGCCGCCTTCGATGACATCGTCAGCGATGTGCACGTCGCCGGCACCGAGACCCGCCTGATGTCGCAGCGCGTCGAGCCGGGCGACTACTACGCCCGCGTCAGCGCCATCGGCATCGACGGTACCGAGGGCAAGAGCAGCGCCGCGACCCGCGTGCGGGTGGCCCGCGTCAACGTGACTCCCGGCTCTGAAGGCAAGCGCGCCGCGGTCTCGGTCGAAGGCAAGGATCTGTACTGCGCACTCGACGGAGCGCCGCTGAATCCGGCCCTGGAGCCGCTGCCGCTG
>Ga0075163_10011365_pt1 | contig 11607 bp, 8 predicted proteins | sample JI1023141ADNA_FD_71478 | JGI IMG/M metagenome (GOLD analysis project Ga0075163, IMG submission 71478) | Wastewater effluent complex algal communities from Wisconsin, to seasonally profile nutrient transformation and Carbon sequestration -... | ecosystem: Engineered > WWTP > Effluent > Algae... | reverse complement strand
TCAGATTTTTTTTGTCCGAAGACATACAAAGGAATTTTCTTTTCTTCCCAAAGAGCAGGATTAATCCGATCCAACAGATCAATTATTTTTGGAGAAGCCGATTCCAACGTTGCCATCGCTGATTCTGTACTGGCATATTCGGCCATCACGTGAAGGTTGATAATACCGGTTTCAAGGGCTTCAATAATTTCCAGGGAATGGGATACAATATGATCAGCAAGTTCTTTGGCAGACCTGTTTTTGGAAGAAGGCCGGTATTGTGTTTTATCCGGCCCAGGCAATGCTTTTAATGCCAGCATTGTATGGGGATATTCCGAAATCCAGCATTGGCGGAAGAAATGTAGGTTATCCATACACGTAAGTTTAAAGGGTTCAATAAATCACTTACGGAATTATACAGGTTTTTTCACAGGAATTTCTATCAGAAAGCTACATCATTTGAGCTGCATGTCATGATAGAATTTGCAAAACAGGAAGGTTTAATAAAAATTTTAACAAGCTCTTTACTTTTTAGGATTACCCAATTTTACAGCCACTTTTAACCCACTGAAAAAATAGAGATCCCTCACTTTTTTATTGCCACGGGCTTCTCCGTCTTCCATGAATGGTAAACTTTTACGGTAGGCCAGTTCGGCAGCCGTGGCTCCCCGCTGTTGTTCCAAAGTTTGCAGGGAAACATATGTTTTGCTGACATCATCTATATAATCGGTAAATGTAAACCGATAGCCAAATTCATAACTCAATTCCCAATTTTGACGAATGTTCACTTTAAACCCTGCACCGATCGGCAGGCAAAACTGGTAAAGTGAATATTTTTTGCGGTTAGGATATTCTGGCAGTCCCTGTCCTTCTGTACTGAGTGGCCTCAGGAATGTTTTATTGTTGTTTTTGTCGTAGGTATATGGATTGAAATGAAATATTCCCACACCTCCAAACACATACGGATACGCTGTGTAGATTTCGGGATCCAGCAGGTTATATTCTCCGCAAACATTAAATTCAATGATATTGGTTTTAAAATCGAGGTTCCGGCTTTTTAAACCCGTATCCCTGTTCAACCTGTCTGCACCGTACAATTGTCCAAATCCAATACCGGCCCGGATATTCAATACATCTCCGGAATTGTATTTTAAATTGAGCTGGATGGCGGGCTTCAATCTTTTGAGAGAAACTGCACTTTGTGTAAGATCGCCATTATAGCTGGCAACACCTACCATTACCTCGCCAAACCATTGCTGGGCCTGGCAAAATTGGATTGATATACAAACTAAAACAAGGATACATCTCATACCAGTTAAAACTTTTAGGTAAACTATCTGGCAATCAAAGGAAAAGAGGAATGATTTTGAAGGGATATCGACATTCGGATGCTTAAAATTAGCTGTTTTTTGTAATAAACGCAGTAAAGAATTGGGATAATTACCCGATTTCAGGCGGTAAAGTTAAAATATGGGATTCCGATTCACAATATTCTTATTCAATCCTGGGTAACCATATTTAACGAAGACCCGCAAAACTAAAGTTTCCTAAAATTAAAAGCCCCGGAAATCGGGGCTCTTGATTTTTAATGGTTACCCGACCTGGATTCGAACCAAGACAGGCAGAATCAGAATCTGCAGTACTACCATTATACTATCGGGCAATGCGGTGCAAAATTATACAAGTATGCGCACATAAACAAAGTTGGGTGATATTGAGTATTATCAAGAGGTTCAATAAAGGGAAAGGATTTACATCGTATTTTAGTTGAAAATAAGCTTGAAAATGATTCGATCTAAATGCTCCATTATAGCCAGTGTATTTTTTCTTTTCGTCTTTGTTGCACTGGCTGGTAACACCAACGCCCAAAAGACAGTTCCCGGGCTCGATGAAAGATTAAAAAATGTACTGGCCATTTCAAACCTGCCTGGTTTTGCAGTGGCAGTGGTAAAAGATGACCAGGTGCTTTTTTCAAAGGGCTATGGATATGCCGACCGGAAGAAAAAAACGCCTTATACCCCTGAAACCATCCAACCGGTTGGTTCTGTGAGTAAAACAGTCATTGGCCTGGCCATTATGCAATGTATAGAAAGCGGATTGTTTACCCTGGAGACCGACATAAACGAAATTCTCCCGTTTAAGATCATCAATCCATATTCCCCCCGTTCGGTTATCCGTATCCGTCACCTCGTAACCCATACATCTGGTTTACTTGATGTAGAGGCCACCTATTTAAAAACCTATGCGGCAACTAAGAAGCCAGCCATAGAATTAAAAGATTTTTTAAAGCAATATTACACGCCCGGTGGAACCTATTATGATTCCACCAATTTTGGTAAGTACGAACCTGGAAAGAAATACAGTTATTCCAATATAGCCGCATCCCTTGCTGCGTACATTGTGGAAATCAAACAATCTGTTTCTTTCGCAACATATTGTGCCAATAAGATCTTCACCCCGTTAAAAATGACTGATTCACATTGGTATTACGATGAGAAGAAAAGCAGCCAGTACGCAACTTTGTACGAAGTGAACCGTCAATACGATCCTATTTACAAAACACTTATGAATGCAGATGGTAGTTTGAAAGTATATTCCTGCATCAGTTATCCCGATGGTAGTTTGCGTATATCCCTAAACGATATGACAAAATACCTGGTGGCGATGATAAAAGGATTCTCGGGTAAACCCGAATTGATCAGCAAGAAATCCTATGAAACTTTGTTCAGGAAACAATTTACCACGGCCGACATGCCTGCTGCCATCGATGTAAAGGAACCCAACCGGGCTGTTTTCTGGGCCTACGACCGTAAAGGGCGTTTATCGCATACCGGTAGTGATTTTGGATTAGCAGCTTTTCTTTCATTTGACCCTGTTACCCATATTGGGAGAATTATCATGATCAATACAGAGCTTGAAGGCGCAGAAAATATTCAAACCATTGAATCGGTGATGAACATAATGAAAAGCCTTGATGTTTTTGAACAGGGAAAATGATGCTTTTCTATAAGTTTCCAGGTCAATTATGTTATTTAATTATCCGGCAGCAGTTGAATGGATATCCACAACTTACTTAAAACGTGCATAAAAAAACTTGTATATGTACGAATGTTTTTGTAAATTATGGTATAAATTATTAACTAAAACCAACAATTATGAGCTTACTACATGCCTATAAAACCGGAGAAAATGTTCCTAAATGGATTGTAGTGATCAGGTTGGTATTGGGAGCCAGCCTCATATTAAAGGCCGTCAAGTTTTTCAACAATGCAGATGGACTGGAACAGTATTTCCGTGAAACAGAGATGTTGAAAAATGCTGTTTGGATGATATCCGTATTGCCCTGGATTCACCTGGTAGGCGGTATCCTGATCATAGTTGGTTTATTTACCAGGCTGGCATCATTGATCCAGTTACCCATCCTCATTGGCGCCGTATTTTTTGTTAACCTGAAGAATGGATTGTATGGAGATCAGTCAGACCTTCCGTTATCTATCCTGGTTTTGGTTTTGGTCATCTTCTTTTCAATAGAAGGCAGCGGGTATATATCGTTGGATTATGTATTGCGTAAGCCAATAGAAAAAGAAGAAGAATAGCATTTTCATTATCATTTTTTAACAATAGCTTTCGTTTCCCGCCCGGGACATGCACATTCCTGCGCTCTTTTCCGTAAAATCAATTAATTTTCCGGACCATTGGCATTCGTAAAAAATATATCGAACAACCTTCCGGATGAGGAACTGGTAAATCAATACCAGTCTACCGGAAATCTTGATGTTCTTGCAAACCTGTATCAACGATATATGGATCTTATTTATGGTGTTTGCCTTAAATACCTGGCTGATACAGAGGATGCCAAGGATTGCGTGATCATGATCTTCGAAGAACTGGTTGTAAAGCTCAGGAAACATGAAGTCAGCCACTTCAAAGGATGGATTTACCAGGTTGCCAAGAACCATTGCCTGATGCGGCTGCGTAAGGAAAAAAATATCCCCGTTACCATCGATACCGAATTTGTGCATTTACCCGATTTTTCGCATCAGGAAGATGGCATAGATAAAGAGATGAATTTTACGAACATGGAATATTGTCTTGAGCAACTGGGATCTCAGCAGCGACTGGCCATTACGCTGTTCTATTACCAGGAAAAATGCTACCGGGATATTTCAGTTGAAGCAGGCATTGAGTTAAATAAAGTACGGAGTTTCATCCAGAATGGCCGAAGAAACCTAAAAATCTGTATGGAAAACCAGGCGTTGGAAAAACAAAAATAATGGATCAACAGTCAAATCATAGTAACTACACGGCGTTGGATTTTAAACGCTACTATTCCGGAGAAATGACGGAAAGGGAGATGCATGCGCTGGAAAAAGCTGCTTTGGAAGATCCATTCCTGTCGGATGCCCTGGAAGGCTACGAACATGCCAACACGCCTGTGGAAGACATTGAATCGATCAGGGAGAAATTGGCCCGGCAGGATTCCAACAAAAGGAATGTCGTAACTGGTGCATTCAGTGGATGGAAATGGATGCGTATTGCCGCGATCCTGGTTGTTATACTTGGTGCCGGTATGCTTGTATACCGGTTCAATGCCAGGAATAGTGAAAAAATATTGGCCAGTAATGAACCAGTCAATAAATCTTTAAAACAAGATTCTGTTTACCAGGCAGGAACGGCAAGAAGTAATGCGCCTGTTGTGTCAATTATACAGGAATCTTCACAGGCTAATAAACCATCTACCAACTTGTTAAAACAATCAACCACCGATCCAAAAGACCTGGCTGTTTTAACAACCCCGGAAGTAAAACCTGTCTCTCCACTTGAATCCATTAAAGAATCTGCACCCGTTTTTGAAAATGATAATCGTCGTGTGGAATCCAATGCTGATTTCAAAGATATGTCAGGCCTCGAAAAAATTGCAAAAGATAAATACAGGAATGTTCTAACTGATACCACATCTCCGGGTGCTTATTCAAAAATACCGGGTAAAAAAACAGGCCCTGCTCCCCTGCTCATTGAAGGAAAAATTGTAGACAACACCGGCAATGCCATCCCTTTTGCCACTATCACAGATGTAAACATGAAAACGGTTGCGAATTCAAATGAAGAAGGTGTTTTTCGTTTACGGAGCACCGATAGCAATACCATGGCAAAAATTTCTGCGGTTGGATATAACACACGTCAACAAACTTTGCAAACAAAAAACCAACAGACCATTGTACTGGAACCCAGCGATCAGCAATTAAGTGAAGTAGTAGTAACTGCTTCAGGTATAGGAAAAACAAAAAAACAAAATGCTTCTGTAAGTAAGATTGAATCCAAGGAAATTGCGGGTGAACTTTCTATGGCCAGGCCGGTCAATGGCTGGATATCATACCAGCAATATCTTTCAGACAGCATGAGGGTTATATTGGATGAAAAAGACACCCGTTGTAAAGGAACTGTCGTACTCGATTTAACGATCAATAAAAAAGGAAGGCCAGAAAAGATCAAAGTGATCCAATCTTTACACAAGGCCTGTAACCGGGAAGCGATACGGCTCATAGAAAACGGACCTTCCTGGATCATCTCTGGTCAAAGGCAAGCACAGGTAACGGTAAATTTTTAAACATAGCTTAGGTTGAATCAGGCAAAGCTTATACTGGAAACAGACAGGTTAATACTCCGGGAATTTTCTCTTGCAGATACCGCTTTTATCATTCAATTATTAAATAGCCCGGGTTGGTTGCAGTATATAGGTAACCGAAATATTCAGGATCACAAAGATGCTGCAGTGTACTTACAAAACGGCCCCATCTCAAGTTACCGGCAACATGGTTTCGGATTATACCAGGTTCTGTTACAACAGAACCTGGCACCGATAGGCATGTGCGGGCTGATCAAAAGAGAACAATTGGATCAACCAGACCTGGGGTTTGCATTCCTGCCTCAATATACCGGTAAAGGATATGCGCAGGAGTCTGCAGAATCTGTAATTGACCTGGCAAGAGTGAACATGCAGTTGGCATCTGTACTGGCGATCACATTGCCACAAAACAAGCTATCTATATCGTTGTTACAAAAACTGGGTTTCAACTTCGATAAGGTTTTTCGTTTCCAGGAAAGCGATGAAGAGCTGCAGTTATACAATCTGCCGTTTCAAAAAACTTGAATTTGATTTGATCTGTGTGCGCCTGGGACACTCAAATTCCTATTGTTTAATGAACGAAACATTTGTGCGGATATTTGCACTGTATAGAACCAGGTGATACATTCCGGCTGCTAACCTTCCCGGGTAGATCGTAAATTGATTTGCGGATGTAGTCACCCCATTCATCGTTTTTTGACCTTGTGCATTGAAAATACTCCAGCTGTATTGCTGATCCCGCGTGCCACTTTTAAAGGATGCAGTGAGCCTGTCTTTTACAATGTTTCCACCAATGATTGAAAGTCCATCCGATGATTTTCTTTCAACCTTTATTATTTTTGAGTATGAGTTTTTTCCGTCACGATCAATTATTTCCAATTGATAATATAGGTTGCCGGCAGGTGCCTGTTCATCAATTGTATGGTACTGTGATTGAACCTGTACATTCCCTTTGGCCATCAGCGTTTGTACCTTATTGAAAACAATGCCGTCTGTGCTTCTTTTTATATTGAAATGACTTGTGTTTATCTCACTTTCGGTGGTCCAGCTCAATGAAACAGCCTGCCCATTGAACATCGCATTCCAATTGGCCAGGATCACCGGCACAGTTCCCAGCGTGGTGGCGTTACCGGTAGCTGCCGGTATACGATACATGGGTTGATTGAGACCATTGTATTCAAAAATGGCGAAATGGTACGTGGTATTGGGAATGAGATCGCTAACGATCATGCCGTTGTTCAAAATATTTCCCAGTACAAAATTGCCGGTTCCGATTTCTGTTCCACTTCCAAAACTGCCATTGGCAACATAAGTTGTAAAATCCTGCGGGGTGATATTTACTGCAGATCCTTGCCTTGCAACGATAAACCTTCCTTTGCCATCGCCCGGTGTGCAACTTATTTGTAATGTAGTTCCGGAAATATTGTTAAAGCTGATGTTTGAAGCTTGTGTGGCCGGTGTTACAGCGGTGGATGCACTGGTTGATCCAAACAGGTTCTTCAGGTAAATGCAGGTGTTCCCTGATCCATCGTATTCGTATATGCGGAAATGATAGATAGTTGCCGGTAACAAACCTTCTACCCTGGTTGAATTGAAGTTTCCATCATACACAACAAATTCACCAGGTGCGATGGCAGTGCCATTTCCAAAAATGGGACTATCGGTATAATCCACTCCATCAACCGGAACCGCGGTTACAGCACTTCCCTGTTTTGCCACGATGATTCGCCTGATGCCATTACCATTCGTCCAGTTAAAAGTAAGTTCCTTTCCGTCGGTGATCAAGGTGTTTATATTGGTAGATGGAATGGTAGGAACGGTACGGGTGGTAACGCTGGTTGTATAGGCGGGCTTTTTATATACCGGCTCACCTATCCCATTGTATTCATACACGGCAAAAAAGTACTCAGTGCCTTGTTGCAGGTTCCCGATAACGGTATTATTTCCCGATGAACTGTACACTACATAATTTCCGGAACCGATCTGTGTTCCACTTCCATAAGTGTTATTACCTCCATAGCTGGTAAGATCTGCCGGATCAGCATTTACGGGTGAGCCCTGGCGGGCCAGGATCAGTCTTCGGGCTCCATTTCCAACAGTAATTGTTGCCGTTACCGAATTGCCTGTAATATTGCTAAAGGTCAAATTGCTTGTTTGAACTGTAGGAGCGGCAGATGTAAAGGCGTTACCTGTTAAAAAAGTACTGGTCATATATTCAGTTGTTGCGCCGCTGCCATTGTATTCAAAAAAAGCAAAGAAGTATTGGGTTCCTGCTGTAAGTCCTGTAAGGTAGAAGCTGGTAAAAGCATTGTTGTAGATCACAAATTGTCCGGGTGCGATGGCCTGCCCGCTTCCAAAGTCTGTATTTGCAGTATATTCCAATCCATTTTGTGGAATGGCAGTCACCGGGCTGCCAGCCCTGGCTACAATGATTCTTTTGGTCCCATTTCCGGCCGTCCAGGCGATATTAAATGATGCACCGTTAACTACAGGAAAAGAAAGATTACTAGTAGAAACCGTTGGTGGCGCAGCTGTAACTATCATAGAAGCGATCGCCAGTATCAATGTGTACAAAGTTTTCATTTTATTTATTTTTTGCAAATCTGTGCCATTCATAAAAATCCGGGAATAGATAAAAGAATGAAATGTTACATTTAATACATCAATTGTACATAATGGGAAACTTATCGTTTAATATTTATGTAAAGGGTATTTCATTCATTAGTATGGAAATCCATCCAGGCTTTCATCTATAAACAGGCATAATCAGCAGAGCCAAGTTGGTATAAACTTTTACATCATTAAATGTATCGTATGAGAAGCTATGTTAAATTAAAAAGATCAATCGCAGTTATAATTGCCGGAACAATGGCTACTTCAGCGGCTATTGCTCAATCTTCCGATGGATGTTTCTTTAAAGACACTTTACTCAATATTAATTTTGGTACAACAAAAAATCTGCAACAGTTTAACCTGAATGGATTGAGGATATATCAACGCGATTTCAGCAATTGTCCTAATGATGGTTATTATGCTTATGTATCTGAAACGAGTGAGTGCTTCAATGGTGATTGGCATACGATCCGTGAAGATCATACGCCCAATGACCAGGATGGAAAAATGTTTATTGTAAATGCTGCTCCCAACGCAGGTATGTTTTTCATCAGTAAATTAACCGGCTTTAAACCCAATACCACTTACGAACTTGCCTTGTGGATGATGAATGTCTGCAAACTTAACAGTGGCTGTGAACCAATGCCACCGCAGATCGTTATATTACTGGAAACGGCTGAGGGCGCAAAGATGGCAGAGTTTCGTACTGGCAAACTGTTCCAGGGCGATAAGCCAGGTTGGACCCGGTACGCCGGCATGTTCAGAACGCCCGCTTCTATATCCCAGGTTGTTTTGAAAATGACCGATATCATTGATGGTGGCTGTGGCAATGATTTTGCGATGGATGATATCACATTCAGGGAATGCTATCCGCCCCCACCCCCACCCGTTAGTAAGAAGGAAACCTTTACTCCTCCGGTTGTCAAAGAAAAAATAGCAAAACCTGCCGATATTAAACCAATTGTACCCGAAACACCCAGGGTTTTGAAAGCGGATAAGAAAGCGATACCGGTGGCAACTTTGCCGAGAATGGATACCACGATTAAAAATAAAGCTGTTGTTAAGAATCGCGATATACCGGTGTCTGTTCCGCTGCCCATTCAAACAAGGGAGAACCCGGTTGTGAAACAGATAGTGACTACAGGAGAATCGATCCTGCTGGAATTGTATGATAATGGAGAAATAGACGGTGATACCGTAAGTATTTATCATAACAATGAACTGGTTGTTTCCCGGGCCGGTCTTTCAGAAAAACCTGTGAAATTTACGATCAAAGCCAGTAAGGAACAACCTCACCATGAAGTGATAATGGTTGCAAATAACTTAGGTAAGATACCTCCAAATACATCACTCATGATTATAACGGCTGCAGGTAAACGCTACGAGGTATTTATTTCATCTTCTGAACAGAAAAATGCCAGGATCATTATTGATTATACAAAATAAAGGCATACAATCTCTGGTTTTATGTTCATAAAAAAGGCTGCCTCAAAAGAGGCAGCCTGGATTGAATCCCTGATTTTTCTATAGTTTAATCAATTTAATCAACTTATGTTTATTTCCCTGTACGAATTCGGCGATGTAAAGTCCCTTTATATAATTGCTTCCTAATTTTACCGTTTGCCCAGGCATGATGCCCTGGCGAATTTCAATCATTTTACCATTAAGGTCTGTAATACGCAATGAAACCGGGATACTTCTTTCATTGCTGTTAACTGTGAGCGTAAACTGTCCCTGGCTTGGGTTTGGCATTGCATTGACTTCGAGTTCATGCGTAACCGTTAGCTCTGTAAATGTTTTGGCTGTTGCATTGCTTTTACCTGATGGAGTAGTTACGATCCTTGGTAATTCAGTACATACCGGCAGGTTTACATTCAGTGACCTCACGCTGGTACCATTGCCGCAACCATTCGTTCCCACAACACTCACTAAACCTGAAATGGCAGAAGCCGGGTAAGTTACGAGGATGTTGGTAGTACCCTGCCCTGCATCAATTGATGCCCCTGCAGGAACAGACCAGGTAACCGTAGTTGCATTGGTTGGCAATGCCGGGATGCTATAAATAAACTGGCGAACCGGACAAGCCGACAATGACTGACCTGTAATGGCGCCCGGTACAGAAGGTAATTTTCTTACGAGGGTCAATGTTCTAACCGACGTGCTTCCGCAATTGGCATCAGCCCTTACCGTTATAGCACCGGTTGTGAAGGCAGTTGTATAATTTACAATGATGATGGTATCATTTACGCCTGGAGGATTTGGATGCGTTACGATCGCACCTACTGCAGGTGTCGTCCAGGTATAGCCTGTTGCATTGGCTATTTTTTTAATGGTATACGTTGCACCGGTAGTTCCAATCCAAGGACAAGGATCTGTAGGGCCAACTATGGTAGGTGTGGTTGTTGGTGCCAGTGTTTTGATGGCCAAAGTCCTGGCAATGTTATTGGTTCCGCAACCATTCGCAGAAGTTACTGCAATTGTACCACTTGAGAAACCTGCACCATATGTAACCTGGATGATGGTATCATTAAACCCTGTTCCAGCCGGGTGCGTAGCAGTTGCTCCTGCCGGTAACACCCAGTTATAGGAAGATGCGTAAGCAACTTTTGAAATGGTATATGTTGCCGTGTTTAGGGTTCCTACAATCGCACAAGGATTGGTTAAACCGCTGATGGTGCCCGGTGTAGATGGTAACGTGGACCTCAATATGCTCAGGTTTCTTGTATTGCTTGTTCCGCAACCTGCAGACTGTACTGAAATATTGGTTGTTGAAACAAAGTTGTTGTCAAAGCTCACAGTAATAATGGTATCATTTAAACCAGTACCACCTGGATGTGAAGTGATGGTAGCACCTGTTGGTACTGTCCACACATATGATAAAGCATTAGATACTTTACGAATCGTATACACTGCCTCTTCTGTTGAACCTATGAACTGGCATGCATTGGTAGATCCGGTAATGGCGCCAGGCGTTGAAGGTGCAGAAGCTGTAACAGAAAGTGATCTGTCGCTGCTATTGCCGCAATTGGCTACTGATCTAACTTTCAAAGCGGCTGTAATGTATCCTGCATTGAACGTAACAATGATGCTGTTGGTACCTTGCCCGCTGACAATACTAACGTTGGCGGGTACTGTCCACAAATAAGATGTGGCATTGTTAACAGCAGCAATACTATAGTTAACCTGTGTGCCGGTTCCAACAAATGCACAGGCATTGGCAGGTCCGCTGATCACAGTTGGTGTGCCTGGTAATAATTTTGAAATGGTCAAAGACCTTGGAGCCCTGCTTCCGCAATTGCCATTGGCGGTAACTTTGATACTGCCCGATACAAATGCATTCAGGTAACTAACCTCAATACTGGTGGTACCCTGGCCGCTGATGATGGTTG
>Ga0075163_10011364_pt1 | contig 11607 bp, 9 predicted proteins | sample JI1023141ADNA_FD_71478 | JGI IMG/M metagenome (GOLD analysis project Ga0075163, IMG submission 71478) | Wastewater effluent complex algal communities from Wisconsin, to seasonally profile nutrient transformation and Carbon sequestration -... | ecosystem: Engineered > WWTP > Effluent > Algae... | reverse complement strand
TTCCTACACTCCGACCCGTGCCCGGCTGATGCCGGCGCATGGCGGTGGCGGCGAACATGCCGCCATCGCAACTTCGGGGGAAGGTCGATGGCCATTCGCGTATTCCTGATCGACGACCACACGATCGTGCGCGTGGGCATGCGCATGATCCTGTCCGCGGAAACCGACATCGACGTGGTCGGTGAGGCCGCGAACGGCGAGGATGGCCTGCAGCAGGTGCGGCGATTGAAGCCGGACGTCGTGCTGTGCGATCTGCACCTGCCCGGGATCAGCGGACTCGAAGTCACTGAGCGCATCGTCCGTGGCATCGAGGGCACCAAGGTGATCGTGGTGTCGGTGCTCGAGGACGGGCCGATGCCCAAGCGTCTGATCGAAGCCGGCGCATCCGGCTACGTCGGCAAGGGCGGCGATTCGGCGGAATTGCTGCGTGCGGTGCGCGATGTCGCCCGCGGCCGGCGCTTCCTCGCCAGCAACATCGCGCAGAACATGGCGCTGTCCGGCATGACCGGCGAAAGCTCGCCGTTCGACGAACTATCCACGCGCGAACTTGAAGTCGCGATGCTGCTGGTCAACGGCCTGCGCCAGGCGGAAATCGCCGAGCGCCTGTGCCTGAGCCCGAAGACGGTGAACACGCACAAGACCCACGTGTTCGAGAAACTGGGCGTGGGCGACAGCATCGCACTGGCGCGCCTCGCCGGGCAGTACGGCCTGATGGAACCCGCGCGCGCCGTCTGACGCGCGCGGGTCCGGGATCACGCCAGCGGCGATTCCTCGCGCGGAGCCGAGGCCTCGTCGGCTTCCGCTTCCGCCTCGGCGTTCGAAACGACCATGGATTCGGTCGCGGCATCCGCATCGATGGTTTCTTCGCCCGCCTGGATGACCGGTTCGATATTGGCATCGGCGATCGTCGGCGGTGGTGCCGGCTCGAACGCGACCGGCGCTTCCTCGACGACAGCGGCGGCTTCGATCGCGGCAGGCGTTTCTTCCACGGCAACAGCCGTTTGAACAGCCGTTGGGCCGTTGAAAGCGACGACCGCTTCCGGCGCTGGTTCGATCGCGGGTGCAGCGGATTCGATTACAGGCGCGGGCTGGGCCTGCACAGGCTCGACCGGGATCGATTCGAATGCCGGCGGCGTCGCGATATCGACGGCACGGGGCGCGGTGGAAGCCTGCGCCGGAACGTCAGCGTCGGCGATTCCGGGCGACGGCTTGTCGGCAGGCGTTGCCGGAGCCGGCGCGGTGTGCGCGTCGGCGAAATCGAATTCCGGCTGCGACTGCAGCGAGGCGGGGATGTTCTCGTCTGCGTCATGATCCTCGATGCCGGTGGCAGTGGCGCCCTCCGCTCCCTGCTTGCGGCGGCGGCGGCCACCGCGACGGCCGCGGCGGCGACGGCTTCCGCCTTCGGCGTTGGCGTTATCGGCGGCGGGATCCGTGGCGGTCGCGGCCTCGTTCGCCTCGGCGACCGCGTGCACGGCATCGGCAGCGGGGTCGACGCTCGGAACCGGCGCGAGCGTGGGCATCGCCATGGCTTCGTCGTTGCGCACGATCGCGGCCTCGTCGCTGCGCACCGGCTGCACGGCTTCGACGCGCGGCTTGGCGGCTTCCTTCGCCGGCTGTTGCGGCTGCTGGCGGGTGGCATCCTGCGGTTTCGGCTGCTGCTCCTGCCGCTGCTTTTCCTGCTTCGGCTTCTGCTGTTGCTGTTGCGCGGGTTTGTTGTCCTCGCGCTTGGGCTGTTGCTGCTTCTGCTGCGGCTGTTGTTGTCCGCGGCGCTCGTCGCGGCGACCGTCGCGACCGCCCTGGTTCTGGCGATTGCCGCGACCGTCGCGGCGCTGGCCATTGCGGTCGTTGCGCTCGCCGCGGCCGTTGCGTTCGCGCGGTTCCGGCGCACGCGGCTGCGATGCGGGTTCGGCGCCGCCGAACAGGCCCTTCAGCCAACCCACGAAGCCGGGCGACGCGTGCTTGGCGACGAACGCCGGTGCCGGGGCGGGCGTCGCCGCCTGCGCCGGTTCCGGGCGCGGTTCGCGCAGCGGCGCCGGCTGCGCCGGCTTGACGTTCTTCACCGCGGGCGCGGTGGGCACGTTGAGGTTGGCCTTGGTCAAGGCGATCGTCGCGAGCTTGCGTGGTGTGCCGCGCTGGTAGCTGGGCTTGTTCGATTCCTCGCCCAGTTCGTTCTCGCGCAGGCGTGTGACTTCGTAGTGCGGGGTATGCAACTGCTCGTCGGCGACGATGACGATCGGCGCGTCGTGGCGCGCCTCGATCTCGCGCAGCGCGCCGCGCTTCTCGTTGAGCAGGAAGTTGGCGATTTCCACCGGCGCCTGCACCAGCACTTGGCCGGTGTTGTCCTTCATCGCGTGCTCCTCGGCGACGCGGATGATGGACAGCGCCAGCGATTCCACGCTGCGCATGCGGCCGTGGCCGTCGCAACGCGGGCACACGATCTGGCTGGCTTCGCCCAGCGAAGGACGCAGCCGCTGGCGGCTCATTTCCATCAGGCCGAAACGCGAGATGCGACCGAGCTGGATGCGCGCGCGGTCGTACTTCAGCGCACCCTGCAGGCGGTTCTCGACTTCGCGTTGGTGCTTGGACGAGGCCATGTCGATGAAGTCGATCACCACCAGGCCGCCGAGGTCGCGCAGGCGCAACTGGCGCGCGACTTCATCCGCCGCCTCGAGGTTGGTGTGGAACGCGGTTTCCTCGATGTCCCCGCCCTTGGTGGCGCGCGCGGAGTTCACGTCGATCGCGGTCAGCGCCTCGGTCTGGTCGATCACCAGCGCGCCGCCGGAAGGCAGGCGCACGCCGCGGCTGTAGGCGGCCTCGATCTGCGATTCGATCTGGAAGCGGTTGAACAGCGGGGTATCGTCGGTGTAGTGCTTGAGCTTGCGCAGGTTGTGCGGCATCACCTGCTGCACGAACTCGCGCGCTTCCTCGTACATCTCCGGCGTGTCGACCAGGATTTCGCCGATGTCGGCGCGCATGTAGTCGCGCAGGGCGCGGATGATCAGGCGCGATTCCTGGTAGATCAGGAACGGCGCCGGCTTGGTCAGCGCGGCGTCGGCGATGGCCTTCCACACGCCCAGCAGGTAGTCGAGGTCCCACTGCAGTTCCTCGGCGTCGCGGCCGACGCCGGCGGTGCGGATGATCACGCCCATGTCGTCGGGGATGGCCAGCGCGTCCATCGCCTTCTTCAGCTCGGCGCGGTCGTCACCCTCGATCCGGCGCGACACGCCGCCGGCGGTGGGCGAGTTCGGCATCAGCACCATGTAGCGGCCGGCCAGCGAGATGAACGTGGTCAGGGCCGCGCCCTTGTTGCCGCGCTCCTCCTTGTCCACCTGCACCACGACTTCCTGGCCTTCGCGCAGCAGTTCGCGGATCGTCGCCTTGTTGTGGTCGATCCCGGCCTGGAAGTAGTCGCGGGAGATTTCCTTCAGCGGCAGGAAGCCGTGGCGCTCGGCGCCGTATTCGACGAAGGCCGCTTCCAGCGAAGGTTCGAGCCGGGTGATGCGGCCCTTGTAGATGTTGGACTTCTTGTTGTCCCGGGACGGTTGCTCGATGTCGATGTCGTAGAGCGTCTGGCCGTCGACGGTGGCCACGCGCAGTTCTTCGGCCTGCGTGGCGTTGATCAGCATGCGTTTCATGTTGCGTTCCTCGCGCGCTTCAGCACGCGGAACGCCGGGCGTTTCGCCTGGTCACTGCCGGCGCGCGCCGCGCGATGCGCGGGCGTGCGTCCTTAGGTTGTCCAGCGCTACGACACCACGGCGGGCCGCGGGAGCGCTTGTTGTCTTCTTCGTGTTGCAGGGCCGTCGGTCGCTGCCGTGGGCGGCGGTCCGCGCGGGTCGTGTTCAGCTCGGCAGCCGGGCATCGGGTGATGCGGCAACCGGCGATAACCGGGCCTGCCGGTGCGTCCGTTAACATGGCCGCCCCGGGGGCGGTGGTCGCGGACTGCACCGGGATCGAAGGGGAGGCCGGCTTTCGACCGGGAAACTCCCTTTCGGAATCAAACCCTTATCTCGCCCCCCGAGTGTAGCAGATCGATGCCCATCGAACCCCGCCCTGACAGCGCCGGACAAGGCGTCCGCATGGTACGCGTCGAGCCGGATCGGGCCGGGCAGCGGCTGGACAACTTCCTGCTCGGCCAGCTCAAGGGCGCGCCACGCTCGCTGGTCTACAAGCTGGTCCGCAGCGGCCAGGTCCGGGTCAACGGTGGCCGGGCCAAGGCCGAACGCCGGCTCGAGGCGGGCGACGAGGTCAGGATTCCACCGGTCCGGATCGACGCTCCGGCCGACAAAGGCTCGCCGGCCAAGGGGCTGCTTGAGGCCATGGAAGCCAGCATCGTGTTCGAGGACGCGCGCCTGCTGGCGATCAACAAGCCTTCCGGTATCGCCAGCCACGGTGGCAGTGGGGTGTCGTTCGGAGTGATCGAAACGCTCCGCTCCCTGCGCCCGGGCCAGCCGCTGGAACTGGTGCACCGGCTCGACCGCGACACTTCCGGGCTGATGGTGCTGGCGAAGAAGCGTTCGGCCCTGACCGAGCTGCAGGCGCTGCTGCGCGAGGACCACGGTGCCGGGATCGAGAAGCGCTATCTCGCGCTGCTGCTCGGACGGCTGCCGGACGGCACGCTGTCGGTGGATGCGCCACTGCATGTCGGCCTGCGCCAGGGCGGCGAACGCCATGTTCAAGTCAATGCCAATGGCAAGCCTTCGCTCAGCCATTTCAAGGTGATCGAACGCATCGGCGGCCAGAGTTATTGCGAAGTCCGGATCGAAACCGGCCGCACCCACCAGATCCGCGTGCATGCGCAACACCTCGGACATCCGGTCGCCGGCGACGACAAGTACGGCGACGAGGCCGCGAACAAGCGGTTGCGCGACAACGCCGGGTTGAAGCGATTGTTCCTGCATGCGTCGACGCTGTCGTTCGCGCTGGACGGCGGCAAGGCGCCGTACCTGCTCAACGCGCCGCTGGCGTCGGAACTGGCGACGGTGCTGGACAAGTTGGCGTCGTAGGAGCGCCGTTTACGGCGCGACGGTCGCGCCCTGAAGGGCGCTCCTACAGGCTCAGCGATTCAACCCGCCAGCAGATCCGCCTTCGCCGCGCAGATGAAGTCGTTCTCGCTCAGGCCGCCGACATCGTGGGTGGAGAAACGCACCACGCAGCGGTCGTAGTGCACCGACAGGTCGGGGTGGTGGTCCTCGCGGTTGGCGACGTGGGCCAACGCGTTCACGAACGACATCGTGCGGTAGTAGTCGGGGAACGCGAAGGTGCGCACCAGCGCGTGGCCGTCCTCGGCCAGTTCCCATTCCGGCACCTGCGCCAGCAGTTCGCGCACGCTGGCTTCGCCCAGGCGGTGTTCCTGGCCCTTGCGCGGCATGCAGCGGGCCTGCGAGAGGGGGACGAGGTCGGACATCGGCGGCTCCTGACTGGCGGCTGACGCGCTGCGCGTTGATGGCGGCATATGGCGTCGCGGGGCGCGGCTAGAATACGCGCGATGATCCAGATTTCCGAATCCGCGCAGTCTCACTTCCGCCGCCTGATCGAACGCGAGGCGTTGCCGGGCCTCGGCGTGCGGCTCGCGGCGATGAACGCGGGCACGCCCGCGGCCGACGTGCGCCTGGAGTTCGCCGAGCCTGGCGACCTGGCCGGCGACGAATGGGCGGTGGATTGCGACGGCTTCACCCTGTGGCTGGACGCGACCAGCGTGCCGTTCCTCGACGGCGCCGAGATCGATTACGAAACCGGCGCGACCGGCGGGCAATTGCAGATCCGCGCGCCCAGGATCAAGGGCGAGGCGCCGGGCGATTCCGCTTCGCTGGTGGAACGCGTGCGCTGGGTGGTGGAACGCGAGATCAACCCGCAGCTCGCGCAGCATCGCGGCCACGTCGCGGTGGAGGAAGTGCGCGCCGACGGCACCGTGCTGTTGCGCTTCGGTGGCGGCTGCCACGGCTGCGGCATGGCCGACGTGACCCTGAAGCAGGGCATCGAGAAAACCCTGCGCGAACGCGTGCCGGAAGTGACCGCGGTGCGCGACGCCACCGACCACGACACCGGCACCGCGCCGTACATCCCGCGCGACGCGGCCTGACGGCGAACGGCGCGGACGCGCGTGTACAACGCCTCCGACCTGATCGCAGTCCTGCTCGAACGCCCGCGTTCGAAATTGTGGTTCCGTGCCGCCGATGCGCGGCCCGCCGGCGAATTCCCGCCGGGCTGGCGCGCATGGTTCGCGTCGATGGTCGGACGCGTCGGCGAGGTCCGCGGCGCGACCGCGGATGCATTCATCGCGATCTTCCTCGGCCGCGAACTCGCGCGGCCGGCACCGCGCAGCCCGCTGCTCAGCGACTGGCAATCGTTCGCCGCGCTGTGGCGGCAGCAATGGCAGCCCGCCAGCGAGGACCAGCGCCGCTACCGCATCGTCGCGCTGACCACAACGCTGCTGGTGCATTTACTGCTATTCATCCTGCTGCTGTGGCTGGCGACGGTGCGCATCGGCATCGCGCCGCCACCGCAGGGCGAGGACGTGGTGCAGGTGGAATACATCGGCGAAGGCACGCCGGACACACCGGGCGGTGGCGCGAAGGAAAGCGCCGCGCCCGTGCAGCAGACGCCATCCACCCAGCCTTCGGCGAATCCCGCGGCGAATGCGGCCAATGCCGCCGCGCCGCCGCCCGTTGCCGCTTCCGAATCGACCCAGCCGCCAGCGCAGACGCCGGCGGAAACGATGCCACTGCCCGACCAGCCGCTGGTCGTGACCGAAACGCCGCTTCCGGACCCGCGTTTCGCATTGCCGCCGACGTCGCCGCCGCGACTGCTGCCGACGATCGCCCCGCCGCGCGTCGAAGTGCCCGTGCAATCGCGCGAGGTACCGCTGGCCGAACAACCCGCGCCGCTGCCCAGCGTGGCGACGCCGCAGTTGCAGGCGCAACAGGCGACGCCGACCCTGCGCGCGACCACGCCTGCGCCTTCCGCGCGCGAAATCCCGCTGCCGCAGGCTTTGCCGCAAGTGGCCACGCCCGCGCTGCAGGCGACGAAACCGACCACGGCGCCGTCGCTGCAAGGCCAGGCGACGCTGCGATCGCGCGATATCCCGTTGGCCGCGAAACCGGGAGCCGAAACCGCGCGATCGTCGAGCGCTTCGCCTTCGACCGCATCGACTTCGGCGCCTTCCGCGCCGGGCAGCAATGCGAAACCGCAGCCGAGCAGCGGCACGCTGCCGAACACCGCCGCGCCGGGCAGCGGTCCGTCGACGGCGGCGAAACCCGGCGCGTGGCTGACGCCGAAGCGCGGCGACGACTGGGGCGATTCCACCCGCAATCGCCCGGGCGCGAATGCCGGCGACAAGGATGGATTGCTGAATTCCGATGGCACGGCGCGTTTGCCGCCGGGCAATTCCCCGGAGCCGGGTGGCGGTTATCCACCGGGGTACGACACGTGGTCGCGCGAGGCGATCGACCGCAACGGTACGTGGTTGAAGCGTCCGCCGAACAATTACACGCCGACGATGTTCGACCAGTACTGGCTGCCGCGCGAAACCCTGCTCGAAGAATGGGTGCGCAAGGGCATCAAGCAGACCGAGATCCCGATTCCCGGAACCTCGAAGAAGATCCATTGCGTGATCTCGATCCTGCAACTGGGTGGCGGTTGCTACGTCAGCGATCCGAACCTCAACGACCAGGAAGCGACCGCGCGACCGCCACCGGAGATTCCGTGGAAACCGGAGTTGCAGGAAGACCAGGACAGCCTGAAGAAACCTCTGTAGGAGCGCCCACCTAGGCGCGATACGGATTCTGGTCGTGTGTTGGTCGCGCCCTGAAGGGCGCTCCTACGGGAAAATCCGACATGGGCGGGCGGAAACAAAAAAGGAGCCTCGCGGCTCCTTTTTCGTTGCGTCGGATCGAATCGCTTACTGCGTGTGCAGGTCGTGCAGCTTGGTCTCGCGCGAACCGAAATAGGCGGCGAGATCGGCGATCTGCTGGTCGGTGAGTTCCTTCGCCTGCGAACCCATCAGGTCCGTCGTCGGGCTACCGGAACGGTCGCCGTCGCGGTACAGCTGCAGCGAGTGCGCGATGTAATCGTGGTACTGGCCGCCGATCTTCGGGTAGCTCGCGTCGATCGGCGCGTTGCCTTCCGCACCGTGGCAATCCACGCAGGCCTGGCCGGTGGACTTGCCCTTGGCTTCGGCCAGCTGCTTGCCGGCATCGATGTGGCCCTCGGGCAAGCCGGAGGAGGAGGACGTGTGGCCTTCGGAACGGTCGGCCTGCGAATGCTCGGCGGGGACGTCGTTGCCGTTGCTGCAGGAAACGAGGGCGAGCGCGCACAGCGCGGTGGCGAGGATGGTCTTCGTCATGGCGCGGCTCACTTGTCGATTCCCGAGAGATAGGCGGCGATGTCGGCGATGTCCTGCTCGGAGAAGCTCTGCGCCTGCGCCTGCATGGTCGGATGCTTGCGCGCGCCGGAGCGGTACTCCATCAGCGCGTTGGTCAGGAACTGCGCCGACTGCCCACCGATGCGCGGCACGTGGTAGTTCGGGTAGGCGTTCTTGTAGCCGGTGATGCCGTGGCAACCCTGGCAGGTATAGGTCAGCGGCTTGCCGCGGGCGGCATCACCGACCGGCGCGCTGGCGGGGGCGGGGCTCGCGGCGGCACTGGCGGCACTGGCGGCAGGCGCTGCGCCGGCAGCAGGAGCAGTGCTGCTGGCGGGAGTGGCGGCGTCCTGCGCGAACGCGCCGGCGGGCAGCGCAAGGGCGAGGAATGCGGCGAAAGTCGACAGTCGCATCGGTGTTCCCGGTGTTGGAGTGGCGCGTTTCGTCAATGCGAAACGCATTCACGAAAGTATAGCGTGCGGTCGAGATGCAACGAAACGCGAGCTCCCCGCATCCTCGCTGCAGAGACACCATGACCTTCGGCGCATGGGCGCCGGCGGATATGGTGATATACCTACCTACAACACCAGACAGGCCCCGCCCGATGCTGCCTTCCTCCCCCCGATTTACCGGACTCGCCTCCGGGCGTTCCCTGCGCCCGTTGCCCGCGTTCGCCATCGCTGCCTGCCTGGCCGCCGCCCTGCTTGGCGGCTGCAAGAAGGGCGACGGTGATGCCCAGGCCAAGGACGCCGACAAGGGGCCGGACGCGATTCCGGTCGAAGTCGCGGCCGTGGCGCGACGGCCCGTCGCGGCCAGCTACAGCGGTACCGCGCCGCTGGAAGCCCGCGGCGAATCGCAGGTGGTGGCCAAGACCTCCGGCGTGGCGTTGCAGGTGTTGGCGCAGGAAGGCCAGGCCGTCCGCGCCGGCCAGGTGCTGGTGCGCATCGACCGCGCGCGTCCGGCGCTGCAGGCCGTGCAGGCCGAGGCGCAGGTGCGCAAGCTCGAGGCCAACTATTCGCGCGCACGCACGCTCGCGGCGCAGAAGATGGTCAGCGCCAACGACCTCGACCAGCTCAAGTACGACCTGGAGAACGCGCGCGCGGTCTGGAACATGGCCAGGCTGGAACTCTCCTACACCGACGTGGTCGCGCCGATCTCCGGCACGATCGCCTCGCGTTCGATCAAGCCCGGCAACTTCGTGCAGATCAACACGCCGATCTTCCGCATCGTCGACAACTCGCGGCTCGAGGCCACGCTCAACGTGCCCGAACGCGACCTGGAAACGCTGAAGGCCGGCCTGCCGGTCGCGTTGCAGGTGGATGCGCTGCCGGGCAAGTCGTTCGCCGGCAAGGTCGACCGCATCGCGCCGGTGGTGGATTCGGGCAGCGGTACCTTCCGCGTGGTCTGCGCGTTCGACGGCGGCGGGCTGCTGCAGCCGGGCATGTTCGGGCGCATCCGCATCGATTACGACCAGCGCGCGAATGCGTTGGTGATCCCGCGCACGGCACTGCTCGACGACGAGGACGATCCGGCGGTGTTCGTCGCGCGCGGCGGCAAGGCGGCGCGTGTGCCGGTGAAGCTCGGTTACATGGATGGCGAATGGGCCGAAGTGTTGTCCGGGCTCAAGCAAGGCGAGCAGGTCGTGACCGCCGGCAAGGTCGCATTGCGCGAAGGCAGCGCGGTGCAGGTGCTCGGCGCGCAGCCGGCGAAGGTGGCGACGAAGGCCGCGCCGAAGACGGACGCGAAGCAATGAGCGCCGCATCGGCCGGGGCCGCGAGGACTGCGCGCGGCCTCGTGGAGTTCTGTACCCGCCGCCGGGTGACGGTGGCGATGGTGACGCTGACCTTCGTGCTGTTCGGCCTGATCGCGCTGGGCGACCTCAAGGTCAACCTGCTGCCCGACCTCAGCTATCCCACGCTCACCGTCCGCACCGAATACACCGGCGCGGCGCCGACCGAGATCGAGACGCTGGTGACGCAGCCGGTCGAGGAAGCGGTCGGCGTGGTCAAGAACCTGCGCAAGCTCAGCTCGGTGTCGCGCACCGGGCAGAGCGACGTGGTGCTGGAATTCGCCTGGGGCACCGACATGGACCAGGCCAGCCTCGAAGTGCGCGACAAGATGGAAGCGCTGCAGTTGCCGCTGGAAGCGAAGGCGCCGGTGCTGCTGCGGTTTAATCCTTCCACCGAACCGATCCTGCGCCTCGCGCTGTCGGACAAGGGCAACGACGGCGACGCATTGCGGCGCTTGACCGAACTGCGCCGCTACGCCGACGACGACCTGAAGAAGAAGCTGGAACCCGTCTCCGGCGTGGCTGCAGTGAAAGTCGGTGGCGGCCTCGAGGACGAGATCCAGGTCGACATCGACCAGCAGAAGCTCGCTGCGCTCGGCATCCCGGTCGAAACCGTGATCCAGCGCCTGCAGCAGGAGAACATCAACGTCTCCGGCGGCAAGCTCGAGGAAGGTTCGCAGCGCTACCTCGTGCGCACGGTCAACCAGTTCGCCGACCTCGACCAGATCCGCAACATGTTGGTCACCACGCGCGCGGCGAGCGCCGACAACAGCGGCGCCGACCAGGCGATGCGGGTCGCCGCCGCCAGCGGCGACGCGAGCGTGATGGCCGCCCTCGCGCAGCAGAGTAGCGCCAGCAGCACGGCGGCAGCCGGTGGCGGACAGGCGCTGCGACTGGGCGACATCGCCACCGTCCGCCAGGGCCACAAGGAACGCGAGGCGATCATCCGCCTCGGCGGCAAGGAGGCGGTGGAACTCGCGATCTACAAGGAAGGCGACGCCAATACCGTCGCTACCGCGGACGCGATCCAGAAGCGCCTCGCCGAACTCAAGGACCAGATACCGGTGGATGCCGAACTGACCGTCATCGACGACCAGTCGCAGTTCATCCGCCACGCGATCAGCGACGTGAAGCTGGACGCGGTGATCGGCGGCGCGCTCGCGATCCTGATCATCTTCCTGTTCCTGCGCGACGGCTGGAGCACGTTCGTGATCTCGCTGTCGCTGCCGGTGTCGATCATCGCCACGTTCTTTTTCATGGATCGGCTCGACCTCAGCCTCAACGTGATGTCGCTCGGCGGCCTTGCGCTGGCGACCGGCCTGGTCGTCGACGATTCCATCGTCGTGCTCGAATCCATCGCCAAGGCGCGGGAGCGAGGACTCGGCATCATCGATGCGGCCATCGTCGGTACGCGCGAGGTGAGCATGGCGGTGTTCGCTTCCACGCTGACCACGATCGCGGT
>Ga0075163_10011363_pt1 | contig 11607 bp, 8 predicted proteins | sample JI1023141ADNA_FD_71478 | JGI IMG/M metagenome (GOLD analysis project Ga0075163, IMG submission 71478) | Wastewater effluent complex algal communities from Wisconsin, to seasonally profile nutrient transformation and Carbon sequestration -... | ecosystem: Engineered > WWTP > Effluent > Algae... | reverse complement strand
ACACCCGACACCACCGGAGCCGCGTAGCTCGTCCCGGAAATCGGCTGTGCTGCAGCGGCTCCCGGCATGACATCCACCAGGCCCTCGCCGATGGTGCTCAGCGACACCACCGATTCGCCGGGTGCGGCGACGTCCACCCACGGTCCCGCCAAGCTGAACGCCGACGGTGCGCCGTCGGCATCCACCGACCCCACGGTCAGCACGTAATCGTCATACCAACTCGGGCTCGCCACCACCTCGACCCCGTCCCAGTCGGGTTCGGCCGCCGCGCCGGGAAACGTGTTCTGTTTCGGGCAGGTGCCCTGTCCACCGACGTTGCCCGCCGCGGCCACCACCACGACATTGCGGTCGTCCACCGCGTAGGCCACCGCGGCGCCCAGCGCCCGGTCATCGAGGCGATCGGTGACCGCGAGGCAGGCCACCGACGAGATGTTGATGACGGTGGCGCCCTGGTCGGCGGCCGTCCGGATCGCCGCCGCAAGCGAATCGACATCGCCGACGCCGTCTCCGCCGGCCGCGGCGGAGACGCGGAACTTCATGCTGGACTGGCGGATCGCGAGAACGGCGGCGTCGGGGGCGATACCGCTGAACCCGCTGCCCGGGTCGGGAGCCGCACCGATGATCCCGGCGACGATCGTGCCGTGGCCGTCGCAGTCGGCGGTGCCGTCCCCGTCGGCGACAAAATCACCACCCGGAACCAGGCGCGGTAGCAGCCGGTGCCGGGCCACGCCGGTATCGATGACCGCCACGGTCTGACCCGCGCCGCGCGACCGGATCCACGCGGCACCCAGGTCGGGCCGCGCCACCTGGGTGCCGGCGTCCGCAGGCGGGGCGGCGACACAGGACGCGATCTGCTCGGTGGCCTGACCAGGCGCGGCCGGCCCTGCCGGCGGCAGCATCCGGCTGTCGACCGGTGGCGGGCCGATCGCCAGCGCCGGTGCCGCCGCGGCCACCGGCGCCGCGCCCAGCACCACGGCCGCGAGCACCGGCACCGCCCGGCCGGCGATCATCCGATACTCGACGATCGCACCAGTTCGTAGAGACCGCACACCCAACCCGCCAGTGGCACCACGGCAGCCAGCAGCACACACTCCGCGGTGTCGGCGCCGCGAACCCACAGCACCCGCTCGCCGCGGCGAGCGCCGGACCAGGCAGCCAGGGCAACGGTCAGCACGACCACCGGCCCGGCATACCGCGGGGCCGACACGGTCGCCAGTGCGAGTGCCGCCGAGGCCGCAACGAGGCCACACCAGCCCAGCGCCGTGCGACACCGAGGATCGGCGTAGAACCGGATGCGCAGCAGCAGAAGTGCCGCAAGTACCGCAGCCAGCATGAGTCGGCGCGGCCAGGACGGGCCGTCCGCGCCATCGAAGACCAACGCGGCGACCCCCACCGTGACGGCGGCGCCGGCCCCGGTGACCAGGCCGGTGCACAGCGTCCGACCGTCGACCGCGGCCGCCGCGGATATCGGCGCGGCACCCTCCGCGGACCCCTCGCCCGGTAGCGGGGGCCGCAGGCCGGTGAGGGCGACGGCGAGCCGACCGGCAGCTCCAAGCACGGCCAGGGCCAGCACGCCGAGGAGCGCGCCGGCCGCGGCCAGATCCACCGGCAGCACCAGCGCGACCGCGGTGGCCGCGGTGACCAGCGCGGCGGCGGTCGCCGTGGCGGTGAGCAGCCACACATCACCGCCCGCCGCGCGCAGCAGCCAGACCGAGGCCGCGCAGCCCGCGGCCGCCCCGAGTGCCACCCCCGGAGCCCAAGCATCCCCGGGCACCGCGAGAAAGCCTGCCACGCTGACGAATCCGACGCACAACCCGTGCACTGTCACACCTACCTCGGGCCGGCGCCACGCCACCAGGATGCAGATCGCCGCACTGAGCACCGCGGTGCCCGCCGCCAGCCATGGCAGGCCGCCGTGGGCACCCGAGTAGCCGAGAGTGGCCACCGCGATCAGGCCGGTGCATGCCCACCGCGCGGCCGAGGTGTCGCCGGCCGGATCGGGCCCCTCGGCGTCACGGACGGTGCGGAACGGATCGCCGTGCAACGGGCCCGGTGCCGGGGTGCCCACCGGGGACAGCACCATGACGTCACCGTCGGATATCCCGCTCTCGTGCAGCGTCATCGACTCATCGCAGGGGCCGCCGAGCAGGCGGTCCAACCGCCAGCCCGCCGGCGCCGGCGCCGGTGCCGGTGCCGGTGCCCCGTTACCGATGACGAGATCGACGATATCGGGCAGCAGCAGACCCACTTCGGCGTGCCGGGGCAGCGCGACATCGACCACCTCCGGTCGCACGGCATTCTGAATCGATATACGGCACAACGGATCATCCATCGCCGACCCCCTGACAGCGTCCTGAGATCAGGGTAGCCGGGTGGCGGGGATCTGCCCCGCACCAAAATTCGGGGGAACCTGGCGGGCGCGCGCTGCGTCGAAACAACAATGGAATCACCGAGCGACAGACGTCCGCGGCTCTCGGCCGTGCCGGGCGCGCAGATACATGTACGGCGGCCACCGCCCGTGCCGGTGGCCGAGCCGCCCGGGCCGCTGACGCGCCTGCTGCCGGTGCTGACGCTCGTCGCGGTCGGCGGTATGGCGGTGCTGTACCTGACATCGGGGCCGGGGGTCACGGCGGCACGCAACCCGATGTACCTGGTCTTCCCGGTGCTGATGGCGGCGTCGGTGCTCGGCACGCTCGCCCACACCAGCCGTGGGCGGACCGCCGAGCTGAACGCCGGCCGCCGCGACTACCTGCGCTACCTGGACGGTGTCGCCGCCCAAACCGAGGAAGCCGCACGCACGCAACATGTTCGGCAGCACTGCAGGCACCCGGATCCGGTGCTGCTGTGGACTCTGGCCGGCGGCGGACGGATGTGGGAGCGCACACCGTCGGATCCCGACTTCTGCCATGTCCGGCTGGGCCTGGGCCCGGTGCCGCCGGCGGCCGAGTTGGTGGTCGCGGTCGCCGACCCGGTGCCCGAGGCCGACCCGGTGACCACCGCGGCGCTGGACGGGTTGGTCGCGTCCCGCGCGGTGGTGGCAGGCCTGCCCGTCACGGTCGACATCGCCGGGCATATCGGCTTCGCCGGCGAACCGGCCGCCGTGGCCGCACTGGTTCGCGCCATCGTGTGCCAGCTGGCGATGTGGCACGGCCCCGGTGCGGTGTGTGTGACGGGTCCTGCCGGCCCGCAATGGGACTGGCTGAAATGGCTGCCGCATCATGTACCGCGACCCGGCGCCGGCGGGTCCGCGTACACGGTGGTGATCGCCGACGGGGTTGGGCCCCGGCCGAAGGGCCCCGGCATCGCCGTGCTCGACCTCACCGGTCACGCAGACACCATGGTCGACCTCGCCGACCTCGACCGGGTGGACGGCCTGTCGGCTGCGCAGGCACGGATGTGCGCACGCCGGCTGTCCCGGTGGCGCGCCGGTAGCGGCCCCGACACCGGCGGTACCAGCTGGACGGATCTGATCGGTATCGCGGACACCCGCGAGTGGGACCCGGTGCGGGGATGGCAGCGGCGCGCGGACTCGCAGCGGCTGCGGGTTCCGATCGGCGTCGGCGACGGTCCGGACAATCGGGGCGACCCGGTGGAACTGGACCTCAAGGAGGCCGCCGAACACGGTATGGGTCCGCACGGGCTGTGCATCGGGGCCACCGGATCGGGCAAATCGGAGGTCCTGCGGACGCTGATTCTCGGCCTGGTGGCCACGCATGCGCCCGACGATCTCAATCTGGCCCTCATCGATTTCAAGGGTGGCGCCACGTTTCTGGGTTTCGAGCGGCTCGCCCACGTGTCGGCGGTCATCACCAACCTCGACGATGAGGCCTACCTGGTCAACCGGATGCACGAGGCGCTCTCCGGCGAAATGAACCGCCGGCAGCAGATCCTGCGGACGGCAGGAAATTTCGGGAGCGTCGCGCAGTACCGTCGGGCCCGCTCGGCCGGCGCCGATCTGGCCGCGCTGCCGGTGCTGTTCATCGTCGTCGACGAGTTCTCCGAGCTGCTCAGCCAGCGTCCGGAGTTCGCGGAACTCTTCGTGACGATCGGGCGCCTGGGCAGGTCGCTGGGAATGCACCTGCTGCTGGCCAGCCAGCGTCTGGACGAGGGTAGGTTGCGGGGTCTGGAGACCCATCTGTCCTACCGGGTATGCCTGAAGACGTTCTCGGCCAGCGAATCCCGATCCGTGCTCGGAGTGTCGGACGCCTACGAACTGCCTGCCGCGCCGGGGGCCGCGTACCTCAAGACCGCCGATGGACGGCTGGTGCGGCTGCGCACGAGCTACGTCTGCGGGCCGGACGTCCGCGCGAACAGCGTGGACCTGCGCCCCCACCGATTCACCTCGACACCGGACGGCGTTGCCGCACAAGCACCTTCGGGTGCCGAGGCCACCGCCACGGTGCTGGACACCGTGCTGGACCGGATTGCCGGCCACGGCACACCCGCGCACCGGCTGTGGCTACCCCCGCTGCCGGCCGCCCCGGACTGGTCAGACCTGTTGTCCCGGCACGATGACGCCCGACTGACCGCGCCGATCGGGCTGGTGGACAACGCCTTCGCCCAGCGTCGTGACCCGCTCACCGTCGACCTGAACGGCGCCGGTGGTCACGTCGCCGTGGTCGGTGCGACACGGTCGGGCAAGTCCAGCACACTGTGCACCTTGCTGCTGGGGCTGGCCGCCACGCACAGCCCCACCGATATCCAGTTCTACTGCCTGGACTTCGGCGGCGGCATGCTGGCCGCGCTGCAGCACCTCCCGCACACCGGGGTGGTCGCGGGGCGCGGGGACATCGAGCTGATACGGCGGACCGTGGCGCAGCTGGAAGCGCTCGCGCGCCGCCGGGAAGCCGGCGGGCGCAACGGGGCACCCGACGGTTACGGCGAGGTGTTCCTGGTGGTGGACGGGTGGGGTGAGCTCCGACAGGTCGACGACGAGGTGGAACACGCGATCACCGCGATGACCGCGCACGGCCTCGCCCTGGGAATCCACATCGTGCTCACCGCGTCGCGCTGGGCCGAACTGCGTCCCGCCGTCAAGGACCAGCTCGGTACCCGGATCGAGCTGCGGCTCGGTGAACCCGCGGAATCCGAGATGGACCGCAAGGCGGCCCGCCATCTGATCGGCGGTCCGCCCGGCGCCGGGGTCACCCGCGACGGCCGTGTCTCGGCGATCGCGCCACCACCGCTGGACGCCATCGATGCCATCGCCGCAGACCTGCGCACGCGCCACTCGGGCCGCGGCGCGATCCCGGTCCGGCTGTTACCTGCCCTGGTGGAGCGCACCACGGTGCCGGCCACGGGCGCCGGGCCGACGCACGTCACCATCGGTATCGGCGAGTCCGAACTGCGGCCGGCGGTGCTGGATTTCACCGAGAGTCAACATCTGATCGTGTTGGGGGACAGCGGTTGTGGGAAGACGTCGGCGCTGCGGACGTTGTGCACCCAACTGATCCGGGCCGCTACACCGGACCGCGTGCAGATCCATCTGGTCGACCTGCGGCGGACCTTGTTGGGCGTGGTCGACGCCGACCACCTCGGCGGGTACCTGATGTCGACGGCGATGGTGCAGGCACACCTGCCCGGTGTCGCCGAGCAGCTGCGCGCCAGATTGCCGGGAGCCTCCGTCACCCAGCAGCAGTTGCGCGACCGTTCGTGGTGGTCCGGACCGGAGATCTACGTCATGGTCGACGACTACGAGCTGGTCTGCGGAGCAGGCCCGGACCCGCTCGCGCCGCTGCTGGAATTCCTGCCGCACGCCCGCGATATCGGTCTGCACGTGGTGATCGCCCGGCGCGCCGGGGGAGCGGCGCGGGCATTGTTCAACTCGGTGCCGACCACCATGCGCGAACTCGGGTGTGCGGGGCTGCTGATGAGCGCAGCGCCGGACGAGGGTGCCCTGCTGGGCGTCGCCCGGCCCACTCGGTTGCCACCCGGGCGGGCCGTCCTCACCACCGGGGGCCGCGGCGGCGAGCGTGTGCAGATCGCGTGGACCGCCGAGCCGTGAACGCGACGGTACTGATCATCGGGCCCGGTGCGGTGCGTGGCCCGCACCCGGTCCCCGACGCGTTGGTCGGTGCGGCCATCGATGCCATCGATGACCGGCATGTGCTCGTCGAGGAGCGCCCGGTCACGGTGTCTGGACTGTGGACACAGATCATCGCCGCGGCCACCGGCGACCCGCCACACCGGCTGCTGCTGGTGTGCCCGGGCTGGTGGAGCGACGCCCGCTTGGAATGCCTGCGCCGCGCGGCGGCCCCGCACTGCGCTCACCTCGTGATCCTGCGACGACACGAGGTGTGGGCATCGTCGGCCCGGTGCATCATCGAGATCGCGCCCGAGTTCGTGCTCTGCCGGTTGGCAGGCTCGCCGGTGTCGGCGACACCCAGGCTGGGTGACACCGCCGAGGTGGCCGGCGCCGTCACGCGCGGTGTCCTCGGTACCGGGCCGGTGCTGATCGACGCGCCGGCGGGGGTTCCCGGGGCGGCCGAGGTGGCCGCCGCCCTGGCGGGCCGGCTTCGCGGACGGGACGTGCAGATCGTCGACGATGCCGCGCTGGCGTCCGCGCTCGCCGGCAGGCGGCGAGCGCCGCCGGCACCGCCGCGCACGAAGATGTGGGCGTGGGCGGCGGGCACCGCGTTGGCCCTCGCCGTGCTCGCCGTGCTGGTCGCGGTGCCGTGGGGCGCCCCGCCCGCAGCACACCCCACGACACTGCTGACCGAGGGCCGGGTCACGGTGCGGGTACCCGCCGGCTGGGTGGCGCGACGGATCACCGACGGCCTGGGTTCGCCACGGGTGGAGGTGTTCGCGCCGGGACAGGATGCCGCCGCGATCCTGCTGACACAGTCGGTCGGCGGGCCGGACCTGACCCGCACCGCCGAGATGCTGGCGGCCGCGCTGGAGGTGCAGCCGCCGGGGGTGTTCACCGAGTTGCGCACCGACGAGAACCGCGGTGGACGCAGCGTGCTCGGCTACACCGAGACGCGCACGGACCGCGAGATCGTCTGGGCGGTATTCCTCGACGGGCGGGTACGCATCGCCATCGGCTGCCGTCAACCCGCCACCGGTGTGGTGATCCGGCCGCACTGCGATGAGGCGATCCGGTCGGCGCATGCGGCGTTGTGACCCGAATCCGCCACAAACGGAACCGTTTCCGGGCCCGCTGCGTCCTATTCACAACAGCCATTCCACGGGGAGGACGATGATGACCGCACTGAACACCGACCTGGAGCTGATGGGCTCCGTCGCCGGCCAGATCGATGCCCGCAACGCCGAGGTCCGGGCCATGCTCGGGACCTTCATCGGGCGGATGTGCAGCGTGCCCGCTTCGGTGTGGGGCGGCGCGGCGGCGGTGCGTTTCCGTGAGGTCGTCGACCGCTGGAACGCCGAATCGCTGGCATTGCACAACGCCCTGGACCGCATCGCCGAGACCATCCGGTTCAACGAGCACACGCTGCGCGAGGCCGCCGACGCTCACTCCCACCGCATCGCCGCGGTGACCCACCAACTGTAGAGATAAGGACCCCGTCCCATGGACATGATGCTGACCTACAACTTCGACGAGATCGAATACACGGTGCGTCAGGAGATCCACACCACGTCGGCCCGTTTCAACGCCGCGCTCCAGGAGCTGCGGGCCCAGATCGCCCCGCTGGACCAGACCTGGACGGCGGAGGCGGCCGAGGCCTACCGTGCCGAACAGCTGCGCTGGGACCAGTCGGCGGCCGCGCTCAACGACATCCTGTTCCGATTGGGCAACGCCGTCCGCGACGGCGCCGACGATGTCTCGGCGACCGACCGGCGCGCCGCGAGCGCCTGGGGCCGCTGACCCGGGTCGGGCGCCGATGACCCTGTGCGGTCCCGTGTCGGGGGAGAGACCGGCGGGACCGCACAGTCATGGCGTGCATCGGAGAAGGACGAACTCGATTCACAGTGTCCACCGTCAACTACCCTGGTCCCATGCGCCGGTGCCGGCTCGTCGGCTGTGCGCGGGGAGTGTGAACTTGGTGGCGATATCGAAGACGACCGGCGGCCGCGTACCGCCGGCGCAGGTGCGCGCCGTCCATGACCTCTTCGTCGCAGGTGAGGTCGACGCGTCCTATCTCGATAGTGTGCCGCTGCGCCGGGTCGTCGCCGAGAGCTGGCAGCGCAGTCTGGCCACCGGCGTGGACCCGGACAGCATGGGTCGCACGGCGGAGGCCATCAACGCCCTCGACGAGCTGCGCAAGTCCCACCCGCTGGCGCCGACGCTGCCGCTGATCCGCCGTCTGCTCGTCGAAGATGCCACCGACGCGGGCGTCGTCGTCGCCATCACCGCCGCCGACGGCACCCTGCTCTGGGTCGAGGGAGACCGGCTGGCCATCCGCAAGGCCGAGGCGATGAACTTCGTGCCGGGCACCGACTGGAGCGAGAACATCGCCGGGACCAACGCACCCGGGACCGCGCTCGCCCTGGACCGGGAGGTGCAGATCCGCGGGTCCGAGCACTATTCGCGCATCGTGCATCCGTGGAACTGCACCGCGGTCCCGGTGCACGACCCCGCCACCGGGGTGCTGCTCGGGGCCATCGATCTCACCGGCGGATCCAGAGTGGCCGCGCCGGAGACCCTGGCGTTGGTGCGCGCCACCGCGGTCGCCGTGGAGAACCAACTCGCGCTGCTCCGTCTGACCGGGCCCGCGCAGGACCCCGTGGCCACCAAGACCGCCGCGGCCCCCCGGCTGTCGGTCCTGGGCGCCGACCGCCCGCGCTGGCATACGGACTCCGGTTCCACCACGCTGACCGGCAGGCACGCCGACATCCTCGTGCTGTTGATCCGTCATCCCGAGGGGCTCAGCGCCGACCATCTGGCGATGTTGCTCGATGACAAGGATCTCGACGTGGTGACCATCCGGGCCGAGATGTCCCGGCTACGACGGGTGATCGGAGGCAGCTACATCGCGTCCCGGCCCTACCGGCTGCTGACCCCGGTGGCCAGCGATATGGGCGATGTCCTCGACGCGTTGCAGGCCGGAGATGTCTCTGCGGCGCTCACCGCGTACGCCGGTGCGCTGTTACCGCAGTCGGTGTCGCCGGCGATCGGGCGGCTGCGCACCGAGCTGATGACCAGCCTGCGCGGCGCGGTCCTGGCCGGTGCGGATCTCGGTCTGCTGCGGCGTTGGCTGGAACTGCCCGACGGCCGTGACGACCGGCGGGGTTGGACCCTGCTGCACGATCACGCCGAGGCCGATCCGGTGGCTCGGGCCGGCGCGCGCGGACACCTGGCCGGGCTCGATTCCGAACTCGGCTGACCGCGGTAGCCGGTCTGCCGGCGGGGCATATCGGATTGTCGCGTTGCAACCGTGATGCAACCTCTGCGCACCTAGATTTAGTGACGACCGACACACCACGGTGTCACAACGCAGGAGAAGCCATGACTGTTTATGCACGTCCGGGCGCCGAAGGCGCCCTGATGTCGTTCCAACCCCGTTACGACAACTTCATCGGCGGGCAGTGGGTGGCGCCGAGCGCCGGCCGCTACTTCGAGAACCCCACCCCGGTCACCGGCCAGGTGTTCTGCGAGATCGCCCGGTCCGATGAGTCCGATATCGAGAAGGCACTCGATGCCGCGCACGCCGCCGCGCCGGCCTGGGGCAAGACCTCGGCCGCCGAACGCGCGGTCATCCTGAACAAGATCGCCGACCGGATCGAGGAGAACCTCGAATCCATCGCGCTGGCGGAATCGTGGGACAACGGCAAACCGATCCGCGAGACGCTCAACGCCGACATCCCGCTCGCGGTCGACCACTTCCGGTACTTCGCCGGTTGCATCCGTGCGCAGGAGGGCTCGCTGTCGGAGGTCGACGAAGACACCGTCGCCTACCACTTCCACGAGCCGCTCGGTGTGGTCGGACAGATCATCCCGTGGAACTTCCCGATCCTGATGGCGGTGTGGAAGCTGGCACCGGCGCTGGCGGCCGGTAACGCGGTGGTGCTCAAGCCCGCCGAGCAGACACCCGCCTCGATCCTGTATCTGGTCTCGCTGATCGGCGACCTGCTGCCCGCCGGTGTGCTCAACGTGGTCAACGGCTTCGGTGTGGAGGCCGGTAAGCCGCTGGCGTCGAGCAACCGGATCGCCAAGATCGCCTTCACCGGGGAGACCACCACCGGGCGGTTGATCATGCAGTACGCGTCACAGAACCTCATCCCGGTGACCCTGGAGCTCGGCGGTAAGAGCCCCAACATCTTCTTCAGTGACGTGTTGGCCGCCAACGACGCCTACCAGGACAAGGCGTTGGAGGGGTTCACCATGTTCGCCCTCAACCAGGGTGAGGTGTGCACCTGCCCGTCACGCAGCCTGGTCCAGGCCGACATCTACGACGAGTTCCTGGCGATGGCGGCGATCCGCACCAAGGCCGTGCGCCAGGGTGACCCGCTGGACACCGAGACGATGATCGGTGCGCAGGCCTCCAACGATCAGCTGGAGAAGATCCTGTCCTACATCGAAATCGGCAAGAACGAAGGCGCCCAGGTGGTCACCGGCGGCGAGCGTGCGCAGCTCGGCGGCGATCTGAACGGTGGCTTCTACGTGGCCCCGACGATCTTCACCGGGCACAACGCCATGCGGATCTTCCAGGAGGAGATCTTCGGCCCGGTCGTGGCGGTGACCTCCTTCACCGACTACGACGACGCGATCAAGATCGCCAACGACACCCTGTACGGCCTCGGCGCCGGGGTGTGGTCGCGCAACGGCAACACCGCATACCGTGCCGGCCGTGACATCAAGGCCGGCCGGGTGTGGACGAACTGCTACCACCAGTACCCGGCGCACGCCGCGTTCGGTGGCTACAAGCAGTCCGGCATCGGCCGGGAGAACCACAAGATGATGCTCGACCACTACCAGCAGACCAAGAACCTGCTGGTCAGCTACAGCAACAACGCACAAGGGTTCTTCTGATGAGCGCTTGGGCGAGGAAGAGATTGCCTAGCTGATGGACTCCCCGGCAGCCCGGGTGTTGATCACCCGGGCTGCCGCTGGGCTGGTAGTGCATCTTCAAAACCGGAACGGCGCGTTGATGTTTCGCCAGTCCGGCGGCTTTGGTGTGAGCCCCATGCTCATGTGTCATCCCGTCGGCGAATTCTCGATCGAGGACAGTGATGTCCTGCTGGGCATGCTCGACGTCGTCTCGGGGCGCCAGCCCTACGGCGTTCCGGTGTGGGTGTCGGGACCGCAGATGCCGGCATGGGAACACAGTCAACTCGTCATCGACGTGGAACCCGGCCGCGGGACCGGGTTCAGCCTCGAGGAATCAGAAGGTATGCGGTTCATCTCGCTGGCCCGGGTGGTCCCGGCGCACGCGACATCGATGCGGTCCGCCCAGCTACCGTAGGACCGGCCCGGTATTACCCCTTTCGACGTTAGGAGCAGCGTTGCCCGATTTCGTCGCGGCGATCGATCAGGGCACCACCAGCACCCGAGCCATGATCTTCGATCATGCCGGTGCCGAGGTGGGCCGCCACCAGCTTGAGCACGAACAGATCATGCCGCAGCCAGGCTGGGTCGAGCACAACCCGGTGGAGATCTGGGAGCGCACCGCCTCGGTGCTGACCTCGGTGCTCAACAACACCAACCTC
>Ga0075163_10011360_pt1 | contig 11608 bp, 8 predicted proteins | sample JI1023141ADNA_FD_71478 | JGI IMG/M metagenome (GOLD analysis project Ga0075163, IMG submission 71478) | Wastewater effluent complex algal communities from Wisconsin, to seasonally profile nutrient transformation and Carbon sequestration -... | ecosystem: Engineered > WWTP > Effluent > Algae... | reverse complement strand
GCCCCGGTACAACGTACAAAGCCCGCACAACGGGCCGAAAAATAACTTCCAAACGTCATCACGAGAGGACACACGATGGGACTTTTTAGCTGGACCGAAAATAACTCTGGCGGCGTTGTCGCGCCCGACGAACGCCTGACGTACGGCGCAACGTTCGTCATGGGCTTGCAGCACGTCATCGCCATGTTTGGCGCAACGGTGCTTGCGCCGATTTTGATGGGCTTTGATCCGAACGTGGCGATTCTCATGAGCGGCGTTGGCACGCTCCTATTTTTTGTGATCGTCGGCGGAAAAGTGCCGAGCTATCTGGGTTCGAGCTTCGCGTTCATTGGTGTCGTCATAGCGGCGACGGCGTACGCGGGCAAGGGCCCCAACGCGAATCTGGGCGTGGCGCTCGGCGGCATCATCGCGTGCGGCGCTGCCATCGCCTTGATTGGTCTTATCGTGCAAATGGTTGGCGTCGGCTGGATCGAGAAATTCATGCCGCCCGTCGTGACCGGCGCGGTCGTGGCCGTGATCGGTCTTAACCTCGCAGGAATCCCAATCAAAAACATGGCACCGACCGCCTTTGATGCGTGGATGCAGGCTGTGACGTTTATTTGCGTCGGTCTGGTGGCGGTTTACACCAAGGGATTGATGCAGCGGCTGTTGATCCTCGTCGGCCTAATTTTGGCGAGCGTCATCTACATGATCCTCACCAACGGCATGGGTCTCGGAAAGCCAATTGATTTCTCGGGCATCGCCAACGCCGCGTGGTTCGGTGCGCCGAATTTCGTCTCGCCCGTGTTCGATGGCAACGCCATGCTCTTGATCGTTCCAGTCGCGATCATTCTCATCGCAGAAAACTTGGGCCACGTTAAGGCCGTGTCCGCGATGACTGGTCGAAATCTCGACCAGTACATGGGTCGTGCGTTCATCGGCGATGGCGTCGCGACGATGGTTTCTGGCGCGGCGGGCGGCACCGGCGTCACCACGTACGCGGAGAACATTGGCGTGATGGCCGCGACGAAGATTTACTCGACGCTGATCTTCGTAGTCGCCGGTCTAATCGCGATTCTGCTCGGCTTCTCGCCGAAGTTTGGTGCGCTGATTCAAGCGATTCCGCTCGCCGTGATGGGCGGTGTGTCCATCGTCGTGTTCGGCCTCATTGCCGTCGCTGGCGCGAAAATTTGGGTCGACAACAAGGTGGATTTCAGCAACAACACCAACCTCATCGTCGCTGCGGTCACGCTCGTGCTCGGCACCGGCGATTACACGCTCAAGTTCGGTGGTTTCACGCTAGGTGGCATCGGTACCGCCACGTTTGGCGCGATTTTGCTTTACGCGATCTTGCGGAAAAGTGACTGATCAGTTTGTAGCACGATAAATCTTGCAACGCGAAAACAGACCCAACCATTGTAGGGTTAGACGGTTATCACCTCGCAATCGTAGTGCTACGCGTAACTAGTCGCGATTGCGGGAGGCTGACGCTGCGTGAGCGCATTACACGCTTACAAGCTGGCGACTGGAAGGGGCGCGAATTGAAATCCATCAGGTTGGTGGTGTATTGATTTCCCCGCTTCAATCAACCTAGCGCGCGCTGAGGAATTGAACTTCACAGCGGCATGCGTCACCATTTCGCGCAACCAAATAGAACCAGCATCGTGATGCGTGCGTTGGTGCCACGACGCGCTAACCGCAATCGGCGGTAGTTCAAAAGGCAGTTCGAAGTGCTCTATATCGTGCGCGTGTTTTAAGGCGAAACTCAGCGGCACCACCGCCACATAGTCGGTCGTTGCCAGCAGCTCAACAAGCACTCCGATGCTTTGGGAATCTATCGCAATGTTGCGTGCGCGATTTAACGGTAGGAGCGCGTCGTCTACGAGAGTACGCTCACCAGCCACTGCGCGGCTGACCACGTGACCAAGCGAGCAGTAGCTATCGAGCGTAAGCGGAGCGACGCCGCGTGGATGGCCTCGGCGCTGAACGAATACCAAAGATTCGCTAGCCAGCGAACGCGAGCGAAGGGCGGACGGAACGAGCGCGGCTGAGGAGATAAGGAGGTCACTGCGGCCGGATTCCAGCTCGCTTAACGCGTCACGACGATCAACAGATCGTAGATGAAGTTCTACGCCGGGTCCAGCCATTAAGCGGACATAACTTATGAGCGTAGGTACAAGACGTATTGAGGACGGATCTGGCTCCACCGTGGCAATACAAAATCGGCGAACGCTATGCGTAGGATCAAAGGAGCTTTCGTTCGAGACTAGTGCGTCGAGTAACGGCAGCACGTGACTAAGTTTTTCTCCCAGCAACACGGCCCGAGGCGTGAGAACCATGCCGCGCCCCGATTCGCGCGGAACCATTAACTCGTCACCAAATGAAACCCGCAGCTTTGACAGGTGACAGGACACGGTTGATTGACTGAGATTTAGTTTCATGGCGGCCCGCGAGACGTTCTCCTCGCTGAGAAGAGCTTCAAGCGACAGCAGGAGATTGAGATCTACATTACGTAGTAGTGGCATGTTCACCTGACCGGCTCCCAAAAAAATGAATGGCGTGGGCAAGGTCGCCGCAATTTGACCCAATTCTTCAACATGCAAGGCAATCAGTTTGGCGGCACGCGGCACTTTGTGTTCCATCGATAGTCGCGGTCAATCGCGTAGATACTGTCTGTATTCGCGGAGCGTCATCGCTAGTTTTGGCCCACGTGAACGGAGCGTGATTGCGTCTGCTGAGTTTCGTTATCTTCGCTGTCGAATGGGTGTCGTACTAACTCAATCGACGAAGCCAAACTCCGCAAGGGTAAACACCTATGCGAGTAAACGATGACTGCTATCGAAATTTACAGGTTCGGAGCTTGCTACGTTCGAAACCAGAGCAGTTAGCATCTCCGCCAGTTAGCCCGCGCAGTGTTTCAACGATAGATCTGCGCGCCAGTGCCGAGTCATCAGTGGCCGCGTTAGTTCGCACGGCACCACACGAACCAACGATCTCGGGGAAATAGAAATTATGTGTCTTCGCCAAGTACTGTGCGCATGGATCAGCGCACTTTCAATTTTGACTTGCATGCTCGGTAGCGAAGCGGAAGCGCAGGCAACCAGTCCTAGTTATGGCAAGGTGGATGCAACCGTCGGGGATGATATTGACTTAGGCGAGGGGAGAATTGTCAAGCGTGAGACCGACTACGTAAGTGCGTATCCGGGAGTCTCGGTGCGGCGCGCGTCGTCGATTCAAACCGTGGACTGGGGGTGGGATTTCGACGAACAGATATCTGTCATACGGACATACGAAGTGACTAGGCGGGTCGCGCGGGTCAAGCTTATTGATCGCGAGTTTCAGATGTCACGAGATACCGCGACCAATACGTTCGATGGTATCTTTGAGACGCTGGTCGGGTCTGCGTATTCAACCACTCAGGTGCTGACAGATCCGAGCACCGACACGGTGTCCACATTCAGGTTGTTCATGGTCAAGTGGGACACCGTTGCGATGTGGCGCCTCGAGACAAAAAAATTGCGCAACGGTACCGAGGTCGCGTACAGTTTTGACAATGGCGGCGAGTGCTCCTCGCTCACGGTAACCCATTCGGCCAGTGGTACGAGCTACCGAGTTCTTCGCAACGCAAAACGCGTCGACACGACCGATTGGGGAAATCTCTCGCCTGAGGTTTTTTGCCAGGTTGAGCGCATCGACCTGCCAGGAGGGAAGTCGATCAGCTATCAGTGGACCTCAGTCGCCAAGCCTCTATTCGGCGGGGGAAACAAAATCGTTTGGCGGCTGCAATCGGTGACGTACCCGGACAATACGGTTAAGACTTACAAGTACAAGTTCAACGAAGCAAATTGGATGGCTACGGGTGCAGATGCTTTCGCTTTGCTTCGAATTGTCGATGAGGAAGGCCATACGACCTCAATCTACGCATACGATAGTACGGATGCAATGAGGCCAATCAGCGCAAGGGTTGGCCTCAACACAACACATACGCCCACGAGCGTTGTCTACAAGGCAGACGGGACGCCGACAGTAACAGACGGCGACGGCGTGGCACGGACGTACACGTTTTCAAGCATCGCAGGTGCGCGCCGACTTACCGGCATGTCGAGGGCCTGTGAGCGGTGCCGAACATCACTAAAAGCTATTGAGTATTACTCAGGGTATGGGCTCGTCAAACAACACACTGATTTTCGTGACGTAGTGACCAGTTATACCCGCGACGGAAACGACGCGCGGCGCAGAGAGGTCGTGCGCGTTGTTGGTGTGGGAACAGCCGAGGCGAAAACTACGACGACAGAATGGCACACCAAATTCAACTTGCCGACAAAAGTGACGGTCGAGGGATCCGGCGGAAAGTATTCGACACAGTACACCTACGACACGCAAGGGCGCGAAACCGCCCGGACCTTTTCTCAAGTCGTCGTGGGACAGACGATTGCGCGCACAACGACAACCACGTACATAAATTTTCCGAACAGCGTTGTAGCGCGGCAGGTAACAATTCGTGGGCCACGTGCCGATGTTCTCGACGAAACAGTACACACGTTTAATGCGGGCGGTCTGATGATCTCGACGCGCAATGCGCTTGGCCATGTCACCACGTACGGAAGTTTCGATGCAAATGGGCGCGCACAACTCATCACACATCCAAACGGGACGACCACAACACGGTCGTTCGATTGGCGTGGCAATCTATTGACTAGTTCTACCAACGGTGTGACGAATACGAATGTGTATTACAAAAATGGGCTGCTTAAGCGCGCAACAACGCCAGGGGCTGCGGCTGAGTGGACTGACTTTTTTTATGACGATGCGCGGCGGCTGGTTCGTACATCCGACAATACGAATAATGTCAGAACCCATGAATACGACTCGTTGGGACGAAGTACGCAGGTCGTTGCGCGCATGGGTGGTCCGCAGGGAGCGATTGTTGATGCTGTCGACACGTCGTATGCGAACGGTGGCCAGTTCATGACCAGTCGAGGCTCGCTCATTCTTGGCTCAACCGAAAGTACACTCGACGCGGCGTTTCAAGTCGCGACGATAAAAGATCCGCTGGGACGTGTCACTACGTTACAACGAGACGCGCATGGTTCGATCCGAGAGGTTATACACGCGACAGGGGTGGCTCAGATTTTGGACAACGACGTTGCAGAAAACGTAGTCAAAAGTCAGTACTGGCCTTCACTGAGCACCCCTCTCGCGGACCCAACATCGCGCACCTACACGTATGCAGCCGATGCGCAAGGCAAGCAACTTAGCGCCAGTAACGGCGACACTAATACAGACAACTTTGAGCTCGACGGTGAAGGCAACACCGCAAAGCAGTCAAATACAGCGGCCGGTCCGACGTGGCGGACGACCTACGACGCGTTAGGGCGACCGAAACGAAAGGCGATTGTGAACGTTAACAATCAAGAGTTGGGCGCTATCGACTATGGCTATGACAGCAATGCAAATGGTGCGAAGCCCTCACCAATTGGCGCACTAACCACGGTTTCCGGTAGTTTCGGTACCACGAATACTTTGTACGACGGTCAAGGCCGTCTCGTCTCAAAGCAACAAACTCGCGGGGGAGGTGCCGTGTTTGAGGATCGATACGAGCACGATGGGGCTGGTCGAGTCACCGCAATGACGTATCCCTCCGGGCGCAAGGTCTTCAACACGCTCAATGCAAACGGTCGCCCGTCAAGCGTCGTCACTAGTTCTGCGACGACAGCTTACCGTTTTGTTGCGAAAGCTAGCGGCAGAGTACTTGACGCATCTGGGTGCGGCGGAGCTGACGGGACGAATGTCGCGCAATGGGATTGGTGGGGCGGACCGTGTCAGCGCTGGCATTTAGCTGACGCGGGTGACGGTTACTTCACGATCAGTTCTGCAGTCAGCGGAAAGGTGGTCGATATTGAGGGTGCCAGTCGCGTCCCCGGTGGCAACATCCAGACGTGGAGTACCAACGGTGGTGACTGGCAGAAGTGGAAGATCGAACCCACGGCCGACGGCTGGTACCGCATTGTCAGCAAATGGAGCGGACAGGTACTTGATGTCACAGGATGCTCTGCAGCGAATGGAGCTAACGTACAGCAGTACACGTGGCTGAACAACGATTGCCAGAAATGGCGAGTTGAGCCCGTCGGTGAGCCTCTTCCGTTGGCCACGAATACGTTCTATCGCTTGGTCGCTAAATCTAGCGGACGCGCGTTGGACGCAGCGGGGTGCTCAGGAAACGATGGGACAAATGTGTGGCAGTGGGAGTGGTGGGGCGGGAACTGTCAGCGCTGGCTCTTTTCTCAGACGGGAGATGGCTACGTCACCATAAGCTCCGCGGTGAGCGGAAAAGTGCTTGACGTTGAAGGTGCTAGTCGTGCCCTGGGAGCCAATATCCAGATGTGGTCCGCGAACGGCGGCGATTGGCAGAAATGGAAAGTGGAACCAACCGGCGACGGTTGGTATCGCGTTGTGAGCAAGTGGAGCGGGCAGGTATTAGACGTGACAGGCTGCTCGACGGTAAACGGCGGAAATGTCCAGCAGTACACTTGGTTGAACAACGATTGCCAGAAATGGTCTGTGGAGCCCGTTGGTACTGCTTCGTCTCCAGCCGCCACCACAAGCAGCTTAATGGTGGCACAGCACATTAATTACTACCCTTTTGGCGGGGACGTGTACAGCATGACGATGGGGACTGGGTTGTCCTCTAAAACATTGCGTGATTCGATGGGCCGTGTAGCAAGTTATGGCTTCGCAAGCACTACATTTTCGGTGGCGCGCGATCTCGTTGGCAACGTGACGACTGTAACGAGGTCGAGTCCGCAGCCGATTACTTCTCAAGTTTGCCCGCCGCCGCACAGTGGCGACCCTTGTTACAACCGTACGGATACGATTTTGGTTGCGACTGATACCGAGAATTACTCCTACCATTGGCAAACTCGACACATCCACACGTCGACCACTTACGGGCAAACCAGAAGTTACGGACACGACGGTTACGGAAATCTAACGTCCGGACCAAGCGGGTCGTTCGCGATGGCGGCGTACAACAACCACCTACTGGATCGCAACTACGGATTTGGCGGAAGAGTCACGAGCGATCCCTACAACGTGCTCGGCTACGATATCCGCGGCAATCTAGCGAGTGTTTCGAACAATCGTGGGACCTGGACGTACGCGTACGACGCAGGCGGCTTGCGGGCGTCAAAGACGTCAAACGGATATTCGATCTACTACCACTATGACGCTGCGGGGCATCTTATTGCGGAAAGTGACAGCAAAGGCATATGGCTTAAAGAGTACATTTGGCTGGGCGAGCGCCCGCTGATGCTGATTGTCCCAGCGTTGGGAAATATGCCCGAGGTTCGGTATTACATTCAGACTGATTACGCAAACACTCCTGTTGCATTGACCGATAGCGCGGGCGCGATAATGTGGGAGTGGAAGCGCGGCCCTTACGGGGAGGGAGATGCTACGACGATTGTCCCTGGTTTTAGTTTCAACCTGCGAATGATGGGACAGTATTACGATGCGGAGAGCGGCTACTTCTATAACCAGGCGCGCTACTATGACCCGCGAAGTGGACGCTTCTTGCAACCCGATCCGGCGGGCGAGCGCGGATCAGGGGCCGCACTTTATTCCTACACTTTGGGTAATCCCGTCAATTTCGTCGATCCGACCGGGCAAAGTCCTTGGCCAGTAGTGCTCTACGAGACGCTCGCACCGGGCCTAAAAGGGGCGTTGATGGGTAGCGTGTCTGCCTACCAAAGTACCGACGGCAATTTGCGGGCAGCTGCTGCTGGTGCTGCAAGCGGATTTGTAACCGGCATGATTAATCCGTTCGGACCGATAAAAACAGAACTCGTGTCTGGCGTAACGGTCGGAGCGGTAATGAACGCTGGACTATCAAATGTAGGTGCGCAGTTGATGAACAACGGAGGCACCAGCGTTGATCCCGGCAGTCTGACGTTGAGTCTTGCTGGCCATGCGTCCGTCATGGCTTGGGGAATAGCATCATCAACTAGTTGGAGAACGATTGCCCTTCGAGGGCTGGCTTCCGGTGCTGCGCAGCGCCCTGCGAAATGGAGTGGGGGCGAGCAATTTGCAGACGCGTTATCTACTGGGCTGAGGAGCGGTGGCGTGCCGTTTGGCGTGTCTTCCTTGCACAGCTGGGGAGGCCCGTCAGGCGCTTCGTTACAGGTGTATATGGATCCATCAAGTTTCTACGGCGGGGCGATGCTCAATCCCGCCGGAATCGTTGGCTGGCCGACGGGTTTGAGCGGATCAGCAGAAGATCGAATAGGCCAGCAGCTGGCAGACGTTCTTGCGCCTACCTGGTGCACGTTCTGCAACTAGCAGCGTGATTCGCAATTCGTGCTTCTTCTTAAAGGAGCGGAACCCGAGAAGTTAGGCGCGTGTCGGATGTCTGTATTCGAGTTGGCAGGCCGATTGTGTTAACCGAGGTCTAGGCCATCGATTTGGCCGCATTGCCTGATCGAGGCCATCCGAGGTTCGTCTGGCCCGTTGGCCGGCGGGTGTGTTTTTGCGCACTAACGGCCGGGCAAGTAGATGATCGGCGAGATTCTGGTACTAGTCCGAATTGCCGCCGGACGCTGGCGCGAACGTTACGCCGCGGTCGGGTTGGCGGCCTTCGAACAAGACTTGCCGCCGGGCGGCGTTCGCCGGGATTTGATCGGGCGTATCCGCGGCGTTTGGGCACCCAGAGCGTGCCGGAGACCACAGTCAGCTGGAGTACCCGCTTGATGGGCAGCGACTCGGCTTCGGGCCAGTACAGATTGCCGTCCGCGCAGCGCCATCGGACTGAGACCTGGCCGCATTGAAGCCTTCAAAGTCTCGCACGACCGGCGATTGGCGGAGAAACTCGACGATATTTTTGGTCTCTACCCATTTACTCGCTGGCGCAATTCTGTGAGGAGATGCGTCAGATTTAGATGCTCGGGCGCTCGCAACGGTGCTGGCAGATGAGAGTGGGGCGAGCAGCGAGCACGGCCCCGACGGCAAGTGGGAAGGTAACACCGCCCTGCTCGCGCAATAAGCGCACTCGATGGCGGTGTGACGTCGCGCTGCAAATACGGCTACTGGCACACTTAGTCGCTCGTCTTACTCAAACAGATTGTTCGCGAGACGCCGAAAGCGAAGTCGCCGCGCTTCATGTCCGCCTACCGCTCCCCCACCAGCATCCCGACGTCGCAGCGTGCTTCAAATTGATCTTCGTGTTCAATTGAACGGCACACCGACTCTGCGTCTTGGCCCACTACATGTTGGAGCGCTTCTTCCAAGGCATCACCACTGCAACGTTTCGAAACGGCGCGTTCCGCAGCGTGGTGGATGTGACCTGCACCATCATCCCTGACCAATATGGCCGCGTCAACAATGGCGTGAACTACGCCCCAGCCGCGCAAATCGCGCAAAGCTTGATCGTTGTCGCCCCCGTGAACGGCACCTGCGCCACTCTCGCTCCCTCCATCACTCCACCCGCTAACGCTAACCTGTGTAGCGCAGGAACCGCCGCCAACTTTGCAAGCGGCATCAATACCTTCACTTGGGCCTGCAATGGCGCGAATGGAGGTAGCAACGTCACTACCTGTTCCTCCATTCGACAGTACACCATCATTACCAACGCAGGTGCGAACAGCACGTTGAACTGCACCGCTGCTGTGAACGGCGGCGCAATCACTACTTGCACCGCCACACCCAACGTTGACTATCGCACCGCAAGCATCAGCGGCTGCAGCGGCTGCAGCGGCACCACGGCTGCTGCCGGAATCAACAGCTACACCACCGGTGCGATCGTCGCTGATTGCCAGGTCAGTGCCTCTTTCGAGTCTTTGGCTCAGAACATCGTATGGGCACCGCTGAACCCATCCGTGCGAGGGCTTGACCTCGTTGGTTCATTCGCGATCAACCCACTCGCTGTTGGCGGCGCTTCTGGCAACCCTGTGACCTACACCAGCGCCACACCGCAGGTGTGTAGCGTGAGCGGTATGAACGTTGTGAACGTCACCGAACTCGGCCTCGGCGTTTGTACGATTACCGCAAACCAACAGGGCGACACGATTTACAGTGCGGCAACACCCGTGAGCCAAAGCGTCACCTTCTTCGCTACCCTCGACATCGATGCCAGCGGCGTAGGCGACACCCGGTATCACGCCCTTACGGATGGCCAGCTGATCATGCGCTATCTGCTCAACGTCACCGGGCCTGCGCTAACGGCGGGGGTGACCGCGCAGACGGCGCTGCGTACCGATCCCGCAGTGCTGTTCGCGCATCTAAACGCAATGCGCAACGCGTTGGATGTGGATGGCAACACGGTGGTGGACCCCGCGACGGACGGCGTGTTGATCTTGCGCTATTTGCTTGGTTTTAGAGGTAGTGCATTGATTGCGGACGCGGTGGCAACGACACCCGCTCCATCGCGCGCGACAGCGTTGTTGATTGAGCAGTATTTGCAGGGTTTGACGCCTTGAGCGGCAGCTGCAAAACATCGCTTCGGTGAAGTGCGGCGACCTTTGCAAAGGCTTTGACCCTCCGGCTGATAGCGGGTGGTGTCGCAGGAATTTAGGTCGACAACACAGTGGATTTCAGCAATATCACTGATCTCATCGTCGCCGCATTGACCTTAACACTCGGCGCTGGTGATAACCCGCTGATGTTCGGCGAATTTGCGCTAAGCGGCATGGGCACCGCACTGTTCGGCGCGACCTTGCGCAAGTGTTAGCGGGTCAAACGTATTGTTGATTCCGCGTTGCTGCATAGCGGTTAACCGTCGACGGGTGCCAAGCGGTCGTTCGCCCCGCGTCATAAAATCGAGGTTCCACTCACTTTGATTGCTCTGAATGTCCGCAGCTACCGATTCGTCCACGCTTCCTGATTGCCCCGTCTGCGGCATGGCAAACACCTACCCCGATGGCGCGAATTTTGTGTGCCCGGATTGCTCGCACGAGTGGCCGATGGTGGCTGAAGCGGAAGCGGCGGACGACAATATCGTGCGCGACTCCAACGGCACACCACTCGCCGACGGCGACGCGGTGGTGTTGATTAAGGATTTGAAGGTGAAGGGCTCAACGATCACGTTGAAGCAGGGCACCAAGGTCAAGAGCATTCGCTTGCCGCAAGGTGCGGGCGATCACGAGGTGGATTGCCGCATGGAAGCGGGCAGCTTTATGTTGAAGGCGGCGTTTTTGCGCAAGGCATAGCGCGGCATGTTGGAACGTCGGGAAGGCACCGCCCGCCCGACGGATTGTTCGCTACGGTGTCAGCAACTTCAAGTACGCCTCAATGTCGGGCGCGGAGGTTCGTTGTGCGCCCGGCATACTGGGGATGTTTGCCGTGAGCGCGGCGCCTTGGACGCCCAGCAGATAACGCAAAATCATTAGCCCGTCTGTTGTGACTAATCGTTGACCGTCGCCGTCGACATCCAGCGCGGGCATGATGGCGTTCAAGTGGGCTTTAACGGCTGACGGCGTGTTGCGTGTTGCGGTCGCGGAAAGCGCACCAGCGGTGAGCGACGCGTCGGTTAACCCGAGTAAGTGACGCGCGATGAGTACACCATCGGTCGCCGAATCGTATCGCGCACCCACGGTGTTCGCGTCAATGTCAAAAGACGCACCCGGTGCGCCGTTGTACG
>Ga0075163_10011359_pt1 | contig 11609 bp, 8 predicted proteins | sample JI1023141ADNA_FD_71478 | JGI IMG/M metagenome (GOLD analysis project Ga0075163, IMG submission 71478) | Wastewater effluent complex algal communities from Wisconsin, to seasonally profile nutrient transformation and Carbon sequestration -... | ecosystem: Engineered > WWTP > Effluent > Algae... | reverse complement strand
CTGATCGTGACGTTCACGCAGAAGTACCACCGCGGCACCGGCATCGGCACGATGATCTCGATCATGCTGCCGTTCTCGCTGCTGTTCCTGTCGCTGTGGACGGTGTTCCTGCTGGCCTACTGGGGCATCGGCCTCCCGCTCGGCCCGGGCAGCAGCTACGTCTACGGCGGCTGAGCGACCTGGCACCGGGACCGCGCCTGCGGCAAGCCCGCGGCGCCCGAAGCGCCACCCTCGGCCGTCGAACGTCCCGCAGTTCGACGGCCCGCGCCATGACCTCGGGCCGCCGCCATCTACCCTTGCCGAACACTCCGGGAGAGAACCCATGCTGCGAGCGCTCTGGTCGGTCCCCTTCGTCACCTTGCTCGGCCACGCATCGCTGACCGCGCAGACCGCGCCGCCCGATGCGTCGACCCTGGCCGTGCGCATCGGCCAATCGGTCGAGGCGATGCAGGCGGCGGTGGCACGCGCCAAGGTCGGGACGCAGACGGTGCGAACCTCGGTCGCGGGCCTGCCCGATCGCATCGTCGAGGACATGGCCGAGATCGACGCCAAGCTCGCCGTCGGCGACCTCAGCGTCTGTCTCGGCCAGTGGGCCATCAGTGCGGACCGCGTCGAGCAGTTGCCGGCAGCCGACCGACCCGCCGCGCGCCGCGCGATGCAGGCGCTCGTCGTCGACCTTCGCGCCGCCTTCACCGCCCAGGGTGGCAAGGAGGCGCTCGAGGAACTCGCGGAACGCCTGGGGCCGCTCGAGGCCTCGGCCGCCAACGGCGAACGCATGGACACCCCGCTCGGCAACCTCGCCGACACCCTGTCGCGCGTGGAGCTGGCCGAGGTCCTGCCCCGCGCGGAGATCGTGGCGCTGCGCGTCCATCTCGCCTCGATCCGCGACACCTACGCCGCACGCCTGGCCGACGACCTGCTGGAGAAGGCCAGGCTCGACTCCGCCGAGCTCGAAGCGGCGATGCCCGAGTTGCGCCAGGGGTTCGCGGGCAGCGACGACACCCGCAGCTCTGCCCACGCCAGGTTCACCGATCTGCAGGGCAGCATCCTGCAGGCGCTGTCGCGCGTGCCCGAGTCGAACGCCGACGCGCAGACGATCCGTCGCTCCCTGGCGAAGCTCACGGCCGAGCGAGTCGCGGCCTACGAGAAGGCGTACGGCGACACGATCCACGCGGCGGTACTCGAGAACTACGAGCTGACGGCCGGCCAGTTCGCCGGCTGGGAACAAGAGGCCGAGGCGGTCGCGACGACTGCCGCCGACTACGTCGATCTCGAGGGCTCGCACTTCTCGGTCTTCAACCTGCCCCGCACGGCCGCCTGCGTGGATCGTTCGAACCTCTCCATCGCCCACGTCGGCATGCAGGAGGACGCCTTGCTCTGTGCGGGCCATCCCGGGCTCACGGCCTTCGCGGCGACGGTTCGGCAGAACCGCGCCCTGGCCCTCGATCGCCTCTGCAAGCATGCCGACGCGCTGGTCACCGGACTCGAGGGCCGGCCGATCGAGGAAGACCGGGTGCGCGACCGCCTGCAGCTGCTCGCCGACTGGGACCTTCGCGTGGCGATCCAAGAAGACCCTCGCCAGTGGGCGCTGCTCGCGCGACTGCATCGGCTGGTCGATGCCTACGACCGCCGGACGCTCGGGGAGCAGGAGGCCCTGACGAAGACTCGCCAGGAAGCCGCGACGACCGCCGAAGCGAACTGGACCCGCATGGGTCAGCGGGTGCCCGCCATCGGTGGGTTCCAGGCGACGCAGGCGGGCCTGTGGCAAGGCAAGCTGGTCCGCGTCGAAGGCCGCCACGACTGCAGCGCCTCCTTCGAGCCTGGGGACCACGATCTGGTGCTCGACATCGACGGGCACTACTTCGCCGCGAAGTTCGATCCGGAACTGGCGAAGGTCCTGGCCGCCCAACTGGCTCGGGTCCAGGCGAGGCTCACCCCGCAGGACTCTCTGGAGATCCACATGCTCGTGGGCGGCGAGAGCACGCTGAAGTTCCGGCCCCCGGCCTCCGGCGAGCGGTCCGTCGTCGCCTGTCGCAGGGTCACGGTGATGGGGCTTCGCTTCGGCCCGGTGGCGGTCGTCGTGCGCTGAGAGCTCGACGAGCCGTCGGATTCCCGCGCCGCGCGAACGTTCGGCCGATCGCGCCCGCTACCCGGGATGCCATCCCACATCCCAGGGCCCGACCATGATCCGACTCGCCTGCGCCGTCACGCTCTCCCTGCTGCCGAGCCTCGCCGCGACTGCCCAGAGCAGCGGCTTCCGCGAAGGCGAGCTGTTCCTCTACTCCACCGGCCTTAGCGCACCAGGGTACACCGGCGCCGGCATCCTGCGCGTCGATCCCGTCGCCGGCACCGGTTCGGTGTTCGTGCCGACACTCGGCGGCTACAGCGCCAACTATGTCGGCGGCATGGTGTTCGACCCGTACCGCCAGCGCCTCGTGTTCTCGTCGAGGATCGGCGGGCCCAACGAGCACCTCTTCTTCGCCGACGGCAACGGCAACGTGCAGAACGTCACCGCTGGCCTGTTCCCGGCGGGCGTGTCGTTGACCGGCCTCGCACCGACCGGCGACGGGCGCATCTACTGCAACGAACCCTATGGCTCGGTGGCCCCGCTGCACTGGTTCGACGCGCAGGACGGCTACCACGTGCTCTACGCCAGCGACGGCGTCACGCCGATGCGCCTCGACGGCACGAGCTACTACCACATCGACGGCATGATCTACGACCCGGGGACCAACGCGCTGTTCGTCGCCTCGACGACGCCGGCCCCGGGCTTTCCGCAGGCCGCGGTGAACATCCGCAAGCTGCCGCTGTCCGCGGACGGCACCCGCGTGATCGGCCCGGTCGGCAACGTGCAGTTCGAGATCAGTGCCGCACCGCCGGCCGCCAGCAGCGGCGAAGCGCCGCGTGGCTGGAGCCGCGGCCCGAACGGCCAGCTCGCCCTGCTCGTCCACTCGATCGACCAGGCGATCCTGCCGCGCATGCTGCTGGTCGATCCGGTGACCTCGGCCGTCTCGGTGTTCGCCAGCTGCGGCCAGAGCACGCAACCCGGCGCCTGGTCGGTGACCACCGGCGGTGCCTACCACGCGCAGCTCGGCAGGTTCCTGCTCGTCGACTACTGGAACGGCACGCTGCGCGCCTACTCGCAGGGCTCGTCCGGCAACGGCACGGTGGTCGGCACGCCGCCGGTCGCGACGACCGGCTACTGGGTCAACGTCGCCACCGTGCCCGACGACGGCTGCACGGGTGCCGGAGTCGAATACGGAACGGGCCTCGCCGGCAGCGGTGGCTTCGTGCCGCACTTCGGGTCGTACGGCTGTCCCGACGTCGGGCGCACGGTCACGCTGCAACTCGACCGCTGCCTCGGCGGCACGTTCGGCCTCCTGCTGCTCGGCACGTCGCCGGCATCCTTGCCCGCCTACGGCGGCACGCAGCTGCTGGCGCCGATCGAAGCCATGGTGCAGTTCCAGTGCACCGGGCCGATCGGGGCTCCGGGAGTCGGCACCGTCACGGCCCCGCTGCCGCTGACCAATCCCGCGCTGCTCGGCCTGTCGATCTACTTCCAGGCCGGACTGCTCGACGACGGCGCCGTCCAGGGCGTGTCGATCAGCAACGGGTTGCAGCTGGTGATCGGCTGAACGCGCAATCCCTCACAGCGGAGCGGAGCGCTCCGGCTGTCGGCCGCTCCTGAGGAACACGTTGCCGACGACCTTTGCGGCACCACCACGAGAGGAGTAGTGGAAGAAGCCGTAGCCAGCGAGCCGCTCGTCGTTGCGAATCGGAGTCATCCATATGTAGGTGGCATGCGGGCCCTTCATCGAGTCGGGGTTGGACTTGCCGCGAATCGGGTCGAACATCGTCCAACCACTGCCAGCGACGTGGGCCTCGACCCAGGCGTGCTTGGGAGTGTCCTTCCACTCCGTGCACAACCCCAGGACCGGGCGCGCCGGCACTTCGCGGACGCGTAACAGGGCCACCATCAGGTCGGAGAACTCGGAACAGTCGCCGGCCTTCGCCGCGAGTGCTGCGGCAGCGCCTTTCGAGACCGGGTCGTAGCCGCTCGAACGAAGGATCGCACTGGTCTGCTCCGCGGCGCTTCGGGCCAGTTCCTGCGGCTTCTTGCCCTTCAAGCTCTGGGCCAACTCGCGGATGGCCTGGTCCTCCAGCTCGATCCCGTTCTCGGCCGCGAGCCAACGCGGGTCGGCACCGCCGTCGTCTTCACCCTTCTTCCGCTTCGGCACACCGAGCCCCGGTGCACGCAGTTCCAGCACGGACTTGATCGTGATCTTCTGGCCGTCGAATGGAGGTTCCAGCTCGAACCGCGCATAGCGAGCACCGTTCTCGAACAGGATCTCCGTGGGCTTCGGCTCGAACGTCTCTTCGAGCAGCGTTTGTCGACCAGGCCAGTCGCCGGGCACGACCACCGTCAAGGACAAGGACTTCGTCGCCTTGGTCGCCTCCGTGAGGAACTCCAACCTGCACTCGACCCGTGCGGGCTTCTTGTCCTGTGCAGGGGACGAGACCGCACAGGCCAGGACGAGGAGACCGATCCGGAGACTCGTGGCAGCAACTTGCATACAGCGGCGAGAGTAGCGCCACCACCGGAGCGACGGGTCGCCAGACGCGGGCGAGCGACCGTCGAGGCCGCCACGGAAGGCACGGCCCACGGCGCACCAACGCCCGAATCCCGCCGGATTGCCGGCTGCCAGGCCACCTCGGTTCGCCCATGCTGCGCGCGCCGCCCCCGAACGCCGCGCCCGCCATGCCCCACCCGACCGACCCGTCCTCGCCGCAGCTCGTCGTCGACCGCACCCGCCAGTGGCTCGAGGACGTGGTCATCGGCCTCGGCCTCTGCCCGTTCGCCAAGCCGGTGTTCGCGCGCGGCCAGATCGCCTACGTCGTCAGTGACGCCACGACGCGCGGGGCCCTGCTCGGCGACCTCGAACGAGCCCTGCAGGCGCTCGACGCCAGCGACGCCGGCACGACCGAGACGACGCTGCTGATCCACCCGCACGTGCTGGCGGACTTCCTCGACTACAACGACTTCCTCGACGACGCCGACGCGCTGCTCGAGGCGCTCGACCTCGACGAACGGTTCCAGGTCGCCAGCTTCCATCCGCGCTACCAGTTCGCCGACACCGAGCCGGACCAGATCGACAACTACACGAACCGCTCGCCGTTCCCGATGCTGCACCTGCTGCGCCAGGCGAGCATCACGGAGGCGCGCGCGAGCTACCCCGACGTCGAGGGCATTCCGGGGCGGAACATCGCGACGATGCAGAACCTGGACCAAGCGGCCCAGCAGCGGCTGCGCGACGCGATCGGGTGACGGCGCCGCGCCGGGGCCGCAACCCGGAGGCAAGAACCGTTCTCGCGACTACCATCGGTGCCGAGGAGCTCCCCATGCCCATGCGCCGCCTCGCGTTCGCCGTGTCCCTGTCGCTGTTCGCCGGCCTCGCCGAGGCCCAGACCGGTGTGCGCATCGTCGAGGTGCCCAAGCGCTTGTTCCTGCCCGCGGCCGACGGCAGCAACCTGCTGCTCGAAGTGGAGTGCACGACGCCACCCGATTCGATCTGGCTCGCCACGGAAGAACTCGCCCGCGAAACCGTGCCACTGCAACCCGTCGGCAACGGCCGCTACCAGCTGAACCTCGGCGACTCGCGCGTAGCGGCCCTGATCCCCCGTGGCCTTCGGCAAGGGGAGCTGTTCGTGTTCGCCACGGCTGCCGGCCGAACGACGAAGAGCACGTCGGTGGCTTGGCTGCGCCGGATCTCCGCACCGCAACTTCTTGGCCGGTTGCGCACCAAGAACGGCACGACCGCTCTGCTGCAGAGTCCATGGCCCACCTGGATCGACCCCGACCGCACGGCGGCGATCGAGATCCTCGGCCGGGCGCCCGACAGCGGCCCGATGCTGCTGCGCGCCGGCTCGTTCGAAGCCGAGCTCGAGCAGACCACCGACCCGATGGGGTGGCAGATGCCGATAGCACGCCTCCCCCAGCAGTGCCTCGAGCTCGGCGAGTTCACGATCGACACGCGTGGTGGAGTCGGCAGCTACGGCGCTTGGCCGCTCCGGTTCCGCCTCGTGCCGAGCAGCCTCCAGCTAGAGCAGGAGCACACGGCACTGCGCGTTCGGCAGAGGAGCCAGGCCGATGTCCCTGGATCCCGTGAGTGGTTGCGCGTGAAGCTCGCCGACATCACGCGCGGCCGCGTGGAGACGACCCTCGAGAGCGCGGACGGCCGCACGCTCGTAGCCCGGCGCCGCATGTTCGAACGCGACAGCGTCGCGTTCGCGCTGGCCGACGGCCGCTACGTGCTGACCCTCGATCGGCTCGAGAACGAACTGATCGGCGACGACCATGCCGGGTTCACGGTGTGCCGCGCCACCGCGTTCGTGCCCGACCGCATCGGCCAACTGCTGCGCGCGGTCGAAGCCAGCGAGGACACGTTCGTGCGCGACGAGGCGGAGGTCGACGGTGCGGCCGCACTGCAGTTCCTGCTCGCCAAGGTCAGTGGACCGAACGGCCGCGCGGTGACGGTCGACCGGTTCGTCGACGAACTGGCGAGCAAGTCGAGCCAGACCGGCGAGCCCTGTCGCGTGAAGCGCGTCGACGGCACGGTGGTGACGATGCAGCAGTGGCTGCGCGAGGAGCTGCGACGGCTCGAGGCCGCCGCGGCGAAGGGCGGCACACCGCAGGACACCGAGCGCCCGAGCAAGCCCGGCGTCGAGCCGCCGACCCCAGGACGAAAGTAGCCCGCCGGCACGGCGCGCGGCGCAGCGGACCGAGCTGGGCACGCACGGTGGACCAGTTCCTCGTCATGCCACCGCGTTGCGCGTCGGGACACGTGGGGTCTGGGTATGCTCGAAGAACGAGCGCAGCGACACGATGGGCTTCATGAAGCGAGGCCGATCACTTGCCCGGCAGCGTCGCGGGTGTTTCGAACCCAGCGCGGCAGGCCGCCAGTTCGGCGCGCGCCGCCGCTTCCCAGGTCAGCACGTCCTCGATCGGTGGCACCACGAACGTGGCGAAGATCGAAGCCATCGACTCGATGCCACGCTCGACCGACCAGTTGGCGAGATTGGCTCGGATCGATCGGAAATCGTGCTCGGCGCGCACTGCCACGAGCTTGTCCGTGAGGTCGGCCCCGGCCTTGCTCAGGTCGATCTCGACCGCATCGGCGAACGGCACGAACCACGCTTCGACGATCGCCAAGGTGCGTGTGACGACGGCGTCACCATGCTCGCGCAAGAACGTCCGTTGCGCATCGTCGGCAGCCCGATCTCCCTCGTTCTTCTGCCAGATTGCGGCCACCGCGCGCATCGTGCGATGCGCGTCGGCGATCAAGGTGGCGACGAACCTCCGGCGATCGGCGCGGTGAATCGTGTGCTCGGCGAGTTCGTTGCGACAGCGTTCGAGCACCTTGACGTTCCGCTGGAGATGCGGCGCGATCGCCTGCAGGAGCGCAAGCCCCTGGCGTTCGTTCTCGATCGCCGTCTGGGCCGCGATGTTCGACGGCAACTCGGCAATGTGCCGGGAGTGACGCAGCAGGGTCAGCGCATCCTCGACTGCTTGTCCGGGCGTCGCCGCGAGGCGCTGCCAACCGCGCGCTGCGGTGAGCGTGTCGAGCAGGTGGAGCGGCGCCAGGATCGGCAGCGGGCCGATCTCCGCCGGTTCGGGCGCCGGGCCGAAGTCGCACCCCGGCAATCGCGCCGCCTGCGCGAACCCTTCCAGCGCCAAGGTGGCCTTGGTGACCAGCGTGCCCCACTCCGGATCCGAGAACCGGGGCTCCGCGTCCTTCCGCTCCGGCTCTTCGGGCAACTCCGGACTGCCGTCCGCGTCGGCGAACGCCCGCTGCAGGTCTTCGACGGCGCGGCGATACAGCGGGGCCGCGTTGGGCTGCTTCGCGGGCGCCTGCGGCGCAGGTGCTGGTGCTGGGGTCGGCACCGACTGGGCGGGAGTCACGCCAGCGAAGGCAGCCATTGCCGACACGAACAACCGGAGGAGCGCCTGTCCCGTCATCGCGGGCACGGTAGCAAGAACGCGGTTCCGTTGCGCGGCGAGCGCCGCGACAGCGCGATCGACGGCCCGATCGTCCCGGTTCGTCAGCGTGGCTGCAGAGCCGGATCGCGCGAAGCGTGCTGGGCTTCGAGGAACGGCAGAAGACAGGCCAATACGGCGTCGGGCCGCTCGAGCTGCGGCGAATGGGCGAGCTCGGGCAGCAGCACGAGCCGGGCATGCCGGAGGTCGTGCACGAGCCTTCGTCCCTGGGCCCACGGCACCAGCGCGTCCCGTTCGCCCCAGAGCACCAGCGCCGGCGCCCGAACCGAGCGGTGCCCCGTGCTCGCCACCGGGCTCGCCGGCCTGCGCCGGCGCCCCGTGGTCGCCTGATCAGGGCTTCCAGATCTTGCGGACCGTGCCGCTCGACGTGCCGACCAGGTAGAGCGCCCCGTCGGGCCCGGTCTGGATGTCGGTGACGATGCCGAAGTTGCTGCCGAACAGCAGCTCCGACTGCTCGGTCTGCCAGTCGTCGCGACCGGTGTTGTCGGCGACCTTGTCCTGCAGGGCCGGATCGGTGAACACGAAGGCGGTGCGCTGCGGGTTGAGCCGGAAGCGATACAGGTTGCCAGGATTGGCGATCACGCTCGGCGGTGCGGCGACCGGACGGAACACCGCCGAGCCGACGATCAGGTTGCCGCGATAGGTGGTGCCGAGGCCGTTGCCGGCCACGAAGCCGAGGCCGGCCGGCGGCGTCACGTGCTTCCAGCTGAACTGGGGATCCTCGTAGTGCGACCCCGGCAGGTACAGCATGCGGCTGCGTGCTGCGTTGCCGCTGTCGGCGATGTTGGTCGCCGGCCAGCGCAGCTGTTGCAGGCCTGCAGGCCCGGTGGCGCCGATGCCGGACGCGACCTCGATGGACTTGAAGTCGGCGATGCGACTGGTCGGCCCCATCGCCTGGATCCAACCGCCGTTCCAGCCGCGCGTCACGCGGTTGATCTCGTCGAACGCGCGGCCGCCGTTCTCGGTGGTCCACAACTGGCCCGACTGCGGATCGAACGCCATGCCGAAGCTGTTGCGCACGCCGTAGCCGTAGAGGCGCTGCAGCGTGGTGCCGACCTCCTGGCCGGTCGTCGTCTGGTGGAAGATGCGCACCAGAGCACCCAACAGGAAGTAGGGGTTGCTCCACGGCGCCGAGCCGTCGGCGTTGAGGCGCAGCACGACCCCGGTCGTGTGGGCGGCATCCGGCAACGGCCCGCCGAACTCGTCGTCCGGCGACGGGCCGTCGAGGTTGTTCTGCAAGAGGCCGCGCCGGCCCTCGTCGCCGAGGACCACGTAGAGCTTGCCGTCGGGGCCAAAACGCAGCACGCCGCCGTTGTGGTTGCCGCGCGGCAGCGGCTGCGGGTTGTTGGTCGGGTTCTGCAGGTCGGTGACGCTGTTCGCGTCGTTCTGCAGCGCGCGCAGGCGCACCAGGTTCTTGTCGAACACCAGCGTGCTGCCGTTCCAGACGAAGCGGTCGACGCGATTGGCGAGCAGCGGCACGTCGGTGACGAGGCCGCTGTCGGCCCCGGTCGAGCTCTCGGTGTGGAACAGGTAGACGCCGGGGTTCTGCGGGAACTGCGGGTGCAGGGCGATGCCGAGCAGACCGCGTTCGCTGGTCGAGTTGACCGCGAGGTCGAGCACGACGCCGGTGACGGCACCGTTCTGCACGCGCTTCACCTGGCCGGTCCCCTTCTCGGTGACGAGGAAGTCGTCGGTGCCGAGGAACGCCATCGCGATCGGCTGCGTGAGGCCGCTGACGACCGTCGCGACGCTGAGCGTCGGGTCGACGAGCGACTGCGCTTGCAGTGTGCCGACGGCCGCGCAGGTGGCGGCGAGCGAGACGAGAGTGCCGCGAGTGCGGCGGCGAGAAGCGAACGAGTGCGCGTGCATGAAGACCTCGAAGACCGTGGGCATCGTTCGCCGCGGACTGCGGCGACATCGATGCGGCGAGCGGCGGCGCGATTCGATGGGCGTGGCGCATTTGCAGCAACCCCCCATCGCATCGACGCGACAGCGACGCACCGTGCGCATTCGCTCGATGTGACGCACAGGGTCGAACGTGTGTCCGGATCGCTGACGCTCAGTCGCAGGCCAGCGACGCGTACGTGCGGGACGCGGACACGAGCGGCCCGTTGGCGCACCGGTCGCCAGCCCGAGCCGGGCGTCGTTGCCGCGCGCCTCAGCGGACCACCGGCCGCGCTCCCGGGAACCACTCGACGTGCTGGTCGCCATCGCGCCCGCAGTAGACGACCCGCTGGCCCCGCAAGTGCACGGTGTAGCTGACGACGCCGGCCTGCAGGGCCCGCACGCTGAACGCGCGGTAGTCCTGCTGGCCGGCCTGGCTGTCGCGCACGTCGGCCACCACGGCCGCGGTGTCGAACGTGGCCGCCGCCGCCGGCAAGCCCTCGAAGTCGACCGGCACGACGACCAGTTCCCCGTCCGGGCCGTAGTGGGTCGCGGTGCGGGCGAGGTAGTCGACGCGGTAGCTCTCGACGCCGGCGGCGCGCAGTTGCCGGACGACTTCGGGGAAGGCGATGCGGCCGGCGTGCACCGCGCGAGAGACCTGCAGGACGAGGCTGGCGTTCATGCCCGGTCAGACCCCGTGCAGGAGCTGCCGTGACCACGATTCCCGACTTTCCTCGGGCCGGGCGACACGCGGCGGAGCAGCGGCGGCCGGCTCACTCGTCCGCGAACGGCGACGCCGCGAGCTTCTGGCGCAGGGCGGCGACGAGGTCGGCCGGCTGCACGTACGGCGTCGCGCGGTGCAGCGCGACGTGGGCCCGTTCCAGCGCTTCCAGCTCGACCAGCTGTGCTGGAACGAGCTCGCGCACGTCCGCGAGTCGACCAGCGGTGAACTGCAGACGGTGTGGGTCGAGCCAGCCGCGCCGAAGGAACGCGCTGGCCTTGCGCGCGCAGCGGCACGGGTTCGCTTCGTTCACCAGTCCGCAGTGGCCCGCCATGAACTGCGTCAGGTCGGCGCGGGCCCGCGCCAGCAGCTGCCGGAAGTGGTCCGGCTCGACTTCGAGCACGGCGCCACCCGTGGCGCTGTCGACGCCGAGCACCGCGCCCAGCACGAACGCGAGGCGCTGCCGGCGATCGAGGCACATCAGCATCGCGTTCATGCAGCCGAGCCGCGCTTCTTCGACCAGCAGTTCGTGGCCGATCGGCAACGTGCGTGGATCGGGCAGGTCCTGGTCCTCGCATTCGGCGAGCGACGTCGCCAGGTCGGCGAACGTCGTGCGGCGTGACTCCATCTCCGAACGACGCATCGACAGCAACTGGTTGACCGCGAGGCGATGCAGCCAGGTCGAGAACTTGCTCCGTCCGTCGAACGTCGCCAGCCCGCGCATCGCCCGCAGCAGGATCTCCTGCACGGCGTCTTCGGCCGCTTCGCGCCGCCAGGCCATGCGCAGGGCCAGGTTGAACAGCCAGGTCTGGTGTCGGCGCAGCAGCCGGTCGAGCGCGTCGCGATCCCCGGCCTGCGCCGCGGCGAGGTTCGCGCGGTCCTCGTCGGTCTCGGTCCAGGGGGATGCGGCGAGGGTGTCCATGCGCGACGGCAGACCATACTGCCTGG
>Ga0075163_10011358_pt1 | contig 11609 bp, 14 predicted proteins | sample JI1023141ADNA_FD_71478 | JGI IMG/M metagenome (GOLD analysis project Ga0075163, IMG submission 71478) | Wastewater effluent complex algal communities from Wisconsin, to seasonally profile nutrient transformation and Carbon sequestration -... | ecosystem: Engineered > WWTP > Effluent > Algae... | reverse complement strand
AGGCGGACCTCCCATGGTCTGGAGCATGCTGCTAGGCGCAACGCTGCACATCGTTCTTGCCATGGAACTCTTCGAGCCCGAATGGAAAATGGGTTACGCAATGGCCATCGGCTTCATCCTTGTGCTGATCACGATCGCTTGGCTGCTCTTCCGCGGCGACACACAACCAGCATATTCCGTTGGCGGAGTGCTTCTCCTTCTGCTCTTGGTCGCAACTCCCTTCGGCCTGTTGTCCCACCTGTTCGGCTTCGGTCAGTGGATGTTCGTTGGTTTCATGTTGCTGCTATGGACCAACGATACCGGGGCCTACCTCGTCGGGAGATCCCTTGGCCGTACCAAGCTCTTACCCTCGGTTTCACCGAAGAAGACCGTGGAAGGTTTCGTTGGTGGGGTGCTCCTGACGCTGGGTGTTGCGTGGCTGATCTCCGGCTATCAGGATTCTCTCTCTCGCTCCGAATGGCTCACGGTAGCCGTGATCATTGCGTTCACCTCCACCTTGGGCGACCTGTTGGAATCGGCCTTCAAACGCGCACGCGGTGTGAAGGACTCCGGCACCATTCTTCCCGGTCATGGGGGCATCTTGGATCGCTTCGACGGTTTCTTCCTGGCCGTGCCCAGCGTATTGCTCTACTTGCACTTGGTTCGTTGAAGCCCGTCAGGGGCCGCTATATTTGGCCGCTCACCGACCTCACATGCGCCTGCATCGCGAAGGAACGCCTACCCTGCTGCTCGTTACTGCGATCGTCTGCTTCGGCTTGTTCGCATTGCTGAAATGGCCGGTGCTACCCGCCTTCCTAAGTATCATACTATGCTTTGTCTTGGTTGCTGTACTGCTGATCGTGGTCTGGTTCTTTCGAGTTCCCTCACGTTCGTTGCCGAAGGATGATCTGGCCATTTACGCGCCTTGCGATGGAAAGGTGGTGGTGATCGAAGAGGTCCTCGAGCCGGAGTATTTCAAGGACAAACGCCGGCAGGTCTCCATCTTCATGAGCCCGTTGAACGTGCACATCAACTACCACCCGATCGGTGGCACTACGACGTATTACAAATACCACCCCGGGAAGTACCTGGTCGCTTGGCACCCGAAGAGCAGCACCGAGAACGAGCGCAGCACCGTGGTCAACCGTCACCCGAAATTTGGTGAAGTGCTGTTCCGCCAGATCGCAGGTGCGCTGGCACGACGCATCTGCACGTATGCAAGTGAGGGAAAGCCCGCAACACAGGGTGCCGAGTTCGGATTCATCAAGTTCGGTTCACGTGTCGATCTCTTCTTGCCCTTGGATGCAGTGGTGGGTGTGACCATTGGCCAAACCGTAGTTGGAGCCGAAACCGTGATCGCCCGATTCAAGCATTGATCCATGAACAATACCATCAAGTACATCCTCGTCGGCCTCATCGCGGTGCTCTCGATCGCCTTGATCGCGGATCGTTTCATGCATCCGCGCAGCAGTGGTTCAGCGAATGGCGATCGAACGGCTGATACGAAAGGACCGCTCGAGGACTCCGGTCTTCGGTTCGATGGGTATTACCGGAACCAGATCGGCGACCTTCTCTACTTGATCCGGTTCTTTCCGGAGGGCCGTGTGGTTTCCGTCAACGGCACCAAGGATGTGGAGAAGGATCTTCCGCAATACCTCGTGCGCGAGACCCAAGGGAACCCGGCTCTAGGCCTGCATAACGTTCCTGTTTCGGTAGTGGGCGATAGCTTGGTGTTCATCACCCGCCCGGAAAAAGGAGAGATCGAATACCGCGGCGCGCTGGTCAGCAGTTCCATGGTCCGTTTCATTCGGCACAGCCACATCACGGGTACCCGGCAACTGATGGAGTATGTGTTCTATCCGGACGACACTGCGTCAGAGTAGGATCGCGCGGAGATCGTTCAAGTGCTTCAGCACATAGGTCGCATCGGGGTCTGCATTTCCATGCGGAGCAAAATGGGCTTGGTCCCAACCTGCGGAACGTGCGCCTTGGATATCGGCCGGTTGGCTGTCACCGATCATCAAGCTCCCCGTTGCAGAAGCCTTCGTTCGTTTCAGCGCGGCTTCGAAAATGCGCGGATCCGGTTTCTTGGCACCCGCCATTTCACTGGTGAGCACGAGATCGAAATGCGCCGTAAGCCCACTGCTCGAGAGTTTCACATGCTGCACTTCCTCGAACCCGTTGGTGATGATGTGCATCCGATACGTTGAACCCAGATCGTTCAAGAGTTCCATCGCGCCCGGCATCAGGGCCGATCGAAGCGGACATTGGGCGATGTAGTCGTGCCCCAGTCGAACGGCCAGCTTCTCGTCCTTCAGACCGAAACGCAGCAGCGTGTTGCGGAACCGGAGCACACGCAGCACCTCCTTGTGCAAATGACCGCTCTCGTAGCGCCGCCAAAGTCCATGGTTGATCTCTTCGTAGGCCTCGATGAACTCCTCTGCATCCGGCACTCCACGGTCCGCGAGTCCTTCAGCATGGAAGAGGTCGCGCAACGTATGCCGCGAGTTCGTTTCGAAGTCCCACAGGGTATGATCGAGGTCGAAGAACAGATGCTCATATCGTTTCATCGCACGAAACTCCACATCACACTGAGCACGAAAGACCAGGCCAGAACGGATACCAACAGCGTTGGAAGGGTGCGCCGATCATGTCGGAAGTACTTCGCAGCGATCACGGCGGTGATGGGTATGGACAACGTGGGCGGAGCAAGGGCCGCTAGACCGAACAAGCCATAACGGCCTTTCAACTTCACGATGGAACGGTTGGTACGGGTGAAGATCTTCTTCCTGGGTAATCCTTGTGCTTTTCGCTCCGCTGATCGCTTGATGTACCGCAATCGGAACCACTCCAGAACGCGTGCACCGGCGAAGTAGAACAAGGTCATCCCTAAGCAACCGCCAATGGCCATGTACAGCACGGTTTCCCAGAACGAATGTCCAAGTCCGTATGACACCAAGCCGGTGAACATGAATTTCACCATCGCCGTGGCAACGACCGTGAGTATCCCCAGCATGTCCTGCATCGATCACATTTTGGCCCCGTAGGCCAGATCGCCCGCGTCACCCAATCCGGGTACGATATAGGCTTGGGCGGTCATCTCATCGTCCACCACACCGATCCAGAAGCGCGTACCTGCGGGCAAGTGCAACTTGGCGTACTCCAAGCCTTCCGCACTAGCAATGGCCGCTGCAACGTGGATCGCCTTCGGCTTGCCCAAACGAAGAAGTGCCTTGTATACCAGCACCATGCTCCTTCCCGTGGCCAACATGGGATCACACAGGACCACCACGCGATCCTCCAACGAAGGACTCGAGAGATACTCCACCTCAATATCGAATGCATCCTCTCCCTTGCGATGCTTCCGATAGGCGCTCACGAATGCGCTGTCGGCACGATCGAAATAATTCAACATGCCTTGATGAAGCGGCAACCCTGCACGCAGGATGGTCGCAAGCACCGGCTGTTCCACCATCTGATCCGTTACGGCCACTCCCAATGGTGTGGTGACTTCGACCTCCTTGTATTCCAAGGTCCGGCTTAGCTCCAAGGCCATCACCTCACCGATGCGTTCCAAGTTCCGCCGGAACCTCATAGGGTCCTTTTGCACGTCCACATTGCGCAACTCTGCAATGAAGTGGCTCACCACGCTCCGCTGTTTCACCAGTTCCATCACCATGGTTTCCTCATCGCTTGAACCACCGAAGTGGGGCCGGAAGTCGGTTCCTGACCAGGTGTAAATATACCGTGCTCGTGGCACCGAAGCCCGCATTGAAACGCGCCACCGACTTCGTGTTCGACCCAGCGAAGTCCAGCAGAATTCCGGACCCCGCATGTTCGGCGATGTACCGGTCGATCAAATGGAACATGGCCTGTCGTTCAGATCCCGCTTCATCGTTCGCGGATTTGAGCAGGATGGAACGGCCCTCCCACTCCATGAAGCAAGCGGCTGCTACCAAAGCATTGTCCACGCGAACACCGAGCAGGGTGCATTGCTGTCGCTCGATCGCCGAAAGCAGGAGAAGCTCCAAAAGCGACAGTCCATCCGCCGGTACGGTCTTGAACCGCTTCCCCGTTGTGCGGGCGAACAGTGCGATGAATTCTTGAACGGTCACGTCCCGAACGATCACCGGCGGATCATCACCACACTTCCGCAGATTGCGACGATGCCCTTGCGAGTAGCCGGTGCGCAAGGTGGTCGTATCCGGCACAAGCGACAGCACCTGTTCGGTGTTCTCCTTGATGCGCTCGTCCTGTCCAGCGGAGACCTGCATGCGCTCGTTCAAATGAATGTCCCAATAACAGAAACGCTGCGGAACAGCCGCAAGAAATGCAGCGTCCGGTCGACCCTCCGTTCGCGGTGTGAACACCCCTTGCTGTTGTATCGCATACGGCTGATACAGGTAATCGATACCGAATTTCCTGCGCCAGATCAACGGCATGATGGAACCGTCGTCACTGACCAAGGCCTCCCATTCCGGGCAACAACGATCGAGCACCCAGCTCTGGGCGTACCATAAACGATCCGGACATTTCAGCAACAGCGAATCCCAACGGTGCTTGTCGATATCCTTGTGGGCGAGATGGCGGATCATGGCCTCGCGTGTTGGACCACTTCATCGAACACCACCGGCCATGGCGCGAACTCACGATGTCCGCTCAGGTATCGATCGTGCCAAACACTCACGAATGTTCCACTCACCGATCGAACCGCATCGCTGACCTTGCTCATGGCGTGGACGAGATCATTCGGTTCCATTCCCATCTGCTCGATCACTGCGCTATCCATGGCAGCGAATGGAACCAGTTCCAAGTTGGTCTCTTCCTCGCGTTCCAGATCGTACCAGTTGAAGGGTGTACAGGTCGAAGCCCGGAAGCCGACCCGATCACTGTAGCCCAAGGTGTGATCTTCAACGAAGCCTTGATCAACAAGCGACCGGAGCGTCTCAGGTAGCTTCCAACGCAGAAAGTGTTGACGAGAGAAGCGGATCGGTCGTTGGATCAAATCCTCGAGCCGGGAGCGCTCATCGAAGACCAGACTTTCGTCCGAACTCGAACCGTACGATGGATGCAATCCGATCTCAAGTGACTGCGCAGCCCGATGAAGGACATCCCGATAACTGGAATGGCCCATTTCGGCTGCATGATCGAATGCACCATTTCCGCGCATGAGGTAGAACAGCACGATGCGATCAACATGATCACGTCGCGCGATCATGCGCCCGACAGCGCGGATGAACGGATCCGGCTTCCCACCCGACCGAACTTGCCAGCGCTCTGCAAATGACCCGAACGAACCACCCAGTACCTCCTTAACACTTGCCCCGATCGCACGGGACAGTGGACGACCTGCGTACCGAAGCAGGCTGTCCATATCCATGGTGGCCACGTGTGAATAGCGCCGTTGCTTGGAAGAGATGCCTGGCCAGCGCTTCTCCAAGGTTCTTCCGAGATCCAGGGCCCATCGGTCGATCCAAGGTTCTTCAGAAAATCCTTTGCGCACAGCGAACAATGAAGCTTGGTCATTTCGACCGTGCGCATCCTTTGATGTGCATCGGACCTCATCGACCAAGCTTAGGAAGTAGAAGGATGCTCTGAAGATGTCGAAGCGATCACCTATCGGATAGAGCACGCGCATAGAGGAGCATTCTCCCACTGCAGGATCACGGATCGGCAACTCCTCCAAAGCACCGGAAGACGGAACATGATACGCACCTTCGATCGGGGTGGGCCCATAGTTCAACTTCGGACCTGTCGCGCTCCGGAATTCCTCATCGCCCTGTACGAATCGAACCGGAATTCCGGCTATCTCCAGCACGTGCCGGACGATGTACTGCCCGCGCGGAGACGGCGTTTCAAGCCTTACCAACAGCATCGGACACATGATTCTTGTTCAGCTTCCGAAAAAGACCCACTGCTCTCTTCACCTGATCACGGAGCCACCAGGACCACCGGAATTGATGAACGCCTTGCGCACCTCCTCGTTCCAGGTTCGCAGCTACCACCGGATAGGCTGCGCGCAGATCGATACGGATCCAATTCGAGCCATCCACCTCGCCTCTTTCAAGCACACCCGCTCTGGTCAACTCCGCATCAAGCGGGGAGAAATCCATGTGATGACCTGCGCTCTTGGCGAATATCGAATAGCGCCGCAGTTCTGAATGCCCTGATACATCCGTGTATTGGATCTCCAGCCAACGCTGCTTCCGATACGATACACGCTCTCCTTGTTCCACGAAATGCCCATGCGTGAACGTGTCATTGACCGATTGATCCAACGTCACGAGCACCCCCTTGTTCTGGTGCAGGTACGCGAACGGCGATCCAGGTCCGAAACTGTCCAACTCCTTGGATGTCGCCAAACGGACAGCATCACGTCCAGCAACAGCGAAGGAATGGAGCGGATGTGGCGTGCGATGGAAAGCCGGAAGTCCTAAGGCTGCATTGCCCAATGCCCCGCTCGTCCCCATCGTCCGTCGAACGTCAAATGCATCCCCGTTCTGGAGATGGAAAGTATATGTAGGAATGAGCAAAGTGCCTTCCGGTCCCACCGCATCAACGAAAGCAGCGAGCAGAACTTCTGGATGGAAGCGCGCACTAGCCCTCGCTGCAGTCCATGCCATCCGCTTCAGATCAGCCATCAAAAGAACCACATCACCGGGCTTGACACCGATACGAGCTGGCCAACTCGCTATGTTGTTCATGGCTTCTTGCTCATGTGGACCAACGTGCGATGGTATCCGCAAGCCTCCCAGAATGCTTGACCGCTCGGGTTGCCATCGAGGACCGTGAGTTCAATGCGTTGAACACCCTTCCCTGCGAACCATTCATCCAAACTCCCTACAACCTGTCTTGCGATACCTTGCTTGCGGTGTTCCGGAGCAACGAATACGTGGGTGATCGTTCCAACTGCCCCTGTCCCCAGATAGTCGGGTTGCAACCGGATCGCTCCATGCGCGAATCCTACAACGCGACCATTCATTACTGCGATGCTCAGTCGACCGAAGCGCTCCGATCCGGCCACCGCCCCGCGGGTCCATAGATCAGCACCCGTCGGAGCCAATTGCACTTCCGAACCCATCAACGCCTCCTCGTCGTACATCCGTTCGAACAAGGCTTGAACCTCGCTCAAACGCGGATCCATGCGATCCTTCACGATATCGACCACAGCGAGGCTCATCCTTTCAACTGAACAAACGTATCAAACCACCAACGGTCGTGGTGTTCGGATCATCCAAGGCGGTCTCCATGTCCAGTTGACGCTCCGCTGCGCGCTCCAGCGCCGTGATCAGGTCAATGAAGGCCAATGAATCAAGCAACCCGCTACGGACCAGATCAAGGTCCGCGGTCAGATCATTTTCATCCATGCCCAGGCGTACCAGTCGGTCCTTCAACTGCTCATGGATCATTCCTTTGACCGATGCGTCATTCATGTTCGAACCACTGTTTGAGTTGTCCCCTATCCCACTTTCCGCTTGCCGTGCGCGGCAGGGCATCCATCACGACGATGCGTTCAGGGATCCATGCTGATGGAAGCACGGTTCGCAAATGTTCCAATAGCCCCGGAACATCGACCGGCACGTCAACGAAGGTGATAAGCCGCAGTACCCCGCTCATGCTGATGGGAACGGTCACGGCATTACCGCCTTCCAATCGGGAACGGAGCGCGTCGTCCACCTCTCCCGGTTCGATGCGGTGACCGAGCACTTTCACCTGATGGTCCGCGCGCCCTTGGAAATGCAGAACCCCATCAACGTCCTGCTTCACGAGATCCCCTGTGCGGTACCACAACACATCATCATCCGGTAAACGAACGAATGCACGCGCCATTGCATCCGGTGCATTCAAATAGCCCTTGGTGACTTGCGGGCCGCTCAACAAGAGCTCTCCCTCCTCAGCGGATCGGCCATCTTCATCTAAGATCACCACACGATCGGAACCCAGTGGCCTCCCGATCGGCACCGTGCCTCTCATTCCAAAAGAGCCACCCACTTCGTGATACGTGATCGCTATTGTCGCTTCCGTAGGTCCGTAGAGGTTCACGACCCGAGCATGGGGCGCTGCCGATCTGAATGCATCGACCAGATCCCATGGTAACGCCTCTCCACAGAAGAAAGCAAGCCTTAACGAGGGCATCGTTTTCGGTATCAGCATTCGACCACGCCGCATCACAGCAGCCAATGAGGGCACCGAGAACCAGACGTCGATCGCTTCTCGCCGTACCCATGAGGCAGCCCGCAATCCTCCGCTATCCGCTGGAACGCACAGACACGCACCCGCAGACCAGGTGATGAAGAGGTCGTGCATGCTCAGGTCGAAGGCAAGTGCGAAATGTTGGGAACAACGATCGGAGGACGTGACCTTGAACCGATCCAAGAAGCTACCGATATAGGCTGCCAAATTGCCCCGTGAAACAGCGACGCCTTTGGGCACCCCTGTACTTCCAGATGTGAACATGATGTACGCTTCTGCCTCTGGACCAACCATGACGTCGACACCCGTTGTTATCGCACCGTCTGCCGCAGGTTCCAGCCAAACTGTTCCAGTTCGAGCGCTGCGCAGTTCCAATTCCAAAGGATCAGGGTCTGGATGAGCGAGCATGACCTGAACGTCCGCTCCTTGCAACATCATATTCCAGCGATGAAGCGGTCCCTCGGGTAACAAGGGCACGGCTGCACATCCTGCTTTGAGCAGACCGAGGAATGCAGCATACGACCATGGTCCGTCTCGCCTTGCGGTGAATGCAACCCGCTTCCCTCCATGTCCGGCGTCTGTCACGGCATTCGCAAAGGCATCGGAAAGCCGATCCAACTCGATGTAGGAAATGACCTGACCGGCTACTTCGAGCGCCGTATTCGCAGGTCCGGAAGCAACGGACCCTCGGAAGCGCAATACGGGGTCGTTGGCGTGCATCCGATCAATGGCTGGGCAAGATGCCCTTCGAGCAAAGAAAGGCATCCGCCATGTACTTCTGCGCCCAGTTGGGACACGCGAACTTCTCATATCGCCCCCAGACCGGGAATGAACCGGTCACAGCTCCGTGCATATCCTTCGGACCGAGGGTCGAGATCTCTTGCACCGCAGCCAACCACGCGATCATGCGTTCTGCCGCGTCCTTGAACAGAGCCTCATGGGTCCGGTCGAAAGCTCGATACCAAACGATGGCCATTTGCGCAGATCCCGTGGTGATCGACGCCTCGGAGCCGGACCAATCCCGGTCGTAACGCCCATTCAGTTGACCACGCTCCAAGAACAAATCTGCAAGTCGACGCGCTGGCTGTAAAGCAGCCTCCAAGAAGCGCTGTTCCCCGGTCCGTGCATGACATTCCAGTAACCCATCGATGGTGTAGGCCATGGTATGCGTGATCGGCCTATCGTTGTGCTTGATCGTGTTGTCCGCATCCATGAACCAGCCGTTCGTTCGCTGCCGAGAAAGCACCCATTCCAAGTTCTTCATCGCAGTGTTGCGGTACATAGGCTTTCCGGTGACTTCGTGCAAGTGCAGCATTGGCGCGCTCACGTAGCTATCGTAAACGCGTGCTACACCCAGAAAATTCGAAGAACGCCACGACCCATCGGTATCTTGCGTTGAAACGATCCAATCCCCGGCTCGCACTGCGGCCTCCAAGAAGTCGGAATTCCTACTGTGCGCATGGGCTGCCAACAGTCCACGGATCACTTGCGCAGTGTTGAATACGATGCTCGGGCGTTCCTCGCCCACGCGACCGCCTTGCCAGCCGCCATCCGGGCGTTGTACAGATAATAGCCATTCGGCAGCGCGCAGAGCAGCCTCCATCGGCGCCTTCCAGGCAAGGTGCTCGCCGACCGCCAAAAGTGTCGGTATAGCATACCCCGTTGTTTCAGGATATGAGGCACCCCAACCGTTAACGAGGTGATAGCTGCCCATTCCGGCGTCGTTTCCGTGCCTCTGTGCCCGCAGCAGATGCTCCACTAAAGCACGCATGGCGACATCAGCAACTACATTCGTTCGTACTCCCAATGGTCTCTTTTGCCCCGCTAGCACGGCGCGCAACTCGGAACTTCCGAGGCAGGCGGCGAAATACCGCGCGTAGTCAAGGGCTGATCGGATCACCGGTGTGCGAGCAATTGTTCACAGATACGTTCAGCGGCGCGCCCATCTCCGAAGAGCGGCGGACACTCCGGCGCACTGTCCTTCAAATACCGATCAAGGGCGTGTTGGAATCGTTCCGGGTCAGCATCCACCAGGGTGCTTTGTCCATGTTGGACCAATTCGACCCATTCCGTTTCCGCCCGCAGGATCACGCAGGGTTTTTGCATGAAGAAAGCTTCCTTCTGCACGCCACCGCTATCCGTGATGATCAATCGAGCGTGGCGCTCCAGAGCGAGCATATCCAAGAAACCGACAGGAGGGATGAGGTGGATACCCTTGGTCTGATCCAATGTTCGCAGCAACAGCGGATCCAAGAAGGAGTCCATCATCTTTCTCGTCCGGGGATGTATCGGCACCACCAGCGGAAGTGCATGCCTACGATGCGCCTCTATAAGTCCGTTGAAGATGGTCGCTAATCGCTTCGGGTCATCTGCATTCTGTTGTCGATGCACAGTGACCAACGCATAGGCCTCCTTCTCCAATCCCGATCGGGCGAATAAGTCAACTCCATCATGCAAACTGGAGAAATGGAGCGTATTGTCATACATCACATCCCCGCAATTCATCACATGCGGCTGATCAGCCGTTGGATGGCCTTGGGCTTCGCGCTTGAATCCTTCACGCTCCAAATTCACAACGGCGGTTTCCGTGGGACAGAAAAGCCACGTACTGCAATGATCAGCCATGACGCGATTCACCTCTTCGGGCATGGACTTGTTGAAGGACCGCAAACCAGCTTCGATGTGGACGACCGGAACCTGGACCTTGGATGCGGCGATCGCACCGGCCAACGTGCTGTTGGTGTCTCCGTATATGACCAGCACATCGTGCTCCTTGCGCAAAAGAACGGCTTCGATCCCTTCGATCATACGCCCAGTCGTGGCACCGGCACTTCCACTGCCGATGTTCAAATTCATTGCCGCCGGGGGAAGTCCAAGTTCATCGAAGAAGACTTGGCTCATGTTGGCATCGTAATGCTGTCCGGTGTGCAACAAGGATTCTTCGATCCGCCCTTTGAACGGGCCGTTCAGCGCACGGCTCAACGCCGCAGACTTGATGATCTGAGGCCGTGCTCCGATGACCGTGAGTATCCGTAGTGGCGCCGCCATGATCAACGCAACTGGCCGTTGTCGGCAAAGCTGTAATAACCCGTCGAGGTCACGATAAGGTGGTCCTGGACCGCGATATCGAGAAAGGCCCCTCCTTCCACCAACTTCTTGGTCAAGGCGATGTCTTCGGAACTGGGTCGCAGTTGACCACTTGGATGGTTGTGGCACAGAATGATCGAACTGGCTTTCCGGTCCAAAGCCTTGCCGAAAATGAGCTTCGGATCCGCCACAGTGCCGTGCATCCCACCTAGGCTTACTTGGATGCGCTCCAACAACCGATTTCCGCGATCCAGTAACAAAAGCCAGAACTCCTCGTGCGATAGGTCGCCCACGACAGGCTGTAGCAATTCGAAGGCTGTTCGGCTGCTGGTGATCAAAGGGCGATCGGC
>Ga0075163_10011357_pt1 | contig 11610 bp, 17 predicted proteins | sample JI1023141ADNA_FD_71478 | JGI IMG/M metagenome (GOLD analysis project Ga0075163, IMG submission 71478) | Wastewater effluent complex algal communities from Wisconsin, to seasonally profile nutrient transformation and Carbon sequestration -... | ecosystem: Engineered > WWTP > Effluent > Algae... | reverse complement strand
ATCTTGAAGCTTGACAGCACACTCTGCAACTGCAGCTCGAACATCCTTCATACTTTGAACCGTGGAGTCGGGAAGATTAAAATTTCCATTAATCATGGAGACTCGAACGTTGATGGGATTATTGCTCATTTTTTTTAGACCCTTATCTTTATTAATAATTCTTCAAATTTTAAAATTTTTTCCCACTTATCAGTTTCTCCAGTGTTCCAATCTTTAAAATGCATTTTGAAATTAGATTTTGGAGCATGTTTAAGTATAGCTAGATCACGATCTCTTGCTGCATGTAATTCAGTTAAATGTTTTTTTCTGTATTTTAAAGTTGGATTATCAAAAAACGTATAATATAATACTCCATTTCTTCTTTTCTTAGAAATTCTGACATTCATATATTCCGATTGACCATCTTTTTTAGGTTTTTTTCTGTTTTGAGCATTACCTGAATAATCAGTACGGAATAAATTTTCCATACGATTATTCTTCTTATCACCGTCTAGATGATCAATAAGATAATCTGGATCATATTCATCTTTTAAAAATCTATGCAAAAGTAAATTGCGTTTATCAACTACAATATGAACATAATCACTAATATAAATTTTGTGATATTTTATCTTATCATACATGTGATTATCAATTATAGTTTCCTTACCGGATTTTGAAATAATTTTACAATATTTATCATCTATCGGAACTTTAACATTCTTAATAATTAAAGGTTTGTAATTTGGATATCTTTCAGGAAAATTCAACTTTTTATCCAAATTATTTGAAACTACAAATTCGTCATATTTCTCAGCACACTCTTTCTCATTGATAGATACAAATTTAAATATCACATTATGATTTTGAGTTATCTTTACGTGATAATAATTGTACTTATCTCTCGTAACACCGTAATATGTGTATTTACGTTCTTTTGGTTTATAAATTGGATTCGTTTTGTAAAACTCTTTCCTATCGGGAAAATTTAAAGAATATCCTTCTTTCACTAAATCTTTTTGATAAATATATGTATCATATGCTATTGCAGCATCTTCTTCAATTTCATATGAACCAAGATATATTGTATTACATTTATAAACAAATGATACTTGATATTTTTTACTTCTTTTCTCAAGCTTAACACCATACATTTTACTTGAAGCATCTTCTTTTTTACGTTTGTTTCTTGAATTTTGACCTCTTGTTAAAAATCGTAAATTTTCCAGTCTACAATCAGTTCTTATTTTGTTGTCATGATCAATAAAATACCCTTTTGGTGTTTCTAATCCTTCAATTATATTTACAACGTACATGTGCATTGTAATTTTTCCACCTTTTCCATTTTTCCAAGAAGTCTCAGGGTAGTCGTCACTATTTGACCACCAATTAAATTTATTTAAAGTTTCAAAATGTTTTGGAGAACATAATGCTATCTCTCCAGTTTCAACTCCTTTTAACTTTAGTTTGATTTCCATTTATTTTTCTCTCACGTAAACATTCATTCTGTAACCAAATATCTTATCCGAGATTTCTTCCAGCTTATAATCCACCTTCCAGATGTTTCCGACTCTTCTAAAATCATTCACAATGTGAGCTGCTAATTGTTTTGATAATTGGTGAGGCCTAATAAAAACAGGAACTTTTTGATGCAAGTTTCCAGCAGGTCTTTTGAATCCATCTACTTCCTTACAGATATATTCCAATGTGGAGTTATGATGTCTTTTGGCATCTTTAGCTAAAGGAGAAAGAATCAGTGGTTCAGGAGGAATTCTACGTAAAGTAGCCTCCACCATTTCATCCATGACCGGTTTACTTACTGGAGCTTGTATCTTAATGCTAACCTTTTCAGGTCTATTCATCATATCATCATATGAAGCTCCACGTTTACCTTCTGTAGTGTACCAAAAAGCTATAGGTGTGTTTGCTCCTCTTTTATAAAAGTAATCTGTCAAACCTACCAAAGATCCGACAAAGAAGTTTCCAGTTACTCCTACTTTACGGGTAATTAACTTTTTAAAACTCTCTAATGAAGGACATTGATAAACATATGGAAACAATTTTGCATTCGGTATATCAACACCATAAGGTTCATACATTCCTGTACCTTCACCGACTAAGAAGGGTAACTCTTTGATCTCATTTGATTCCCATGGAAGATTTTTTGATATAATACGTCCTTCACGACTAGTTTCCAACCAACTTCTAAACATGTGCTGTGGTACAAAATTATCGTTCATATGTGCTCCATAATTCACCACACTATCAGATACTTGAGCACCACGAACAACATCCAAACTTAACGGGGGAACGTATTGTCTAAGAATGTTTTGAACTTCTAAAAGAATAGGATAAAGAGGACCCTTTGGATTGAATTTGTGCTGAAGAATGGCGTTTGCAGATTGAAGGTTTGCTGATCCGGAATCTAAAGATAATTGAATTTTAGATTAAAAAACATGAAAGTAAAGAAACTTAGCCTCATCCCCTCACAATCTGCGCTATAGAACGATATTCCATCTCCAAAATTCTCATAAGGTACGACCAAATTCTTATCATATCTTCTTCCTTTGACATTCTTATCAACGGTATCACCGATATAATCCAAATATTGCGCAATATAGCAAACAGTTCCAACTGCTGCGCGCGCTTTCCCAGTCTTGTTTAATCGTTCCCAGTCTTCGGGTCGTAATCCATCTCTATCCATGATGGTTGTAAACGCATTTTCCCAATAATGATCATTGGATTTGGGTGTTTCCGACATTACATATGCTACCGCGGGTAATGGAATTCCATTTGTACTTTGAATTCCAGACTCACTATAATCATATGGAATTCTCATATTTGCCGTTTGAGGACCAAACGTCTCTTCCATCTGTTGCTCCATTTGCATGGTTGCATTCACATATTGATTAATGGAAGACCCAATTTGCTGTGCATGAATCTTGCATGGTTTCACTTCACAATTCAACGCCTTGATACATATTTCAATTTGAGCCTTTTCCAAATTATCTGCAGTATGCATTAACATGTGCATAACCTTTCTAAATGATCCTTCCTTATGAATTCCTTCACGAATCTCCTTAAAGGTAACATGAGATACACCAGTGTCCAACATGCATGGAGCTCCCGTCTCATTATTTCTCCATGCTACAGATACAAAACATAATGCAGATCTTTCGGTAATTTCAAATCCTTCTTTTAAAGTACCTTCCACATGACTATTGTGTGTTTTACCATCCACCAAATGAACATCTACCGCATTTCTATCAAATCGAGCATCTAAATAGCATCGAACAAAGGGATTACGCTCATGAGGGGAAAAATTGGTATTACGATATCGAATTTGAAAATCAATCTTGAGCATTTTTTTTTAAAAAAGAGGGTTATGGTGTGGTTAAATAGTTTAAAAAAGATAATACTGCTTTCAATGCTTAATATTGTTTTACATTTCCAAATTCCTGAAAAATATTTAAGGATATATGATCTGTTCTTTGGTATGATGTTGGTACCTTTAATTGTATTATATTTTTCTGTACCTTCTCCTCTTCCTCCTCCTCCTCCACCATCTCAACGTATTTTACAAAGTTGAGTAGAGATGATTTTTTGTTTTGACTGTGAGGGAACCGGACCTAATTTTATTAGAAATGGTTTAAAATCAATCGGTTATGTCCTTGGTACATTTTCTGATCAAATTTTAGAAAAAGGTCGTATTGATATATTACCGATGCCAAATCAAACACCAGATCATGACACATTTACAAATTTTTATCAAAAGAATAATCCTGGGTTATGGGAAGCATTGACGGAACACGCAGTTGAACCAAATGTTGGAATGCAAAAATTTAATGAATTATTAACAAGACTTGAAAAAATGTACGAATTATACATTTTAACCGATGCACCTTCTTATGATGCAGGATTGGTGAATTATTATCTACAATATTACGGATATTTACCGCTACATTTTACAAGAGAAGGAAAATTCAGACCCGTTCACGATGCAGATTCATATGCAAGAGGGGTTTTACATTTTGGAAAGGATAAAATATGGGTAGACAATAAGAAGGACATTGGAGAGATCGATAGCGTGAAAGCAGATCACTTTCCTGAAAATGATGCGGAATCCATCTATCGTTACCATTTGAAATTGATTAAATGATAAAGTGTCTCTTTTGTAATCACTTGTTCAATTTGAAATCGTGTAGTTGGCGTAGAGGATCTAGTCCTGGATTTTATGAAGCTATTGATATTTGTCCAACTGGTCATAGAATGTTAATTGAAATGTCATCTTTAAAAATTAAAGAATTACAATGGTGGGACACCATCCCAGGTCGTATTACACATGTAAATATTTATTTAAACGATAATACCTCTTTAAAAGTTAAATTATCTGAACAAAACGAAAATTTACCACATATTTGTTCGGTATTTGTTAATCAACAATTTCACAAGAGAATAGAAATTGGGTGTTCTCGACGCACATGGTTACTTTGTGCCATTCGCCTTGGTATTATCAAAGACATACGTATTTTGATTGGTAAATACATGAATTATGAACCGTTTCAATTTTGGAGAAAAGTCAACCAAACAAATTTATTCCGATTCTCGTTCTGAATAAAATGAATTTTGCAATCAATAAAGCGACGTCTCGATTGATAAGTTCCTTAATTTTCATTTTCTTCCAACATAACAACCATGTATAAACACATTTTCTCAATTCTTCAACATCTTTCTTCATTAAGTCAATATTTACAGTAAAGTCTTTAAAATCCACATTAAACTTTTCTTGTGGTAGACATACGTATAATGGTGTCAACACAATGAATTTACCGCCGTTTGACATGTATGAAAATTTAAAAATCTTTGGATCTACACAAAACAAAAGCTTGTAATCTCCTTCTTTAATGTTTATAACATTCACTTTATATGATACAATTTGATCATTTTGTAAAAATCCTACAACCCCTATTTCCATAGATTTAAAATTATATAATCCATATTATCGGTTCTATCAAGTACAAAATAATTATAATGACCTGGTTCATCATCCCATACGGAATTGACAATATTAAACAATCTTTTGCATTTTATTTCAATATCTTCAATTGAAATACCTTGCTCAAAGCAACTAACAATACTATTTGTTGGTGCAGAATTTATTGTAGGAATAAACGTCCAACCAGCTTCATACATGTGAATATTGATAAATTCCATTTATTCTCTCTTTTATTGTTTGACCAATAGTCCAAAAAGTGCAATCATACCTTCATGTTCATATTCCTTTGGATTGGTTTTCGACAAATTAATTTGACGTTCTTGTTCCTTCCTTGATGCTTCCATCGAATCTTTAATGGACTGTTCGACATTTTCTCCTCTGTTCGGAGAGATTGACTTTTCCATGTACTTTTGCATATTTTCATTGATAATATGGATTCCAATATGATAATCATAAAATGCGGTCTTTCCCCACACATTAATGATCTTTGTGTCTCCATAAAAAATATCAATGTCAATCAAATCGTAACGAGGACGTTTTGTGATGATTGTCAAATCAGAGGGTACCAACCATGTGTTCTTTTCCTTCTTGATAAAGCCAGCAGACTTCAAGATAACAGAATCACTTTCACTAATTTTTGTAATTTCGATAATCTGACCCTCCATTTTTTTTAAAAAAAAATATAATGGAGTTAAAAAAACCGATTTTTATTGATTCTCGGCTTAAAAGAGTTTTTGAACGTCAAATTGCTCGTACCATTAAAACTCCTAGCATTTGGGGTAATGAAAAGATTAACAGATTGTTCCTTCTTTATGGACAAAAAGGAAGTGGTATGACGGATGCCGTTCTTCAATTATGTGTTGATAATGAAATCGCTTACAAGGATATTGTTGTTACCAAAGATGCAAAAGAAATGTTTGAACTCTTTGAATCATTAAAGAAGAGAACTGACTTCATTCCTCTTTTGATCATTAGAAAGGGTCATTTGCTTCAATACCATCAAAATATCTTCTTGACCACATACAATTTGAAACAACTTAAATATCCTGGTATCATTCTTGTGATTAGTGAAGATATTCCCGGTGCGAATGAAAGTCCGTTTTGGGAACAATTTAAACACAAGTATCCTATGAAGCTTCCCCATAAGGATCATTACAAATTGCTATTGGAGTACTACTTTAAACGGTGCACATCTCCAGCAGTGAAGAAAATTGATCTGAATTATGATGATTTGGCCATTTCATGTGATTATGCAACTCCTGCAGATGTGAAACGTTTTGCAAGACGTGTCATTGAACATGTGATTGAACGTTACCCCGAAGAAGAAGTTGAAATCAACGATGAAATGATTAAGGATTTCATGTATGCATCATTGGGTGTCAAGGAGCTTCTATGCATCATTAATCATGATGGAAATGCTATACAAAACAAGTACGATCCAGAAGGAATAAGAGATGTTCCAACGGTGGAAGAAACCGAATACCGAGAAGCAAAAAGACATAAAATTTACATTGAAAAATAAATTTTTGATCACTTTTTGAAAACTGTAAAAAATTCCCTATGCCCCCATTTTTCCAAAATCTAGGAAAAAAATTTCTTGACTTTTAATAGGGTCAAACTTTTTTTTTTATTTTTTTTTTAAAAGTCAAGAAATTTTTTTCCTAGATTTTGCAAAAAGGGGGGCATAGGGAATTTTTTACAGTTTTCGAAATTTCGATATTTATATTTTTTTCGCCGAAAACGAAAACTGTAAAAAATTCCCTATCCCCCCTTTTTTGCAAAATCTAGGAAAAAAATTTCTTGACTTTTGATAGGGTCAAACTTTTTTTTATTTTTTTTTTAAAAAGTCAAGAAATTTTTTTCCTAGATTTTGCAAAAAGGGGGGCATAGGGAAATTTTTACAGTTTTCAAAAAAACTCCATGGAGTTTTCCAGTTTTTAAATTTTGATCACTTTTCGAAAACTGTAAAAAATTCCCTATGCCCCCCTTTTTCCAAAATTTGGGAAAAAAATTTCTTGACTTTTTGATAGGGTCAAACTTTTTTTTATTTTTTTTAAAAAAGTCAAGAAATTTTTTCCCTAGATTTTGCAAAAAGTAGGGCATAGGGAATTTTTTACAGTTTTCAAAAAAGTGATCAAAATCTATTTAAAATTGTATTTTTTCCTTTTCCCAATGCAATGGCTTGTTCAATGTGTGCCTGTGTTGTCGAATTGATTCCATCTCTAAATTGTCTTCTTCTTCGTATGGTATCTTCATCGGTACTAATGTTTTGAATTTCACAATTTGTTAAGGATAAACCAAATTTTGGTGTCCAATCCTTTTGTATCGATGAAATAATTTCATCTGATATAGCTTTTTCGTTTGCTCTTAAATCTTTTGATGTATACTTATTGATTAGGATTCTTGCATATTTGTTTACTTGTTGAATTAATAATGTCATGGTGTCATCATTTGAGAATACTGCTTTTTCATAGTTATCAACTTTGTACACAATAAGAAAATCTATAGAAACAATAACTTCATCACTGGTTGCACATTCTACAGGTGCAATATCAATTTGTTGACCAAAATCGGGAAGTTGATAAATCGTCAATGATGTCTGTTTGAATTCTTGATTGGGATAATTCCATGTAACATATCTCTCACGTTCCCATGGGAATGTAAAATTAATACCTTCCGATAAAGTTCTTGAAAATCTCCCGATAATGTCAACGAGAACAACTTTATGTTTAACTTTGACAATGATTGTGTGATGACGAATCATGAACCACAACAAAAAGAGAAGAAATAAAATTAACCACATCTTAGAATTGAATTTTTAATCCTGTCATTTTTGTTCTCACTTCCGCTGATTTTGGTGCTCGCTCCTTTTTGTAATTTCTAAAAAATACCATTCCTATAAACATAAATGTTGGAACGTAGTAATCTCTAAATTCTCCATTAGGATCAATATATTCCATTTCAATCCATAAGATATTGATTGCAGTCACTCTTCCTTCCACAGGCATACCAATGAATTCAATGTAAAAATCCTCAGTAATCTTATTTGTCAAAGCAAGCATTGCATAACTTCCTACGGATTGCAGACCGCTTCCGAAACTGTTTAACGCTACTGCAACTACAATTCCATATCCAAAGATAATGTTCCAAAAGCTCACTCCCAACGTTGTGCAAGCAATCCAAAAACCAACACTACCAATTGCAACCGCACAAAATAAAATGGATAACCTTATTACGGATTTACCACATCTTCTTGTTTTTCGAGTGTATTCTTTTTCAGGACCATTACGTACATACGATGTGTACATGGGTGAACCCAAGCAACAATCACCAAAATAGATGATTAACCAAACCACAATGCATGTAACAAATGCAATGGCAAATGCAATCATTGCCCATGGTAGTGTTTCTGTAAATTGTGCAACAGAATCATCCCAACTCAATTTGAAACGAGTGTTGAAAATCATTTTTTTTAAAGTATTATAAAAAAAAGAAATATATATCTGAAAAAATGCGACATACTCCTCTCCTGATTGGAGATGAGATCACTGCAAAACAAGTGAATGCAAAAGTTAACGGAGTAAGAAGACAGGCAAATCGAGCACTCACTATAGCAATTATTGCTCTTTTATTATTTGGAACATTTTTTGGTCTCCTACTCTATTACGGAATTCATTATGGTAATTTGATTCAAAGTAATGCAAATATCGCATATAATCAAAATCAATTGTTGAAATCTGAAGTTTACGAAGCATTGATGAATATTTCAAGTAATTACAACAGTACCATTGTTCAAACTGGAACATTTGATTGGTTCCCAGGACCCGTCAGTTCAACATATTATATTGAACATGTTCAAATAGGTCCTTTAGGGTTCGATGTAGTTACATTTAATCCACCTTCTACACCTTTACCAACTTCTAGTTCCATATGGACTTTTGAAATGAGAAATTTTGTTCCAATCATTAATCAAATCATTCTTATCCCCCAAGGAGATCCTGGGATGGGAGGAACTTTTGGACCTAGTTTATTAAGAATGACAAGTTCTAACGCTGCTAAAATGGATGTAAGCAACGGATGTTTAGTCAATAGTTATAATGGAATAGGTGCTATCCCAGTTAATTCATGTGTGGAAAGTGGCACAAGTTCTGATTATGGACTCACGCCTGGTTTAAATGCATTAAGAGTGGATAGAACAAGTTTTAATGTGGCTTCAACGTATTTTCTTTATGGAACTATTGTATCGAATCCATCAAGTTTATTGGTTGGGCAGACGTTTACAATTACTTCTCCATGGCAGTTTGTGTTCTAATCAGTGGTCCCACAGGGACCACTGATTAGAACCCTAAAATAAATTTCAATTTTTTCATAAAGGGGTCATCATTTATGAAACGTATCAAACTTGACAACTATGAAACCAATCTAATGTCTCTCCCTCAAGAATTGTTACAAAAGGTCATTTTCTTTATGGATCCATTTGATATGTATCGTTTGTATAAAGCATCTCTTGGGTCATTTAAACAATATTGTGATGATTACGGATGGAAATTGAAAATCAAGAAAGATTTTCCGAATGGAAAGGATTATTCACATTTAAATTTAATTTGGGTATATTTTTCTTTATTTTTTTCAGAATTAAAATATGTTGAATATCAGAAACAACTTGAAAATGCCGCATATTGAAATTATTGGTGAATTTAATGATGAACAGATTTTGTTACATTTCAATATTTTAAAAATATATCAAGATTTATATCTTATATTGTAAGTTCATACGATGAAGATGATGTTTTCCTACACATTAATAGATCAAAATCCGATGATATATTCCGCGCATTTTATTTGTTATTTGAATTGGGATTTAAATTATTAGACTGTAAATTACAAGAAGATGCGGATTTGGAGTATTATGTGGAGTGAAAAACCTCTCCCTTCGGGAGAGGTTTTCACAACTTTATTTTCTTTCTTAATCCATGTAATCTATTTGATATTTGAGTAGGAGGAGGAGGAATAGGAGGTTTCTTCTCTTCTTCCGGAGAAGGAGGAGGAGGCGAAGCCTCCTCCTCCTTCTCCTCCTCCTCCTCATCCTTCTTCATTTTAAGGTCATTCTTCAATTTTTCTACCGAAAAATTGAAGCCTTTCCTCCATATTCCAATGTAAATTACATATCCCAATTGCAATAAAAACAAGACAAAATTAATCCAAAACAATCCTAAAAACGTCTCATTAGGTCCCAAAGTATACGAAGATGGGCAAGGTATGACAGTCGGACAACCATTTCCTGGATATTTACAGCAGTATAATAAATCATTGCAAACATTGCCAAAATACGTATTACATGATCCATATGCTGTTCCCATTCCAACAACTCCCAAAAGCGTTAAAAGCATAAAAAGAATGTATCCGTAGAATGCATAAATATTGTCTTCTTTGACCAAAATGATTCCAGAAATGATTACATGTGCTATAATGGCTAATCTTATGGTTACATCAACAAATGTTCCGCGAAAAGACACTAGAGTGCTTCCTGGCGCTCCAAGATTAGCAAACCATGTGTGTGTTGTCGAAATGTTTTGTACATAGAAACCTAGAAATACGCATACAAGTACAATGTATACAAATGAATATACTCGAAGCCAATTCATTTTTTTATAAATATTTATCTACTTATATTTTTAGTTTTGTATAACAGAAAAAAATGAGCAGACTCATTGAAGCGGGTGGTGGCATCTTCAATTTGGTCACACGTCTCTTCTATGTGCCTGCAGCTATTGTGTCTTGGTTGTTCTTGATTGCACAATCGTGGAAGACCATTTTCAGTCTCCTTGCTGTTGGACTCATTTTTTTTGCTGTTTCAAACTATGGAGGAACCGTTGTTTCAACTGTTTTAACAACAATGCAAACAAAGATATCTCCCATTTGGGTAAATCAAATAAGACCCATATTTGCAGGAATCATTCAAACCTTTATCAACCCTCTATTTTGTTGGTATAACGGGTTTGTCATATTTCCATATTCAGTAGGCAGGAACGTTTTATTTCCCATTCTAAGAGAAGGAGGACTTTTAACGACTGCACAAAATTTAGCATTATTCTTTGCCCAATTTGCAAAGGATTTATTCGTGGGATACTTTGTGAGTGGTAAATGGCTTTCACATGAATTTGATTATGGACCAACCTTTGCAAGATGGGCAACCTTTATTACATCTTGGCAAGGTTTATGGTGTTTTGGTTGCAACGATTTATGTCCCATTTACACCATGACACCCAACCCTATTGTGAGCAATCAATTGAAGGATCCAAATTATGGTGATTTCTTGGGAAAATCATTTAATGGTGCAATGATTGTTGTTCAACAAATGATTTACTCGGTGAGACAAGTCATTTTTCCCGACGTTCCCATATTGCCCTACCTCAATTTTGATAGAGCCTTTCAATTGTGGTGTGAGGCTGGAACAGGATTACGTATTTCATTTGAAAATATTATGCAAGAGTTTTGGGATGCATTTATAGAATTTCATTTCGTTTGGAAAGACTTTTTATGCTTTTTCGACACTTTAAACTGTTTCCTTTTGAGAAATGTGAATTTCGTATTGAATTTGATTATTCATGCGGATTCCACGCTGTCTCATTTTA
>Ga0075163_10011356_pt1 | contig 11611 bp, 18 predicted proteins | sample JI1023141ADNA_FD_71478 | JGI IMG/M metagenome (GOLD analysis project Ga0075163, IMG submission 71478) | Wastewater effluent complex algal communities from Wisconsin, to seasonally profile nutrient transformation and Carbon sequestration -... | ecosystem: Engineered > WWTP > Effluent > Algae... | reverse complement strand
CCCCTCGGCTTTGGTGAAGTCGGAGCCCTGGCCTGTCAGGTCGGCGAGCTCGTCCTGGCCGAAGGCATGTTCGAAGTCTTGCTTGGTGGCGTACATCGTGGTGCTCCTGGTGCGTCAGGCCGGGGCTGGCCCCGGGCGCCTGCGGACCGGCAGGATGGCGTCGATCAGCGGCCGGTCGGATCCGATGTTCGCGAAGCAGCGCAGTCCGTACTCGACGCCGTCGATGCCGCCAGTGAACCGCTGCAGGACCTTCGAACCGACGATCGACGGAGACCCGAGGCGGATGCTCTCAGGCGTCGCGTCGACGCCCTCTGTCACTTCGATCTCGATCTCGGGTGCGGATGGGATGCCGAGGTCGGTGAAGTCGAACTCGGCCGTGATGTCCTCGTCCGGATCCTTGGTGTCGAAGCGCGTGGTCATGATGGTCTCCGCGGCCGCAGCGTGCGTCCATTGGCGCCGATGCTGGCGCCGAAGATCGGCCGGGGCCGAGCAGATCGGAATCCCGGTGTGCTGGCCAGCGTCGGGCCGTAGGCTCCTCCGGGGACAAGCGAGAGCGCCGCTGACAGGGTCACGCCTGGTACGGTGGCACCTGCTGGGCCCGACGCTGTGCCAGCGATGAGTGATGCCGCGGTCTGAAGTGACGCGCCTGGCGCTGGTGCGCTTGGTGCGCTTGCTGAGCCGGCTGTCAGCGAGGCCGACGCGACAAGCGTCGCACCTGATGCCGTGGCATTGATCGATCCCACCACCAGGTCCACGCGGCCGATGCCGGGGCCGTAGCCGATGTCGGTGCTGCTGGCCACGCCGTCAGCGTAGAGGCGGAACTCGGCGTAGTCGGTGGCGCCGGTGTAGGCGAACTGGCCGTCTTCATCGGCGGTGAAGGTGCCCAGGCCCGGCCAGCGGGTGATCAGGCCGCGCACTTCGATGGCGTTGTCGGCCGGCAGCGAAAGGCAGGGGTACAGGTAGCTCGGGCCGTCGAGTCCCTCAGCGGGCACGGCAGAGCCCAGCACGCCGTGGCCGGCGTAGCCCGACGACAGCCAGGCGCCGCTGATCAGCTCGGCGGTGTCGCACAGCCAGCTCATGCGGCCACGCTCCGCGGCATGCGCCGGTGACCGGCGCTGGTCTCCCAGTCGATGCGGTACGTGGTGCCAGGCACGATGGCTGCATCAGTGACGGCGAAGATGCCCTCCGCGTTGGTCGACACGCCGGTCTTGCGCACTATCAGCGCACCGGTGGCGTCGTCGTACACGCAGACGTGAGCCAGGGCCATGCTGGTGAGCACGGTGCCGTTGTTGGTCTTGAGCGGCTCGCTGGTGATGACGCCGGGCTGCAGGCCCAGGGTGCCTGCTGCCACTGCGGCGTCGAGCGTGACGTTGCCGGTCAGCGCGGTGGGGCCAGCGTCGGCCAGGGTGCCGCTGGCTACGGCTGCGTCGAGCGTGACGTTGCCGCCCAGGTCGCTGCTGGAACTGGCCAGCGTGCCGGCTGCAACCGCCGCATCCAGCGTCACGTTGCCCGCCAGCGCACTGGGCAGCGATGCCGGCGAAACCGCGAGGGCCATCGCCCATGAAATCTGATTGGCAGATTGCGTTGCTGTGCGTGCCCCAGTGGCGCCAGCCGTGGGCCTGGCCTCAGTGGCTGCGCCCATCGCGGCTGTGTTTAAGAAGTCAATGACCTCTGTGGTGCCTGACGGGTGCGTGAAGGGATAGGCCGAGTAGTCGTCGCCGCCGTAGAACATGAACAGCAGGCAATCGTCGGACGGCGTCGTTACGGATGGGATGTTGATCGTGGTCGAAGCCGACCCATTCGACTGCTTGACATAGGTAAAAGGACCGCTTGCGGCAGCGTCCTGCACTGATGCGATCCGCACGCACCCGCCGCCCTGCATGTTGAAGGCATAGCTGCTTGGCTCTGAGCTGCCGGCGTACTTGTACGCAACGCCTTGCACTCCGTTGAACACACCCGCCGATGTGTTGTAGTCAACCATCGTCCAGCCAGCAGTAATGACCCCGCTCCACGGCAGCGACCCGCTGCCGGTCAGTGTCATGAAGGCGATCATCAGATCGCCCTCGATCGTGCCAGCCGGCTTGTTGGCGACATTGTTCGTGCCGCTGTAGCCGGTGGCCGTCCCCCACGCGCGTACCGATGGCAATGTCATGCGCGTACCTTGAAGAAATACACGGCTTGGTTTGTGGCGTTGATCAGCACAGCAATACCCAGCGCGTCGATGAATGCAAATCGGTTGTAAACGCCGTTTGTCGTGGCCGCGCTCGGCGTCACAGCGTTCCCGCCATCAAGTGTCAGCGTTCCGCGCGTCCATGCTGTCGTGCGCAGGTTGCCGCTACCGGGTCGGGTGAGCGTGGCAATCTCGGCCCGGTTCGTCTGGGTGCCATTCCACAGCAGCCAGCGATTGCCGGTCGGATCGTAGGTCGCTCCGTGGCCGTTGTGCGTGTACCCGGATGGAAAGCTGCCGGTGGCGTCTGGCAGCACATGCCACGCGCTGGCCGCACAGTCGAACATCGACATCCCTGACGCAGCATCGACCATGCCGCCGCCCTTGGTGGATACGATGTAGATCAAATCGTTCGCCGCGTCATGCCACATGCCAAGCGGGCCGCCGCTGTGGTTGTCCACCGAGCCATGCTTCGTGGCGACACCAGTTGCAAGGTCGACCTTGAGCATCGCGTAAGCACCACCGCCCAACATCCAAAGGCAGTTCCTGCTGGCGTCGTAGCACGTTGTGGCGAGATAGTTCGCCGGGTCAGACACCGCGGTGTAGTCGGCAAGCAGCGCCCAGTCGGATACCGACTCATTGAATCGGTAGGCCTTGCTGGGGCCATTGACGTGCGGCCAGCAATGGTAAAAATTTGGCACCACCAGGCCAATGCCTGGCACGTAGATCAGCCCGCTGTACGTGTGCGTCGGGCGCGGCCTGCCGTCACTAAAAAGTCCCGTCGCGCTGGCCGCGATGCCGGGGGCGCTGGCGTCAATGGCAACACCTGACGCAGGCGACAGCAAGCTGCCGCTGGGCGGGCGCATCATCGTCCATGAAGGGGTGGCGGCTCGCAGATCCAGCATGTAGGGCTCATTGCCGCCGTAGTCCGCATGCCCTCCGCCCCAGCACCACATGCGCCCGACTGGATCTGTGCCCATGCCGCACCAGGCCGCAATCACGGCGGTTTGACTGATGCCCCACGGCGGGGATGATGGGTAGTCTGGATTGAGTGCGGGGTTGTTTCCGGGGTTGAGGTCAGCGAGGGTGTTGCCGGCAGGGACCGTCCCCCACCGGCCAACCGTGGCCCCGCTGATGTAGTCCGGCGTGCCCATGATCGATCCAGTCGGTGCGACAGCAGACAACGCAGCATCGCCCGTCAGCGCGGATTCATCGACGGACAGCGCCCCTGCCGGTGCAACGATGGACAACGCAACATCACCCGCCAGTGCGGACCCATTGACGGACAGCACCCCCGCCCCAAGCACTGCCGCCAGGTCAGCCGCACCCGACAGCCGCCCGCCCGGCCAGCGCCCACCGTGGATGGGCTGGCCGGTGCCGACGCTGTAGGTGCTGTGAGCAGGCGATGCCACGGCGGTGCTGGTGCTGCAGGGCTGTGCCGGCTGCCGTCAGGCGTTGGGCATGGTCAGCGTGAGGCCGGTGACGGTGACGTTCTGCCCGTTCACCACCGTGCCCGAAAACTGCACGTTCCCAGCTCCCACGCCGATGTCAATGTCTGCAACGGCCGTGCCGCCCGAGTTGCTGAACCGAATGAAGGTGGGCGTGCCGGCCACATGGGCGCTGTTGGTCTGCGTGACCGACCCGATGGTGATAACGCCACTGGTCACCGTGCCCGCAGGGGTGCCCAGCGTAAGCGTGGCCAGCAGCGTGCCGGCCGGCGTGCCAAGGCTCGCGGGCTTGCTGCCGTTGTAGATCTTGATCGTGCCGCCGGCAATATCGCCCAGCAGCGCGGTGGCCATCGTGCTGCGCGATGCCGTGCTGATGGTCATCGCGGCTTGCGCGGGCACGGGCACCAAGGCAGCGGTGCCCAGGGTCAGCGCCAGCGCCAGGGCCAGCATGGCCTGCAGGCCACAGGCGCGCAGGGACGTGAGTCGGGTGGTGATGTGCTTGAACATGGTCAGGTCCAGGTGGTTGATCAACGGGTCAGGCGGCACTCGCCGCGGGGGTCTTGTCTTGGGCTCTGGGCGGAAAACGGATGCGCGGCTGGTCCACAAGGTGCGCCCCCATCAACCCTGTACTCGCTGGGCACCTGCCCGCGCCACAGCCTGCTGCCAGAGACCCACTGCACGGCAGCGGTAGCGACGGCGAACAGCAGGTCAGGCGGTGCAGGCGAATACCCATGGAAGAGAGACCAGTACAGGCCTGCAATCGATGCACTTCCGAGCGCGACGAACACCACTCGCACGATCGCGCGGGTCCCGTGGCGATCGACGAGGACGAGGCGCTTGAACGTCGCGGCGAAGATGAGCAGGCAGCAAACGACATACAACAGCGTCAAGGCCGACCTCCGTCAACAGTGCGCAGCACCCGACCCGCGATTCGCGACCACACGGCCCGCCAGCGGTCGCCCAATGCTGCGATGCCGAAAGACACAGGCGCCAGCGCAGTGATCACAGGAACGCCTGCATACCGATGCGCGGCCCACGCCAGGATGCCGGTCAGCACGACCGAGGTGCCGACCAGCCGCAGCAGCAGCCAGGCGCCGTCCGCACGACCGAGCCCGGAGCGCGCGCTAAGTGGCCACAGCGCGCCCGCCAGCGCCGCGAAGACGATGGCCGCGTACTCCCCCGCCACGGGGCCGAGCACGGCGACCATGGTGGCGGCCAGGCCGACCCCGCTGGATGCCGCTGTGGATGTGGGCTCTGCCATCTCTCGCTCAGGGCTTGCTGCCGCCGATGCGCACGACGCAGTCAGCGCCGATCTCGACCGTGGTGCCGCTGGGCGTTGCGCCCTTGTCGAGGTTCACGGTCACGACCGTGCCAGTGCCCCATGGCCCGGAGACCTTCGAGCACCCCGCGGCCGCGCTTCGATCCTTGGCCACCTCGCGCAGCTGCTCAGCCGTCATGTTGTCGATGCGGTACGGCAGCAGCGGAGACGCACATCCCGCCGATGCCGCCGCGACCGCCGCAGCCAGCAGGAAGGCGGCAAGGCCGCGGGCCATCAGAGCGCCTCCGTCTGGCGGATGAAGCGACCCATGAAGCCCAGCACGGCCAGCACGCCATTGGCAATGCTCAGGCCCTGCGGCCCCACCAGGGCCTGCATGTCAGGGCTCGCTGCCCATGCGCTGTTGAGCGCGCCGATGAGGAACAGCGCGATGGCGCTGTACTTCTTCCACCACCGCGAAAAGCCTTCGTCGATCAGCATGGTGCGATCCTTGGTCAGGGGTAGAACACGCGCCGCCCGCTGCCCGGCGGCTTCAGCTGCACATGCGCCCAGCCCTTGGTGGCGGCCGGGTGCTCGAGCCACAGGCCCAGGTCCTTCAGCACGGTGTCAGCGTTGGCCAGCAGCCACTCGTCGAGGTCACCGTCAGGGTCGTACAGGTCGACGGCCATGCAGCGCAGGTGCAGGCTCTTCGGCTTGGCCCCGGGCGTTGCGTCGTTGATCTCTGGCGGCCGCCAGCCGCTGGTGACGATGCTGCCGGTGCGCGGGCTTTCCTCCAGGCTGACGCCGGCGCCCTTGGCCAGCACCAGGAGGGCATTGGCCGCCGCGACCGTGCGGGCAGCGTTTGCGCGCAAGTCAGTGCCCAGCTGCAGGCCGTGCGTACGGTCTCGGCCCTGCAGGTAGTCGGCGAGCGTGATCATGTGGCGCGTCCCCGGTTGCGTTGCGCATCGCCGCTGGCCGCGCCGCTCAGGAGGCCTTCGCTTCGAGGACCACGCCCGGCACGGTGGCGTTGCGCCCCGCCAGCATCGACTGCGCCGATGCCGCCAGCCGCGGGTCGTTGGCCATCACAACGGCTGCCGGGTGGCCGCGCAGGACCTCCATGCGAGCCGCGAGGAAGTTCATGTCCTCGCGCAGCTTCGAGATCTCCGCCGCGATGCCGGAGCGGACTGCCCGGATGTCGTCGATCTGCCGGCCCAGGGCCTGGCTGCGCTCGACCAGCTGCCCCTGCTGCCGGAGCAGCATGTTGTGGACCTGGCCCAGCTGCTCGACGTTGAGCGAGCTGATCGTGGTGGTGATGACGTCGTCCATGGTGCGCGCCCGCTCAGGTGTTGGTGATGCGGACGGTGTCCGCGTTGTGCGTGAACGTGCCGGCTGACGTGACCACGTCAGCCCCGAAGTCGTTGAGGAAGATGAGCTCATCTGCCGACGCGGCCCCGCCGCGCGCCTTGCGCACGACGCTCTTTCGCGCGGTGAGCGTGCTCGACGGCCAGGTGGTCTGCGCGAAGGCGATGTCGAGCCGGTCGTTCGCGGTGTCGAGCGTGACAGTGACCGAGGTCGCCGTGCCGCCTGCCGTGTAGCCGGTGCCCGTGATCTCGTTCGTCACGTCGTCGAAGAAGTCGTGCGTGTCCTTGGCCGTAGCGTCGCTCGCCGGGTAGGCAGCGGCGTGCAGCGAGCGCTTGAACGTGTCGGTGTCGAAGTCGATGCCGCCGCGGGCCCACAGCTCGAGCATTCGGTTGAAGATGAAGGAGGCCATGCGTCCGTGCTCCAGATGTGAAACAGGGGCGCCGCGCGCCCCTGCTTTGGTTGCGGCTGGCTCGCGCCGTCCCTTGCGGTCAGGCCTTGGTGATGGGGATCACGGCGGCAGGGCGGCCCCACACCATGCGGCAGTGCGACTGGATGGACATCTCCCAGCCCAGCGTGCCCTGGCTGTCGGTGATGGGCTTGGCGCCCACGTAGTAGGGCTGGCCCATGGCGCCGGAACCAACCGACTCGACGGTGTTGTTCGGCGCGAAGGCCTGCCAGGCCAGGCCGTCGGCCACACCCATCGGGATCGCGCGGGCCTCGTTGTCTGGGATCTTGCAATCGCTGGTGCCGCGATACCACTGCCACACGGCGTCGCCGTAGGGCATGGGCGGGGTCACCTGCTGGCCGTTGGCGCCGATGCCGGCGCGCAGCCCCGTCGCGGCCTGCCAGTTGACGTAGGTCTCGCGGAATTCCTTGTTGCCCATCATGTCCGACCAGTAGCCGTCGGAGCACAGGACGATGATCCCCGAGTAGGCCAGTCCGTCGAGCGCCGCGTTGATCGGAATGACCAGCTTGTCGAAGATCTCCTTGCGGGTCTTCGTCGCGTCGGTCTGCACTGCGATCACGACACCGGCGGCGGCCGAACCGAACTCGGTGGACGCCGGCGACAGCAGCCGGGTCATGCGCAGCACCTCGTGCGTGCGGTCCACAGTGCGGCGCAGCTTGGCCATCTTCTCGGCGCGACGGTTCTCGATCACTTCCTTCGCGCCAGCGATGCCGGTGCGGGAGTTGAGGACGTCGTCGGCCATGACGTTGTCTTCGTCGCCGTACTGGTCCACCACCGGGAACGAGTGCGTCACACGGGTGTCGGTGGCCGACCGCTGGCGCGGGGCGCCACGAGGCTTGGCGGTCAGCACACGGCCGGCGTTCTTCTTCTCGACCTCGACCGCGAAGACCGTGCTGGTCAGCGGCACGCTGTCGAAGATGCCAAGCTGGCCCAGCTGACCCGGGGTGTAGGGCGCCTGCGCGAGCGTGCGGACCAGCTCCTCGCGGTTGAAGTAGTCGCGGTAGATGTCCATGGTGTCTAGCTCCGTTGCGTGCTTGTTCGTTGACCTGCGCGAGTCAGGAGGCGCGGACCAGAATGCCCAGCGCCACCAGTTCAGCAATGGCGGCGGTCTTCTCGCCAGCGTCGTTCGACGCCTCCCACACCAGCAGGTCTGACTTGACGATCGCGCTTCGCGCGATGATCACGATCTTCTGCGTGGCAGCGTTGTTCGGCACGTCGTAGCAGAGGACGCCAGCGGCGATGCCGACGCCGGCCGTGCCCGCGTTCGCGTCGTCGTCGTAAGGCACATAGTTGCCCGTGCCCGTGACCTTGGCCATCACCGTGCCGGCCTTCAGATCGCCCTGCGCCGCGGTGAGCGTGACCTCCTCGCGGCTGTACTGGGGGTTCACTTCCCAGGCCAGGAACTCCAGCGCGCGGCGCGATTCGGTGTAGGTCGTCATGGTCGGTGTACCTCGTCAGTGATTGGGGGGGTGGCGCGGGTCAGGCCTTGGCGCTGCCGCCGCTGAAGACCTGAGCGGCCAGCTCGCGCTGCACCGCCTCGATCGGCGGCTGATCGCTGCCGCTGCCGCTGGCCTGCGAGAGCTCGCCGAACTCGACGACCTTGCCGCGCGACTCGATGTCGAGCAGGTAGGCCTCGCGCTGGCTGACCTTCTTGGCCTTGTCGCCCTCGCCGAAGTCGATGGTCGCCTCGCCTTCGGCCAGTGCCATCGCAAAGTCGACGGCGTGCTTCTTCTGCGCGGGCAGCAGGCGGCCGGCCTTGACCGCGGCGTCAACGCGGGCCTCGACGGTCGCGCGTGCGGTCTTGGCCAGCGCAGCAGCGACCTCAGCCTCGCGGGCGGCCAGAGTGGTCTCTCGCTCGGCGAAGTCGGCCGGCACCTGGTTCGCCTTCAGCGTGGCGTTCTCGACGGTCAGGCGGGTCACCTCGGCCTGCAGCTGCTGGATGTTCATGGGGTCGTCCTCGGAGAAGGCCGGCATGGCGGCGGTTTGCGGGTCGGTGCTCTCGGCCTTGGCCGCGCTGTCCAGGTCGGCGATCAGGAAGTTCGGCACCACCTTGTCGGCGGCTTCGACGCCCTTCTCACCGATCACCCACTCGCGGAAGTTGCGCGCAATCGCGGCCATCGATGACCAGGCCCAGCGGCTCGCGTCACCGAACTCGACGACGCCCTGCTCGGCATCGGAGAAGGCGACTTCCTTCAGGCCCTTGACGGCAGGCGGCTGCGCGCCAAGGAAGCCGACGTGCCGCAGGTAGTAGCTGCCGGGCTTCGGGTTGTTCGGTGCGTCCGGTGTGTAGAAGCTGGCCGAGCGCTTCTTGAAGCGGCCGGCCTTGACCATCTCTGCGAAGTCGGCGTCGACCTGAGCGGGCTCGGCAGTGATCGAGCCGTCGGCGAACGACAGCGACTTGATCCAGCCGTACGCCGGCGCGTTGTCCTTCGGGTGGCCGACGACGATGGGCGCTTCGTGCAGGGCCGGATCGTAGGCGGCAACAGCGGCCTGCAGATCATCGGCACTGAAGGACAGCGATGCACCGCCTGAAGACGTGTGCTTGCCTGCCTTGAAGAGCTCGAAGGGCTTCATGGGGCGGCAATGTATGCAGCACCTGGGACTTTCGTAAGGTGCAAATACTTGACGTGCCTACAGTGCGCCATACGTCCGCCACAGTCGCATTTGCGGGCATTCAGCGTGCAGCCGACATTTCTTGCGTACCCTACTACGTCGGTATACGATTCCGGCCGTGTTTGCGCATGAAGGGTCTGGTTGATGGATGAAAAAGTGAGGTCCTATCTTGAGGCGCGAGAGACAAGGCGCGCCGAGCCGAGCCCGCGAGACAAAGAGATCTACGTCAGGCAAAAGGCCGGCGAGACTTGCGCAGACATTGCTCGAATGCTTGGTTTGTCGAAAACCCGAATTTGGCAGATCGTGTCGCAGGTAAGGCGACGAGAAATGCTGCTGCAATCGATGATCGAGTCGCCTGCCGACGATCTGCGCCGGCTCATGACCGAGCGAGAACTCACCCAGCGCGAGGTCGCTGAGCTGGCCGGCGTGTCGCTGAAGACCGTCGAGTCGTGGCTGGCCATGCCGGGCGCAGCTGCGTTTCGGCTTATGCCGGCGCGCCACCTGAAGACCATTGGCGCCTTACTGCCCAAGTACCTCGCGGCCAGGCGCCGCAGAAAGACCTGACCATGTGGCTGATCACAAACACCGCCTTCGTCTCCATCGTCGAGCACCGCGACGACGCCAGCAAGCTGATCGTGCGCGGCCGCTTCAAGGGCGATGTCGAGCGATTCCTGAACCCGCTTACCAGTGGCCTGCGCGTGATCGAGGAAGTCACGCCGTCGGCCGACTACCGCTTCCGCTCGGTTGTTCCACGTGAAGAGGTCGCGCACGCCATGCTGCGGTCGGTCTCGAAGATCAACTATCCGAACTTCAAGGACTCGATCAAGGCGGCCTTCCGCAAGTCGATCGCGATGCGGGTGTGGTCGCTGTTCCACAGTGCGCAGATGGAGAGGGTGGGCCGATGATCCGCGCCCACCTGTATCCAGACGACAAGACGCTGGCCGTCGTCGAAGCATCCACCCTGGACGAACTGCAGGCAGCCACCGGCGCGCCTGTCTACATGGAGCAGCCCGACCCCTCCTGGCCGTTTTCGGCCATCGCGCCGGCCGACGCGGTGCGTCAGCTGCTGGCGTCGTCGGACTCGACGCGCGGGATGCCGTAACTCAGGCTGTCGCCCATCTTGCCCTCGGGCAGCTTCGTGGGCAGCGTGCCAGCGGTGCGCATTTCCTCGACCATGCGCTGATCGGCCAGGATCTCAGCCACGGCCTGGTCATACTGCTCGCGGGTCATCTGCGCGTCGCGCAGTTTCTCGGCGAACTGCTCAGTCGGCAGGCTGATCCACTCGTCGATGTTCATCGCTCAGACCTCCTCCAGGTAGATGGTCACCATCGACGATCCTTCGTCGATCTTCGTGACCTTGAACTTCGCATCGCTGCGGAACAGCACCTCATCCTCGCCGGGGTGCAGCGAGATCGGCTTCACGTGCACACCGGTCTTGCTGTCGATCACCAAGCGGATGTTGCCGCCGAAGCTGCTGCCGGACGCCCGACTGGTGCTGTTGAACTGCGCATGGCCGAGCGTGCCACCGTTGGCCATCGCCATCTTGTGCTGCGCAATGAAGGACGCGCGCTCGACACCAGCAAGCGACAAGCCGCGGTAGACCTTGCCCTTGTAGGCCGGGCCCAGGCCCAGCGCCTCGTTCAGCAGCTTCTCGACCCGCTTCTGGGGTGCCCCAGCACTGGCCGTGCGCAGCGCCTGGTTCAGCGCACGGTAATGGCTGCCGGTGTAGGCAGCGATCACCCGCTGGTGCTCCATGTGCATCCTGGCCGTCAACAGCGGCGCGCCCGGGCCCTGCGGCACCTGCATGGTGGCCACGCTCGGCCCGAAGGCGTCGGCGATGATCTTGTTCGCCTCACCCGGCGACGTCACCTCGCCAGGAGCCCGCGCCGGCGGCACCTTCACCAGCTTGGCGTCGATCTCAATGGCGCCGGCGTGCCCCTTGAAGATGGACCCTCCCCAGTGCGCTGGCTTGCCGGCGCCAGGGGCCACCGCTGCCTGCAGGTCGGCGATCCATGGCTGATAGAACGCTAGCAGGTCATCGCGAGCCGACGGCAACATCACGGCAGCGGCCGCCTTGCGCAGCTCGTCCAGGCGCTTGATCGCAGCGGCCGCGCGCTCGATGTCCTTGGCCTCCAGCGCACCGCCCTTGGCTGCCCGGCTGGCGATGCCCTTCACGGCCGTCAGGATCGACTCGTCCAGCAGCCCACGCGCGTAGGTCACCTGCGATGCGGCCTCCTCCATGGCGGCCTTCAGCGCTTCAGCGCTGGGCGGCGAGAGGTTGGCGAACCGCTTGGCGATGT
>Ga0075163_10011354_pt1 | contig 11611 bp, 10 predicted proteins | sample JI1023141ADNA_FD_71478 | JGI IMG/M metagenome (GOLD analysis project Ga0075163, IMG submission 71478) | Wastewater effluent complex algal communities from Wisconsin, to seasonally profile nutrient transformation and Carbon sequestration -... | ecosystem: Engineered > WWTP > Effluent > Algae... | reverse complement strand
CACGATTGATGGTCAGGACATCCGACAGATTACGCAAAGCTCTTTGCGTTCCCAAATCGGAATTGTGCCGCAGGACACTGTGCTGTTCAACGACACTATAGGCTATAATATCGGTTATGGCCGCGCAGGTGCCGATCAACCGGCCATCGAGGAAGCCGCCCGCGGTGCGGCGATTCACAGCTTTATCACCTCCCTGCCCGAAAGTTACGAGGCCAAGGTTGGTGAGCGTGGGCTAAAATTGTCCGGGGGCGAAAAGCAGCGTGTGGCCATTGCCCGAACACTCCTCAAAAATCCGCCGATCCTGATCCTCGATGAAGCAACCAGCGCCCTGGACAGCCGGACCGAGGCAGAAATCCAGTCGACGCTCGACCGTATATCGGTACGCCGCACCACGATCATCATCGCACACAGGCTTTCTACAATTGTGGATGCAGACCGCATACTTGTTCTGGAAGCGGGGCAAGTTGCCGAACAAGGCACCCATTTCGAGCTGTTGGCCAAGGGTGGGCTCTATGCCGAGATGTGGGCACGGCAGCAGAATGAGGTCGAAGAGGAAGCGGTTACAGCCAGCTAGACCTCTCAACGCGCCATTATCTACCGTTGGTCAGAAAAACCAATCACGCACTCAATCATTTACAAAAGCAGTTCGCCCATTATTTCTTCTACCGCGACCCAACTATCCACAGCGGAGTCGCCTATGGTCGAAGCACGGTCTATCCTGGGCGAGATATCGGGGTTAGAGCCTAGCGCGATGGCCACCGCCCCTGCACCGATCAAAGCTGCCGATATATTGCACCGTGTGTTCGGCTTTCCCGCCTTTCGCGGGGTTCAGGAAGACGTCGTCGCCCGCGTGCTTGACGGTCGGAACAGTCTGGCCGTGATGCCGACGGGTGCAGGCAAGTCGCTCTGCTATCAATTGCCGGCGGTGATCATGGACGGCACAACCATCGTTATTTCCCCGCTCATCGCCCTTATGCATGACCAGATGCGGGCGGCCGATGCGGTTGGTATAAGGGCAGCGACGCTGACTTCGGCGGACGATAATCGCGCCGAAACGATGGACCGCTTCCGGCACGGGCAGCTCGACCTTTTATATGTCGCGCCGGAACGGGCGAACAGCTTCGAATTCCGGGGGCTGCTCCGTGAAAGCAAAATCGCGCTTTTCGCGATTGATGAAGCGCATTGCGTGTCCGAATGGGGGCATGATTTCCGTCCCGACTACCGGCTCTTGCGGCCGTTGATGGATGATTTTCCGAATGTTCCCCGCCTCGCCCTGACCGCGACAGCCGATGCCCATACGCGTGAAGACATTGCCGAACAGCTTGGCATTGCGCCCGACGGGATCATCGTCTCCGGCTTTGACCGGCCCAATATCCGCTATGCCATGAACGGCGGGGGCAAGGGCGGGGTCGCGTCGCTGGTGCGTTCCCTGAACGGAGCGGGCATTGTCTATGCGCAAACGCGGGACCGGACAGAAAAGATTGCAGCGCAGATCGCAGCGAGCGGACGAACCGCGCGCTTCTACCATGCAGGAATGGAGCCGCGCGTGCGGGCAAAAGCGCAGGCCGATTTCGTCGCGTCCGAAGATATGATCATGGTCGCCACGGTTGCGTTCGGCATGGGCATCGACAAGCCCGACGTCCGCTTTGTCGTTCATGCAGGGCTGCCGAAATCGATCGAATCCTATTATCAGGAAAGCGGACGTGCCGGGCGTGATGGCGACCCGGCGGTTGCGCATATGCTGTGGTCTGCAGGCGATTTTACGCGCGCGCGCGAACGCCTGGCAGAGCTACCCGAAGAGCGGCGCGATGCGGAGCGGGTGCGTATCGATGCCCTGTCGCGCCTCGTCGAAACCCATGGCTGCCGACGCGCGATCTTGCTGCGGCATTTTGGCGAAGATCCGCCGGAGACCTGCGGCAATTGTGACAATTGTCTGGAGGCTCCCGCTGTCAAAGACGCAACGGAGCTGGCGCAAAAGCTGCTATCTGCTGTCTTTCGCACAGGGCAATTGTTCGGCGTTGGCCATCTGGAAAAGGTTCTGACCGGCAAAAGCGACGAGCGGGTGTTGAAATTCGGGCATGACCAATTGTCGGTGTTCGGCATCGTCGATGACCAGGAAGCAACGTCGCTCAAGCCGTTGGCGCGGGCGTTGCAGGCGCGGGGTAGCCTTGTTGCCAATGAACATGGCGGGCTCAAGCTGGCGGGTGATGCACGCCAGATCATGCGCGGCGAAAAAAAGGTCGAGATTGCGCTTGTGCCAACCGGACGTAAGCGGCGTGAACGCGGTGGCGGCAACCCGCTCGGCGATCCGCTGTTCGACGCGCTGCGCGCAAAGCGGCGGGAACTGGCTGAAGAGGCGGGTGTGCCGCCCTATGTCATATTCCAAGATAGCAGGTTGCGCGATATGGCGATGCTGAAACCGCGCAACCGGTCGGACATGGCGCTGGTCAACGGAGTCGGCGCACGCAAGCTGGATGCCTATGGCGACGCGTTTCTGGATGTGGTGCGCGAGTTCGCGGCGATCGCATGATGCAGGCCGCTTGTGCTAAATGCGCGATTAAAATATGGATCGAACCATGTTCAGAAAATTGACCGATAAAATCTATGTAGCCCCGCAAATTGGCGTCGCCGACGTCAGCGAAGCGGCGGCTTTGGGCGTTACCCTTATCATCAACAACCGGCCGGAGGATGAGTCTGCCGACCAGACACCCGGTGCCGACGTCGAAGCCGCTGCCAATGCGGCAGGGCTTGCCTATGTAGCGATCCCGGTGACACATGCAGGTTTTGCCGAATGGCAGGTCACCGCCATGGCGGATGCGCTGGAAAAGGCCGAAGGCAAGGTGCTTGCCTATTGCCGGTCCGGCACGCGTTCAACTTTGCTATGGGCCCTCGCCCGGGCGTCCCGCGGCGACCATCCCGCCGTCTTGAGCGAACAGGCGGCGGATGCAGGATATGATCTGTCGCCCGTGACGGCGATGATGGATATGGTCCGCGGTCGCGCTTCATGACACCGGCAGTCGTCGAGATATTGAAGTTGGCAGGGTCAGTCGCAGCCATCCTGTTTCTGGCCTGGTTCGCGCGGAAATTGGGGCTCGGCGGCGATGTCCGTATCCGCAGCGAAGAGCAGGCCCGCGCCATCGCCGATGAAATCATCTGCGGATTTGATCCGGTCGATATCGCCATCGACAAGGCAGGAATCGGCGCATTGATGCGCGATGCCCAAGGCCGCCATTTGCTGGTCCGCCGCCATGGTGCACATTTTGCGGGCCGCTTGCTCGACAACCATAGCGAGACACGGCTGGACCAGAATTTCCTGACCGTCGGCACCGGCGAACGGACATTTGGCCGGGTCACGCTCAACCTTGGTAAAGAAGCGCAATATTGGGCCTCGGGCCTCAGGCATTTACGCACATGACCGAAAAACTGTTCAGCCCTGTCGACTATGCCGTTCCCTTCTTCATCCTGCTCGTCATTCTGGAAATGCTGTGGGTTCGCCGGAATGCGCCTGAGAAATATGAACCGCGCGATACGCTGACATCGCTGGCGCTGGGCACCGGAAGCACGGTTGCCGGCGCGCTCTTTGGCGGAACGATGTTCGCCATTGCTATGTGGGGCTATGGCTTTCGCATCACGACCATTCCCTGGACCTGGTGGGCATGGATTGCCTGCTTCGTTCTGGATGACTTTTTCTATTATGTTTTTCACCGGTCCGCGCATCGCGTCCGCTGGTTTTGGGCGGCACATGTCAACCATCACAGCAGCCAGCATTATAATCTGTCGACCGCGCTGCGGCAGACCTGGACCGGCTTTTTCGCCTTCACATTTCTTTTTCGCCTACCCCTGGTCTTTATCGGATTCCATCCGGCGATGATCCTGTTTGTCGGCGCGATCAACCTGATCTACCAATTCTGGATTCACACCGAGGCCATCTACAAATTTCCGCGCTGGTTCGAATTCATCATGAACACGCCGAGCCATCACCGCGTCCACCACGCCACCAATCCGCGCTACCTGGATCGCAACTATGCCGGGGTGTTCATCATCTGGGACCGGATGCTCGGCACCTTCACCGAAGAGGTCGAAGGCGAGAAAATCCGCTATGGCATCGTCAAGCAACTCGGCACATTCAACCTGCTGTGGTCGGTATTCCATGAATGGGTTGGCATCGCCCGCGACATCTGGTCCGCACCGTGGAAACATAAGTTATCCTATGCGTGGCGGCCACCGGGCTGGAGCCACGACAACAGCCGCGACACGTCGGACACGATCCGCCAACGCTGGCTGGACCGGCAAACGCAGCAGCCTGCGGAATAGCCTTATTTACACTCTTGCCAGCAGTTAATCGTCCGATTAAACCCACTGCCGAAGAGGAGATGGCATGGACGAATTTGACATCATCGTGGTTGGCGGTGGCTCGGCTGGCAGCGCGGTGGCCGGACGTTTGTCCGAGGGAGGCCGCTACACCGTCTGCCTGATCGAAGCCGGCGGGACCAATAATAATATGCTATTCAAAACGCCCGGATTCATGCCCTTCATTCGCGGCGCGTCTAACTGGAAATATGAAACTGTCCCGCAAAAGGGGCTTAACGGACGCACCGGTTACCAACCGCGTGGCCGGGGCCTTGGCGGGTCCAGCGCCATCAACGCGATGGTCTATATTCGCGGACATAAATGGGACTATGACAATTGGGCCGAGCTCGGCTGTGACGGTTGGTCCTATGATGATGTTCTGCCCGTCTTTAAACGGTGCGAAGACAATGCCCGTGGCGCCAACCCCTACCATGGCGCAGGCGGACCTCTCTCCGTTATGGACCAGCACTGGCCACAGGCAGGCAGCCTTGCCTTTGTAGAGGCGGCAGCAGAATTGCAGTTGCCCCGCAACTCCGACTTTAACGGCGCAAGCCAGGACGGCTTCGGCCTGTATCAGGTGACGCAGAAAGGCGGCGAGCGCTGGACGGCAGCCCGCGCATATGTGGAACCGGCGCGAGACCGAATGGAAATCATCACCGGCGCCCTTACTGAAAAGATCTTAGTCGAAAATGGTCGCGCCACCGGCGTCGTCATCGCGCAAGGCTGGGGCCGCAAGCGCACGGTCCGTGCGCGCGGCGCAGTGGTCCTTTCGGCGGGCGCCTTTGGCAGTCCACAGATATTGCAGCTTTCGGGCATCGGCACTGCGGCGCATCTGCAAAGCCTAGGCATTGACGTTGTCCACGACAAAGCTGCGGTCGGTGCGGATTTGCAGGACCATATCGATTATGTCTCCAGTTTCGAAACCACGTCGAAAGAGGATTTCTTCGGCGACTCACTGAGCGGCACCGTCCGCATGGCGAAAGCCTTTTTCGAACACCGGCGCAAGCGGACCGGCATCCTGACCACCTGTTTCGCCGAAGCCGGTGGCTTCTGGCGCTCCACGCCCGAAGCGCCTGCTCCCGACATCCAGTATCATTTTGTACCCGCAATGCTCGAAGACCATGGTCGCACCAAGGTCAAAGGCCACGGCTTTAGCTGCCACGCCTGTGTCCTTCGCCCCGAAAGCCGCGGGACGGTGCGCCTTGCCTCGCCCGATGCGCGCAAGGCGCCGCTAATCGATCCTGCGTTTCTGACCGACGAACGCGATATGGCAACCTTGCGCCGTGGTGTCCGCGAGATGCACCGCATATTCAGCGCGCCGGCGCTTGCGGCTTATGGCGGCAAGGACAGGCACCCCGTGAACATCGACAATGATGCCGAACTGGATGCCCTGATCCGCAGCCGCGCCGACACCGTTTACCACCCCGTCGGCACCTGCCGCATGGGTCCCGATGCCGATGCCGTGGTTGATCCCCGGCTGAAATATCGGGGACTGGATGGTCTCTATGTTGCCGACGCCAGCATCATGCCGCGTCTGGTTTCGGGCAATACCAATGCGCCCAGTATCATGATCGGAGAGCGTGCCGCCGAATTTATCCGTGCCGATTTGCAATAATCTTGCGGAAAGCCGCCCGCACCGCTAACGGCGGGCGCGCTATGGGCAACAACAGCACAGAATATTTCAGCACACGCGGAAATGCGGATATCCTGGATTTCGCAGGCGTCACTCTCACCGGCCTTGCGGGCGACGGCGGGCTCTATGTGCCAACGCACTGGCCCCGTTTCACGCCGGAGCAGATTAAAGCCATGCGCGGGCTGGACTATGTGGCGCTTGCCGCGCGTGTCATGGCCCCGTTCACTCAAGGCGTATTGAGCGAAGATGAGCTGCAGGGTCTGTGCAAAGCCGCCTATGGCAGTTTCGCGCACAGCGCGATTGTCCCGCTGAAGCAGCTTGATAGCCAGCATTTCCTGCTCGAACTTTTTCACGGCCCCACATTGGCGTTCAAGGATGTCGCGCTGCAGTTGCTGGGCCAATTGTTCGAGCGATTCCTGTCGGGAACCGACAAGAAGCTGACGATTGTCGGGGCGACGTCGGGCGATACCGGCTCCGCGGCCATTGATGCCGTGGCCGGACGCGACCAGATTGAGATTTTCATGCTGCACCCGCACGACAGGGTATCGGATGTGCAGCGCCGACAGATGACGACCATCCTTGCCCCCAATGTGCATAATATCGCCATTGAAGGCAGCTTTGACGATGCACAGGCCATGGTGAAACGCATGTTTGGTGACCGCGACGTCAATGGGCCACTGACGTTATCGGCGGTTAACTCAATCAACTGGGCCCGGTTGATGGCGCAAGTGGTCTATTATTTCGCCGCCGCCTTACGCCTCGGTTCGCCAGACCGGACAATTGCCTTCTCGGTTCCAACCGGAAATTTCGGGGACGTTTTTGCAGGCTATGTCGCCGCGCAAATGGGTTTGCCGATCGAACGGCTGATCGTTGCCACCAATGTAAATGACATATTGCACCGCGCCTTGGCCAATGGCGATTATTCGGTTTCGGGCGTCACGCCGACCGCAGCTCCTTCCATGGACATTCAGGTGTCGAGCAATTTCGAACGCCTGCTGTTCGATCTCGAAGGGCGCAATGGCGCGGCTACATTGGCGCGGATGAAGGCGTTTGAAGCCAGCGGCCAAATGCAGATCGGTCCCGAAATGCGGTCCGAGGCCGATATTTTCATCAGCGCACGGGCTGATGCGGATGATATGGCGCTGGCAATGCGCTGGGCCTATGAACATTGCGGGGAAGTGCTCGATCCGCACACTGGTATCGCGCTGCACGCCGCGCGGGCCGAGATGATCGCCCCGCACATTCCGGTAGTGACCCTGGCCACCGCGCATCCGGCAAAGTTCCGCAACGCAGTGGAACGGGCCACGGGTGTTCGCCCTGCCCTTCCCCAGCGCCTTGCCAATCTGTTTGAACGCGAAGAGCGGTTTGACATTTTGCCGGGCGATTATGACGCGGTGCGGGACTATGTCCTTGCCAAGGCTGTGCGATGACCTTTGGCCTGAACACACAATAGCGCCTGTCATGGAGCCTCATTTCGTCACCCTGATCAGCGAACCGCGTCCGGATTATACCCTGATCGACAGCGGTAATGGCCGGAAATATGAAAGCTATGGCGACCGCCGTTTCATCCGTCCCGAACCACAAGCCATGTGGGCCCCGGCGATGGAGGAATGGGATGCGGACGCCGAATTTGTACCCGGTTCCGACGAAGATGGCGGCGGGCGGTGGTACAATAACCGTCCGGTTCCCATGGACGGCTGGCCGCTCGTCTGGAATGACGAAGTCACCTTCAACGCGCAATGCACGCCCTTTCGGCACCTTGGGTTCTTCCCCGATATGGACCCTGTGTGGCGCTGGATGCGGGGCGAGATTGCGGGCGTTGCGGATCCGGTGGCGATGAACCTGTTTGGCTATACCGGTGTCGGAACCTTGGCATTATCCGCCGCAGGTGCCCAAATGGTGCATGTCGATGCATCGAAGAAGTCCGTCGCGCAGGCCCGCGCCAATGCGGAAATGTCGGGTATGAGCGATCGTCCGATCCGCTGGATTGTCGATGACGCGGCAAAATTCGTGGCGCGCGAGGTCCGACGGGAAAAGCGCTATGATGGCATATTGCTGGACCCGCCCAAATATGGACGCGGACCCGAAGGAGAAGTCTGGCGGCTTGAGGAAGATTTGCCGGGTCTGATCGCCAATTGCCGCAAATTGCTCGACCGGGATTCGCGATTCCTGTTCCTGACAGTCTACGCGGTACGCATGTCGGCACTCGCACTAGGCGGTTTGTTGAATTCCCATTTCGCGGATTTGGGCGGCAAGGTGGAGTTCGGAGAACTCGCCGTCCGGGAGCAGGCACGCGGCCTGTTGCTGCCCACTGCAATATTCGCGCGCTGGTCGCAATAAGGAGCATTATGGCCGACTCCCTCATACTTGAAGTGCATGATCTTGTCGTCAATGTCCTGACGGGCATTTACAGTCAGGAAACACATCTGCCGCAGCCGCTGAAAATCTCGATCAGCGCGACGCTCGATATTGCCGATCGCTACACACCCGATACTCCGCTCGACGCATCGAAAAACTATATGACGTTGAAGGAGGCGGCGACGCACCTTCCCGAGGGCGTCCATTTCACCTTGATCGAAGCGGTTGCCGATCACATCATCGAAAAACTGTTCGATGATGATGCGCGGATCAGCCATATCAGCGTCAAGATTGTGAAGCTGGCGATTGCCGAAGACGGTGAAGCCATCGGCATTACAATGGCACGGAGCCGCAAGTGACAACACAGGCGCCGCTCGCATTAGTCACGGGCGGCAAGCGCCGCTTGGGCGCGGAAATTGCCAAAACATTGGCGAAGGCGGGCTATGCCCTTGCACTTGTCAGCCATGTCGACAAGGCACCCGATGCGGACCTGCTCCAGATAATAGCCGAGCAGAACAGTGAATGGCATGCGTTCACATGCGACCTTGGAAACCCTGAAAATGCAGGGAAGCTGGTCAGCGAAGTGACCGCACATTTCGGTCGACCTGTTGATTTGCTGGTCAATAACGCTGCCATGTTCGGGCAGGATGACTGGCACGGCATGGATGTCGATACGCTGGAAGCGCATTTCCGGCTGAACCTGTTCACGCCGCTGCTTTTGGCAAAGGAAGTTGCGCAGGCGGCAGTTGGCGGCCCGCGACCCGCCATTATCCACATTCTCGACCAGCGCATCACCAATCCGCATGGCGACCAGGTCAGCTACACATTGTCCAAACAGGCGCTGGCGGCGTCGGTCCGGTCGATGGCCGCATCTTTCGGGTCTGCAGCACGGGTGAACGGCGTTGCCCCCGGTCTTGTCATTTCAACGGATGATTATGATGCGGTGCTAGAGGGTCGCCTTGCCCAGATGATGCCTTTGGGTGCCTTGCCATCGCCCACGGCTGTGGCCGAAGCCGTGCTGTATCTCGCGCGGGCGACTGATGTCACGGGGCAGACTATTTTTGTCGATGGCGGCGCCCATCTGAAAAGTTTTGATCGCGATTTCATGCACCTTTGAAAGGCGCAAGGTCAGCGCACACGCCAGACCTTGATACCCTCGCCCCGCGATCCCAGCGGCTCGAGCCATATCGGAATCTTGCCCTTGGCCATCTGCGCCCATAATCCACCCGGATCTTTGCGGGCATAAATGGCCAGTTCGGTTTCCGCAGGGCATAGGGCAAGATAATTGATGCCGCGGGCCTTCAGCAGTTGACGGGCGGCATCGGGCGATGACCGGAATATCTGGATATGGTCGTGCATCGCCTGCTCGTTACGATGATGGCTGCTGGCAAGGACGCTATGCGGTGTTTGTACCAATATGGTTGGACCCATGTCGAAGGTCGAAAGAAAATTCCCTTTGGGAAGCGAGCCAAGCGCCCGGATGGAGAGCGCCGACTGGCACAGCACATCAGCAGCCTTGGTTTTCGCCTTGGCCGTGCTCACATTTCCGCTGTCCGGCAAGGCCTTGACCAGCGAGGAGATTGCAGCTCCCGGAACCAGAAGGACAAGGATCGCAGCGATCAGACCGATTCTGCGGGCTGGAATTTTGGCTTGGCGATAGGCGCGGAAGAGCACGGCGATGAAACTCGCGGTCACCGGAATGGCGAATGCGGTTGCGACCGAAATGGTGCGGACAACAAGCAAGGACAGCAGCACGCCGAAGAAGACGAAAAAGCCGATGGTCAAAAGCTTACGCCGGGCGTCACCCCGTAAACGGGCGCTCAAAAGGAACCAGCTGATTGCGCCGGCCACCAGACCGGCCGACAGGTTCAGCGCGACACGCCATGGCTGGTGCCAGATGGGCAAGCCTTCGGTGACGTTGCTATACCAATAGGTGCGGACCAGCGGGTCCATTCCACCGAAGGCACCGCCGACACATTGGGGCGCCATCGCCAGCAACAGGGCAAGCGCCAGACCCCCGGCCAAAGCCGCCGCGCCAAGCCGTATTTCCCAACGGTCCGGATGTACATAAGTCGCAGGGATCATGACGAGCGCGGCACTGGCTATGCCAAACATATGCGGCGGCGAGATCGTGTCGCAATAAGTGGCGGCGTAAAGACCCTGCGCCTGTGTTCCGAAGAAGAGCAGCACGGTGCATACGGCAAAGCTGGTAATTGTCCAGAAAAGCCGCCCCTGCACGGCGGATCCCCGCACCCAGCCGATGCCGAGAAACAGGAAAAAGGCCGCCGTCATTGGCGCGCCTTCCAGCGAGATATGCAACCACACCGCCAGGGCGAGACCCAGCACTATGCCCGCCTTTCGCACGTCGGTCCGGAATAGGGTCGAGAGGGCAAGAACGGCCATGGCAATCTGCCAGCCATGATGGTCGATGCGCATGGGCCGCAGCTGCAAGAGCAAGGCACCCGACGACAGCGTGATCAGCGCCGCCGCCACGCCCGCTTCGCGCGACGCGATTTTCGTTGCGATCCCCGCGAGCATGTAGCTGATCCAGCCGAGCAGCAGTAAGGGAACCGCAATCCCGGCAAGAATCTCTGCCCACATCTGCCCCGTCAGCGGACGAAGAATCAGGATGAGTAACGCCAGCGGAACTTCGACCAGCCGCGACCAGTGCATGGGTGCACCGTCGGGACGGTTCATGCGGTATTGGGTGGTATCAAACCAGCTTTGCCCGTTCAGGAAATCGCGCAACTGCACAAGCCGCAGCGCATCATCCGGGTCCCATCCCGCCAAAGTGCCGATCTTTGGCCAGCTCGACCAGATCAAAGCGGCGCTTACCAAAAGCCATAATAGCGCCAGCAGCCGAACCGGCATTGTCTCGCGACCAGATTGCGCCCCAAAATTCATCGGATACCCCCGCCGCCGGTTTAACGCGGCGCAGCGCTTTTGTCTGCTTCATCTTTACGACGGAGATAGAGCCATGGCACCTGACCGGGATCGAACTGGGTCCGGTGATGCCGGTCAAAATAGGGCGGCATGTGGTCACCCACCAGCAGGATGTCCGCATCGGGAAAATCAGAGGCCGTAATCTCATCCGCCAGAGCGGTCTGTATGTCGTGATATATCGCAAACTGCCGGCAAATCTGCGGGAACTCAGCCTTCAGCAAGGTGGACACGCGTTCGCAATTGTCGACGTTCAGGTTAAGCCCCGACGGCACCGGCAGATGCGAATTCAACGTCAGCCAATATAGAAATGTCGGCTTTTGCGCAGCT
>Ga0075163_10011353_pt1 | contig 11612 bp, 7 predicted proteins | sample JI1023141ADNA_FD_71478 | JGI IMG/M metagenome (GOLD analysis project Ga0075163, IMG submission 71478) | Wastewater effluent complex algal communities from Wisconsin, to seasonally profile nutrient transformation and Carbon sequestration -... | ecosystem: Engineered > WWTP > Effluent > Algae... | reverse complement strand
TCCGTCACGACGGTGGCGATGCGTTCCAGATCAGGCACGCGCACAATGGCCACCAGGTCCCACGCGCCCGACACCGAGTAGACCTCGTTGACGCCTTCGATCCCCGCGAGTGCCGTGGCGCACGCGGGGATGTTTTTCGGGTCGGCCTGCACCAGTACGATGGTCGTGATCATGAGGGGCCAGGTGAAGTGTGGGAAAGACGAGGAGATCGGACGCCTTACGCCCGGGCCGCCGCATCACCCACCAGACAGCGGGCAATGCGGGTGACCCCTTCAACGGCAATCGACTCCGTGGTGGCGTAGCTCATGCGGATCCAGTCGGGTGTCAGGAACGCGCCACCCGGCACAATCGCCACGTTTTCGCGTTCCAGCACACGTTCGGCAAAGGTGGCACCGGCGTCGGCGGCGCCCTCGAATCCGGCCACGTTCACATAGAGATAGAACGCGCCCGCCGGATGCACGTAGCGGACGCTCGGATACGCCGTCAGCGCGCGCATGACCGCGTCGCGGCGGCGGTGGAACTCCTGCACCATGTGATCGACGGCCGCATCCGCTTCGTCGACACGCGCCAGCGCGGCCAGCGCGGCATACTGCGAAACGGCTGCCGGATTTGACGTGGTGTGCGACTGAAACGCCGTCATCGATTTGGTGAGTGCCACCGGCGCGATCGACCAGCCGATGCGCCATCCGGTCATCGCATACGCCTTGGCCACCCCGTTGATGACAATGAGATTCTCGCGCGTCGGCGCCAACGACAACACCGAGGCCGCCGGACCATCGTAGGCGATGCGCATGTAGATTTCGTCGGCAATCACCCACCAGCCGCGCTCCGCCGCCAGCACGAGAATGGCCGAGAGCTCGTCGCGCGAATACACCGCACCGGTCGGGTTGCTGGGTGAATTCAGCATCAACCCCTTGGTGCGCGGCGTGGCGGCGGCGGCCAGCTGATCGGCCGTCACCTTGAGCGAGTTGGTGGCGTCGCCGAAGACGGGAACCGCCGTGGCCCGCGCCAGCTCCACCATCTCGTAGTAACTCGTCCACGATGGCGTCGGAATCAACACTTCGTCGCCCGGGCCAAAACAGCACACGCAGGCGTTGTACAGCGACTGCTTGGAGCCGTTGGACACCACGACTTCATTGGCCTGCACCGGAGCGAGTCCCTGCACATACCGGTTCGCATCGGCGGCCACGGCCTCGCGCAACGGCAGAATCCCTTCGGTCGCCGTGTACCGCGTCGCTCCCTCGGCTAGCGCTTTCACCGCCGCCTCGCGAATGAACAGCGGCGTATCAAAGTCCGGTTCGCCAGCGCCAAGGTCGATCACCGCCTTGCCCGCCGCCTTGAGCGCCCGCGCTTTGGCCGCCACGGCCAGCGTGGCGGATTCCTTCATGCGGGCAATATTCGCGGAGGGCTGATAGACCAGAGACATGATGCGGGCGGCTGACGGTGGAGATCCCTGCCCGAGGTCACTACGTTGCAGGGACGGACGCTGGGCGTCCGCAAACTAAGCGCGCCCGAGAGCGGCGCGCCACGCGCAGGGAATTCCGGACGAATTTCGCAGGAACGCGCGTGACTTACTGGCCGCTGGGCGGCCAGGCTGACCGACAACTGACGGGAGCGGGACGTGGGCGACGAAGAACGGGAAGGCGCGGCGCGCAGCCAGAATGTGGTGCTGCAGGGACCGGCCGATGCGCGGACGATGGCAGCAGCCATGCGTCCAGGGGTGGAACGCAGTCGTGAAGTAACCGAGAGTGGTGCACCGGCATGCCTGGTGATCACGCCCACCGTCGAGCAGGCGCTCAGCGCGGCCGAACAGGCGCGTGTGTTGCTTGCCGATGACACGTCCCGGGTTGTCCCGGTCAGTCAGGTGGCGCGCGCGCGTCGCGTGCTGGGCAGCGGCGCCGTGTCGGTCGTCACCGGCACCGCCGCCGACCTGCTGCAGCTTCGGAAAGACTCCGGCATGCGCATCGATGGACTGCGCGCCGTCGTCATTATCGGGCTCGACGACATTCTGGCCGAAGGGGACGCCGAGGCGCTGCAGGCGCTGCTGGGCGACATTCCCTCCGAGGCGATGCGCGTGGTCACGCTCGATGTCGAATCCGCGCAGACCGACACGTTCATCGAAGCCCAACTCTTTCGGGCGCGCCGCATGTTGCCGCCCCCCGTCGGCGATGGCCCACTCGCGGTCAAGCCGGCCTTTGTCATCACGTCCGTCGCCGGACGCGCCGACGCACTGCGCATGGTGCTCGATGCGCTCGATCCGCCATCGGTGGTGATCGTGACCGGCAGTGACGCGTCCGAGCAGGCGGCGCAGCACGCACTCGTCCGACTCGGCCTCGTGGTCGACGGTCTGTTGGTGCAAGTCGTGCGGCAACCGACGTCGCAGCATGTGGCGCTCGTGGTGCTGTGGGACGCGCCCGTCTCGTCGGAGGCGCTCACCGAAGCGCTGGCCACCAAGCCCGTCGATGTCGTCGCACTCTTGTCGCCTGAAGAGCTGCCGTCATTTCGGCGCTTCACACTCGGCGAAGCATCGACGTGGGTTGCGCCCACCCGTCGAATGGCGATCAATTCGCGCATTCAGCGCGTTCGGACAGCGCTGCGCGAAGCCTTGCAGCATGGCGGCGGCGCATCAGCCTCCGAGCTGGCGCTGCTGACACCGTTGCTCGACGAACACGACGCCGTCGAAATCGCCGCCGCCGCGTTGCGGCTCTACGAGAAGGCACTGCAGGATGCTGCCGCCGCGCGCATCGCCGCAATTGAGGCGGCGCGGCCCATGGCCACGGCGTCGGCAGGTGATGCACGCAGTGGTGCGCGCGGCCTGTCCGTCGTGCAGGGTGGCGGCAAGCAGCGCGTATTCCTGGCGGTTGGCAAGCGGGATATGGTGCGTGTGGGCGATATCGTCGGCGCGGTGGCCAACGAAGCCGGCATCGACGGCGATCGCATTGGTGCGGTTGAACTCTTTGAATCACACACCACTGTCGAGCTGTCGGCCGAAGACGCGGCGCGCGCGGTCTCCGCGCTCGCGAGCGCCACGCTGCGTGGACGTCGGCTCAGTGCCCGCATCGACGAACGCGGCGATGAGCGCGGCGGACGAGGGGACGCGCGCCCGCCGCGCACGTTCGGCCCGCCCCGTGATCGCAGCGCACCGCGCAGCGGCAGCGACCGTCCACCGCGGAAGCCGGATGCACGAGGTGATGCACGAGGTGACGCGCGAGGAGATGCACGAGGTGAATCGCGTGGCGCTCCGCGCAGCGACAGCCGCGGCGATGCACGGGGGCCACGCAGCGGCCCGCCGCGTTCCGGCCCGCCCCGTTCCGGCCCGCCGCGCGGTGGAAGTCGCGACGGCGGAGCACGCGACGGCGGAGGTCGCGACGGCGGCTCGCGCGATGGCGGAGAACGTGGCAGCTTCCGACCCGATGCGGTGCGACGGGCGTTCGGCGATCGGCCGGCGCGTGAACGCACGGAAGGGACCACCGAGTGGGCACAGCGCGGCGAACGCATGAAGCACGCCAAGCGTCCACCCACCGCGCGGCCCGAGTCAACCGACGAGGCGTGATGTCATGAGTGGCGGGTTTCAGGTGTCCGGCGGATGGATCGAAGTGGTGGTGGGCGTGATGTTCAGCGGCAAGTCCGAAGAACTGATGCGGCGCGTGCGCCGCGCCACCATCGCACGGAAGCGAGTGCAAGTCTTCAAGTCGCATCTCGATGATCGGTACGCCGGCCTCCTGGCCATCTCCAGCCATGACCGTCGCACAACTGAAGCGGTGCCGGTCGATTCGTCGTCACAGATCCTGCTGCGACTCGACCCGATGGCGCAGGTGATTGCCATCGACGAGGCGCAGTTTCTGGATGCCGGCATCATTCCCGTCATCTCCTCACTCGCGGATCGCGGCCGGCGGGTGATCGTCGCAGGGCTCGACACGGATTTCCGTGGCGAGCCCTTTGGCATCATGCCGCAATTGATGGCCGTCGCCGAAGTGGTCGACAAACTGCACGCGATCTGTGTCATGTGCGGATCGCCGGCCAGTCGCACCCAGCGCCTGATCGATGGCAAACCGGCACCATACGATTCACCCACGATCATGGTGGGCGCGGCCGACAGCTACGAAGCGCGGTGTCGTGCCTGTCACGTCGTCCCGAAGCGCGACGACGCCCAGCGATCGTTGCTCTAGCCGTTTACGCGCTGGCGCGCGTCTACGGGCGACGTGCCGCGAGGTCGATCGCTCGCTCGATCGCGCGCATCAAGTCGTCCGGTGTAAACGGCTTGGCGACAAAGGGAATCTGCCGGGCGTCGAGCACCTGCCGCACGGAGGGATTCATCGCGAACCCACTGATCGCTACGATGGGCATGGCGGGATAGTCACGTTCGACTTCGGCGATCAGTTCCATGCCGGACATGCCCGGCATCGTCAGATCCGTCAGCAGTACGGACACATTTTCGGCACTCGCGCGCAGCATCGCGAGTGCCTCCGCACCCGAGGCGGCACTCGCGACGGATTGCCCGAGTCGCTCCAGCATGCGTCGGCCGAGGTCGCGCACCATCGGATCGTCGTCCACCAGCAGCACGCCGCGCGTCGCGATGGAGACATTCCCCGACGGTGGGGTTGCCACGCGCTCTGCCTCCGTCGCGGCGGGGAAGTACAGTCGCAGCGAGGTGCCGCGTCCCGGCGCCGTATCACATTCGATGAAGCCCTGACTCTGGGCCACCATGCCGTTGACCGATGCGAGCCCCATGCCCTTGCTCGCGCCGAACGGCTGTGTCGAGAAAAAGGGCTCGAACAACCGCGCGCGCACCTCATCCGTCATGCCGCCACCGGTATCGGTCACTTCCAGCACCGCATAACGTCGCACGCCCGCAGGGCCACCGTCGGCGACGGGTCGCTCCACGCGCTGCAGCGAGGTGCCAAGCGTCAACGTGCCGCCGCGCGTCATCGCCTCGCGCGCGTTGTCCACGAGCGCGCGCAACGCGTCAAGCAGTTGACGTCGGTCGAGTTGTGCCAGCACGCGCTCCGGATGCAGCGCCAGGTGCACCCGGATACTGGGCGGCAGCTCATTGCGAATGGTCAGGTACTGCTCCTGCACCAGCGCACTCAGATCGACGGACTCGGTGCGCAGCATCTGTCGACGTCCAACCGACAGGAGCTGTCGCGTCAGTGCTTCGGCGCGTTCGACAGCACGTTCGATCGCCCGCAGATCTTCGAGGTGCGGCGAGTCGGCGTCCAACGACTCCAACAGAAAACCTGATGCACCGCGGATCACCGTCAGCAGGTTGTTGAAGTCGTGGGCGATACCGCCTGCGAGTTGCCCCACCGCCTCCAACTTCTGCGCTGCCCGCAACCGTTCTTCCGTGCTGCGCTGCGCCGTGACATCGGAGAACACGGCCACGGAGCCGTAAGGAACCTTTTCGCCGGCGCGGATCAGCGGATCGGCGCTCACATGCAGCCACGCGTATTCGGCCTCGCTGCGCCGGACACCCATCAGCGCGCGTGGCTGACTTCGGCCGGTGCGCAGTGCGACCATGGCCGGGTGTTCGGCTGACGGCCACAGCGTGCCGTCTTCATGCACCGCCTCCCAGTCCTTCGACACCGGCGCGAGTCCCAGCAACTCGGCGCCACTCAATCCCAGTATGCGCTCAGCACTCGGATTGAATGCGCGAATGGCGCCAATCTTGTCGTGAACGACGACGCCTTCGCTCATTCCGCCGATCACGGCCCGAAAGCGCGCCTCCGACTCGCGCAGCTGCGTCTCCGCACGCACCCGGTCGGACACATCGTGCACGATCAGATGACGCGCCGCGTGACCCAGCAGGGTCACGGCGCTGGTGGCAACCTCCACGTCGCGTCGCTCGCCGGACGCGACACGATGCGACCAGACACTCGCGCGGTTGACCAGCGCGCGCAGCGCCGGCATGTCCTGCCGCCACGCCTCGATCGTCCCGCCGGCGAGATCGGTGATGCGCATGGTCCGCATGGTCTCGCGCGGCCAGCCATAAAACGCTTCGGCCGCGGGGTTCACATCCAGCAATTCACCGGTGACATCGTCCACGATCAGCTGAATGGCACCGCTCGATTCGAACAGTTCGCGATGCCGTGCCTCACTCGACTCGAGCGCCTGATGCTCGCGCTGTCGCGCGGTCACATCGCGCGAGGAGATCGCGACGCCATCACCGAGCGGGACGATCTGTCGCTGCACCCACCGATCGGGTTGGTCCAGCGTTGGCGATGGCTGCAGCAAGTCGAACGGCGTGCCAGTCGCGATCACCCGCACGCACTGATCCCACAACCCATCCGCCTGGTTGACCGGGAACGCCTCCAGCAGCGAGCGTCCGATCAGCGCGGACACCGGTTGTTGCACGAGGGTACCAGCGCGCAGGTTGGCATCGACGACCACCAAATCGCGAATCGTCCCGTCTGCCTCGCGCTCGACCCGCACAATCACAAACGCGTCCTGACCGGCATTGAGCGCCGCCCGGAATCGCGCTTCCGATTCGCGCAGGGCCACCAACGTTTGCTCTTCCTTGGTGACGTCGCGTACCAGTCCCATCAGATGCGTCGGCCGCTGCCGCGCATCGCGAATCACCGTCAGCGTGATTTCGAGCACCAGAGTACCGGCCGGCACCATCGCGGTTTCCCGATACGTGATCGGATCGCGCGACGCGAGCGCCTCGTGATACCGGTCCTTGGCGAGTGACGCTTCCCCTGGCGACAGCACCTCATCGATGAGGCGTCCCACCACCTGTGTTTCGCTCAGCCCGGTAACACGCAGGTAGGCTGGATTGACCGACTCACAGCGGAAAGCACCCGTCGGCTCGACTCGCATCAGAAACAGCAGATCGAGCATGTGATCGGTCAGCAGCCGCAGTTGCCGCTCGCGTTCCTCGATCGCCAATTCAGCTGCCGCCCGCCGACTGATATCGACCGCGGAGAGTTCGAAACACGCAACGCCCGTCTCGGCGAATGGCAGCGCGACCAGCGCCAGGTGCCACGTGTGTCCATCGTCATCGTGCGACGTGGTTTCGGCGCCATCGGGTTCGCTCGACGTGGTCAGCTTGTCGATCGCCGAGCGTAGCCACGACGCGAGTGACGGTCGTGCCGCCCACCCCGGCGTCTCCCACAGCAGATGCCCCACGACGTCGTGCGCGGCAGCACCGGCGAAGGCCAGCGCGCGGCGATTGGCGTCCAGAATACGGCCATCGTGCGCCAGCACGACCACAGCATTCGGCGTGGCCTGAAAAATCGCGTCCAGAAGCGCGAGACGGTCGGACGAACTCGAGACTGTCACGGTGGTGGCACAAAGTGACACTGCGCGGACGGCGTCGTCCTCCCAATACTACTCGATTTCGTGACCGGGAGTGATGGCCTCGCCCGGAATACTTGCAAGTGACGGTCCGGTTCTGTGACGCGCGTACTGCCTGCGGCGTCTACTGGCTGATGCTTCCCCAATGCTTCCCTTTACCTGAGCGGACCGTCGCATGGGAGTGATCGCGACGCTCCTCGCCCACGAACCCCGACTCGCGCGCCTTCGCAGTGCGGCGCGTGATCGGTACCGTTTCGTTCCGTGTGAGGACTGGACATCGCTGACCCGCGCCTGTGAGCGCGGGCCGATCAACGTCGTGGTCTTCGATCTGTACGTCGATGGCCGCGCTGACTTTGAACGGGTGCGCCAACTGCGCGTCCGTGTGCCGCGTGCGGCTTTGGTCGCCTACGTCGATGTGACGCGCGAACGTGCCAAGGACATGTTTGATGCCGGCCGGTGTGGCATCGACGTGTTGATCGTGGCCGAAGAAACCGATACCCCGGCGCTGCTGGCGCAGTTGCTCGATCAGGCCGAGGCGCGCAGCGTCTCGAGTCTGCTCAAGCCGCACCTGGCGGGACTGCGCAGTGTCGTGCGCGACGCCGTGATGCTGTCGGTCACGCGGGCACACGAGCGGCTGACGCCCGACAGTCTGGCGCGCCTGATTGCCGTCTCGCGTCGGCTGTTGTCAAAGCGCCTGGAAGGCGCGCAGCTCCCGCCTCCGCACCAGTTGCTGACGTGGGGACGGCTGATCGTCGCCGCAAGCATGCTGGAAGATGGCTCGCGCAGCGCCGATGGCGTCGCGAGCGCGCTCGACTTTCCGTCGGGTAGCGCGTTCCGCAACACCTGCCAGCGGTATCTGGGCTGCACGCCGCACCAGATCCGTATTCGCGGCGGTGCGGGATGGGTCATTCAGGAATTGCTCGTCAATCGTGAGAAGCGCCGTGAAATCGGCACCCACGAAGACGACATGACGGACAGCGCGGCGGCCTAGCCCGACTGGCTTCCGCAGCGGGTCCTCGTCTAGCTTGCGCGCATGCGCACGCTGCACGTCGGACTGACCGGCAATATCGCGAGTGGGAAGAGCACGGTCGCCCGGCAACTGGCCGAGGCGGGGGCTACGGTGATCGATGCCGACGTGCTGGCACGCGAGGCGGTGGCACCAGGCACTGACGGCTTTGCGGCCGTGGTCGATCGCTTTGGCGAGGCGTACGTCGGGCCCGATGGCCACCTCGACCGGGCCGCCCTCCGCCGCCTCGTCTTTCGCGATCCCGTGGCGCGAGAGGCTTTGAATGCCATCGTGCACCCGGCCGTGGGACGGCTGCGTGACGCCCGCCTCGCCGCCGCAGCGGCGCGCGGTGACCACATCGTGGTTTCCGACATCCCACTGCTCTTTGAGGTGGGTCTCGAGCACGCCTTCGACGCCATCCTGCTCGTCGATGCACCCGTCGACGCACGCCGGGAGCGCCTCATTCGGGACCGCGGCCTCTCGGCGGCTGACGCCGAGGCGATGATCGCCGCCCAATGGCCGAGCGAACGAAAACGTATCGGATCGACGTGGGTCATCGACAACGACGGGTCACGAGAGCAGCTTCAGTCACGTGTTGCGGCTGCCTGGCGCGACATGACTGCACTCGCCGACCGGCGCCGCACATCGGCGCCTGGAAACTGACGTCCGTTCCCTCTCGGAGTACACTGTGTCGAACATCCCCGCCGATCTGCGCTATACGAAGGAACACGAATTCGTCCGTCCCACCGACGACGCCGGCATTGTCGCCATCGGCATCACGGACTTTGCGCAGGGCGAACTCGGCGACATCGTCTACGTCGAACTGCCCAAGGTGGGTACCACGTACAGCGCCAATGAGGTGTTCGGGACGGTTGAGGCGGTCAAGGCGGTCTCCGAGCTGTACATGCCGGTGGCTGGCGAAGTCGTGGAGATCAATGCTCGTCTGGACGGCGAACCCGCGCTGATCAACACCGATCCGTACGGCGACGGCTGGATGATCAAGGTCAAGGTCGCCGCGGGCGGCGACGCGGGGCTGATGTCGGCGGCCGACTACAAGAGCCAGCTCGGCGAATAGTCGCTTCGACTCGGCTGCGGCTGCGGCTGCGGCTTTGTACGAAAACGGGGGCCCGCTCGCGTGAGTGGGTCCCCGTCGCGGCTTTTACCGCACGGCGGCCGGGCGCGGCGGTGCCGCGCCGGCGCGCCGTGCGGAGAGCCGCTCTGGGGACCCACTCACGCGAGCTCTGTCCGACGGGGTGCACGATCCGGCATCGGTGAGGATCGTGAACACGGCGCCCTATCGCGCTGGGGTGCGCGCGGGGGACCACGGCGAACACGCGGATTGCACGCACGCTCGCTGTCTTCGCACGCACGCTCGTGACACGTGCGCGCCAGCGCGATGCAGCGCGCCTCAGCGTCAGGGCATCTCGCATCCGCCGCGCCGCGCTCCCACCGAGGCAAGACCCGGGAGCGACGTGGGTCCGCGCAGCGGCCCTCTGCGTGGCGCGCCGAGCGCGGCCCCGCCGCGCCGGCCGCCGCGCAGTAAAGGCCGCGAAGTGGACTCATGTCGTTCCCGGGTCGGTCGCACACACCAGAACGCACAGCACGCACAGCACGCACAGCAACAAAACAAAGCGGCGCAGATGCCGAAGCAGCTGCGCCGCGATCCCACGTGAAAAACGTCGCGATCAGTTCGCCGCGTACTCCTCGATCGGCGGACACGCGCACACCAAGTTGCGATCGCCGAACGCGCTCTCGATGCGGGCCACTGTCGGCCAGAACTTGCGCTCACGCGTCCACCGCGTGGGATAGGCTGCCTGCTCGCGGCTGTACGGACGGTCCCACACGTCGGCGGTGACATGCCCCGCGGTGTGCGGCGCACGTTTGAGCACGTTGTCCTCGCGCGGCATTTCGCCGCGTTCGATCGCGGCAACTTCCTGATGAATGCCGATCATCGCTTCGATGAACCGGTCGAGTTCCACCTTCGACTCGCTCTCGGTCGGCTCCACCATCATCGTGCCGGCCACCGGAAACGACATCGTCGGCGCATGGAAGCCGTAGTCCATCAACCGTTTCGCGATGTCTTCCACTTCGACGCCGCTCGTACCCTTGAAGATGCGCGTGTCGAGAATGCACTCGTGCGCCACAAGTCCGTTCTGACCGCGATACAGCACGGGATAGTACGCCTCGAGTTTCTTGGCGATGTAGTTGGCATTGAGGATCGCCAGCTTGGTGGCGTACGCGAGGCCCTCGCCACCCATCAGGCGGATGTACACGTACGAGATGGGCAGAATGCTCGCGCTGCCCCACGGTGCCGCCGAGACCGGACCGATCGGCGACGTGCCGCCAGTGGGCACCACCGGGTGCGACGGCAGGAACGGTACCAGTTGCGGCGCCACACCAATCGGCCCCATGCCCGGTCCGCCGCCGCCGTGCGGAATGCAGAACGTCTTGTGCAGGTTGAGATGGCAGACATCCGCGCCCAGGTCCCCGGGACGCGAGATCCCAACCATGGCGTTCATGTTCGCGCCATCCATGTACACCTGTCCGCCATGCTCATGCACGATGGCGGTGATCTCCTTGATGCGTGCCTCGAACACACCATGCGTGGACGGATACGTCACCATCAGTGCCCCGAGGTTCGCGGCGTGCTGCTGCGCCTTCGCCCGCAGGTCGTCCACATCGATGTTGCCGTCGCCGTCGGTCTTCACCACGATCACGCTGAAACCGGCCATCACCGCGCTCGCCGGGTTGGTGCCGTGAGCCGACTGCGGAATCAGGCACACGGTGCGATGGTGATCGCCTCGCGCGTGGTGATAGGCGCGAATCACCAGCAGTCCAGCATACTCGCCCTGTGAGCCGGCGTTGGGTTGCAGTGACACGCCGGCAAACCCGGTGACCTCCGCAAGGTCCTGCTCCAGCTCGCGGAACATCGCCGCGTATCCTTCGGTCTGCGACGCCGGCGCGAACGGATGCAGCTGGCCAAACTCCGGCCACGTGACCGGAATCATCTCCGCCGTCGCATTCAGCTTCATGGTGCAGGAGCCCAGCGGGATCATGCCGTGCACCAGCGAGAAGTCGCGCGCCTGGAGCGCGTAGAGATACCGCAGCATCTCGGTCTCGCTGCGATAGCGATGGAACACGGGATGCGTGAGAAACGGCGTGACCCGGCGGAACCGCTCGTCGTACCGGACATCGGTATCGGCCGCGACGTCATCAAACGCAAAGTCCGGCGTGTCGCCACCGTTGAACACGGTCCACAACTCCACGATGTCCGCCGACGTCGTCGTTTCATCGAGGGCGATCGTGATCGTAC
>Ga0075163_10011352_pt1 | contig 11612 bp, 3 predicted proteins | sample JI1023141ADNA_FD_71478 | JGI IMG/M metagenome (GOLD analysis project Ga0075163, IMG submission 71478) | Wastewater effluent complex algal communities from Wisconsin, to seasonally profile nutrient transformation and Carbon sequestration -... | ecosystem: Engineered > WWTP > Effluent > Algae... | reverse complement strand
TGCACCATCTGTTGCAATTGCACCGGTGGTAGCAGTTGAAACTCTAAGTAGTGAGCCAGTGGTTAGACCGGTTCCGGTGCTACTTATGTTTAGGGCATCGCCGGTTGTGAGGGCGTTGGCAGTTATGCTTAACGCACTGCCAGCTGTAGTATTGACGCTAGTTACGTTTAGTACGTTCGCTGTAGTAGAAGTGCCTGTAAATGTTGAAGTTGAGTTTGTGCTGTCTAGGTTGAACAGACTTGTGCCAGCGGCATTTTTGATGGCAAAGGCAGATGATGAATCAACGGCGCTCGTGAAGCTACTGTCACCCAATACTTCGAATGCTCGGGTGATGTTTTGGACATTTATGCCAACTTTACCGTTTTGGTCTACCCGTAATGCTGAGCCACCATTACCTGCAGTGGCGTAAATCGAGTAGTCGCCACTTGCAGCAGCGCTTAGACCACTTAGAGAACCCGGCCATGTGCCATATGTATTAATCATGTACTCAGTTGCAGTTGCGGATGGTGTGTACATCATGTTGTTATTTGTATTGGTAGAACCATTAGTCATATATGCTAGTTTGTAGGTTGTGGTGGCGGTTAGTGTTGCGGTAATTGCAATGGTATTCCAAGAATTTGCTACCAAGGTACCTTCAGCACTGTTTGCAACCAATGTATTGCCATTGGTATAGATACCGACCTGGTATTTGTTGTTTGGTGCACTATTGACTGATTCTACATATACACTCATTGATGTGACGTTCATCGTTGCGCCGGCAGTCGTGAACCTAACTGCAGTGATCGAGTTCCACTCGCTATCATCTTCTGTCGAGCCTACGGTTGCGTTACCAAGCACAGTGCCACCGACCGAACGGTTTATGCCGATGTCTACTAGGCCGTCGTTTCGTACCTGTAGAAGATTTGCAGATGCGGAGTTAGTCACAGATAGTGCGCTAGCCGTGCTAAGTGCTGATGCGCCGGCAACGGTTAAGGCTGAAGTACCAGTAGTCACAGTGCCAATGCCGACTTGGTTTAGAGTAGCGTCTACAAACAATGTGCTGGTGTCTACTGCCAAGTCACCATCTGCTTGGACAGTTAGCCTGGTCGTATTGTTGGTTTCAATATTAAGGTCATAGTTACCATTGTTGCCTAGTGTTGAGTTAGCGGTGAATGCGTTACCACCATTTATGAATGCGCCTGTGGCACTAGTTGTATCTAGAGTTAACGCACCAGTACTGATTGTTAGCCCTGAGCCAGTTAAGTCTGTGAAGGCGTCGCCATTGAATGTAAACGTATCACCCGTCTCTACTGTTAGACCACCATTTAGGGTAACAAGCTGAGTTGCCGTGACTGCCCCACCATCTGCAATAGTAAACACTGGTGTACCGTTGTCTTGGGCAACAAAGATACTGCCAGTGCTGGTAGAGTTATTAACTGTTAGTGCTGTACCTGCTCCGGCAGATAGACCAGTTACTGTAGATGTACCAGTTAGGCCTATGGTTGATGCAGATTGGAGAGTTATTACACCTGCTAGGCTATTACCAATAGCTACTGCACCGGTTGACGTACCAGTGTTGATGTTAGTAGCAAAGTTGCTAGATACGTTTAGGTTAGTTGTGGCACCGGTTACTGTGAGGCCTAGTTGACCCTGGAGTAGCCCGGCACCAGCGTTGACGCCTACGGCTGTGACGGCACCAGCAGAGCTAACCTGGAAGGCGTCGGCTGTACCAGCGGTTAGGGTGCCGGCAAAGTCTGCATTACCTGTGTTAGAAACGGTTAGATTGGTTGAGCTAATAAGGTTAGTGAACGTACCAGATATATTAATGGCGTTTGTAGCAGTACCAGATGTATTAGTAAGGTTTAGTAGATTGGTTGTTGTCCCTGCGCCGTTTCTAGCTACTAACAGACCATTTGTTTGAGTACCTGCACCGTTGGTAGTGTTTATGTTAACTCCGTCAGCTGCTTGAGTTTGGTTAACAATAGCTGCTGTTGCTGCAGTACCTGAAGTCGCATTAACTGTTAGCCCAACTACTGAGTTAGCTGTAGGAGTAACTGTGTTGGTGGCTGTTGAGGTTGGAACTTGCTGTAGGAATGAGCCAGAAGCAGGATTTAAGGTGACTGTACCTGAAGCGTCTGGAAGAACGATTGTATTATTTGCAGTTGGATCTGTTACTTGAAGTGTCGTTGCAAAGCCATTACCATCTGTAGCTCCTTCGAATACAAGCGCATTTGCACCAAGGATATAGCTTGTTACTGTTAGACGGTCTGTTGTGGCATTGCCAATTGTAGTATTGCCATTAACAGTTAGGTCGGCAGTAAGTGTCGTATTGCCGGCGGTGACAGATAGACCACCGCCAAGTGAAGTTAAGCCTGTACCGACAGTAAGGGTGTTAGAGCCAGTGACGCTTGTAGCACCACTAAGATTAAGTGCACTAGTAGCACCACCAATGGTAGTTGTTGTTGAGCCAGATGTGTTGATGTTGGTTACACCTAGTATGTTAGTAGTAGATAAGCTATTACCAATTGCTACAGTGCCAGTCGAAGTACCAGTGTTGATATTTGTGTCAAAGTTGCTAGATGCGTTTAGGTTAGCGGTGGCACCAGTGACGGTTAAGCCTAATTGACCCTGCAATAGTCCTGCACCAGCGTTGACGCCTACTGCAGTGACTGCACCAGAAGCATTAATAGTAGTTATACCACTGAGTGCCCCAAGTGTAGAGACGTCAAAGGCTGAACTATCTATGCTGAAGGTACCAGCGCCAGATATAGCTACAGTACCAGTTGTAGCAAGACCAGTCGCTCCTGAGATTGCACCAGCTGAGCTGATGTCTATGTTGGTTGTATCTAGAGCAAAGGTACCTGAACCACCACCTATGGTAACGAGGCCATTGCTTGTACCTGTATTGATGTTGGTGGCGAAGTTGCTAGAAACGTTTAGATTAGTAGTGGCACCGGTTACTGTGAGTCCTAGTTGACCTTGTAATAGTCCTGCACCAGCGTTAACACCTACTGCTGTGACTGCACCAGCAGAGCTAACCTGGAAGGCGTCACCAGTACCGGCAAAGATTGTACCGGCTGTATCTAGATTGCCAGCTATTGTCTGTGAACCAGCAACAGCCAACGTACCAGAACCTAGGAAGTTGTAGCTTGGATTAGTAGTCGCATTACCGAAGCTGATGTTTTCTGTGGTGTTAGTAGTATTGATGTTGATGTAGTTGTTGGTACCTTCTTGAAGGTCAAAGGCGTCAGTGATGTTGTCTGTTAGAGAGTTTGTTAATGGAGTTGAGCTACAGGTAGCTAGTTGGTTGGAAGAGTTACGGCAGACGAAGGTTGATGTGTCTGCAGATCCGAGAGTTGTGACTGCTAGAGTACCGGTGACTATTGTGTCGCCACCAGCTGGAGTTATGGTTAGATCGCCTGCTCCAGTTGTTATGTCATTACCGTTTACAGCTAGGTCGCCAGTTAGAGTGGTGTTACCCTGAACTTCTAGGGTTCCATCTAATCTAGTTGCACCGGCGTCAACGAATAAAGCATATGTGTCAGCGCCAGCAACGTAGATGCCATAGTCGCTTGTTCCTGCGGTCTGATTTTCTACGTATAGACCGTATGAGTTGGTGATAGTGCCGGCTATGTTATCGGCGCTATTAGCATACAAGGCCGAAGCATTTGTAACAGTACCGCCGGCGGCACTAATGCCAACTATCCCTGATATTCCCCTAAGCGATCCTATAGTTTCACCGGCTGCAATACTATATGCTTCCCCATAAGATCCTGAGACTATAGTTGTCGACAAATCTACGCTGTTGGCATTACTGAGGATTGATGCTACGTTAAATGAACCTTGGTAATTCTGCCCATCAGCCGTAGGATCTTCAATAAATAGTGTCGAGGTAAAGGCACTTCCAGTATCGTTTGCTGTAGTTTTTTCTACTAACAAGTTACCCGATACATCAACACTTCCGCCCGAGTCTCCTGGGTTGTACGGAGCTCCGGATACAGTCAATGTAGAGGCTACGCTAAGTCCACCGGCCACCGTCAAAGTACCATTGCCAAGGAAGTTATAGCTAGGGTTTGTTGCGGCATTACCAAAGCTGATGTTTTCTGTGGTGTTGGTTGTGTTGATGTTGATGTAGTTGTTGGTGCCTTCTTGCAGATCAAAAGCGTCTGTAGTGTTGTCGGTGAGAGAACTTGATAGAGGAGTGTAATTACAGCCAGCAAGTATGTTTGAGGTATTACGACAAATGAAGGTCGCAGTGTCTGTTGAACCAAGAGTTGTGACAGCAAGGGTTGAACTAGCAGTCAAAGCCTGGGTAACCGTAAGAGCCCCAGCATTTGTAGTAGTAAGCCCACTTCTACCCAACGTCAACGCCGACGCATTAGTTGAGCCCAAAGATATAGTTCCGTCACTACCTGTGCCGTTACCTGCGTCAATACTTATGTTGCCTGAGGCTGTCGTACCGCTACCAGTGTTGATTGTAATATTACCTGAACTACTTGTTACGCCTAGTGCATTACCGGTAGTTATAGACACGGCGTCACTATTGACTGATGCGGAGTTAGTACTTGACGACGCTACATTTGCGGATCTAAATGCATATGGAACAGATGTAAGCTTGAAGCGTGGAGTCATTTCACTATCCGCAGGGCTACATGCACCCCAGGCACACGAACCTGTGCCTCTTATGGTCATGCCTAGATAAAGATCTTCTGACCAGTCAAGCGCAGGAATTGCGTCGTACTGTCCTAGATAGACTGAGTAATAGCCATTTTTGACAGTCACACCCTGAGTATTGGTATTTAGTCTATCTTCTGTCCACTGAGTGCTACCACCTGCTGATACATAATAGAGGTCAAACTGCATGTTATAGGTACCGTCGGGGACTAAACCTCCGGTGCTTGTTAGTAATCTACCCTGGAAGTTGAGTTGGTTACTAGTAGCGGCTTGGGCTTTGCCAGTTAGTGGTGAGTTGTGAGTGGTGAGTGGTAGGGCTACTAGTAGTAATAACAATATTAAGGCACCAAACAAGCTCGACAATCGGGCGCGTGATGTCGAGCTTGTTTGGTGTCCTATAGTTTTGTGACTTTTCGTAAAGGCACCAAGCCGATTCAACGCTCGGGCGCGTGAGGTTGAATCGGCTTGAAGCCCTTGAATTTTTACAGCGCTTAGCAAGCTCAACGCTCGGGCGCGTGAGGTTGAGCCATTTTGATGCCCTATAACACTTTGTACTATATTAAAAAGCCCAGTCATCAAGATGAATGGGCCTCTAACGACAGCAAGGGATAGCATTGCCATCCCTTGCGTACCTAATATAAATAGTACGTGTTTGTGTTTGTTGTTTTTAATATTTTTCACGTGCTGCTTTTTATTTTGTGCAACACGCTGAATCGAAGAGTTGCGAGACTGACTTCGAAACCGCGCCCGTACCTGTAAATTACAGATACAATCACAGTGTATAACAATTGTGTTCAGTAATGCAACACGTTTAAGGTTACAAAAAGTAGGACTTTTCCACAGGAAGCACGGAGTGCTTATTAGTTGGAAGGTGTTAGGGTCCAGGTGAATGGTGATTAGTGATGGGTGAGTAGTAGGAAATAAGTGGGCAAAAGCGTACAGTGTCTAAAATGGGGACTATTCAAAATTTTAAAGATTTTACTGTATGGAAGGATTCTAGTAGATTGGCTGTTGACGTCTATAAACTGTGCGACAAACTACCAGACTCAGAGAAATACGGAATATGCTCACAGATGCAAAGATCAGCCGTTAGCATCCCCTCTAATATTGCCGAGGGTTACAGGCGGAATGGCAAGGTTGAATTTAAGAGATTTATCTATATCTCACTTGGTTCGGCAGCTGAATTAGAAACACAGATGTACATATGTTCAGAAATTTATAATATTGATGTAACCAATCTTGTAGAAAGAGTCATAGTAATCCAAAAACAACTACTGGCTCTCCAAAATACTCTGAAATAAAAAGTGACAGGTGTTATTCCTGCCACTCACCCATCACTACTCACCATTCACCATTCTATTTAATAGAAGTGATTTTTAACGTTGTTAAACGTTGTCGGTGACCACGGACTTTGTGTACGCGCTTTTTTGATTTGTAGCGGATAGCCATGACTTTGTCGCCTTGTGAATCTGCATCTACAACTGTTGCAGTTACTTCAGCTCCCTTGACTTCTGGTGTGCCTACAACTGTGTTTTTGCCATCTGCAACCATTAGTGGCACAAATTTGACTGATTTTTTATCTGTTTCTAGCAAATTGACGATGATTGTATCGCCTTCGGCAACAATGTGCTGTGTTCCGCTTACTTCTATAACTGCTTTTTTCATCTCTTAACCTTACCAGATTCACCCCTGTATGTAAAGTACTTGCAGATACTTTTAAGAATGGCGAAAAATGAAACGTGAATTGCGCCTCTAATATTAAGACTTTTGGAGTTTAATATGTATTACGTTATCGTTTAAATTTATATCTGTTGAATAGGTGTAATCATGGTTTTTTGAGTTCAGACTTGTTGTTAGAGTTTCGCTAGTAATATAGTTTGTCCAAACTTTTATTGCCTGCCTCACCTCTTCTGAATCCGTCGTTATCGACAGGTTAATTCTGTCATCCACTTCTAGCCCAGCGTCTTTACGGGCATTTTGTACAAATCGTACTATTTCTCTTGCTAGTCCCTCCATTACCAAGCTATCTGACAATTCTGTATTTAATTCTACCGATTGTTCGCCAGTTGTATCCCAATTGACTTGTTTTACATTCAATTCTTCTCTTAGAACTTCTAGGTATAGGTCAGTATTTTCACCCAAGTTGACCATACCGGTAACCGAAATAGATTCTAGTGGTTGTCGTACTTTTATTTGGGCCTTTGCTCGCAAAGACAGACCTTCATTTACTACATCACGTACTGCGTCCATTTCGCCTACTAACGTTTCATTGATAGCTCCAATAGCTGGCCAGTCACATAAATGCACCGATTCACCGGCTGTCAAATCACGATATAATTCTTCTGCCAAAAATGGCGTGAAAGGCGCCATGACATGCGCCAACTGAACCAATACGTAGTGCAAAGTTTTGTATGCTAAAGCCTTATCTGAGTCGTCATCCGACTTCCAGAATCGCTTACGTGACCTACGCACATACCAGTTACTCAAATCATCTATAAACGGTATAAAGTACCTTGTTGCACTCTGTAAATCATACAACTCTGTTGCATTTTTAACATCATCAATTAACGTATGAATTTTGGACAAAATCCATATATCGAGTACATTAATGCACTCGCCCGTGTGATCATCCAAACTGCCATCCCATTCCCATCCGTCGACTTCTGCATACAACGTGAAGAAATCATAAACGTTCCAAATCATGGATAATTTGCGAGCAGTATCTGCCACGTCTTTGTCTGCAAGTGCAAAGTCTTCACCATTTGTGAGTGGCGAACTTAGCATTAAAAATCTAAAACTATCGGCAGAATATTTGTCCATCAAATCCATTGGGTCTGTGTAGTTTTTGAGCTTCTTGCTCATTTTTTTGCCATCTTCTGCGTTAATAAATCCAGTACAGATAAGGTTCTTGAATGGAGCTTGCCCAAACAAACCTACATTTACCGCCATAAGCGCATAGAACCAACCCCTAGTCTGATCGATAGCCTCAACTATGAAGTCTGCAGGAAAGCTACGTTTAAACAACTCTTTGTTTTCAAACGGATAGTGGAACTGTGCAAATGGCATACTGCCACTTTCAAACCAACAATCTAACACCTTGCCAATGTGGCGCATAGTGACACCGTCCATTTCAAAGGTAACGTTCATAACCTGTGGCAAGTGGTAATCATCAAGTTTTGCCCCTGTGAACTGCTCAAACTCACCATAACTTCCAAATACCTTCACAACAGTAGTGCCGTCATTGCGCTCACCTTTCCATACTGGTATAGGTGTTGCCCAAAACCTATCACGGCTCAGGTTCCAGTCTGGGGCTGATTCAACAATATTTCTAAACCTACCTTCCTGCAAATGCCTTGGAGTCCAACTAGTCCTATCTGTTGCCTCTAGCATTGATTCTTTCTGCCCCTGTATATCTAAAAACCAGCTTGGGTGGGCTCGGTACATTAGCTTATTGCCACAACGATGACAATGGGGGTATTCATGTTGGATATACTCAACTTTTAGTGCACTACCCTCTTCAACCAATGTCTTCGCAATTTGTTTATTAATTTCCCAGATGTTTTCGCCCTGCCAACGACTACTAGTATATAAACCGTTTTCATCAACAATCGATACCACAGGTACACCTTCTTTTTTGCACAATTCGTAATCATCTTCGCCGTAGGCTGGGGCTTCGTGAACAATTCCTGTACCAGATTCTGATGTAACAAAGTCAGCATTCAATATTTTGTGTGAATTAACACCGTGGTTTTCAAAAAGTGGATGATATTTTAATCCTACAAGTTCTGAACCATTAGTTTTTTTAACAACAGTGTACTGCAGTGGCTGATGTTTTTCATCCTGCATAACACGCTCAATTGCATCCGTTGCTATATAAAATTGTTTATTATTGTGTTCAATCAATGAATACTCAATATCTGCATTTACTGCTACTGCGACATTAGCTGGAAGTGTCCAGGGAGTCGTTGTCCAGGCAAGAAGGTAAACCGGTGAGTGGTGAGTGGTGAGTGGTGAGCTATCCGAATTAGAAGTTATGTTATCTTCGAGTTCGAAGTAGACGTAAACGCTTGGATCAGTTACGGTCTTATAGCTATTTTCCATTGCGACTTCACTCTTGCTTATGGGAGTTGCGTCTTTAGTGCAGTAGACTAGAATTTTCTCCCCATCATATACTTTGCCGTTGTCGTACAGCTCTTTAAAAGCCCACCAAACACTTTCCATATATTCTTTGTCCATCGTCTGATAGGCGCCTTTAAACTCTACCCACCGTCCTATCCGGTCAATTGTGTCTTCCCATTCGGTACCTGTTTTGACCATAACTGCTCGACACTCTTTGACGTAGTCATCAACAGATATTTTGACGCCAATTTCTTTTTTGTTAGCAATACCTAATTTTTTTTCAACAAAAAGCTCTGCTGGTAGCCCATGGCAATCCCAACCCCATCGTCTTTCTACTCTTTGACCTTGCATGGTATGAAACCGCCCCATTGTGTCTTTGACAGCAGAAATAAGCAGGTGTCCATGATGTGGTGTGCCTGTTAAAAATGGTGGACCATCGTAGAATACCCAAGTGTTTTCTTTAGACCGTTGCTCGATTGATTTTTCAAATGTTTTGTTTTTGTGCCAATAATTTATTATGTCTTTTTCATATTCTAATGCTTTTCTTCTGTTTCCGCTCTTGAATTTCATCCCGTTTCCTCTGGGCGATGCCCGCTTTAAAATAAAAATCTCAGCTTATACAAGCTGAGAGCCCCACACTTTATTATTGCGCTGGGCGGTACCATCTCAAACATTTACTTAATTCTAAGCCTTTTTCGCTAGACTGCTACGGAGAGTTCTACTGAGCGACCGCTGTTCTTCTCTCGTACATTCGTGGTTGATAGCCACTATATCGTAAAACTACGACCGTACCTAAGCTATATATTACTCCGAAGGACCTTGTTGTTCAAGTAACAGCCCTGCAACATCATCGATAAGCGGTAATGGTATACCTTGCCATATACCTTGTATGTGACCGTCCAGCGACCTAACAAGCAATGCCGGATACTGAACGATATCGTAGAGTGAGGCCTCTGCAGACCCTTCTCTGGTGTCAATATCTAATTCTACAATTGGCCTACCGGGATATCGACGACGTAACATTTCTAAAAATTCATAGACTGGTCTAGCCTGTTCGCTGTTTTTTCTATATAGAGCCACTAATACCATGATTGTAGTGTAACACTGGAAAAGTCACTTGGCTATACAATATGATTTTGGTATTAAAGAAGCACGATTTCTAAGGCTTAGCTACAGCCAGTTGTTGATCCGCACGACGTACAAACATAACAACTTCCTGACCTTTGAGTCTGGTTGCCACAGTTATAGCACATTGGGGCATGCTCGCTAGACGAAGATTCTTTGGTTGTCGTTGCTGACTTTTCAGCCTTATTTTCCGATGCACTATTTGTGATTGGAGCTACATTTACAAAGGGTTCCATGACAGTTTCTGATGTTGGAATAACAACATCTACTAAACTGGTCTGAGTTGGTGGCATGTCTTCGATATTTGCTAGGCCTAGCTCTAGCCTATCGTCAAAGCTAAGATAGCTCATAGCTACTCGTCTAAATATGTAATCGATTAGTGAGCTTGCAGTCCGAATGGCTGGATCGTCGGTTATGCCTGATGGTGCAAATGCAATTGATGTCATTCCTTTGACATAGACTCTTAGTGGAACGCCGTGCTGTAATCCATAGCTAATCGACCGTGCAAATGAATCCATTAGCCCAGCTAGGGTTGAGCCCATTTTTGCAACGCTGATGAATAGTTCGCCTGGCTTGCCATCCCCATATTCACCGACTATGAAATAGCCGTGACAGTCCGCAACAGTAAATGAAAATGTTTTGCTGTTTCTAACTTTTGGTAATTCATTACGGACCGCTCCTGCTGTAACTGGCGACTGGACGACTTGGGCTATGGCTTGTTCAGGTGTTTGTAGTGTTTTTTCTCCTGATCCTTCTTTTTTGGCCATAGATAGTGGTTGCGCAACTTTACAGTTGTCGCGGTAGATTGCAACTGCTTTGATTCCGAGCTTCCACGAGTCCATGTGAAGTTGTTCAATATCTTCTACTGTGGCTGTTTCTGGCATGTTGACTGTTTTGCTGATCGCACCAGATATGAATGGCTGTACAGCCCCCATCATTCTGACGTGTCCTAGGTAATGGATTGAATTATCACCCATTGAACAAGCAAATACATTTATGTGTTCTTTCTTTAGATGAGGAGCACCAAGAATGCTTTTTTCTACGTCTATATAGGCAATGATATCGTCGACTTGTTTCTTTGTGTAGCCAAGAGTAGTCAAAGCGCGAGGTACTGTTTGGTTAACAATTGCCATTGTTCCACCACCGACAAGCTTTTTAACCTTTACGAGCCCTAGATCTGGCTCTACTCCTGTTGTGTCACAGTCCATCATCAAACCAATAGTACCTGTCGGTGCTAATACTGATGCTTGCGAGTTGCGTACACCGAAACGTGCACTTAACTCTACGGCTTCGTCCCAAGCGGCTGAGGCTGCGCTTAACAATTCTTCGGATACAAGAGTAGCGTCAATAGTGGAGACTGCGTCTCGGTGCTTGCGGATTACACGTAGCATTCCTTCTTTGTCTTTACTGAACCCTGCGAAAGGACCGACTTTGTTTGCGGTCTTAGCGCTTGTTGCGTAGGCATGACCCGTCATAAGTGCAGTAATGGCTGCAGCTTGAGCACGACCTTCATCTGAGTCGTAGGGTAGTCCCTGGGCCATCAAAAGCGCACCAAGGTTTGCGTAGCCTATACCTAGTTCACGATACGCACGAGCGTTTTTGGCGATTGCCTCTATTGGGTAGGCTGAGTAGCCAACTAGGATTTCTTGACCGGTGAATATAATTTCTACGGTGTGTTTGAATGAATCAACATCAAACGTGCCGTCATCAGCCAA
>Ga0075163_10011351_pt1 | contig 11613 bp, 5 predicted proteins | sample JI1023141ADNA_FD_71478 | JGI IMG/M metagenome (GOLD analysis project Ga0075163, IMG submission 71478) | Wastewater effluent complex algal communities from Wisconsin, to seasonally profile nutrient transformation and Carbon sequestration -... | ecosystem: Engineered > WWTP > Effluent > Algae... | reverse complement strand
TTTAAGTTGCTTTTTAAATTCATATATCTTATTATAATTAGCCTTTCTATAGTGATTGTGTTACAAATTGTATGATGGATTAAAATTTTTATAATAAATAAGAGTTTAATCATTCCATATCTGAAGCAAGTATTTATTCCTTCAATATTTTGCTATACTATTCCCTATAATATGATGTAAATATGGTAACTGTCTATAGTACATATTAGACGCTTATTTATAAGTAAGTAGTATTGGTAATGGTGTTTAGAAAATGAATTTCCAGTACTATCAACCCAATGGTTTTTTTTCATAGTGAAATGGAACCTCGGTGTTTGCATGATAACTTACAAATACAAAGTTTCTGCTTTATAGTACCGCGATGTTTTACAGTTTAGTTTTTAAAATCATATTAAGTTGATATTTTTACCAATAAAAGAATTTACATTAACTAGTACAAATCGAGGCTTTACGAGCATACTCATAACATAATCAACGAATGTTGATGTGACTTTTTAGGCATGGAATAAATTATTTGGAGAGAAGAAACTTCTGTATAATTATGAAAAACAACCTTTATTGTATTGAAGTGTTAATGAAGATTTAAGAAAGTACATATAGTTTAAATAAGACCGTTTTCAAAGTAGGGATATTGTTATTTGTAAGAGGAATATGAATACTTGACAATAGTATACTATAATACAAAAAAGGTGTTTATAAAATATGAATATTATTAATTCTATATGGATATTTATGCTACTCAAAATAAGTTAGTAAAAGACTATTGGTTGAAAAAAACACAAGGAAGAGAAGTGTTAAGCTCATTCTCAAGTAATCTTATATCTAGTTCAAAACTAATTCTTGGCACAAATAGTTTAGCTTATTTTAATAAACTTACAGGGAATCAGTTACTAGCTGAATATACAGTCTTACTATCTATTTATTCTGTTTTAATCAAGAAATATTTTATTGACTTTGATGGTTTTATCTTTTCTAAAAATACATTGCAAGAAGAAATAGTTAATGCAAATTCTTTACTTTTCTTAATTACGACACCTCAACATCTTAGTTTAAAAACACATTTGCAAAGAGTAAAAAAAGAGGTTCAAGAAACGCTTAGTTATTCTCAATACAATAGAGAAGAGCTAAAACATAAAATTGTAAATGTTAATTTGGAAGGCCTTACGCCATTTAGCTTTAATTATGTAATATCGAATGAAAGTTCACAAACTCCGTTTCAATTAAATGTTATTAAGAATACAAAAGGTGATATCGAGGCGCAAATAAATTATAGTAGAAATTTTTTAGAAGATTATGTAGTTGAACACTTTTTGAAGAATATAGGAAGAATATTAGTTAATCTTGAAGATTATCTTAATGTAACTATTAACAAAATTTCTATTCTGTCCGATAAAGAACTGAATTTAATTACAAAGCATTTTAATAATACTGCTGTAGATTATCCACGCAATAGAACTATCGTAGATTTATTTGAGGAAAAAGTAACTAAAACACCTAATAATACGGCTGTTGCTTTTGAAGACAAAGAAATTACTTACAAAGAACTTAATGAATGTACTAATCAATTGGCTCATTATTTAAGGAAAGAGCATAACATACAACCTAATGATTTAATTGGTATAGACTTAGAACGTAGTGAATGGTTAATAGTGATTATTCTTGCTATATTAAAAGCAGGTGCAGCTTATGTTCCTATCGATTCTAGTTATCCGCAGGAAAGAATTAAATACATTGTAAAAGATGCAGGTTTAAAAGTACTAATAGATGAAGAAGAATTAGCAATATTCAAATTGAAGTCAGTTAAATACAGTAAAGTTAATATTTCAATAGTAATAAAGTCAGATCAGTTAGCTTACTGTATTTATACTTCAGGCTCTACTGGAAAGCCAAAAGGTGTTTTAAATAGCCATGAAGGACTATATAATCGTTTGCTTTGGATGAGAGATTACCTGTCCGTTACTTCAACAGATATATTCTTGCAAAAGACACCATATACGTTTGATGTTTCGGTATGGGAGTTTCTTTTACCACTTATAACAGGATGTGTATTAGTGATAGCAGAACCTGAGGGACACAAGGATCCAATTTATTTACAGGAACTTATTAGAAAGAAGAAAGTTACTATTGTTCATTTTGTCCCTTCTATGTTAAGTGTATTCTTGGCAGGTGTTGATCTTGATAAATGCAAAAGTTTATCTCATATTATATGTAGTGGAGAAGCTTTGACAGCTAATATTGTCGAGCAATTTAAAGCTAAATTAAAGCATACTTCTATTCATAATTTCTATGGACCTACTGAAGCAGCAATAGATGTAACAGCAATAAATCTTACAAATGTTAAAGTGCACGAGCAAGGTGTTAGTATAGGATATCCAGTTTCGAATACAAAGATCTATATTGTCAATGAAACTGGAGATTTGCAACCTATAGGTATTCCTGGCGAATTACTGATTTCTGGTGTTCAAGTGGCGAAAGGTTATTTAAATCTACCACAGCTAACAAAGGAACGATTTATCGAAGATCCATTTACAAAAGGTAATAGAATGTATCGTACTGGAGATATTGCTAAGTGGCTACCGGATGGGTCTATTCAATATTTAGGTAGAAGGGATCATCAGTTAAAAATACGTGGTTATCGTATTGAACTGGGTGAAATTGAATCTAATATATTAGAATATTCAGATAATATAAAACAAGTAGTGGTGGATGTCAAAGAAACAGATGAAAAGAAGGTGCTTGTTGCTTATTATGTATCTAGTGTGGAAATAGATAAAACTGAGCTAAAGAATTATTTGCAACAGAAGCTTCCGGAATATATGATACCAAGCTTCTATGTAGCACTGAGTAATCTTCCTTTAACAAGTAATGGAAAAATAGATAGAAAAGCGCTGCCTAGCGTTAAGGATGAAGATATTGCTTATAAAGAGTATATAGCGCCCACCAATAAGGTTGAGCAAAAACTAGTTGAAATATGGAAGGAAGTATTGGGAATGAAAAAAATAGGAATAACTGATAACTTCTTTGAGCTTGGTGGAAATAGCTTAATGATTACTCAAGTAATTAATCGTATTTATAAACAACTTTCCTGCAGAATCACTTTCAAGGAATTCCTTGCAGCTCCTAATATAAAAAATGTCAGTCACAAATTACATAAAGAAAACTTTGCTTTAATTCCGAAAGCTTTTGAGATGGAATCCTATCCATTAACCCCTTCTCAACACAGATTATGGATACTAAGTCAATTAGAAGGTGCTTCTCAAGCTTACAACATGTCTGATGCAATAAAAATTATAGGAAATTTTGACAAAGAAAAATTTGAGAATTCTTTTAATCAATTAATAGAAAGACATGAAATTCTTCGCACTTATTTTAAAATTAGTGAAGTTTCAGGAGAGATACGTCAATATATAGTTCCTAAAATAGATATAAATTTTAAGATTGATATTAAGGATTTTAGTAAGGAGGAAAATCAAGAAGTAGTAATAGAAGATTATTTGCAAGAAATCAATAATATAATCTTTGACTTAGAAAAAGCACCTTTAATAAAAGCTTTTTTATTAAAAATAAAAGCAGCGGAATATGTGTTTTTTTTATCTCTACATCATATTATAGGAGATGGATGGTCAATTCAATTATTAATCTCAGAGATTGTTCAAATTTACAATGCACTAGTTCAAAATAAGGAGGCAAATCTACCTAAACTAAATATTCAATATAAAGATTATGCAGTATGGCTTAGGGAAGAAATTACAAATGGACAATATCAAATATCTAAACAGTATTGGTTAAATCAGTTTAAAGGAGAATTGCCAGTATTAAATCTACCCAGCTTTAAAACACGACCTCAGGCTCAGACTTATAAAGGTAATACTCTTACTTATAGCTTTTCCCAGGAAATCTTAGAAAGCCTTAAGATATTTTCTCAAAAAAATGATGTTACCCTGTTTGTAGCTTTAATGGCTGGTATAAATGCTTTGCTATATCGATACACTGGTCAACATGATATTATTATAGGAACACCTGTAGCTGGAAGAGATCATCCTGATTTGGAAAATCAAATAGGTTTATATTTAAATACCCTTGCTATCAGAACTGAATTAGGGCAACAAGACACATTTATTGATTTAATACATAAAGAAAGAAAAATCTTATTTAATGCCTATGAACATCAACAATATCCCTTCGACGAGCTGTTAAAAAGCCTCAATTTAAAGAGGGATATGGGACGTTCAGCCTTATTTGATATTATGGTAGTATTGCAAAATCAGCAGCAACTTAACTTAGGATCTAAGCAAAATGGAATGGAACAAATACAAGTAAGTGAATATGATTTTAAGAATAAGACTTCTAAGTTTGATCTAACATTCATTTTTATTGAATCTGATAAATTAGATCTTTATATAACATATAACACAGACATTTGTGATGAACATTTAGTTAAAAGAATGTTTATTCATCTTAAGAATTTATTAGTACAATCATTAAATCAACCTGAAATACCAATTCAAGAGATAGACTATTTAAGTGAAGAAGAAAAATATGAATTACTAATAACATTTAATAATACTGCTCTAGATTATCCACAAAATAAAACTATCGTAGATTTATTTGAGGAACAAGTAACTAAAACACCGGAAAACATAGCAGTTGTATTTGAAGAAGAAAAATTAACATATAGAGAACTTAATGAAAAGGCTAATCAATTTGCAAACTATATAGCTTCTAATTATTTTATTAATAAAGAAGATATAATTGGTGTATTAATGCCTAAATCAGAGAAGGTGGTAATTTCTTTGTTAGCAATTCTAAAGCTAGGTGCTGCATATTTGCCTATAGATATAAATTATCCAGAAGATAGAATTAATTATTTAATTGAAAATAGTGATGTGAAATTATTAATATCTACTCAAAATATATTGATCTCAAAGAAAACTAAATCAATAAATCCTAATTTCTTAGATTATAGTGATCAAGACAATAAAAATTTAAATAGAGAAATTTCTCCAAAGGATTTAGCTTATGTAATTTATACTTCCGGATCTACGGGTAAACCCAAAGGAGTAATGATCGAGCATAATAGCAATGTAAATATGTCTTTAGATCAAATTAGGATTTTTAAAATAACAGAAAGGGATAATGTAGTATGGTTTGCTTCTATTGCTTTCGATGCATCAATTTCTGAGATTATGATGGCGTTATATAGTGGGGCAAGATTAAATATTCCTAGTGAAGGGGATATTAAAGATAAAGAACAATTTGTTTGTTTTTTAAAAAAAACGCAATCTACTGTTGTTACTTTTCCTCCTAGTTATCTAAATCTATTATCTAAAGCAGATATTTCGGGCTTAAGAAATATTATCACTGCTGGGGAAGTAGCTGATACGTATAGAGCCATAGAAATTGTGAAATCAGGAATACAATATTTTAATGCTTATGGGCCTACAGAATGTGCAGTTTGTGCATCTGTATATCCGCTAACTGAATACAATATAAAGCAGTTCAACTTGCCTATAGGTAAACCTATATCAAATATTAATATCCATATATTGGATGATGAATTACGGCTAGTCCCTACAGGGGTAGTAGGTAAATTATATATATCTGGAGTAGGAGTAGGAAGAGGATATTTAAATAATCTAAAACTTACAAGTGAAAAATTTAAAGACAATCCTTTTAAAGAAGGAGAAAGAATATATGATACAGGGGATTTAGCAAAGTGGTTACCAGATGGTAATATAGCATTTTTAGGTAGAAATGATTGTCAGATAAAAATTAGAGGTTACAGAGTAGAGTTAGAAGAAATAGAACGTATGATTATAAGTTATTCAGAAAATTTACAACAGGTAGTTGTAGAAGCTAAAGAAGTAAACAAAGATAAAGTATTGGTAGCCTATTTAGTATCGTCCTCAAAGGTTGAAAAAACGAAGTTGAGAAGTTTTTTACAACAGAAATTACCAGAGTATATGGTGCCCAACTTCTATGTGGTTTTAACTAGTATACCTTTAACACTTAATGGGAAAATAGATCGTAGAGCATTACCAAATATAACCGAAAAAGATATTATTTATAAAGAATATATAGCACCTAGAAATGAAACTGAGCAGGAATTAGTTCGTATATGGCAAGAAGTTTTGGGAGTAAAAAAAATAGGAATAACAGATAATTTCTTTGAACTAGGCGGACATAGTTTGTTAATGACTCAAGTTATTAATAGAATAAGTAGTCAAATATCTAAAACCATTAGTTTAAAAGAATTCTTTGCAGCTCCTAACATAAAAGACATCAGTGAAAAACTAAAACAAGCTCCATACGTTTCTATTCCAACAGCTACAGAAATGGAGTCCTACCCACTAACTCCTGCTCAAAAAAAGATATGGGTAAGTTGTAAAGCCTTTGGTAAAAATTATATATATAATATACCAATTTTAATAAAATTAAATGAAGCAGATATCGAAAATTTAAAAGACAGCCTTTTAAAAACAATAGAAAATAATGAAATACTTAGAACTAATTTTATTTTTGACAATACGTTATTAGATATTAGACAAGTAGTACGCAAAGAGGTACCTGCACTAGAAATAACTATCCTAAATAAGAATTTACATGAAGTAATAAATTCATTATTGTTGTATGAATTTAATTTAGAAAGAGAACTGTTAATAAAAATATATTTGCTTCAGCAAAATGCTAATGCAGTCTTACTAATCATTACTCACCATATTGTAATAGATGGTAAGTCCGTAGATTTAATCATTCAAGAATTTGAAGACTATTATTATAAAAAGAAAGAATCCCTTATAAAAAAAATTCAATATAAAGATTATGCTGTTTGGATTGAGAGAATAAGAAGGGAGCCTTCCTTTTATGAAGCAAGGGAATATTGGTTAAATATTTATGCTGAATTAATCTCCACTAAATATAAACCTTTTGTATATAGAAATCCTATTGTTGAAAATGATACTTTAGGATTAGATATAGAACTTTATAAAAGAATAATCCAATATATAAGACAAAAAAATACAACTGTTAATATATTTTTTTGTTACCTTATATTAAAATCGTTAAATAAAAATAACAATATAGACAGTATTTGTTTTGGCTTGCCTGATGATGGAAGAACGAATATACAGTTAGAAACATTAATAGGAATGTTTGTAAACATATTGCCCATAAAAATTAGTATTGATGGTAAAAAGGATTCATTAGAGTACATGCATACTATAGCAAATGTTATATCAGATGGAAAAAAGCACAATATTTATCAATATGATGATTTAATTAACGATCTAAAAATTGATCAATATCAATTTTTAGATTTTTTGTTTTCATCAGAAAATACCAACCACTTGGTGGCGGATAACTTCTTTTACAATAAGCAATATATTATGTGTAAATTAAATTTTACTTTATTAATTAATGAAGAAGCAAATAGCTATAAACTAAATATTGTTTATGATGCTTCAGTTTATACTAAAAAAGGAATTGAAAATATAAAAAATGGTATTAGAAATTTAATACATGAAATAATTAATTAAGATTTATTTACATTTTAAAATTATTTATATATATTGTCCAGTATAAACATAAAGTCTAAACTGCCTAATTATTATAAAATATGAAAGACGTTCAAGAAATAATTACTGTTTCATGGGAAAAAGTACTTAATATAGATAATATTAATATTGATGATGATTTTTTTACAATTGGTGGTAATTCATACAAAGCCCTACTATCTGTACTTTATATAAATGATAAAATTAATAATCCTAACATTAATATTTCTATACTAGATTTTTATAACAATACTACTATTAGAAATTTAACCAACTTTATTTTAGGTAATGGTCAATCAACAATTACTTTATTAAATGAGTATAAAAAAGTAGAAAACAAAGATTTATTTTTATTTCCTTCTATAATAGGATCTCCAATAGTTCTAAATGATGTTATTCCATATTTAAATAATTATAATTGTTATGGTGTAAATTTTGAATTTATGACTCAAAGTATACATGATTTATCTGATAAATTTTTTGAAGAAATAATAAATATAAACGATGCAAATAATAAAACTATAAATTTATTAGGATATTCTTATGGCGCAATTTTTTGTTATGAAATCATAAAAAAATTGAATGCAAAAGGATACTTAGTGAATTTTGTGGTTATAGATACTATCCCGAATGGTGCAGAATATTATGGCTGGGATGAAGAATATATAAAAGATTATTTTAGTAAAACGCTTGAAGATAAAAATATTATTTATGAGCTATCTATGTATGGTATACAGTCTCAATTAACAGATAAAGATTCTTTTGAATATTTAAAAGATAGGGCTTTATATAAGCTAAATCAGCTCTATTTATATAAACCAGAAACAAAAATTGAATGTAACGTTCTTCTTATAGAAGCTGAAGAAAATCTTAACCTTAGATATAAAATAGCAATGAATAAAACAATTTATGAAGTTTGGAAAAGTTATGTTGATGGAGAAATCACACATAGGCATATAAGTGGAAATCATTATACAATAGTTCAGAAAAATAATGGCGAACAGTTGGCAACGATTATAAACAATTGGTTAAAGTAGTTATAATATGGTAGGTGTTGGTTATTTGGATTATTATATTCCTAGAGATAAAGTACATGTTAAAGACTTATCCTTGGATAATAGTTTTAAAACTAAAGAGGAGTTTCTTGAGTTTTGCAATACAATATTAAGTGTGGAAGAGGTATCGGTTATGGTTAAAGAAGAGCATGAAGTAGTAAGTGAGTTACTTAAAAAATTGTTTTATACTCAATTATCTCCTGATAGTATTGATGTATTGATTTGTGTTAATGAAACAGATGAAATAAATAATACTAATTTTCATTATCAATTAAAACATGAGTTTAAAATATCAAATGCTTATGTACTTAATATTTCAGGAAACTATTGTGCTAATTTAGATGTTGTAATCAAATTAGCACAAGATTTATTACTTGCAAACAGCCATTATAATAATATTTTAATTATAGGTTCTTTTCGAAGAGATAATAATAAGAGAGTTTTTGGATCATATGCTGTATTGGGGGACGGAGCCGGTATTTTAGTAGTAAATAGAAACCCTATTATTCAAATTATACACAATAAAGTAGTTACAAACTCTAATTTGTATAATATGAATATAAAAAATGATGATACTTTATTACATTTTAAAGGGTTGAGTATATGTTTAAAACAATTATTGATTGAAAATTGTATTAGTAATGATGAAATTGATAAAATCATCATTCAAAATACGAATCCTTTACTAGTGAAAAATGCTTTGCTAATAAATAAATTTGATAACAAGAAAATATTTATGAATAATATGAAGCATGGGCATATCGCTTTTTTAGATTTCTTAATTAATTTAAAAGATTTAAGGGAATTATATAAAGGCATTACTGTTTTGAGTATTAGCATAGGGTTTAGAGGTAGTTATGTTTCTAGCTTAATTAAGATCAATTAATTTCTGGTTATACTAAAATATGATTGAAAACTTATCCGAAATATTATATCAAGGGCTAAAATTACATCCTGATAAGACGGCTATAATAGAAGATAAAAAACAATATACATTTAGAGATATTGATTTATTATCCAACAGCCTAGCATTTAGGCTTAAAACTGATTTTAATATCCACCACCAAGATAGAGTAGTTGTAATTGCTGAAAAATCTATAAATATTATACTTTCAGCAATTGCAATATGGAAATTGGGAGCTATTTATGTTCCTGTCGATAAGAGTAATGGAGTAGATAGAATACAATATTTAATTAATAATGTTGATGCTAAGCTTATTATCTCTACTTCTAAAATTATACTTAACAATATAGCAATTTTATCAAATAGACCAACACTAACGTATGAGCAGATTAAACAAATTGCTAAAGAACAAAATGTAATACACACAACAATAAATACAGAAGATATTGCGGTTATAATTCATACTTCTGGGTCTACAGGATATCCCAAAGGTGTAATGCTAGATCATAGAAGCATTATTGCATATTTTAAAGCGCATAATGAGTTATTGAATTTCGATCATCATTCAATTATTATAAATTTTGGAGAATTCCATTTTGATATTTCAATACAAGATACATTTCAACCTTTATTTTTTGGTGCAACTGTTGTTCTCTTTAAAGGTTTATTTCTGTCTAAGTTAATAATTAACCTAATCTTAAATCAAAAAGTTACACATCTCATTGCACTATCATCGGTATTATCTCTTATAGCTGCCCATAAGAATGAATTAGTTCAGTTACAAAATTCTAATTTAAAGGTTTGTCAAACAGGAGGAGAAATATGTGATATAAAGTTAATAAACCAATGGAAGGAATTATTACCTAATGTTAAGCTAATTAATGGTTATGGCCCAACTGAGTGCAATTCTCTGTGCATGGGTTATATAATTGAGGAACCGGACTATAATCGAAAAGATTTGTTTCCTATTGGTACGCCTTTTTCTAATATGGAAGCAGTAATTATTAACGATAAAAATGAAATAATAGTAAATGATAATGAAATAGGCATTTTATGTATATCTGGGCCACAACTAATGAAAGGCTACTGGAATGCTAAAGAACAAACAAATAAAAGCTTGCAAAAAATAAATAATAAAGTATTTTATATTACTGGAGATCTCGCAAAAAGAACTAACGGGCTATATTATTTTGAAGGAAGAAAAGATAGTGAAGTAAAGATTCTCGGTAAAAGAATAAACTTAAATGAAGTAAGAAACAGGATATTGCTGAATAGTTTTATAGATTATGCTGTTGTTTCAACAATAGAAAATAACATTTTTGTTTATGCTCATATTAGTAGTCCAGAAAGTGCCAATGCTGAACATTTATTAGAGTCTTTAAAAAAATATCTCCCATCTTATATGTTTCCAAAGTATATTTACTTAACAGAGAAGATATGGAGAACGTCTACCAATAAAATAGATGAAAAGGTTATTATACAGAATACATTAAAGGCAATTTCAAATAATACCAACAAACAAATAATAATAGAATAATTTATATTAAAAATATGAGAGACAGAATTTTAGAATCATTAAAAGAATCATTATCTACTTATATTCAAGTTGATGATTTGAGTAATTTAACTCATATGTCTTTTCAAGAACTTGGATTGCAATCAATGGCTGTTGTAGGAATTTTTTTGGAGCTTGAATCAAAAGGATGGATTGATATAACTATGATAGATAACGATTTTCCCCCTAATAATATTGAAGATATTATAAAATTAGCAGAACTAACTAATTCTAAAAAACATGAATAAATTCGACTGTTTACTTATAGGCCATTCTAATGGTAATTTAGAAAGAAGTATAAAGCTTAGAGAATTAGCTTTTGGGAAAAAATCGGCAGCTTATCAGGATTTAGATCAGGCATTTATAACAGTAAATAATAAACCTTATTCTCCCTTAGATTATCTAAATAAAATAAATGCAGATAAATTAGTTAAAAAACTTTCTAATACAGATTTTATATGGCCTGCTGTAATGGTAATAGGAAGCTATTTAAAACAGCATGGGCTAACCTTTGATTATGTTAATGATGGAGATGATAAAGAGTCA
>Ga0075163_10011350_pt1 | contig 11613 bp, 8 predicted proteins | sample JI1023141ADNA_FD_71478 | JGI IMG/M metagenome (GOLD analysis project Ga0075163, IMG submission 71478) | Wastewater effluent complex algal communities from Wisconsin, to seasonally profile nutrient transformation and Carbon sequestration -... | ecosystem: Engineered > WWTP > Effluent > Algae... | reverse complement strand
AGCCCCGACGTTTGCCGCCGCGCAACCCGCCCCATTCGCAGCAAGCGATGAAGCAGCCAGAACATCCGATGATGAGCCTGAGGAAAGTCCGGTAGTAAAGGAAAAATCAGGTCTGAGTGCCTTTTTCAGCAAACCATCAGCAGCAGCCCAAGCGCCTGACACGCCAACGGTCTTCACCACCCCGACGCTTGCGCAATCGCCGATGCAGCTTGAGGTAGAGCGCCGGATGCAGGCAATGCGAGCAGAACAAGCACAACGAGCTGCCGAAGAAGCCTCTCTGCACAGTGCCGCCGAACAAGAACGTTTGCAATCATCTTCCGCAGCGATCAATGATGCGCCCTTGAGCAGCGCTCCTTATTCCACACAAGGAAGCAGCGCTTCTACTCCGCCTTCACCCGAAGCCATTAAAGCACAGCTTACACCCGCAGAACCCATCAAACCTGCTGCGAAAAATGAAGAAAAGAAAAAACGTGCCGTACTACCGTGGTTGGTCATGGGCGCAGTGGCATTGGGTGGCGGCATTTATTACGTTGCTCTCAAAAATAAGGGCGCAGACAGCAGCACACAAGCAACGCAGCGCGAACTCTCTAACGACGAGAAAGAGCGGCGTTACGACTCGCTTCTCGCCAAATCAGAAAAAAATGCGGAGCAAGATCCAAACGCGCAAAACGGCGCACCGCTTGAGAATGGAAAACAAACAGACGACGCAAAAGCCGACACAGCCAATGCCTTTCCGGCTGCGACGAATAACCCGACGACAAGCACAAACCAAGCCGCAGAGAATACTATACCCGATGAAACGACAAGCCCATCTGCCAGTAAAAATACTGCTCAAAATTCTCCCGCAAGCACAGAAAAGCCGCGTATTCCTGACTCCGGCGAACCAGTCAAAACCCCTGAGAAAAAAACCACTCCCATAGCGGAAAAGGCTATTCCTGTAGAGAAAAAAAGTGCTCCGGCATCAAAATTTGCAGATAACAACGCTACAAAAAGTAGCCCGACGGCAACAAGCAAATCTGCGGCAAAGCAAGCAGCGCCAGACAATTCTATGGCTGAAGCAATTTCTCAAAAGACCGCTCAACGCAAGCAAACAAGTGCTTCCGAAAGCGGACTTGCAAGAGAAACGCCTGCTTCTACCAATGGAGCAAAAACACCAAAACGTGCATCTCGCAGCAATGTCGGCTCGGAAAGCATGACAAACGAGACCGCCATAGCAAAACGTTCAACGGAAAAGACGGCGGCAAGCACTGCTCCGGCAAATGCTGCTCCGGCAAATGCTGCTCCGGCAAATGCCGCCACGACAAAAACAACATCTAAAAGCGGCTCTCTGGCTGAGGCGAACTCGCAAAGTGCAGCCGAGCGCGAGGCGGCGCGGGAGCGGATTCGCCAGAAGTACGCGGAACACCTGAAGAACAAAAGTAACAAGTCGGGCACTCTTGCGACCAACAACACTCCGTTCTCAACAAGCACTGATGCGCCTTCCGGCAAGGCTACGCCCGATGCGCTCAAGGACATGAACAAAAAAGCGCCTCGCTCGAACCGCGACGACAATTATGCTCCGGCTACAAATCCCGTCGCTGAATCGCCAAACACTATTGACCCAAGCACAACGGAACTGACCAACGCAGCCCGCAAAGCAAAAAGCGTAGAGCCGTTTCTCATCTTGCGCGGACATATCGGCGCGGTGCGGTCAGTTGCCTTTAGCCCCGACGGCAAAACGATTGCAAGCGGCAGCGACGACAAAACCGTAAAAATTTGGGATGCTGCTACGGGTACGATTTTGCGCTCGCTGCGTGGACATTCCGGTACTGTAACATCGGTCTTTTTCAGCCCCGACGGTAAAACGCTCATTTCCAGTGGCAAAGATAAAACCGTTCGCGTCTGGGATGCCTCCACGGGTGAAGCGCTTCAGCGCTCGCCCGGCGTTTCCTGCGAAGGCACTCCGGCAGCGTTCAGCCCTGATGGTAAGTTCCTCGCTACCACCGATAGCCGTAATATCAATATTTCAAAAGTTCAACGGTAATAGCTGACGTGCACACAATTCAATATTCCAAACTCAACATTCATCATTTCTCCCAATGATTCCAGCCGAACTTCTCCGCAAAAAGCGCGACGGCGCAGAACTTACCCATGAGGAAATTTCGTGGTTTGTCAAGGGCTTGACTGCGGGCGACATTACGCACCCGCAAGCCGCAGCATTTCTCATGGCTTCGTTTATTCGCGGGCTTTCGGCAGCAGAAACGGCTGCTCTGACATTGGCAATGCGAGATTCGGGCACACGCTACCAATTCACCACTGCACCCAAACCCAAGGTAGATAAACACTCCACAGGTGGTGTGGGCGATAAAATTTCCCTGCCCCTTCTGCCACTCGTGGCAGCCTGTGGCGTTGCCGTGCCGATGATTTCCGGGCGCGGGCTTGGACACACGGGCGGCACGGTGGATAAGCTCGAATCAGCAGGCGTGAATATGGATGTGGACAACAAGCGCGGCACAGAATTGCTGGCAAAGTACGGCGGCTTTTTCGCAAAACAAACAAGTGATATTGCGCCTGCTGACCGCATTCTCTATCATCTGCGCGATGTAACGGGCACGGTGGAATCGAAAGAACTAATCACGGCATCTATTCTGAGCAAAAAATTTACGGAAGACTTGGATGCGCTTGTGATTGACCTCAAGGTCGGCAAAGGCGCATTTATGGACTCGCTGGACAAAGCGCAGGCACTTGCCGAGACGATGATTGGCGTTGCAAAAGAAGTGGGCTTACGCATGAGAATTCTCTTTACCAGCATGGAAGAGCCGCTGGGCGCAAAGATTGGAAACTGGCTGGAAATTGAGGAATCGCTGAGCACGCTTGAGAACCAGCACACGTCGCCGCAGGACATTTCCGAACTCACCGCCCGACTTGCCGCAGCAATGCTGATTGCAGGCGGTATTGCGCCGAATGTGAATGACGCGCTGAACGTCGTTCACACCGCATGGGCAAGCCGCAAGCCGCTTGAAATCTTTCATGCGCTCATCAAAGAACAACATGGCGACCTTGAGGGCAGTACAATCAAATACGCAAACCTACCGAAAAAAGCGATTCTTGCGCCGAAGGACGGCGTGATTACAGGTATTCATGCTCGAATGGTTGGAATAGCAGGAATTATGCTAGGCGCAGGCAGACAGCGCACAGAGGACGTGCTAGACTTTGGTGCAGGCATCGTCTTTCACAAAAAATGCGGCGCGGAGGTAAAACAGGGCGAGGAAATAGGCTACGTGCAAGGTACACGCACAGAAACCTTTGAGTCGGCGGCGGCGCATATTCTGGAGGCAATCACCATCGAACGCACAAGCTATACCAAACCCAAGATGGTGCTGGACGAATGGGATTCGTCACAGTAAGTATCACGCTTCCAGGCTGTTATCACAAAAAAAAATCGCCCCGATTGTTCGCTCAACTCCGTAACGAATAATTGGGGCGATTTTTTTTAGCGGCAGAAAACTTTTGAAAAATTTTAGGCAGCTACGAGGCTTTTAGCTTTCACTTGAGCATTTATCCACGCATAGGTTTTTTCAATACCGGAGCGCAGAGGCTCGGATGGCGACCAGCCAAGTTCTGCGCGTATGAGTGTATTGTCGGAATTGCGCCCGCGCACACCCGTCGGACCGGGAATGTTATTGATGCGTATGTTCTTACCGGACAGCCCGATAACCATTTCTGCCAAGCCGTTAATGGAAATCATTTCTTCCGAACCAATATTAACCGGTCCCATAAAATCCGAATCCATAAAGCGGCGCATTGCCTCCAAGCATTCGTCCACATAGAGAAACGAGCGCGTCTGCTTGCCGTCGCCCCACACCTCAATCGTGCCGCCGTCTTCGGCTTCGGCTACTTTGCGGCACATAGCCGCAGGAGCTTTTTCTTTGCCGCCTGTCCACGTGCCTTCGGGACCGAAAATGTTGTGATACCGCGCCACACGCACATTTAAGCCATAGTTACGCTGATATGCCAAGTAGAGACGTTCGCTAAAAAGTTTCTCCCAACCGTATTCGCTATCGGGTGCGGCGGGGTAGGCGGAATCTTCTGCGCATTTAGGATTGTCGGGGTCTTCCTGATTGTAAGCGGGATACATACACGCGGAGGACGAATAGAAAATTTTCTTTACACCTTTATGGTGCGCCAAATCAACGATGTTGAGATTAATCGTTGCAGAATTGTGCATCACATCGGCATCGTGGTTGCCGGTGAAAATATAGCCTGCACCGCCCATATCGGCGGCAAGCTGGTACACCTCGTCAAACGGCATATCAACGACATTGCGGCAGACGGACTGCTCACGAAGGTCGCCAATAATAAAATCATCGGCGGCAGTGTCGGAAAATTCGGGCGCTTTCAAGTCAACGCCGCGAACCCAGAATCCTTCACGTTTCAAACGGCGCACCAAATGGCTGCCGATAAATCCGCCTGCACCGCAGACAAGGGCTGTTTTTTTTGCTGACATAGTGTCAAATCCTCGTGGTAAAGAAGAAAAGGAAAGTCTTGACTTCAGAAGTCGTAAAGACCACAAAACTACGATTTTCTTAGGAGAAAGCCATATCATTACGTTGCTCATTTTTGCCGCGCTCACTACCCATTGAACTCTTTTCCGCAGAGCTGCAGAGCTAAGACTATATTGCACAACATTCCCAAGCATAACGTTTGTTTTTTTTGGTATTCTTTTACAAAAAACGTGTTTTAAGACACGAATAGCTTAAATACAAAAATACAATCCCCTTTCTAATGACCTTTCACTCCAACGTCATGAATACGCAACCTGAAAAATTACCAGCACTGCCATACCGATGGGTACTGGCTAGAGCAATGGTTAGCCTCGGAATCGCTTATTTCCTTGCAGTGCTTAGTGTATCGGCACAAGGAATTGATGCCAAAAAAGTCCGTGAGGCAACACTACAAGGCGTTGTCATTATTACCCCCCAACCCTCGAGGCGAAAATGGCTCAGGGTTTATTATCAATAACCGGGGCTATATTCTGACCAATGCTCATGTAATACAAAACCGCGATTCCACGCAAAGCATCCAAATACGTTTCGCGGACAACGCTCTTTTCGTCTGTGATAGCATCCTCTATGAAGATGCGGCACGGGATATTGCGATTCTCAAGATTGCCCCCCAAACCTCTCGGCGAGTACTCCCAATGATTGCACAAGGAAATACGAGTGCGGGTGATGCGGTTGTGGCATTTGGCAATCCGAACAATATACCCTTCAACATTACCCAAGGCATTGTCTCGAATCTCTCTCCGCTTCCGCAGCTGCCTTTTTATCTCGCCTACGATGCAGCCACAAATCCGGGTAATTCCGGCGGACCGCTGCTCAATAAATTCGGGCAGGTGGTTGGTATGGTTGCTGCACGCATTGACCGCGACACGAAGGGCAGAACAGTTCAAAATTTCAACCTAGCAATCAAAGCAAGTGCTTTGCGTGAGGCTCTGGGTAATGTTGGGATTAGCTTCCATGATAGCATCTTGGTGGCGGATGAAAATATGGCTCGCGAAGAGCGCTTAACAGCACGGCAGGACAGCGTGGCACAAAAACAGCAAGCAAAGCTCGACAGTATAGCCGATGCTCAACGCCTTGCCGAGAAGCGCGAATGGGAACGAAACACACCGACACGGCTTTTAATACGGGCGGGCGGCGCAATCACGCCGCATATAGGCAGTCTGGTCAAAACCACTGCCGACTATGAATGGACAGACCCTAGCTCTGCCTTCATAGATTTTTGGCAAGCAAATATCGCTTTTGGAGTACGCACAGGAGTAAACCGACCGGGGGACAGAGGCACGATTCTAGGCGCATTTGTCGCTTTGGGAAGAATGCCATCCCTCGCAACTCTACGAGGAAATCCACTGTATTTTGAAGGTGAAATTGGCTTTGTCTTTAGCGAGTATTTGCGTTTGAGCGTAGGCTTTGGAATCCAAGATGTCGGTTATTATACCGGTACTCTGGGCTATACACTTAATCTATTCGATTTTTTTACGCTCGATGCATCGATTACGGGATGCTTTGCCGACAACATCATCTTTCGTGCACAACTTGGTGCGGCTATCAGAATAGATTTTGCAAAATGGTGAAGGATTTGTACTATATTCGATGTATGCCAGAAAGTCTCACAAATCTATTAACTACTACGAGTTGAGGTTGCCATGCGGACATGGAAAAATATATTTTGGATAAGCGTCATTGCCTCTGCGCTGCAGAGTGCCGCTTTTACAGCACTGTGGAGCCAAGGTTCGCAGGAGCTGTTCAAAATCCTCGGAGCAAAAAATGTGTTCGTTCTTGACGCTACGACTCAACGCCCGGCTCGCGCCGGCATAGCACTTCGTACGGAAACCATGTTACGTATCGATACAGGCGGCTATGTTGCCCTTGTGCACTATACCGGCAAATCGTTAGAGTTACGCAATATGGGAACATACAAAAGCACCGAATTGGAACAACGGCTGGCACAAGGACAGGCGAGTTCTACACAAAAAGTAGCCACATTTGTTCTCAATGCGATAGGACAAAAAAACAAATCCGATTCCCACCGGGAGAACATGAATACTCTTGGAGCAGTTGCGCGGATGTCCACCGGTGATGACAAGGAAGTAACGGTGCTTGTACCACGTATGGGCAGTGTAACAGATTCGACTGTATTCTTGCAGTGGTATAGCGATGCTGCGGGTGGCAGCCAAACCGGTACAGGCTTGGTGCTACCGACTGCACCGACACAAGCTCCAAAACAAGCATCGCAAAGCCCCAAGGCAGTTCTGTACAGAATAGAAATCAAAAGCGAACAGGGGAAAATCCTTCATGCTCTCGAAACAACCGATACCTCGCTGATACTGAAGCCCGCCCTTATCGGCATTCAGCGTGGGAATCGTATTCGATGGACGGTCAATCTTCTTGGTTCAAAAGTACGGCAGGAATATAATGTTCGCTGGTTGTCTCAAGACGATGCGACGGCGCTCGCCGATACTCTTGCCACAATTCAGAAAGAATTTCCGGATACTGCTTCGCCACTTGGGCATATTCTCCAAGCGATGCTCTTTCAGCGCTACGAATGCTACACCGAAGCAATACGACATTACAAAACAGCAATTCACAATGCACCTTTTGTTTATGACTACAACGAAGCACTCAATGTGCTTATGGTAAAACTTGGCTTGAATGAAGATGATATTGCGCGTCTTGCTTTCTCAATTTCTCCGACCACGAATACTCCGACCATAGACACAAAGCGATAATGCTAGTGCACTGTTTAGATAAAAAATATAGTCTGCGGAGTGCGGAACGAGAGTTCCGATACACAAAAGCCACGATGACGCAACAACGGCGGAACTCTCGTTCCACACTCCTAACTATAAAATTTAAGTAAACAATGTAGTAGTACAGTGCAACAACAGTGGGAAAGGAAATTCAACGCTATGCGTATTGCTTTTCGGATTACCAACAGGAAGTAGAGCTTCGCTGCTGGCTTCATGATTCATGCGACCGCGAGACCCGATGATGCAGCTGTTTCAAAACACTTGGCACAAATGTCAGATATATTTCAACTGCGTTTGGTGCTATTGCCACAATCAACAGAACAAGGCTCAAATTGGCATCATAGCGGAAATACGAAAAAGCGCCAAGCGTCAGAAAGAGCAAACTAATGCCAAGAAACAGCTGAGAACCAAGCGAAACAACCTCATAAAACCGTGAAAAACGCTCGTTCATATACTCCAAAAAGACAACATAAAAATAGCAGAAAAGAAACGTAATGCCATAACTCAACCAGAGAGGCATTTCATCAATATAGTTTTTGTGAATAATCATCGAGACGATATTGGCGTGAATTACAACGCCGAACATATCTCTATCAGCTTTCCCGATATAGCGCTCATTAAGCGGCGTAAAGAAGCGGTCTTCTGTGGCTTGGGTAGGCTGCGAAATATCGTCGCCTAAATACCCCATCAGCACAACTTTATTGCGAACGATAGCCAAATCAAAGGAAGAATCAAGGACATCCGACGACTCAAGAGTATAAAAACTCCTAATGTTGCCTCGATAATTAATGATTTCCTTTTTGTTATCCCGCGCTAACAAATACTTGTGCTCCAACGGATACGATAGCAGCGCAAGTTTTGCGGCAAAGGAAAGTTCTGTCGAATCTCCCGCACGTTCGCGCATTGAGCACTCCCGCACCACACGATAAGGTTTGTTATCATCCACAATAAGATTGACGTAACCGGACTGAGCCAACGCGGAAAATTGAGTCGGCGCCTTGTACAGACTGTCGTAACGATCCATTGTTTCATTCCAATCGGACAGTTTACTTGCCAAAACAACATTGGGATTACGCCGCAGGGTTGCCATGAAGAGAGAATCATACTCGGGATGGTAGGGGTTCGGCACGAGAGGAAAAACATCCAATCCAATCACTTTGGGATGAAACGCGCTCAATCGCTCTATTTGTGAGGCGATGAGTTGCTTCGGCAAATGAGCGATATTGACAAGCACTATGCTCGTGTCGGGTTCATTGACGTCGTGCAATTGCGATAGCACCACATCGCTCACATCAAAATCACCAAGCGTTTCTGAAAAAAGATTAAGGAAATCTGCATTCACCGGCAACCAGACAAGAAACAGCATAATCCCAATAATCAATCCGGTCACGACAAAGGCGTGAACATTGATAAACATTCGTTTGACGGTCATAGTAATTCCCCCGTGAGAAAAAAAATAAACTTGTGAACATCCTATCATTTGAATACGCTGAGAGACGAAAATCTACCGAATCTTTCCCGAATAAACAAAGAGCATTGAAGCCTTTATCAGCGCCACGCCAAATTCAATGCGTAACTATCAATCCAAAATTCCGTATTTTTGCCAAGACTGATTCTTCTCACTTTTTGAAGTGCAGCAATGTTCGTCGAATTTACATGGCGTTTGCTTTTCTTTTTGCTCGTGGTTGGCGTACTGCAGACCGCGCTGGATGTGATTGTGCTTTCTGCGTGGCGCTCGTTTGTTCGCAAGCGTGGCTGGAAACCGCTTTGGTACTTGGTTCCGATAGCACTTGGCGTAGTCATGTTTTTTGTCTTTCCCCTTACGGTGTATTTGCGGCAGGTGGAATGGTATCCCAGCCAACTCAACAAATTCCTCCACAAAGCGCTTGCCTATTGGTACTTGCCCAAAATTGCCATTGTGGCCTTCTTAGGCGGCAGAGTCTTTGTGCGCTGGCTGCAAGAGCGCTTTAGCGTGTGGGCGGTCAATGCCATTATGCGCTTTCTGGAGCATACACCAAAGGCGCTTGAAACCACAAAAATCTTCGCCCTTCAGTGCTTACAGTCCACTATGCTTCGTGCGCATTTTTTTCGTGGTTTTGCGCTTCGTCTGGTTTCCTCCAACGAAATACAACAACAACGCACTGACAATACTCCTTCGGCACCGCCGCAAATCTCGCTTTCACGCCGCGTGTTTCTCACCAAAGCCGTCAATGCGGGTGGTTATGCACTTGCAGCCGTTCCTGTTGCTGCTTTGGGCACTGATGCACTTTTTACGCTCTACGATTTTGAAGTACATCGGGTGGAAGTTCCCATCAAAAATCTTCCGCGTCAATTCGAGGGGTTGACGATTGCGCAGTTATCCGATATTCATGCAGGCTCGTTTTTCTCCGAAAAGCCAATGGAAGAAGTCTGCCGCATTGTGGAATCGCTGAAGCCAGACATGGTAGTGGTTACGGGCGACTGGGTAAATTGGCGAGCACTTGAATTACCGATGATTTTGCCACAAATTGTACGGCTGGCAAATTTTGCGACCAAGCAGACACGCTTGGGATTGTGGGGTTCGCTCGGCAACCACGACCACTATTCAAGTGGCGCGGCGCACGCAGAAATTTTGTCCATGATTCGCACATCCGGTGTGAATCTCATGGTAAACCAAAACACCACGTTCCGCATTGATGGTGCGAGCCTCCAAATGGCAGCAATAGATAATGTGGGTTTGCGGCAAAACTTCGGCAATCTTGATGAGGCGCTTGCGAGCTTATCGCCGGAGCATCCCACGATTCTCATGGCACACGACCCGACATTTTGGGACAAAAAAATACACGCCAAGCCGCATGAAACGGCGTACGGAAATATACTTGTTGACCTTACTCTTTCCGGTCACACACACGGCGGACAAATGGGGCTAAACATCCTCGGAATGGATATCACCCCGGCAGCGCTCATGTACAAACAAGTAGCGGGCTTGTATGCAGACGACTACGAACTTGGGCAGCACATCTACGTCAATCGCGGTATCGGCACGACCGGTATTCCCGTGCGCTTGGGCGTTCCGCCGGAAATTACGCTTCTAACGCTGCGAAAAGCATAACAGCTCACTTCTCCACCTCACTTCTTCTCACTTCATTTCCCTAGTTATGACAGCAATACTCGGCTCGGAAGCCCCCAATTTTAGCGCCAACACCGACGGCGACGGAGCAATTTCCCTCAAAGATTTGCGCGGCAAAACGGTTGTTCTTTATTTTTACCCCAAAGACGATACAAGCGGCTGCACAGCTGAAGCCTGCGACTTCCGCGACAATATGCAGCGCCTCACCTCATCGGGCGCAGTCGTGCTGGGCGTTAGCCCCGACAGCCCAAAATCACACGATAAATTCAAACAAAAGTACGACTTGAACTTTGCGCTTGTGAGCGATGAGTCGCACGAAATCTGCGAGAGCTACGGCGTGTGGGTCGAAAAATCGATGTACGGACGCAAGTATATGGGCGTGGAGCGCTCGACGTTTGTTATCAACTCCGAAGGCATTCTTGCGCACGAGTGGCGCAAAGTCAAAGTGCCGGGTCATGTGGACGAAGTATTGGCGGCTGTAGAATCATTGGCATAATGACCGATTTTTCCTTTCAGAACGCGCTTCCACAAGACTTTTTTGCACGGGCGACCGAGAAGGTTGCGCGTGATTTGTTAGGAGCAGTGCTGGTGCGGCGCGTGGGCGATACCGTGCTTGCGGGGCGCATCGTCGAGACCGAAGCATATTTGGCAGAAGACGACGCAGCAAGTCACTCCTTTCGCGGACGCACGCGGCGCAATGAAGCCATGTTTGGCGCGGCAGGAACGCTCTACGTTTACCGTATCTACGGGATTCACCTCTGCGCAAATATCGTTACGGAAGAGACAGGACGCGGAGCGGCAGTGCTACTGCGAGCATTAGAGCCACTTGCGGGCATAGAATGGATGCAAAAGCAGCGTGGCGCGAGCGCTACAAACTCACTCTGCAATGGTCCCGGCAAACTCGCACAGGCGCTTACCTTCAGCCTATCAGACAATGGCGCTTCGCTTGTGCAGCCCTCTCTATTTCTCCTTCCTGCCGAGTCTCCGTGTGAGGTTGCAATCTCACCACGCATAGGTATTTCTAAAGCTGCGGACTTGCCGCTTCGGTTCTTTGTGGCGGAGAATCGCTTTGTTTCGCGGGGGAAGGTTTCGAGGGAGATAAATGCAAGTATTGAAAAAACGGAAACATTCTTAAAAACCGACGCGAAAACACAACCCAATACTTGCCATAAACGGTAACGACTGAATAGGAAGCCGAAAATAATTTGCAACT
>Ga0075163_10011349_pt1 | contig 11613 bp, 10 predicted proteins | sample JI1023141ADNA_FD_71478 | JGI IMG/M metagenome (GOLD analysis project Ga0075163, IMG submission 71478) | Wastewater effluent complex algal communities from Wisconsin, to seasonally profile nutrient transformation and Carbon sequestration -... | ecosystem: Engineered > WWTP > Effluent > Algae... | reverse complement strand
GGAAGTGATGCGCGTCGAGCTCCCGGAGCGACGTGCGGAAGCATGTCCCGGCCGCCAAGAACCAGGTGCGGAGGGCGACGTGCTGACGCGACTCGCTCACGCGCTCAGGAGCTTCCGTTCGATCGTCCAGCCACTCCTCCACGTTGCCGAGGGTGTCGTACAGCCCGTGTTCGTTGGGCAGGCGGCTCGCCACTTGGCTCGTCATGCGGCGATTGTTGTTGGCGATGGCAGCGTACCGATGAGCGTCCCGCCGACTCTCGGAGAGCGCAGCGACACCGCCGTAGGCAGACCACTCGGAGCGGCTGGGCAGGCGATAGCCGTCACACGTCGGCCCGAGCGACGCCACGACCTCGCACGCTGGCCCGGCTTCGTGGCTGAAGCGGTTGCCGGGCGCGCCGCGACGATACGGAGCCGTCTCCGTGCACCCCTCGAGGACGTAGCACGCGGTGAGCCCCTCGCGTTCGCTGAGCGCGTTGGCGTACGTGGCGGCCATGTACCAAGAGACCATCTCGACCGGGCAGTTGTCGCAGCGCGCGAACCCTGGCTCCGTGCCCATCACCTCGCGCCACTGGCTCTGGGTCACCTCGGTGACGCCCACCAACAGGTCGTAGCGAGCGGTCCCGTCCGCGCCGGGCGGCACGCTCACGGTCTGGAACATGTGCCGCGAGAGGTCCACCTCCGCGGCCGTGACGCCGCGGTAGCCTCCCGCGTGACAGGCCACGAGCGCGGACGAGGCCAGTGCGCAGAGCATCGCGGTGAGTGGGCGCGCAGAACCAGCGTGAGTCGACGTCATCCGGACTTTTCTGCCCAGCGGAGCACACCGCTGTCAAGCCACGACCCGCGCGCCCGGAGCCCGTCACGACTCGCGGATGCGCTGCGCTTGGTACACGGCCTCCGCGTCGAGCCGCTTCTCGAGCACGGGCCGCGCGGAGGTCAGCTCGCGGGGGAACAGCGTGAGCTGCACACGGTCCGCGAACACCGCCGCGAAGTCCTCGGGGCGCAGGGCGCGGGCGAGCCGCGTGGCGAAGGTCTCGCGCAGCAGGCGCTCGTAGTAGGCAGGGTCGTAGTCCCGCGCTGCCTCGGTCTCGTCATCGTCGTCGGGCAGCACGGCGGCGCGCGCTCCCAAGGCGCGGTAGACACGCACCTTCTCGCCCACGCGGAACTCGCGACCGCTCGCCAGCAACGCCTCGTAAGTGTGCTCACGACGCGTGTCACGCACGGCCAGGTACTGCGCCTTGGTCTTGGTGACGCGCACGCGCGCCGTGACGTCCCGCGTCGGCAGCTCTCGGCGCCGCAGGGCCTCGGCGACGTCGATGTAGACGGCGCGCACCCCGGCCACGTCCGAGACCAGCAGCGCGGCCAGCGCCCGCTTCAGGAACGCTTCGCCAAAGGGCTCGGTGCGGCTCGAACGAAACGCCACGCCCTTCAGGCGGACCACCCCATCATGCCCGAGCAGCGCGTAGTTCTTGGACTCGTGCGACAGCATCGCCTTGTAGCGGCCGTCGTACTCGAGGCTCACGAGGGGCGGCAGCAGCGCGTCCACCTCGGACACCACGCGCCGCTCGTCGGCCTCCGTGAACGACGGGGGCACCGAGAAGTACACGCCATCGGTGTCCGCCTCGAGCAAGGTCACGCCGCGCTGCGCGAGCGCCCTGCAGAGGAGCGCGAGGGTCTCCCGCCCGCGGCGCGTCACCTCGTTGGCCGCGTGAACGTCCGCGAAGCGCGTGAGCGACGCGGCACCCAGGTAGCCGTAGGCCGAGTTGACGATCAGCTTCATGGCGGCCGACAGCGCCTCGTCCGTGTGGCGAGCCTCGGAACCGGGGGGCGCGGCCCGCGCGCGCGCCTTCGCGGCCAAGCGGCCCTCCACCAAGCGCTCCACCACCGCGAGCATCACGCCCAGGTGGTCGCGCTGCGGGCCGATGCGGTGAACGCGCATGAGCGAAGGATAGAGGCTCGCCACGTCGGCCTTCACGATGCGCTCCGCCACGCCCGTGGCGAAGAGGTGCAGCGCCGCGCCGGTGTGGGGCGTTCCGTCGCCCGCTTCGTGAGCCGGCAGCGCCTTCCCTTCGCGCAGGTACGCCCGCACGAGCAGCGGGTCGATCACCCCCGTGGCCGGGCCCGCGTCGGCGATGCGCTCGTAGCGCCTGGGCGCCATGCGCGCGAGCGCGAACGCGGCGCCCCCCAAGAGCCGCGCGAGTCCGCCCGCTTCGTGGACGTCCTCGCGCGCATAGTCGCGCACGCGCTCGGGGTCCTCGAGGAACGTGGTGTAGACACGGGCCCCTGGGATCAGCGGCCGGTCGTCGCGCGCGATCCCGAAGTGCCGCGCCACCGCCTTGAGCCCGTGCCCTGGCAGGTCGCGCGCCGCGAAGTCGTGCCGCCGAACCGCGTCGAGCGTGTCGATCAGCTCGCGCCCGGGCAGGGTGTAGCGTGCGCGCCGCATGGTGGTGCCGCCCGCGTCGTCCACGCTCGTCCCACGCGCCGACGGCCGGCGTGACAAGCCCACTCCGTCGAGGCGACCCAGCGCCAGCGGCACCCCCAGCTTGCGCGCGCGCCGCGCCAGGAACGGCAGGTCGAAGCCGTGCAGGTTGTGGTTCTCGATGACGTCCGGGTCGCGCGCGCGCACCCACGCGGCGAGCCTTCGGATCAGGTCGGCCTCCGCGGCGTCGTCGTCTCCGTGAGCCTCGAGCGTCGTGGCATGCCCGTGCTCGTCGCGCACCGCCACCAGGAACATGCGGCTCGTCTCGGGGTCGAGCCCCGTGGTCTCGAGGTCCAGCTGCACCCGCGCGAGCGCGTCGAACGGCAGGTCGCGGAAGTAGGTGCGCCCCGTGGACACGAGGTACTGCTCTTCGGGCGGAAGCGTGAAGACCGCGTCCGCGCCGAGGTCGCGCACGTGCGCCACCCTGCGCCCGAGCCGCCGTGATGCCCCCGTGAGGATGGCCGCGTGCAGGGCTCGCTGATCGGGCGCGAACACGCGGAAGCGCAACGCCCCTGGGCCGTCCAGCGCCTGATAGGTGAACGGCGCGCCCCCGCGTGGCTCGGGAGCGAGCGCGTCCCCCACATGCAGCAGGTCATCGAGCGACGCGAGCAGCACCCAGGGACGAAACCGCACACGCTCGTGCACCAGCGCGCGCGTCTCGGGGATGCGCCGGAACACGTGAGCGTGGCCGGTCCCCTCGGCCCACACCGAGACGATGCCGGGGGTCTCGTCCCAGCCGAAGAGCCACTCGTCTTCGCGCGTCACGCCTGTTGAACTCCGCCCCCTCGGTAGCACGTGTGGGCGCGGGGTCGCTCGGGTAGAGTGTGAGAATGATCGCCAGTCTCCCCGTGCTGCGCCGTGAGCGTGCTGGCCTCCGACTCCGTTCGCTTCACGCTTCGGTCGCGCTCACGCTGGGCTTCGCGCTTGCGGTGTCTGGTTGCTCCAGCAGCGGTCCGTCGCGCGGCCGAATCGACGGTGGGGAAGAGGACTGCGGCGCGCCCAGCGACCTGGGGACGACCCCGCGCGACTCCGCGCCGCCGCCTCCGCGCTACGAGGAGATCGTCCTCGATGGTCTCCCGGACACGTTGATCGACATGGCCATCGACGCTGACGAGAACACCTCGCTGGCGGCGAGCTTCGTGTACCCCGAGACCGGCACCGTCATCCCTCCGAACCTGGGAGGCGTGAGCCTGGTGTGGGAGCCCGCCGCGGGCACCGACCGCTACGTGCTGCGGTTCCGAGCTGGCGTGCACGAGGTGGCCGTGGTCACCACCGGCACCACGCTCGCGTTGAGCCCGGAAGACTGGGCCACGCTGGTCATGACGCTCGGGGGTGGCGAGGTCACCATCACGCTCTACGCCTTCTCGTCCACGGACCCCACAAAGGCCGGGCAGGCCACGCACACGCTCACGTTCTCGCGCACCGACCTGATGGGCGCGGTGTACTTCTGGGCGTCGCGCGGGAACCACTCGGCGTGGGTGCCGGGCGAAGACGCGACCGAGCCGCGCGGCTACTTCCGCTACGACTTCACCGACGGCACCGCCGAGGAGGCCTCGCTGTTCATGGGCTTCGACCGCGGTGAGGGCTGCGTGGGCTGCCACTCGCTGTCCGCCGAGGGCACGCGCTTCTCCACCTCGTTCGGCGGCGACCTCTACGTGGGGGTGGTGGACGTGGCCTCGAACGACAACCCAGCGACCTTCGTGAACGGCGGTCGTACCGGCGGCCCGGACAACGGAATGGGCGGCCACTTCAGCGCCTTCTCTCCGGATGCGACGCGGCTCTTCGCGACGGGCGGCAGCGAGCTCCGCGCCTACGACGTGAGCGCGGGCGGTGAGGTGCTGCTCGAGACACGCACCACCGCGTTCCCCGCGACGCACGTGGCGGTGTCGCCCATGGACGGCGCGCAGCTCTTGTACGTGGAGGACCTCGAGGGCTCGGGCGGCACGCGCACGCGCCGCGGACGCATCATGAGCGTGCGCTGGCTCGAGGCGACCGACGAGTTCAGCGCGCCCGAGGTGTTCCTCGAGGAGGCCGGTCACTCGCTCTACTACCCGACCATCTCTCCCGACGGCCAGTGGGTGCTGTACGACCGCGTGGCGGTGGTCAGCGGCGACGGCTTCTCGTCGTTGAGCCACCCGAACGCCGCCATCTGGGCTCATCGCCTCGACGGCACCGGAACGCCGCGCGAGCTGGTGAGCGCGAACCGCGGTGCTGGCCTGTCGAACTCGTGGCCACGCTGGGCGCCCTTCCCGGTTCAGGTCGGCGGCAGCAACCCGGTCTACCACTTCACTTACTCGTCGACGCGCACCCTCGTGGGGAGCGCCGACGAGCGGCCTCAGCTGTGGCTCGCGACCTTCGACCCCGCGGCGCCGGCGAACGAGGACCCCAGCACCCCCGGCCTGTGGATCCCCATCCAGAGCGAAGAGCTCAACAACCACTCGGCACAGTGGACCGAGGTGTTCGTGGACTTCGAGTGACCCATCCCATTCCAATGCTCGACCTGAGCCGCATGCGTCAGCTCGATGGTCCCGTCCCGCAGGCCATCGAAGACGCCATCGGTGGCGACCTCGATGCACGTGAGGCGCTGGCCGCCGCCGTCGAGCGGGGCCTGGTGCCCGAGACGTGGCGGGATGATCCGCTCCGCTGTTTCCCGGACCAGGAGGTGACCTTCTTCTGTGACGCGTGCGGCGGGATGGGCGCCACCGGCTGGAACTACGACGAGGTCTGCGACGTGTGCAACGGGCGCGGCAACAGCATGACGCGCAGCAGCGTCGCCCTGCCGGTCGTGGCGCGGGACATGCTGTGGATGTTCGCGGTGCCGGACGCGGTGGAGCAGGCCGAGGCCCTCGCGCGCGAGGCCGTGCGACGACTGGGTGAAAGCGAACCGCTGTCCAAGGTGGAGCGCGTGCAGTGGGGCCGCGTGTGCGAGCACAAGCCCATCGGCACGGTCCCGGTGCTCATCCACAGCGCCATCTGGAGCCAGGTGTCACGCCCGCCCGCGTGGGACTGGGAAGCCATGAAGGGGCCAGCCTTCGCGGCCACCCCCTGGTACCCGGAGGCGCGCAAGCTGCCGGAGCTGACCCGCGAGATCCTCTGCGCCGACGTGGGCATGGCCTGGGCCCACGCGCAGGCCGGGCTCCACGAGTCTCCGTTCGAGCCGGTGTTGCGCCTGTGGGAGCTGGGCGTGGTGATCGAGGAGCTCGACGCCGAGAAGGTCGTGATCGAGCGCGTGGGACGTCGCTACATCCGCTCGTGGCGCAGCGGCATGTCCCTCGGCTAGCGCTGGCGTAACGACCTGCGGCACCCTGCGACCACCCCTGCCTTCACATCCTTCACATCGTGGGAGAGGTCGCGCGCATGGAACATCGTCAGCTCGGTCGGTCGGGACTCAAGGTCCCCGTCCTCAGTCTCGGCACCGGCACCTTTGGAGGCTCGGGCGAGTTCTTCGAGCGGTGGGGCCAGACCGAGGCCAACGAAGCGACGCGCCTCGTGGACATCTGCCTCGAGGCCGGGCTCAACTTCTTCGACACCGCGGACATCTACTCGAACGGCGTCTCGGAAGAGGTGCTGGGCGCGGCCATCAAGGGGCGCCGTGACCAGGTGCTGATCGCCACGAAGGCCACGTTCGCGTCGGGGCCGGGGCCGAACGAGAAGGGTTCGTCACGGCACCATCTCGTGAAGGCCTGCGAGGGCAGCCTGCGTCGGTTGGGCACTGACCACATCGACCTCTACTTCATGCACGGCTTCGACGCGCTGACCCCGGTCGAGGAGACCCTGCGCGCGCTCGACGACTTGGTCACGGCCGGGAAGATCAACTACATCGGCTGCTCGAACTTCTCGGGCTGGCACACCATGAAGGCGCTCGCCACGTCCGAGAAATATGGGCTCGGCCGCTACGTGTCGTACCAGGGCTACTACTCGCTGATCGGCCGCGAGTACGAGTGGGAGCTCATGCCGCTCGCGCAGGATCAGGGCATCGGGACGATGGTGTGGAGCCCCCTCGGCTGGGGTCGTCTCACCGGCAAGATCCGTCGCGGCCAAGAGGCCAGAGAGGGCCGCATAGAGGCTGGCGGCGCGGTGGGTGGTCCCGAGGTGGACGACGAGTACCTCTACAAGGTCGTGGACGCGCTCGACGCGGTCGCGAAGGAGACCGGCAAGTCCGTGCCGCAGATCGCGCTGGCCTGGCTGCTCACGCGCCCCACGGTCTCGAACGTGGTCATCGGCGCGCGCAACGAGCAGCAGCTGCGGCAGAACCTGGGGGCCCTCGACGTCACGTTGACCGCGCAGCAGATCGCGGCGCTCGACGCGGCCAGCTACAAGACGCCCACCTATCCGTACTGGCACCAGCGCGACTTCGACGAGCGGAACCCCAAGCCCACGAAGTGGTGAGCCCGACGCCCGGCTGCGCGCCGGCGACGCTCAGGGTTCCGGGACGCGGCCCGGTCGGGCCAGGAACTCCGCCGACACTCGGTCCACCGCCTCACGCACCGACGCCAGGTCGAGCTTGGTGGTCTGGTGCGTGAGCAGCCACGGCAGCGCCACGTCGAAGCTGGCGAAGACCTTCGCCGGGTGCGGCGGCGGCGCGAGCATCATCACGCCCGTGAGCACGCTGCGGTGCATGGCGCCGAGCAACCCGTCGATGAGCATCACGTTCGCGGACGCGAGGTGGTGGTGCTCCCAGTGCTTGATCAGCTGACGTAGGCGCTCGCGCTGCTCCGCCGGAGGGCGGTGAGTGGTGGGGTAGACCACGCTGAGCGAGAGCGACTTCGCCGGATAGCGCAGGTACCAGCGGTCGCCGATCTCTTGGATCTCGTTCATCTCGCGGACCGTCACCTCGCCCTCGAAGTGGTTGACCGAGATGGCCCCCGCGGTCGCCGTGCTCCACGCGGTGGGCAGCCGGAAGATGGGCTCGGTCAGCAGCGGGGCGGCGTGACGTCGAGGGGGATGGGTCGAGGTCATGGTCGCGCCGGAGGATGCCACGCGAAGCGCACCCACGGAACCTCCTCCGTGAGTGCGCTCGCGGGTTCACGCCGCGTTCATCGACAGGGCGCGAGTCTCGTCCGCGCGTGACACGGGCAGCGACTGGGCGATGCCGAAGGCCACCTCGAACACGACGAAGGCCAGGATGACGGTGCTCGCCCCGTGCGCGACCGCCCAGAGCATCCACGCGCTGAACAGCCAGCGCGCCACGGCGTCGAGCCGACCGAAGCGCTCCTCGGGGGTGCGGATGCGGAGCACGGACCACACCACGACCACGCTCCCCAGCAAGTGAGCCAAGAGCGCCTGGGAAGGAGCGAACGGGGGAAACGACCCGCCCGCGCCGCTGGTCTCGTGCAGGGTGCGCAGCAGGCGGTCGAGCGGGGCGAAGGTGAAGGGCGTGGCAAAGGGGGCGGTGACCAGCAGGTCGTAGATTCCACTCGCGCGCACGATCTTTCGGTAGGACGTCTTGGTCAGCATGGCAGGCACCTTTCGTTCGAGGAGATGCCGCTCAACCTAGGGTATGGAGTAAGGTCCAAGGTCAAGGCCGCCATGGAGAAATCGAAGAACGGGAAGAACACGCTCCGCATCGCCGACGCCCCGCTGCGCATCGGCGAGGTCGCGCTCGCCAGCGGCGTGAGCCGGGACGCGCTGCGGTTCTACGAAGACGAGGGGCTCATCCGCTCGGTGCGAGCGCCCAACGGCTATCGGCACTATCCGCGCGAGACGGTGGACCTGGTCCGTTACGTCCGCACCGCGCAGCGCCTGGGCTTCTCGCTGGCCGAGATCAAGGACTCGGTCCCCAAGCTGTGGAAGATGGGCAACACCGAGACCGAGGTGGTGCGCCTGCTGACGCAGAAGCTGAAGATGGTGGACCAGCGCATCCAGGAGCTGCGGGAGCTGCGCGACGAGCTGCAGGTGCGGCTCGACACGGCCTGCGCCAACCGCCTCGCCGAGAAGGTGCCGGGCCGCGCGGCACCTGCGCGGACACGCAAGCGACCGAGGTCCCCCTGAGCGGGGCACGCGAGGTCCCCCGAGTTGACGCGTGACGAGCTTGCGGTGAGCGGGCAGCCCTGGTAAGGCTAACGACAGTTAGCCACCCTTCCCCCCCCGGGTCTTTCCCATGCTCGCCTCTCTGCTCAACGCGCTCGTCTGGCTGCTCCTCGTCGTCCTCGTGCTCTTCGGCGTGCTCGTCGCCCTGAAGGGCGTCCGCGGCGCGGTCGTTTGGCTGCTGGACGTGTACCGACGCTTCAACCTCGCCGTGCTCGCCTTCCGGGGCGCCACACCCGCAAGCGAGGCGGAGCGGCGAGTGGTCTCGGGGCAGGCCTGGGCCGAGTGGTGCGACACGCTCAAGTCCGCGGGGGCATCGTTGACGTCACCGGGCTGCCCCACCGACCCGTTCAACCAGGCCGAGGGCTATCGCTACCTCACGCGCCTGGTGCGCGGCTCGCTCGAGAACTACCTCGAGGCCAACGACCCGCACGCGCCCACCCTCGTGTCGCTCGCGAACGGCCTGCGCGACGCGCCGGTGAAGCTGGGCGGCGACAACCCGGACAACCTCTACCTCAACGCCAACCTCGACTCGCGCGAGACGTATCGGCTGGTGGGCACGCGCGGCACGGTGCCCTACCTGGGGCTCGGGATGCAGGCCGGCACCTACGGCGGCTCGGGCGGGCTCAAGACCATCGCCTACAAGGAAGCGGGCGCAGGCGACTTCGACATCCGCGAAGACGGGACCATCGAGCTCACCCTCTCGGCCACGCCGCCCGCGAACGGCGACACGCGCAACTGGCTGCCGCTGCCGGAGCCCACGCCCGAGTCCACGCGCGCCATGTTGATCGTGCGGCAGACGTTCAAGGACCGCACCGCGGAGTCGGCGGCGGAGCTGCGCATCGAGCGCACGAGTGGCCCGCATCAACCGTCGCCGCTGACCTGCGCGCAGCTGGAAGACGCCCTGCGCACGTCGGGCATGTTCGTGGCCGGCGCCAGCATGATGTTCGCGCGCTGGTCAAAGGGCTTCCAGGAGCACACCAACACGCTGCCCCTCTTCGACCAGCAGCGCTCCGACGACGCCGGTGGCGACCCGAAGATCCGGTACTACCACTCGTACTGGAAGCTCGCGGCCGACGAGGCGCTGGTCATCACCGCGACACCGCCGCCCTGTCAGCACTGGAACTTCCAGCTGAACAACCACTGGATGGAGTCCCTCGACTACCGCTACTTCCAGGTGCACGTGAACGACCGCTCGGCGCACGTGGACCCGCGCGATGGTTCGGTGCGGGTGATCATCGCGCCGCGCGACCCGCGTGAGCAGCTCCCCGCCGGGACGGCGTACGACTTCATCGACACGTGCGGCCACCTGCAAGGTCAGATGTTGTGGCGCTGGGTGCGCGTGGACGACGCGTGGGACACGGCCTCGGGCCGACTGCCGCAGCCGCAGTGCCGCGTGGTGAAGCTCGACCAGCTGGGCGCGCTGTAGGTTACCCTCTCGCAAGACGACGATGAGCGACACAGCCAACCTGATCGAGCGGTACTACGCCGCGTTCAACGCCGGCGACATGGGCACCTTCCTGTCGCTGCTCACGGACGATGTCGTCCACGACATCAATCAGGGCGGGCGCGAGACCGGCCGTCCTGCGTTCGAGCGGTTCATGAGCCGCATGAACGCGCACTACCGCGAGCAGCTCACCGACGTGGTGGTGATGGTCAGCGCCGACGGCACGCGCGCTGCCGCCGAGTTCGTGGTGCACGGCGAGTACCTCAGCACCGACGACGGCCTGCCCGCCGCCCGCGGCCAACGCTACGTCCTGCCTGCGGGCGCCTTCTTCGATGTGCGGAACGGCAAGGTGGCGCGCATCAGCAACTTCTACAACCTGCAGGACTGGATCGCGCAGGTCAACGCGTGAGCCGATGACGTCCGTCACCGTCAAGCGAGTGGTCGGGAGAGAGCTCGCCGCGCACATCGGCGACGTCGCGCGCCTGCGCATCGAGGTGTTCCGCGACTTCCCCTACCTCTACGACGGCACCGCCGCGTACGAAGAGAAGTACCTGCAGACGTACATCGACTGCAGCACGTCGGTGGTCGTGCTGGCGCTCGACGGGGACGACATCGTGGGCGCATCCACGGCCATCCCCATGCAGCACGAGACCGCCGACTTCCAGGAGCCGCTCCTCCGCGCCGGCTACGACATCCGCAAGGTGTTCTACTGCGCCGAGTCGGTGTTGCTCCCCGCGTACCGTGGCCTTGGCCTCGGCTTCCGCTTCTTCGACGAGCGCGAGGCGCACGCGCGAGAGGTGGGCGACTTCGACTACAGCTGCTTCTGCGCCGTGCAGCGGCCGCACGACCACCCGCTGCGCCCCGAGGGCTACCGCACCCTCCACAGCCTGTGGAACAAGCGCGGCTATCGCGAGCAGGCCCTGACCACCCAGTACCGCTGGAAGGACCTCGGGGAGCCGCACGAGACCGACAAGACCATGACCTATTGGCTGAAGCCGATGGGGCCAGCGTGAGCACGCGGCTCCGCGTCGCCAGCGCGCAGTACCCCATCGGCTACTTCCGCAGCTGGGATGAGTACCGGCTGCACGTCGAGTCCTGGACCGACGACGCCGTTCGCGCGGGCGCCACGCTGCTGCTCTGGCCCGAGTACGCGGCCATGGAGCTGGCCTCGCTCTTCGACGAGCGGACCCAGCAGGACCTGCAAGCGCAGCTGAGCGCCCTGCAGACCGTGCTGCCGGACTTCCGCAGCTTGTTCTCGGCGCTGGCCGCGCGGCACGGCATCCATCTCCAGCCCGGCACCATCCCCGTGCTGCAACCGGACGGTGCGTTCCGCAACCGCGCGTTCTTGTTCGGCCCCGAGGGCGAGCTCGGCTTCCAGGACAAGCTGCAGATGACGCGCTTCGAGAGTGAGCAGTGGTTCATCCAAGCGGGCGACGACGTTCGGGTGTTCGACACCGCGCTCGGGAAGGTGGCCATCAGCACCTGCTACGACAGCGAGTTCCCGCTCATCGCCCGCAAGCAGGTGGAGCTGGGAGCCACGTTGATCCTGGTGCCGAGCTGCACCGACACGCTGGCCGGCTACCACCGCGTGCGCATCGGCTGCCAGGCGCGCGCCCTCGAGAACCAGTGCTACGTGGTGCAGGCGGCCACCGTGGGCGAGGCC
>Ga0075163_10011348_pt1 | contig 11614 bp, 6 predicted proteins | sample JI1023141ADNA_FD_71478 | JGI IMG/M metagenome (GOLD analysis project Ga0075163, IMG submission 71478) | Wastewater effluent complex algal communities from Wisconsin, to seasonally profile nutrient transformation and Carbon sequestration -... | ecosystem: Engineered > WWTP > Effluent > Algae... | reverse complement strand
TCAAATTGTTAATGAGCTTTCAAAAGGTCAGGAACTAATCATTTGTGAGGGTGTTACAGATTGTATATCTTCACTCTCTATGGGTAGGCCAGCTATTGGCATACCTGGGGCCTCTGCTTTTAAAAAAGAATATGTTGAATTACTAAAATCATTTAAACTAATTTTAATTCCAGATAGAGATAAAGCAGGCCAAATGTTTGAAAACAAGATTAAAAATTTGTTTTTAAAAAATGGAAAAGAGGTCATAGTTTCGAAGCTTGATAAGAATTTTAAGGATTTGTCAGATTATTATATTCATAAATTTTGCAAATCATGAGCACTTTAATTGAAAATATATTACATTCTGATAACCTTCATTGGGCATGGAAAAAAGCTAAAAAAGCTTATCAAATTGGTGATGTTTGGTTTAACGAAATTGAGATTGCTAGTTTTGAAGCAAATCTATATAATGAATTTAATAAAATTCGGGATGATGTTCATTCGAAAAAATATTCATTATCACCTATTAAGCCAGTTTCATTTCCCAAAGCATTTAATAATGAAAAACAAGAAACTAAAACACGCCAGATGTTCTACATTTCTGTTAGAGATCAAGTTCTTTGGTTGGCTGTTGTAAATGTTATTGGTGGGGAGTTAGATTATCAAATGCCCTTTTGGAGCTTTGGCAATAGGTTATATATTAGTACTTGGTTTGAAGAAATTAATAAAGGAAAAAAAGAATTAAAGTATGGTTGGTATCGCAATTCATCCGGCTTAATTTATCGTAAATGGTCACAAAGTTGGCCGTTATTTAGAAAGCATATTGCTGTTGCTTCAAAAATAATGGCAAAATCAAAAAAATACAATGCAAATAAAGAGGATTTCAAAACTGATCATTTAGACGAAAATGAAAAGGAAATATTATTAAATAATGAGCAGAATCAAATCGTTAAACTTCAAAATCAATACTTGTTGCCAACATACTGGCCCGATAGAGATGTAAAGGAATTATATTGGGCAGGTGTAGATTTAGAGAAATTTTATCCAAAAATTAAACTTGAAGTAGTAGAGAAAAATATATTTAGATATTTTTTAAAAGATCAGCCAGACGAAGATTTTAAACATTTAATTCATACGATTCTCACCTTTCCATTAGATATTAATGGTTGGACAGAAAATGAGTTGGAGGAGGTTTTCATTTGCTCTCGAGATAATTATTTTCACAATTTACCTACTGGCCTTCACGTGGCTGGGTTTCTTGCGAATGTTGCCTTACTTGAGGTTGATAAACTTATTTCTACTGAGCTTGAAAATAAAAAAGATATTGCACACTTCAGGTTTGTTGATGATCATGTCTTTGTTTCATATTCATTTGAAGGTCTAGTTGATTGGATAAAATTGTATGATGCAAAATTGAAGGAGCTTGACACTGGGGCAGTATTTAGTCAAGAAAAAATTGATCCTCCGGAGTTTGCTATTTATTATAAAGCCCAATTTGATGATGATGCAAAAAGTAAGGCAAAAGAAGCCACCAAGATTGATCCGCAGTTCCCCACACCATTAATGACTCAAACCCTTGCAAAAGTATCATTAATAAATAGTACGGATTTTGAATTACTTAGTTTATCAGAGGAAAATCTATTAATAGCTGACTTGGAACATCTCTTGCTTACAGATTTTCCAGATAATGAGTTAAGAAAAGATACACGCATTTCTTTTGCTGCAACAATGCTTGCACGAATAGTGCCTAAAAAGCGATACGATTATTCTGAAGTTTACAAAAAAAGAAAAGAAATCTTTTCTTTAATCCATGATTCAGGATTGAAAAACAAGATCCTAAAGTCTGAAATTTCTAATTCCTTGTTATTTGATAGTTTCACTAAAAGTTCTTTGTCATCAACAGTGGCAATATTTAAGCAAAAGGTAAACGATGAAAAAATAAATGAAATTATATCTAATGCACACGAAATAAAATTAGCGGAAATCAGATTGATTAGTGATATTGAGAACGAAAGTCTTCGTTATAATAAACGCATTTTTGATTTACTATTTAAATCTCTTAGTGAAAATTACCCAAAGGTTCGCTTGTGGGTACGAGTAATGGAATTTTGTTACAGGACTGGTTTCTATAAGCAAATTGATATAATTAGGCAGATTGATAATCTCTGCGAGAGCGGTAAAATATCAAAATTAGCTTGTAGTTATCTTCATTCATTATGCATTTCTATTATTACAGAAAATCTTTTGCAGTGTATTTCCAAAATTATAAACAAAAAACAAACCGATTATTTAGATCAGAATTTGGCGTTTAAATATATTTCATATATTTATAATAAGAGCAACCTAAAATATCTTTTAAGCAAAGGCAGTGCTGATAATGAGAAATATTTTTATAAGGAGATTATTGAAATATTTAAATTTTCATTAGGCTCTATTGTTTTTATTTTAAAAGAAGAGGGTTATGCAAATGTAATTCCGGAAAGTTCAACAATCATTAATACATACTCCTTGGTAGATTGGGAGAATAACAGTACAAATTGGATAAGCGATAATAAAAGTACAATTAATAGTTGGCTTTTTTGGCTCCTTTATAAAACAAATTACAAGAAGAACACACTGCCAAATAAATATTGGTATAAATTACTTCGTTTTGTTAAAATAGCCGACAATTCGGTTGTTCCTCTTTTATTGCCATTTCCTAATTATGCTCTGATAAAAAACATTCCAGATTCAAATAGTGTTCTTAATATTTTACCATTAAAAATTAAAAATGAAGGATGGTTTTTTGATTTAGCCTCTTCAATCGATAAAAAAGCTACGCGGACAAAATTTCTGAAAAAAATTGATAATAATAATCTTTTACGGAATATTAATTCTTCTTATAAAAATTATATAACTTTATCAGATTGGCTAGATTTTGCGGTGGAGTATAAGAACCTTCCAAAATCAAATATCTATAGCCAATTTGATCCAAGATATTCTGAATGGTCATCAATTGAAATAATATTACAAATCATTAATTGCATCCAGCTTGAAATTAATCCTTCTGTTGATAGCCTTTTCACCACTAAAATTCATGATACAAATTTGTCAATTCATCCTTCAAATTTTTTATTGCCTAAATCTTGGATAGAAGAAACTTCTAAAAATATGAGCTGGTCTGATTGGTTTATAAGTGCAAGGAAAAAAAATATTAAACTCCGTAGTAAGGAGTCACGAATAACTGATGATAGATATACTACTCTTGGTCTCAAAAATTATCAAACAGACTCAACTATAGGCATCATCCATGGCTTGGGTTTATTATTAATAAATCTTTTAACATTTGAAAAAAGCATGCCTTGGATTTGGAATATTGAAGATCATGGGTTAGTGTTTAGTAATTTGATCAATGAAAGATTAGAAAATGCTTCAATTTCCTCAAGAACCTATTTAATTTTAGCTTCTTGTTTTTCAAGTAGGAATCGAGAAACATTTTTCTGGCAAAACAAAAAAATAAATGTTTCCAATTTCAATTTTTCACCTGATACGAAAAAAGATCCTCCCTTAATAAGAAGTATTGAGGATTTTAAAAGATACTTGGAGTCTACGCAAAATAATTTAGTAGATTATCAAATTTCAGTTCAAGATAATTTGCCAAGACAGCTTATACCCTTTAATCTCGAAGTATTAGCAGATAAAAATATTCTTTGGGATTTACATAATGTTAATGATTAAATAATGGAAGATTTTTTAAAAATTGGTCTGATACAAACAACGCTTGACCCTGATCTTGCTTGGGATTTAAGAGCCGATTCTGCTGTTCAAATGAATGCTATAGAAGGGAATAGAATTTGGAACGAAATTCAAAAAGGCTTCTATAATTTCAGTAATGAAACAAAAGTAAATCGGCCTCAAATTATTATTCTGCCCGAGTTAACAATCCCTCTATCAAAAGAACATGATTTAATTAATCTTTCCAAAAAAGTAGGGGCGGTCACTATAGCAGGTTATGATTTCATAGACCAGTCTACGTCTACTGTTGCTAATAAAGCTTTAGTTGTTGTACCATATGATTGGCCAAATTCAAGATTTACTGGTCGTCCAAAAACTTTAACCTTTGGTAAGACGTTTTATTCTTACATGGAAAAGGATTTTTTTAAAATAAAAGGTAAAGACGAATACCCTTTTCCAGTAATGTATATTCTGGATGCTGGGAAATATGGTAAAATAGGTGTGGCAATCTGCTCAGATTTTTTTGATATCGAACGTTTTGTTGTCTACAGAGGCCAGATACACCACATGGTTGTGATTTCGCACAATCAAGATGTGAAATCATACTACTTTCTTGCTGAAGCTATTTCTCGTCTTGTATATTGTAATGTTATAATTTGCAATACAGGTCATTATGGTGGCAGTATTGTATTTTCTCCATACAGTGACGAGTTTCGGCGCTATATATATAAACATGAAGGGTCAAATCTGTTTACCACTCAAATTTTATCTGTTCCTGTAAAATCACTTAATGATGCCCAAGTTCCGGGTAATTTTAAAGATGGTGTTTTTAAAGCTCAGCCTCCGGGTTATAAGCATGGGCATATTGCACGTGCTTCTGTAACTAAAATCTTATGATTTCTCAATATCAATATGAAATTCAAAGTATAATCAGTATTCTAATAAGACAAATAATGTAATTGTATATTCCGGACCATATTGGCCCCCGCCCCCCCCTATAATATGGCTGACATTACAACGGTTGTTGACCACCTGGAATTAGGCATTACAGCTTCCCGTTGCTAAGCAACGGGATTGACCCCTCTTTTCAGAGGATGATTTGGTTGGGGCACAAATTTGAGCGGGCATTAGGGTCTCAAAGCTTTTTAGGGATGCTTCAAAGGGCCATAGACTAACCAGGCGAGGTGTCTTTATGCTGGTTTTGGCTTTATGACGCACTTTTAAGCGAATTACAATCAACTTAATATTTTCATCCCATAAGCCATCATGGAGGTTTATAGGTTTAAAGCGAATTCTTATATTTGTTTTTGCTCGAACTGACGTTAGGCAACATGCTAAAAGAGACCCGAACAACAATGAAACATAAGTTTTAAAATTGACAAAATGAGCAACTTAACACAGAACATAAAGTCTTACAAAGTTGTATATCCTCAGATATATTCATACATTCTACCTAAACGAGAACAGACCGAAGGCTCACAAAAAATTGGATATACTGAAAGAGAGAATGTAGATGAAAGAATTAAAGAACAAGTAAGAACAGCTGCTTTTATTGAAGAATTTAAGAAGTTATGGAGCGCTCCTGCTTTTTTTGAGGGTAATAAGGAAAGTTTCACCGATAAAGCGTTCCATAAATTCCTAGAAAAAAAAGGGATTGAAAGAAAAATCGAATTGGGAAGAGAATGGTTTTACTTTAATGGCGAACCGCTCAAGTCAAAAGGTTTATTTGATTTATTCCGAAAAGAAAAGTTTGCGGCTTTACAAAACGAAAACAGGAAAATTGATTATACTTTACGTTTTGAACAAGAAGAAGCAATAAAAAAAGCTCTTGAATATTTTGAAAAAACTAAAAAAGGAGAATTTCTTTGGAATGCCAAGCCTCGATTTGGTAAAACCCTTGCCAGTTACGATTTAGCCAAGCAGTTGAAGGCTAACAAAGTTCTAATAGTAACTAATAGACCTGCGATTGCCAATTCTTGGTTTGATGATTTTGAAATGTTTGTTGACGAATATGCGTTTATATCTGAAACTTCTTCTTTAAAGAATAGAGCTACTCTCACAAGAGAGCAGCATATTGCAATAAAACCAATCAAACCACTTATTACATTTCTTTCTTTACAGGACCTAAAGGGCTCTAAGTTCTTTGGAGGAAATTACGATAAGTTACGCTGGGTGGCTGATTTAGAATGGGACTTATTAATTATTGATGAAGCACACGAAGGAGTTGATACCGGGAGAACTGATGCTGCATTTGACGTAATTAAACGTAAACATACACTTCATCTATCGGGAACTCCATTCAAAGCATTGGCTAATGAGAAATTTCCCAAAGAAGCCATTTACAATTGGACCTATCTTGATGAACAAAAGATCAAGCAACTAGAAATTGAAGAAGGCGAAATTGGAGAGCATACTGATTTACCTGACCTAAAACTTTTTACTTATCGTATTTCCCAAATGATTACCGATGAAGTAAATGAGGGAATTGAAATTGACAATGAAACACGTGATTATGCTTTTGACTTGAATGAGTTCTTCAGAACAAAAGACAAAAATTTTATTCACGAAGATGATGTAAAGGAGTTTTTGAGAAATCTTTCAACTAATAAAAAATATCCTTTCTCAACACCTGAACTTAGAGAAGAGCTAAAACACACCTTTTGGTATGTGGGCAATAGAGTGGATTCTGTAAAAGCTTTAGAAAAACTGCTTAAGGAAGACCCTATTTTCAAAGATTATAAAGTAATTGTTGCAGCGGGTGACGGAAGAAGTTTTGAAGAAGAAGAAAACGATTTTAAAGGCAACGAGTCTTCTTTTCAAAAAGTAAAAACAGCTATTGCTGAAAATGATAAAACCATCACCCTGTCTTGCGGACAATTGACCACTGGGGTTACTGTCAAAGAGTGGACAGCTGTTTTGATGCTTACTGATATTAAAACGCCTTCGCTTTACATGCAAGCGGCTTTCAGAGCTCAAAATCCTTTTAAGGAATTGAGAAATGGCGAATTGTACTTTAAAAAGTCAGCATACCTTTTTGATTTTGCTCCTACTCGTGTTCTTGAAATTTACGACCAATTTGCAAATGGCTTAAATCCAAAAGCAGTTAAAGGAGAAATCACAGAAAAAGACAGAGAAGAAAACATCAAAGAACTTTTGAACTTCTTTCCTGTAATCTCTGAAGACGTTAATGGCGAAATGATTGAGCTTGATGCCAATAAAGTGCTCACTTTCCCAAATGCTTTGGCAGCAACAGAGATTGTGCAAGCTCATTTTACGACCAATCTTCTGTTTAATGATAGCTTAAAAGGTGTTTTCAATTTCCCTAAAGAGGTAGAGGATATCCTAGATAAAATGCAGGTAGAAATAAACAAGCGTGTTCAAAAATCAACTAATACGCTTGATTTAGATGATGCCCGAACTGTAAGCAATAACAAATCAAAAGAAATAAATACCAACACAGAAATTATACTTGGGGAGAAAATATTCAAAACAAATACTGAAAGGGTTGTTGACAATTTATTAGAATTGAATACTGAACAAATTTTTGCTGATGATTTAGTTAAAAAAGTATCAGAGGTTGCCGAACCACTGATTGCAAAGTATAAAGAAGTGTATAAAGCAACCCAAGTTGAAACCAACGAGGTAACCAATCAAATAAAAGAAAAGGTAAAGCAAATTGCTGAAGAATTTAATAATGCCGAGGTAAAAGACAGCAAGGCTCTTAAACAAAAATTGATTGATACCATTGAATTGGACTTTGTTACGAATAAAGTCACACAAAAAGAAGATGAGAAGGTAGAAAAAGTTCAAAAAACCAAAGAGGATGAAATAAGAGACAGGTTACGTTCATTTACACGTACTATCCCTATGTTCATCATGGCAAATGAATCGAAGGATGAAATTACCATTGATAATTTTGATCTAGAAATTGACGACAACGACTTCCTTGAACTTACCAGTATCACCAAAGAAGAATTTCACAAACTGCGTGATGGCTTTGATTACGAAGAAGATGGGGAAAGAAAAACTTTCCAAGGGGTATTTAACAAATACAGATTCAATGCTTCTATTGCAGAATTTAGGTTAAAGAAAAATCAACTAGCCAACTATTTTACTGCTGAAGAAGATATTTTTGAGTTGATACCCAACCAAAAAACCAACCAGATTTTTACCCCGAAAAAGGTGGTTCAAATGATGATTAACCAACTGGAAGAACACGATCCCAGTTTGTTTACCCGCACCGACAGCACCTTTATAGACTTGTATATGAAATCGGGGATGTACATTACCGAGATTGTAAAAAAACTTTTTAACAATACCCGAAACCAATACAACAGCGACCATGAATGCCTGAAATATATCTTAGAGAACCAAGTGTATGGACTCGCTCCAACACCAATTTTACAAGGTATTACCCAGTCTTACATTTTTGGGTTTGATGTTAAAAACAAGATTTCTCGCAGGAATTTTATTCAACACGACATAACCCCAGAAGCCCAACAAGACAAAGCAAAAGAAAAATTACAAGAACTTTTAAATCTTACCGAAAATATGAAATTTGATGCAGTTGTGGGAAATCCGCCTTATCAGGAAGTCGCCAAAGGAAGTAGCACAAGTGATGATCCAATCTACCATTTTTTTATGAATGCGTCACAAGAACTTGCCGATAAAGCTGTTCTTATAACCCCAGGGCGCTTTTTATTCAATGCTGGAAAAACACCAAAAAAGTGGAACAATGAAATGTTAAATAACCCCCATTTAAAGATTTTACTATATTCACAGAAATCATCTGAGGTTTTCTCTGGTACAGATATTAAGGGCGGTGTTGTGGTTACTTACTTTGATAAATCTAGAGTTCTTGGTCCTATTGGTGTGTCCACATCATTTGAAGAATTAAATTCAATAACGGCTAAAGTAGAAAACAGCCTCAATTTTATAAGCATTATTTCTATAATAGAGACACAGAATAAATTTAATCTTGATGAATTATTTAAAGACTATCCGCAATACAAGGAAATTATAGGTAGTGAGGGTAAAGATAAACGTTTGAGGCAAGTTATCATGGAGCGCTTGGATATTTTCACTGAAAACTCAAGCGGAAATGATGATTATCGTATTTGTGGTCGCATACAAGGAAAACGTGTATATAGGTTTATACCAAAAAAGTATATTGAAGACAATAAAGTAATAAATAAATATAAAGTGTTTGTGCCGGCAGCTAATGGAACTGGTGCACTTGGAGAAAAGTTATCTACACCTTTAATAGGAGAGCCTTTAGTCGGAATAACTCAGACCTTTATTTCCTTTGGAAGTTTTGAAACCCAAGTTGAAGCTGAAGCAATGCTTAAGTATGTAAAAACTAAATTTACTAGAACTTTATTGGGCGTATTGAAAATTACTCAAGGCAATAACAGAGAAACCTGGGCAAAGGTCCCACTTCAGGATTTCAGACAAAATTCCGAAATAGATTGGTCAAAAACAATTTCAGAAATAGATCAACAATTATATAAAAAATATGGTTTTAGCCAAGAAGAAATTGCTTTTATTGAGGAAAAAGTCCAACCTATGGACTAAATGTGGGATATGATAAATCAAGAAATAAATACTCAAAGCATAGACATCCGTGAAGATTATCTTTTAAAAAAAGATGATCTGCTGAATATTCTTTTGCAAGATAAAACCACTGGTAATAATATTTTGTGGGCTACAGACTCCTATGATTCTAATGGGCATTCGTTTGCTCCTACTGCAAATATTACCACTAATTTGATAACAGGCTCTTTAGGCAATTTAATACAACCAAGGGCATTAAAAAGTAAAACAGAGCAGCTCTACAGAACCAGAGATAAGGCAGAGGTTTTTACTCCACTAAGTATTGTAAAACAAATGAATGACGCTTGTGATACCAAGCGTTTAACGAAAAAAAACTGGCGAGAGTATGTAGCTTTACTTAAATTAGAAATCACTTGCGGTGAAGCGCCATATATTGTATCTCGTTATGACCCTGTTTCAGATAGTCAGGAATTGTTACCGCTAAATAAGCGTGTTGGTTTTTTGGATAAAAAGTTGAGTGTCGTTTCGAAATACTGCAAAACTCATAATGAATGGATGGAATGGGCAAAAGTTGCTTTTAAAAGTTCTTACGGGTTTGAATGGCAAGGTGATAGTTTGCTCATCGCTAGAGAGAATTTACTTTATACGTTTATTGATTACTATCAAGACAAATTTAAAGAGACCCCAAGCACAGAGCTTCAAAAGGAAATTGCTGAAATCATCGCATGGAACATCTTTCAAATGGACGGTTTAAAATATGTGATTCCAATGAGTTGTAAAACCGAGCAAGTAACAATCAAAGGCATAGAAACTTTGTTTGGCAAAGTAGATGACCAAATTGTTGAAAAACCATGCGCTGGATGCGAAAACAAGTCAGCTAAAAATCATAATGGTACTTATGTACAAACAATGGATTGGAAAGAAGATAAAATTATAAGATTTGTCGACATTTTAACTTGAGAAATCCATGGAAATGATCACATATATTTATCAGAAAACCAAAGTGGATAACTATGAAACTTGGAAAGATAGCATTTAAGTACCCCCCCCCCTCCCCTCAAAAAAATCCGGACAATCTAAAAGTTGAGAAAAAAAACTTTAACTTTAAATTGTCAATATGAAAAAAGCCGGTTTACATTATCCTAAATCATCACCCTTCTCGAGGAGCATAAGAGTTGTAAGAAAGCCTCAGACTTTGCCAGTGAAAGCGGGATTAGCACAGCAACATTCTTCAACTTGAATCTCAATGGACTCTTTGATACAAATAATCTCTAAGATGCACGAAAATTTGGCAAGTATCACGACAATAATTGCAGCACTAGTTACAGGATTCCTTGCAGTTAATCAGATTAGGATAAATAATATTACCAATGCTCGATTAAAATGGCTTGAAGATCTAAAGAAGCTTGTTACTGATTTTTACTCGGACTGTTCTGTTCTATCTGTTAATTCTGGAATTCTTAAAGGATTTGATTATTCAACTGATAAAAAGCGTGATGACAAGTTAAGAGAATTTCAACATGATTTTATAAAAGAGATTGTTGGTCTAGTTAAAAAAATAGACAACAAATATGAACTAATCCGATTGCATTTAAATCCATACGAAGAAGCCCATATTTTGTTCGAGAAACAGTTGGTTGATTACATGAAGTTAATAAACGTGTTGCCTACAATTAAAGATCTGAATGAGTTTGTTCCTATTGCTGCGAAAATGAGGTCTAATACAGATTTTTCAATGAAGGTTTTACGTGGCATTATGAAGCTTGAGTGGGAAAAAACCAAGCATCCAATCTGGTACAAGATATACTATGTACGATTCGGGAACGGTAAGAAAATACTTGATCAAATGCAGGTGGATTTAAAGGAATTCAACAAGGGGGAAAATGATCCAAGGACATCCAATAATAAGGAAACAAAATAAATTCAGCCCACAGTGCAATGTAATGGTTGAGACTAAAGGATTATTTAATTATGAGTATGATGTTGAACGTATAGATGAATTAAGTGTTAAAGGGATTGTAGTTGCTTTGACAAAATGCCTAAATTGCAATACCCTTTTCCTAACTAGAGTTGCTTTTAACTTCATAGAGGATTTTTCTTGGTATGGTAGCCTAGAGCAATTATACCCGGTGATTAATTCAATTTCAAAGGATGCTCCTGATTTTATTTCTTCCCCTTTGCACGAAGCAATGAAGTGTTATAAAATTCATGCTTTTGAAGCTTGTGTAGTTATATGCAGAAAGGGTATTGAGGCTATATGTACAGATAAGGGTGAAAATTCTGGCATGCTTGTAAATCGCCTTATAGCACTAAAAGAAAGTGGAGTGCTTGAACCGACATTTTATAATTAGTTTGGATATTCCGGACC
>Ga0075163_10011345_pt1 | contig 11614 bp, 15 predicted proteins | sample JI1023141ADNA_FD_71478 | JGI IMG/M metagenome (GOLD analysis project Ga0075163, IMG submission 71478) | Wastewater effluent complex algal communities from Wisconsin, to seasonally profile nutrient transformation and Carbon sequestration -... | ecosystem: Engineered > WWTP > Effluent > Algae... | reverse complement strand
CAGGTCGAGCTGGCGGCCGATGTCCAGGCGACCCGCGAGGCCCTGGCCGAGGCGCTGCCGGCGCTGGCCGATTCGCTCGGCGATGTCGGCCTGTCTCTGGCCGGCGGCAGCGTTTCCGACCAGACGGGCCAACACGCCCGCGAGGGCGATGCCCAGGCGCAGAGGGCCTTCGCCCTGCCGGCCTGGCTGGCACCCGGCCGGGAATCAGCCGACGAATCGGCGGCCGTTCCCCGGCCCGTTGCGCGCAGCCTGATCGACCTCGTCGCCTGATTCGCAGCCGACCGCCAGGCCACCCAGATCCGGTGGCACCACGGCTCGGCGAATCAGGCCGATCCCCAGGTACCGGGTGCCCCGGTTTTCCCCCGCTTATTGCGCCTTCGCCGGCGGCCCTTGCTTTCAATAATGGGCCAGTCCGAGTCCTGTTCGTGCGCCGCTTTCCGCAGGTGCCGGGCTGGGCCGCCGATTCACGCAAGGAGCCGCCATGTCTGCCGCCGCTGCCGCCACCGATGCCGGTGAAGTTGCGCCCAAGAAGGGCAAGAAGAAGCTGATCATCATCATTGCCGCTGTCGTTGCGCTGCTGGGCGTAGCGGGCGGCGGTGCGGCCGTGTACATGAAGAAGAAGGCCGCTGCCGAAGCCGAGGCCGCTGCCGCCGCCGAGGACGACGAGGAAGGCGACGGCCACACCACCAAGAAGGCCGCGGCCAAGGAACACAAGAAGGACGAGAAGCACGTTCCGCCGGTTTTTGTGCCGCTGGATCCGTTTGTCGTCAACCTGGCTGACCGTGAGGCAGACCGCTTTGCCCAGGTCGGCATGACGCTGGAGGTGTCCGACGCCCACGTCGGCGACGAAATCAAGGCCTACATGCCGGCGATCCGCAACAACGTGTTGCTACTGCTCTCACACAAGACCTCGCTAGAGCTGATGGAGCCCGAAGGCAAGGAGCAACTGGCGCGCGAGGTACGCCGCGAGGCCCTGCGTCCGATGGGCTTCGAACTGCCGGACGAGGAGGAGGCCAGCGCCGGCAAGAAGAAAAAGAAAAAGAAGGCGGAGGACGAAGAGTCCATGCCGATCAAGTCTGTCCAGTTCTCCTCATTCATCATTCAGTGAGCTGGATTCCCCACCGGGTTGAACGCGCATGAACCAGCAAATCCTCTCGCAGGACGAAGTCGACGCGCTGCTGCAGGGCATCACCGGCGAAAGCCAGAAGCTCGAGCAGGATGAGGCGCCCCAGGGGGGCGTGCGCAACTACGACATCGCCAGCCAGGAGCGCATCGTCCGCGGGCGCATGCCGACGATGGAGATCATCGGCGAGCGGTTCGCGCGCAACATCCGGATCGGCTTGTTCAACCTGATCCGCAAAAGCCCCGAGGTGTCCATCGGCGGCATCAAGGTGCAGAAGTATTCGGCCTTCCTGCGCGAGATCGTGGTGCCGACGAACTTCAACATCGTCCAGGTCCGCCCGCTGCGCGGCTCGGGGCTGATTGTCTGTGACCCGAGCATCGTCTTCGCGGTGATCGACGCGCTGTTCGGCGGCGTCGGCAAGTTCCACACCCGCATTGAAGGCCGCGATTTCTCGGCCACCGAGCAGCGCGTGATCGAGCGCCTGGTCGAGTGCATCGTCTTCGAGTACAGCAAAGCCTGGAAGGGCATCTACCCGCTGGAGCTGGACTACCAGCGCTCTGAGATGCAGCCGCAGTTCGCCAACATCGCCACGCCCAGCGAGATCGTCGTCGCTTCATCGTTCACGCTGGAGATCGGCGAGACCTCCGGTTCGATCCATTTCTGCATCCCGTACTCCACGCTGGAACCCATCCGCGACGTGCTCTATTCATCCATCCAGGGCGATTCGGTCGAGCCGGACCGGCGCTGGGTGAACTTGTTGAAGCAGCAGATCCAGTCTGCCGAGGTGGATCTGGTCGCTGAGCTGGGCACGGCCCAGGCCACCGTCGAGCAACTGCTGGCATTCAAGCCCGGTGATTTCGTCGAGCTGGACCTGCTGCCGATGATTCAGGCCAAGGTGGACGGCGTGCCGGTGTTCGACTGCCAGTACGGCACCTCCGACGGCAAGTACGCGATCAAGATCGACCATATGCTGACCACCGCCCCGCAGGGCTGGCTCGGCGAATCCAACGGCAATTGAAGGAGCCCGCATGGCTGCTGAACAAGACGACATGGCCGACGCCTGGGCCGCCGCCCTGGCCGAATCCAAGGGCGGCAACGAGGTCGCCAGCGAGCTCGCCGCCGCCACAGAGCAGGTGGCCCCGGCGGCCTTCACCAACTTCGCACCCTCGGGGGTGGCGGGAGCGGGCAACGACCTGAACATGATCCTGGACATTCCGGTCCAGCTCACGGTCGAGTTGGGTCGCACGCGCATCCCGATCAAGAACATCCTGCAACTGGCGCAGGGGTCGGTGGTCGAGCTGGAAACCCTGGCTGGTGAGCCGATGGACGTGCTGGTCAACGGCTTCCTGATTGCCCAAGGCGAGGTGGTGGTCGTGAACGACAAGTTCGGCATCCGGCTGACCGACATCGTGACGCCCAGCGAGCGCATGCGCCGGCTGAGCAGAACCTGACTTTCCCCCGGCCCGACGATGACCACCACTTCACTCATCCCGCTGCTGGCCTTCGTGGCCATCGTTGCGTTGATCCCGATCGCACTGTGGCTGCTTCGCCGCTCCGGCTATGCCGGCGCCGGCCAGGATGGGCTGCTCCGCACAGTGTCCAGCCTGTCGCTGTCGCCCTCGCAAAAGGTGATGGTGGTCGAGGTGGGGCAGGGCGCCACCGCGCGCTGGCTGGTCTTGGGTGTGAGTGCCGAGCGCATCACCGCACTGACCACGCTGGATTCGCCGCTGGAGGTGCCGTCCTCGGTGCACACGCCGCAGGCGGCAACCGTGAACCAGTTGATCGACAAGTGGCGCTCGGGCAAGGGCACGGCGCCCGGAGGCCCGAATGTCTGATCGCGCCTTCCGCCGTGCCTTGACAGGCGCGGCCCTGCTGCTGGCCGCGGCACTGCCGGCTGTGGCCTGGGCGCAGGCCGGGCCGACCGCCCCCTCGCTGCCGCTGGTGGTGGGGCAGGGCGCTGGCGGCACGAGCTACTCGGTGCCGATCCAGACACTGCTGTTCTTCACCGCGCTGTCCTTCCTGCCGGCGGTTCTTCTGATGATGACCGGTTTCACCCGCATCGTCATCGTGCTGAGTCTGATGCGGCAGGCCCTCGGCACGCAGGCCGCACCGCCGAACCAGGTGGTCGTGGGATTGAGCCTGTTCCTGACATTTTTCGTGATGTCGCCGACCATCGACAAGGTGTACGAGCAGGCCTGGGTACCGTATTCAGCCAACCAGATTGCCTTCGACGAGGCGCTGAAGCGTGGCGAGGTGCCGATGCGTGCTTTCATGCTGAAGCAGACCCGCCAGGCCGATGTGGAACTGTTCGCCAAGCTTGCGAAGCTCGACCCGGCCATCAAGGGCGAGAAGGTGCCGTTCATGGTGCTGGTGCCGGCGTTCGTGACCAGCGAGTTGAAGACGGCGTTCCAGATCGGTTTCCTGATCTTTGTTCCGTTCCTGATCATCGACATGATCGTGGCCAGCGTGCTGATGTCGCTGGGCATGATGATGTTGTCTCCGGTTCTGGTCGCGCTGCCGTTCAAGCTGATGTTGTTCGTGCTGGCCGATGGCTGGAACCTGCTGCTCGGCTCGTTGGCGGCCAGCTTTGCCGCGTAGTCCGCTGAACCCCTGAACCAGAAAGCCTGCCATGGACGCGAGCCAAGTCTTCACCTATGGCCAGCAAGGCCTGTTGATGCTGTTGATGGTGTCGGCCCCGATGCTGGTTGTCATTCTGGTTGTCGGGGTGCTGGTCAGCATCTTCCAGGCGGCCACCCAGATCAACGAGGCCACGCTGAGCTTCGTGCCCAAGCTGCTGGCCGCAGTCGGTGTCTGCGCGGTGGCCGGCCCCTGGATGATGCAGACCCTGGTCGACTACCTGCGCAACATGCTGCTGTTGATTCCCCAGGCTGCCGGTTGACCCGGATCCCATGATCTCGTTCACCGAGGCCCAGTTGATGGCGTGGCTCACGCCGGTGCTGTGGCCTTTCCTGCGGGTGCTGGCGCTGTTCCAGGCGATGCCGGTGTTCGGCCAGCGCCTGGTTCCGGCGCGCGTGCGGGTGGCGCTTGCTTTCCTGATTGCGCTGGCAGCCGGCGGCGTCGCGCCGCCGACGCCTGAGGTGGCGCTTGATTCCTCGCTGGCCATGCTGCTCGTCATTCAGCAGATATTGATCGGCGTGTCGCTGGGTTTCGCGGTGCGCATTGTCTTCAGCACGGTGGAGTTTGCCGGCGAGATCGCAGGCCTGCAGATGGGCATGAATTTCGCCGGTTTCTTCGACCCGATCTCGGCCACCCAGGCCACGGCGGTGAGCCGCTTCTTCGGCACCTTGGTGGCCTTCTTGTTTGTCGCCATCAACGGCCACCTGATGGTCATCGATGCGGTTGTCCAGAGCCTGGCGGCGTTCCCGGTCGGCCCGGAGCCCTTCGCCTTCCTGAGGGCGGCCCAGCCCCAGCAATGGGGAGCAGAGGTCTTCAAGATGGGCTTGTGGATCGCACTCCCGCTGATCGCGATCATGATGTTCGTGAACGTCGTGCTGGGTGTGATCTCGCGTGTCGCACCGCAGACCCACATCTTCTCGATCGGATTTCCCATCACCATGGGGGTCGGTCTGGTCAGCCTGCTGTTCATGCTGCCGCTGATGGAGATGCCCTTCCTCGCGACGCTGCAGCGCATGCTGGCGGTGTTCCAGTAGGCCTCACCCGGCGCTCGATTTCGGCGTTGTCCTACACGCAGCGCCACCGCGGGCCTGTAGAGTGGTGAACCCCCTCACCCGTGATCTGGAAGTCGACATGCCCAGCGAGGAACCCACGCAGGCCGGTGCTCCGGAAGCTGGTGTCGTGCTGAGGCGTGACAGCATGCGAAGCATCGGCCGCAGCCGCATCGCCGTGCCGGTCGCCATCGTCCTGGCCCTGTTGGTGCTGGTGGTCAACGAAACCGGCTACCGCTCGGCACAGCATTTCGAACTGGCAAGCTCGGACGCTGTCGCGGCCCGGCTGGCGCTGGTGCAGTTGCGCCGCCAGTTGGTGGCCGCCGAGTCGGCCCAGCGCGGCTACCTGATCACCGCACGCCCCGAATACAAGGCCCCGTTCCTGCAGGCCCGCGCCGAACTTCAGGGCAAGGTGGAGGAGTTGCAACGGCGCTTCGGGCCCGACCACCCGCACGCCCAGGCCGTCCGGCGCCTCGAGAAGGCCGCGGTCGAGCGGATCTCCGAGCTCGACGAGGTCCTGCGCCTGTTCGAGCTGGGTGATCGGGAGCGCGCCGTCACGCTGGTGTTGACCGACATCGGACGGGAGAAGATGGACGCCGTCGACGAGAACGTCGAACTCATCGAGAGTGCCACGCTCACCGCCTTCCTCGGCCACCAGGCGCGCCAGCAGCAGGCACTGGCCTGGAGCCACGTGGGCATCGCGGTACTCACGCTCTTCGGTTTGCTGGTGGTGCTGGCGTCGCTGCGCCAACTGCGGCTGCGCGAGTCCGAACGTGCGCAGCAGCAGGCCGAACTCCAGGCGGAGCGCGACAAGCTCGAGACCGAGGTGGCTGCTCGTACCGCTGAGCTGACCGAGATCGCGACCCACCTGCAGACCGTGAGAGAAGATGAGCGCGGCCGCCTCGCCCGCGAGTTGCATGACGAACTGGGCGGCCTGATGACGGCGGCCAAGGTTGACGTGGCGCGCCTGAAGAACAAGCTCGGTGCCATGCCGGACAGCATGTCCGAACGCATCGCACACCTGGTGCAGTTGCTGGACGCCGCGATCGCACTGAAGCGCCGCATCATCGAGGATCTGCAGCCCTCGGCCCTGAAGCACCTCGGCCTGCAGACGGCCCTGCAGATCATGTGCGACGAGGTGGCACGGGCGAGCGAGATCGAGATCACCACGACGATCGAGGACATCACGCTCAGCGAGCAGCGGGCGCTGACGATCTACCGCTTGGTCCAGGAGGCCTTGACCAACGCCATCAAGTACGCCGGGGCCCGGCATCTGGCGGTGAGCCTCAGCCTGGCCGGGGACACGGCGGTGGTCACCGTCGCCGACGACGGCCGGGGCTTCGACACCGCGGCACCCGGTGGCTCGGGCCACGGGCTGGCCGGCATGCGCTTCCGGATCCGTTCCGGCGGCGGCCAGATGCAGGTGGAATCGGCCCCAGGCCGCGGCACGACCATCCGGGCTTCGCTGCCGGTATCCGACTGAGGGGTGGTGCCGCGGGAGGCCCGAGTCAGGCCGTGGCGGCGGAAGGAGCCGTCAGCCGTTCGCCGACAACAGCTTAGCCGCAGTCTGCTCCTGCCGCTCGGCCGTCTGCATCAGTTTCATCTGGTGCTCGAACTGGCGGGCGGCGGCGATCATCGCCACCATGGTTTCGACCGGGCTGACGTTGGAGCCTTCGAGCGCGCCATCCTGCAATCGGGCGTTGGGGTCGGCGGCGAGGTCGCCGTTAGCGGCCCGGAACAGCCCGTCGGTTCCGCGGCTCAACGCTGCGTCGGTCTCCGGGGTCACGAGCTTCAGCTTGCCCAGGGTCTGCGGGCGGCTGCCGGCCACCGTGGCGCTGACCGTGCCATCAGGGGCGATCTGCACCTCGGAGCGCGGGGGCACGGTGATCGGGCCGCCGTCGCCCATCACCTGCAGCCCGCTGTGTGTCACCAGCAGACCCTCGGCGTTCACGTCGAGTGCGCCATTTCGGGTGTAGGCCTCGGTGCCGTCCAGTCCCTGCACGGCGAGCCAGGAGTTGCCCTTCACCGCCACATCGAGGTTGCGGCCAGTCGGCTGCACGGCGCCCGAATCGGCCTTGTAGCCGACCGTGGTCTCCAGCGAATAGACCCGGGTGGACGCGCCGTCGCCCCGCACCGGCACCGCGCGGGAGGCGGCGAGCTCCTCTCGGAAGCCCGTGGTCGACGCGTTCGCCAGGTTGTGGGCCAGGGTGTCCTGGCGCTGCATCGCCGCCTTGGCGCCCGACATCGACAGGTAGATCATGCGGTCCATGGCGGCCCCTCAGCGGCAGGTCAGGTTCAGCGGAGGTTGACCAGGGTCTGCATCACCTGGTCGAGCGTCTTGATCGTCTGCGCGTTGGCCTGGTAGTTGCGCTGTGCCGTGATCATGTTCACCAGTTCGCCGGTCAGGTCGACGTTCGACTCCTCGAGCGCGCCAGACTGCAAGGCCCCGAAGGCGCCCGAGCCGGGAACGCCAAGGAGCGGGTCGCCAGAGGCAAAGGTCTGGCGCCAGCCGTTGCCGCCAATGGGCTGCAGGCCCTGGGCATTGCGGAAGTTGGCCAGTTGCACCTGGCCGGCCGGCTTGGTCTGGCCGTTCGTGTAGCGGGCCATCACGATGCCGGTGGCGTCGACCGTGACACCGCGGAACGAGCCTGCCGTGTAACCGTCCTGGAGGATGTTCGTGGCCTCGAACTTGCCCGAGTACTGGGTCGATCTGCCGAAGTCCAACGCGATGTCCGCGATCTCCATCGACTCGACGCCTTCGTCCGTTGTCATCGCCGGTACGGTGAAGGTGGGATTGGCCGAGGTGTAGGTCTTGCCATCCTCCGAGAAGGTGAGCGTGGTCACCGGCAGCGGATCATCCACGGTGCCGTTAACGGTCACCCCATTGGCGGTGGCGTACACGTTCCAGATGCCCGTGTCGGTCTTCTGGAAGTAGTAGCTCAGTTCAACCGACTGGCCCAACGTGTCGTACACGGTCATGTTGGTCGCGTCGGCATAGGTCAGCGGATCATCGAAATCGATGTCGGCTGCAGGCACCGAATCCTTGCTCGAATCCAGCTTGAACTCCAGCGTGATCTCCGAGGTCGGGTTGGGTTCGATCCCGCCGGTCGGCAGTTGCAGGGCAGTCGCGCGGCCGGGCTGGACAACGCCGTTGGCATCCGCCGGGAAGCCCAGCAGTTGCTGGCCGCCGTTGCTGACCACATAGCCTGCGGAGTTGACCTTGAACTGGCCGTTGCGCGAATAGCTCAAGGTACCCGCGGCATCGGCGAGCTGGAAGAACCCGCCGCCGTTGATCGCCATGTCCATCGGGTTCTCGGTGGCGGTGATGTTGCCCTGGGTGAACTGTTGCGCCACCGAGGACAGGCTGACACCGATGCCGATCTGGTTGGTGCCCGAGCCGTTCAGGGCGCTGGCGTACAGGTCGGAGAATTCGGCACGTGAGCCCTTGGCGCCGAAGGTGTTGGCATTGGCGATGTTGTTGCCGATGACCTCCAGACTCTTGGACGTGGTGTTCAGGCCGGAGAGACCTTGTTGAAAGCTCATGGGGTGCTCCTGGTGGGGAAAGAAGATTGGGGCCTGAGGCCGTTGATCAGAGGACGGCCCAGACGGCGTCGTAGGCCACCCGGTCGCCATTGGCCAATTCCAGCGCCAGCGTGTCGCCGAAGGTGCTCACCGCCTGGACACGCTGGTGCGCCAGCGTCATCGAGTCGACCGCGGTCGTCCCCGACGTGGCGGTGACCTTGAAGCTCAATGCCTCGTCGCGGTACTCCTCCGGCACGTCGTACTTGAAGCTGTGGCGCCCGGCGGTGAGGTCGGTCATCTCGACCGTGCCGATCGTTCGGCCCGCCGCATTCATGATCTCGATCTTGGCGTTGGTGGCCGTGCTGCTGATCTCGAAGCCGCCGTCGCCCTGGCCCTCCTGCACGCGGAGCACGTCGCCCTCGATGGCCACATCGTGGCCGATCAGGTTGGCGCTCTGCATCGCCTGCAACTGGATGAACTGGCTGTTCAGGCCGGCGGTGGTGGCGTTCAGTTCCTCGATGCCGGTCACCGTGCTGATCTGCGCCATCTGGGTGGTGACCTCGGCGTTGTCCAGCGGGTTCAGCGGGTCCTGGTTCTGCATCTGGGCAACCAGCAGCTTGAGGAAGCGGTCCGAGGCCTCGGAGGCGCTCGGCGCCTGCAACGCGTTGGCGTCGTTGGTGCCGGTGCCCTGGATGTTGCCGGGAATGGTGATGGACATGGTGCGGGGTCCGGTTGGGGGTGTCAGCCTTGGCCGAGTTGCAGGGTCTTCTGCAGCAGCGACTTGGCGGTGTTCATCACTTCGATGTTGTTCTGGTACGAGCGCGATGCCGAGATCATGTTGACCATCTCCTCGACGGCGTTCACATTGCTGAAGGTCACGTAGCCCTCGGCATCGGCTGCAGGGTGGCCGGGCTGGTGGATCTTGCGTCCCGGGGCCTGGTCTTCACTGATGTTGGAGACGCGCACGCCTGCACTGCCTTCCGCAGCACTCTCACCGAGTTTGCCGGTGCCCATCAGGACAGTCTGGAAGACCACCTGGCGAGCCTTGTAGGCCTGGCCGTCAGGCCCGGCCACGCTGTCGGCGTTGGCCAGGTTGGAGGCCACCACATTGAGGCGCTGGCTTTGCGCGCTGACCGCGCTTCCAGAGACATCGAAGACCTTGAACATGCTCATGCCGTGACTCCTTCAGGTGCCTGGCCTCAGCCCTGGCTCGGGCTCTTCATGGCGTCCAGCATGGTGCGGACGCTGCTGTTGATGAATCGAAGCGTGGCCTCGTACTTCACCGAGTTCTCGGCAAAGCTGGCGCGCTCGCGGTCCATGTCGACGGTGTTGCTGTCCAGGTTGGTCTGGCTCGGCGTGGCGTATCGCAGCGCGGCCTGCGCCGGGCTTGCGCCCTGCGCGATGGCCATGTGGCCCTGCTCGGTGGTGGCCATCCTCCCACTGCCGGGCAACTGCCCGGTGGCCAGCTTCAGGGCGCTGGCGAAATCCATGTCGCGCGCCTGGTACCCCGGGGTGTCAGCGTTGGCGATGTTGCTGGCGATCACCCGCTGGCGCTCTGCCCGCAGCGTCAACGCCTGGGCTTGGAAATCCAGCGATCGGGTCAGGCGGTTGACGTTCATGGTGGGCGGCCGAAAGTCCTTCAGGGTGTCGGCGCGCCGGCCGAAAACACCGGTGGCAATGCCGCGTGCGCCGATTGTGGAATCCAGCCCCTGCGCTGAAAGCCCGAAAAGGGGCCGGTGCCGCCCGCATCTCCCGCCTTGCGGATGCGCCCGCCTGCCTACAGTCGCATCCATGTCGTACCCGGCCCTTCTCTGGTCTGCCTTGCTCGCCCTGGCGCTGACGCTTGCGTCTGGCGCGGTGCGTGCCCAGGCCGATGGCGACCTGGCTGGAATCGGCGCCCAGGTGGAGCAACTGGCCAAGGAGAGTGCAGGGCGAGCAGGCCTGGCCGGCGCCCGCATCGAAGTCGAGGTGGGCAGCCTGGATCCCCGCCTGAAGTTGGCCCCCTGCCAACGCATCGAGCCCTATCTGCCTGCAGGGCTGCCCGCATGGGGCCGCACCCGGATCGGCCTGCGGTGCACCCAGGGGGCCCGTTTGTGGAATGTCAGCCTGCCCATCACCGTGAAGGTCTGGGCTCGTTCGCTGGTGACGGCCTCGGCACTGCCGGCGGGCACCATGCTGGCAGCGGAGCACCTGGGCGAAGCCGAGGTGGATCTCGCGGCAGCGCCCGGCCTGCCCCTGACCGAACCGGGCGCCCTGGTCGGCCGCTATCTGTCCCGGCCGCTCGCGGCCGGCAGTGCGTTGCGCCAGACAGACCTCAAGGCCCGCCAGTGGTTCGCCGCAGGCGAGACGGTGCGTGTCGTCGCCGTCGGGCCGGGCTGGCAGGTGGTGACGGAAGGCCAGGCCATGAGCCCGGGGCTGGAAGGCCAGATCGTCCGGGTGCGCACGGAACAGGGCCGGATGCTGCAGGCGCGCCCCGTGGGTGACCGGCAGGTGGAGGTGGCGCTGTGAACCCGGCTGATGCCCCCACCGGAAATAGGTCTAAAGTCTCGACCGCGGTCTCCGATACCCGATACATGTCGAAAAAGCTTGCCAAGATCTGGCAGGCTCTCAGGAGCTCATCATGAAAATCGGTTCGCTCGAAAACAAGCCCGCCGTGACCACGCTGCAGAACGATCGCAAGTCGCCCGGCGCGGACAAGTCCGGCAGCGGGAAGGCGGCCGAGCCGAGCGCCACGGTGGAGTTCTCCTCGGCTGCCAGCCTGCTCAGCAGTGCGTCCGCCGACCCGTCGTTCGACGCCGAGAAGGTCGAGCGCATGGCCCAGGCCATCCGCGACGGGAAGTTCGAGGTCAATGCCGACAAGATCGCCGACAAGCTGCTGGCCAACGCCCGCGAGCTGCTGGGCAAGTACTCGTCGTGATGCCCCGGGGTGCGCCATCTGCCACCCTGCCTGATCCTCTTTCCAGACACCGCGCGCTCATGCATGGTGCTGGCCCATTGCACCTTGGCCGAGTGACAAGCACACCATGTTGAGCTCCCCCGCCGAACAGCACGCACTGCGCGCCACCACCGACCTGGAATCGGCCCTCGCTGCTGTCGAGGCCCAGCTGGCCGCGCTCGGCGATGCCCTCAAGGCTCAGGATCCCGATGCCACCGAGGCGGCTTCCACGGGCTTACACCGCGCGCTGGCCGTGGCGGTCGACCGATCGACCAACGCCGCCCGCAACGGCGGCATGCCGCCCGCCCTGCGCCGCCGCCTTGCCCTGGCCGGTGCCAGTGTGGCCGC
>Ga0075163_10011344_pt1 | contig 11614 bp, 15 predicted proteins | sample JI1023141ADNA_FD_71478 | JGI IMG/M metagenome (GOLD analysis project Ga0075163, IMG submission 71478) | Wastewater effluent complex algal communities from Wisconsin, to seasonally profile nutrient transformation and Carbon sequestration -... | ecosystem: Engineered > WWTP > Effluent > Algae... | reverse complement strand
GAGTCTTCTCTTGGGCACCACTATGAAAACGCAGGAAAAGCGGGGAAAAGCCGTTCTGGCGCCCCTTATATTTGCCATAAATATAATCAACTCTATGAAAAGCCCCACTCCGGGGACTGCCCTGCCGCGCCTGTCTCCTCCCCCTGACACCTCTGCCAGCCCGCCGACAGGATCATTGGCAACACCTTCAGATATCTATAAAATCCCTTCCTCTACGAAGGGATTTTTTATGGCCGCCAAAACACGTATTCACCTGCACCAGAACGACCTGCCCGCCAGCCTGAAATGGGGGGGGGCGGTCGCCATCGATACCGAAGCCATGGGACTGAACAATCACCGTGACCGCCTCTGTCTGGTCCAGCTGTCCTCCGGCAATGGCGAAGCCCATCTGGTCCAGATCGCACCCGGCAAGGTCAACGCCCCCAACCTCAAGAAACTCCTGACCGATTCCAAGGTTGAAAAACTGTTTCACTTCGGCCGTTTTGACATTGCTATCCTGCAGCACAATCTCGGCATTCACATAAAGAACGTATACTGCACCAAGATCGCCTCGCGCCTGTGCCGCACCTTTACCGACAAACATAATCTGGCAACGCTGTGCCGCGAACTGCTGAGCGTCGAACTGAACAAGCAGCAGCAATCATCGGACTGGGGACAGACAAAACTGACCAAGGAGCAAATGACGTATGCCGCAGACGATGTGCTGTATCTGCACCGCCTGCGCGAAAAGCTGGACGTGATGCTGGAGCGTGAAGGACGTACGAAACTGGCCCGCGCCTGTTTCGATTTCCTGCCCGTGCGCGCGCAGCTGGATACCGAAGGCTGGCCCGAGATCGATATTTTTGCCCACTGACCTGCAAAAGACAGGCTTTTGATTGATTTCGGCCATATTCATCGTCTTTGTATTGATCTGTCTGGCAGCTGTGGCCACCGCCATCGCGGGCTTATGTTTTTGGGGAATACGGAAGTGTGACATGACCCATCAGTTTTCATCTTTCATGCAACGGGCTCAGGGCAAGCTGCGCCCTTTGTTCATCGGCTTTCTGGCCCTGCTGTTCATGATCCCGCTGAACATCGTCGAAGGCATCGTCCGCGAGCGCACCGGATACCAGTATGAAGCCGTTAGCAGCATCGGCACCAGCTGGGCGCAGAACCAGACCCTCGTCGGTCCGGTCCTGATCGTTCCCTATACCGAGACGGAAACCGTCGAGAACTTCGACACCCAGAACAACAAGGTTGTCATCACCCACCGCAAGGTTGCCCGTAACAGGATCATCGTACCGCAGGGGATCGCCACAGAAGTCACGTTGAAAACAGAACTGCGTGAACGCGGCCTCTACAAAATCCCCGTCTATATCGCTTCTGTCTCGATGAAGGGCGGTTTTAACGGCTATACTGACGGCATCAAGGAACTGCGCGATAAACAAGTGGTGCTGGGCGACCCCTATATCAGTCTCGGCATCACCGATATCCGCGGCATCAGCGGCACGGTTCAGGCAAACCTGCAGCAAGGGCCGGCACCGGAACCTTACCTGATCGAACCCGGAAGCAAATTCGCCGGTATCGGCAACGGTATTCACATCCCGGTGGGCGATGACGAACTGAACCAGCCCTTTCTGTTCGATATCAGTTTTGAGCTGAAAGGCCTGAACGAATTCCATGTCGTGCCGGTGGGCGAGATGGTCGAGATGAAAACAACATCCAACTGGCCGCACCCCAGCTTCAACGGCCAGTTCCTGCCCGACACCCGTGAGGTCAGCGCCGATGGTTTTACCGCCCTGTGGAAGACAGGATTGCTGGCGACGAATATTCTGGAATCGCTGCAGACCTGCATGGTCCGCGCCGAATGTCAGAACGTATTCAGTAAATCGTCAGGTGTCGCCCTGTACCAGCCCGTTGATATCTACAAACAATCGATTCGCGCCGTGAAATACGGCATGTTGTTCGTCGTTATCACCTTTGCGATTTTCTTTATTACCGAGGCGCTGAAACGCACCAAGGTCAGCCTGCCGCAATTCCTGCTGGTCGGCGGCGCGCTGGCGATGTTTTTCCTGCTGCTGGTATCGCTGGCCGAACATATCGGTTTTGGTCTGGCTTATCTGGCAGCCGCCGCGGCCACCGTGCTATTGCTGTCTTACTATGTATCCTTCGTGCTCAAGGGCCGGAAACAAGGCCTGCAGACCGGGGGAATACTGGCGATTTTATACGGTGTGTTGTATGTCATATTGCTGTCGGAAGATTATGCGCTGCTGATGGGTTCGGCCCTGCTGTTCCTGTTGCTGGCGGTCACCATGGTCAAGACACGTCATATCGACTGGGATAACCTCGGACAACTGACGGAAGACAAGGAACGCTGATGAACGCCAAGCCCGTATCGACCCTGAAACCGGGTCAGGACAAGACAGATATCGAACATGCCGTGCGCGTGCTGACGGCGGAAGCCAACGGCCTGACGGCGCTGGCCAAGGCGCTGGACCGCAGCTTCAGCGAAGCCGTCGAAGCGATCACCGATATGAAGCGCGACCGCAAGGGACGTCTGATCATCGCCGGGATCGGCAAGAGCGGCCATGTCGCGAAAAAGATCGCCGCCACGATGGCCTCGACCGGAACGCCGTCGCACTTCGTCCACCCGGGCGAGGCCAGCCACGGCGATCTGGGGATGATCACCGAAAGCGATGTCGTTCTGCTGTTATCGAACGGCGGCGAAAGCGCCGAGCTTTCCGACCTTATTCATTACACCCGCCGTTTCGGCATTACGCTGATCGCGATGACCAGCAACCCCGACAGCACGCTGGCCAAACATGCCGATATCCGCCTGCTGCTGCCCAAAGTGCCGGAAGCCTGCCCGAACGGACTGGCCCCGACGACATCGACGACGATGATGCTGGCGCTTGGCGACGCACTGGCCGTCGCCCTGCTGGAACGGATGGGCCTGACCCCCGAACAATTCCGCGTCTTCCATCCCGGCGGCAAACTGGGGCAGAAGCTGCGCACGGTCGGCGACATGATGCACCCGCTCGATAAACTGCCGCTGGTGCGCGAAACCGATACGATGGATCAGGTTCTGCTGGTCATGACCAACCGCAATCTCGGCTCCGTCGTCATCGTTGATGACAAGAATGACCTGATCGGGATCATCACCGATGGCGACCTGAAGCGCCATATGGGTCCGGACCTGTTGCAAAAGACAGCCGGAGACCTGATGACCCGCAATCCGAAATCAATCGAGGCCAGCGCGCTGGCGGTGGAAGCCGTCGACATGATGCTGACCGGATTTAAATCGCAAATTACATGTCTGACCGTCACGAATAACGGTACGCTCGCGGGCCTGATCCGTCTGCAGGATTGCCTGCAGGCCGGCGTAGCCTGACAACAGGATAAAACAACAGGATAGAAAATCATGCATTTCGACATTATTCCGATGATCAAATCCCTGGGCTATCTCGGCGTCTGGGGGATTGTGTTTGCCGAAACCGGCATCGTCTTCTGTTTCTTCATGCCGGGCGACAGCCTGCTGTTCACGGCAGGCGTCATCGCCGCGCAAGGCTTCCTGAATCTGATTATTCTTGCCGTGGGCTGTTTCATCGCCGCCATGCTCGGCAACATTCTGGGTTACGAAGTGGGTAAGCGCGTCGGTATGCGCCTGTTCAAGAACGGCGATACGCGCTTCCTGAAGCGCAAACATCTGGAAATGACCCAGCGCTTCTTCGACAAGCACGGCAAGATGTCGATCATTCTGGGCCGCTTCCTGCCGATCGTCCGGACCTTCATGCCGTTCCTCGCTGGTGTCGCGCAGGTTCCTTATCGCCTGTACCTGATCTATAGCGCCGTCGGTGCCCTGCTGTGGGCGGCGGGCCTCACCGTTCTCGGCTACTGGCTGGGCAACCTGATCCCGCCCGAGCAACTCGACCAATATCTGCTGCCGATCGTGCTGGCGATCATCGTCCTCTCGATCCTGCCGTCTGCACTCCACGTGTGGAAAGAAGTCCGCCTGTCCAAAAAGGGCGCTGAATGAGCGAAGACAATGACCAGAATGATCTGCGGGCCGAACGCCTCAGCCGCCTGATCCATACCGGTCAGCGCCGCGTGACACATAACCCGCTTCATTCGCGGCTGGTCAAAGCCCTGCGCTTTATCCTGCCTATTGTCGCTGTCATTATCGTCGTCATCGTCATGGCATGGCCGAAGATGGAGCAGGCGATTGCGCCGATCACCCCTGAGTCGGTGGCGCAGAGCCAGCAGCCCGTGACCCAGAACGAACTGATCAACCCGCGCTTTGAAGGCGCCGATTCAAACAACAACCCCTATGTGATTATCGCTGACCGCGCGGTGCAGAGCACGCAGAACCCCGATGTTCTGCTGCTGACCAAACCGCATGGTGATGTGACGCTGGAAAATAATGCCAAGCTGGACATCACCGCGCATAAAGGGAATTACAAACAGAATAGCGGCATCCTGATGCTGGATGGCGACGTGCTGGTGAAACATAACAGCGGGTACGACATGGACACGCAGCGCCTGATGCTTGATATCAAGGGCCGCATCACTCGCACCGACCAGCCGGTCAGGATCGTCGGCCCGGCGGGCACGCTGAACGCCACAGGAATGGATACACAATCCGCAGGCGAGCTGATTATTTTTACAGGCCCGGCCAAGCTGGTGCTGAAAGATTCGATAAAGGGATTATGATGAGATATCTGGCCTTCCTTCTGATGATGAGCTGTGCGCTTCCCGCTTTCGCGCAAACCAACAGTGAAAAAAACAAGCCGCTGGAAATCACCGCCGACCAGACGCTGGAATGGCACCGCAACGACAAGAAATATGTCGCTCGCGGCGATGCCGTCGCCACACAAGGCAATGTCAGCATTCATGCGGAAACATTGACCGCCGATTACCGCGAAAGCGAGAAATCGAATTTCGACATTTACAAAATGACGGCTGAAGATGGCGTTGTCATTACATCGCAAGGCAATGAAGCCTTTGGTGACAAGGCTGTCTATGAGCTGGATACCGGCATCGCCACCATGACCGGCAAAGAACTGAAAATGATCGCGCCGGACCAGACGCTGACCGCCCGCGATAAATTCGAATATGGCGTGACCGAAGGACGTTTGAGCGCCTATGGCGATGTGGTCGTTATCCGCCCAAGCGACAAGATGCAGGCGGATAAGGCCTCCGCTTTCTTCTCACAGAACACGCAAAGTAACGGCCAGCGCAAGCTGGAGCGTCTGGAGGCCGAAGGTAACGTCATCATCACAACCGCGACCGAAACCCTGCGCGGTGATCGCGGTGTCTACCGTGCCGACACCAACATCGCCGAAGTCACCGGCCATGTGAAAATCACCCGTGGGCCCAACGTGCTGGAAGGCGAACGCGCCGAGATCAACCTGACCACCAATGTCAGCCGCATGTTCGGCAACCAGACCGGCACCACAAGCACAGGTCGTGTGAAGGGCGTCTTCTACCCCAGCAGCAAGGATGGCGGATCGGCCAACACAGCTCCGGCACCTTCACCTGCTCCTACACCCGCGCCAACTCCGGCACCAGCAGAGCCACGCGTCATTCCTGATACCAGTCCTGAATCGGTACCCCCGCCGATCCAGCTCCCCGCATCGGGCCGCCTGACAGCGCCTTGATTTATTAGGGATTTTCAGGGTTTTTTTGACTTTTTTCGCCTTTCGAGGCATGATGCAGGGCTATGACTGACGTAACCAAAAAACCCCGCCGTCGCCAGCTGAAAGCCGTTCCCAAGGGATTGAGCGCCACGCACCTCTCACGGAGCTATAAAAAGCGCCCTGTGTTGCGTGATGTCAGCCTGACGATTCAGCGCGGTGAAGCCGTCGCCTTGCTCGGCCCCAACGGTGCCGGGAAAACCACCTGTTTTTATGTCATCAGCGGCCTGCTGAACCCCGACTCCGGCTATGTCCAGCTGGACGGTCAGGATATTACCGGCCTGCCGATGTATCGCCGTGCCCGCCTGGGTATCGGTTACCTGCCGCAGGAAGCTTCCATTTTCCGCGGCCTCTCGGTCGAAGATAACATCCGTGCTGTCGTTCAGGCGCAGGATCTCAATCAGGAAGATCAGGAACAACTGCTCGAAGACCTGCTGGCCGAATTCTCGATCAGCCATCTGCGCCGCACACCCGCGATTGCGCTGTCCGGTGGTGAACGCCGCCGCGTCGAAATCGCCCGCGCGCTTGCCAGCCGTCCGCAATTCATGCTGCTCGACGAACCATTGGCCGGGATCGACCCGATTGCCGTCGGTGAAATCCGCGCGCTGATCAGCTATCTGAAGACCAAGAATATCGGCGTTCTGATCACCGATCACAATGTCCGTGAAGCGCTCGGCATCGTCGACCGCGCCTATATCCTCCATGACGGCAAAGTCCTGATGGAAGGCACACCGGACGATATCGTCGGCAGCGATGATGTCCGCAAGGTGTATCTGGGCGAAGGCTTCTCGCTTTAATTCTCTTGAAAACCTATGGGGCATGATATGCACGCCTATATCGCCGAATGGCTGACACTGATTGCTGTTTTTTCTGTCGCCGTGATTTCACCGGGGCCTGATTTCGTGGTGGCCGTGCGTAACGCCCTCTCTTATGGCCGCCTGTCTGGTTTCTTTACGGCACTCGGTTTTGGCACAGGCGTGCTAGTGCATGCGGCATATACGATGATCGGGATTGCCGCCCTGATCGCGCAGTCCGTCATGCTGTTCAGCGTGATCAAGTTTGCCGGTGCGGCCTACCTGTTTTATGTCGGGTTCAAGGCTCTGCGTTCGCAAGGTTTCAGCGGTGACGTGACGACACAGACCAAAACAACATCCATCAGCGCTGGCACGGCATTCCGCAGCGGCTTCATCACCAACCTGCTGAACCCGAAGGCAACATTGTTCTTTCTGGCGCTGTTCACCCAGATCGTCGTCCCGGAAACACCGCATGCCATTCAGGCCATGTTCGGCCTGACCTGCGCGGTCATGGTGACATTATGGTTCACGGCGGTCGCCATGTTCCTGACCACGCCCGCGATCCGTAACCGTTTCTTAAAAATATCGAAATGGGTGGACCGTACCTGTGGCGCGGTCTTCATTGCGCTGGGCTTAAAGCTGGCGCTGACGAAAGCACCCTAGAGACTGAACCATACCCCCATAATCGCGGATTCCCCCATGCTGCGATTCATGGTATAATTCTTGCATGAGTTCGAATCTCACCCAACGCCTGGATCTCAGGCAGCAACAAAACCTCGTCATGACCCCGCAGCTGCAGCAGGCCATCAAGCTGCTGCAGATGAATAATGTCGAGCTGAATGATTTCGTCGAGGAGGAGCTGGCGCAAAATCCGCTGCTGGAGAAGGCAGAACCGGAAGGCGGCGCATCGGAACCATCCGAAGCCCCCGCGCCTGAGCGCGACAACGTCGATCAGGATTTCGATCAGGCATGGACCGGCAACGAAGCTGAATCCCGTGCCGAGCCGTCAGGCGGTGATTTCGATGCCGGGATGGACCGGATGGGCAGCGGTGGCGCCCGCAGTTTCGAAGACAGCGAGATGAGCCTTGAGAACACGCTCTCGCGCGAGATTACCCTGCGCGATCACCTGTTCGAACAATTAAATATGACATTCGAGGATTCGCGCGACCGCATGATCGGCGGGCTGATGATCGAGATGATCGATGAAAGCGGCTATCTGCGGATGGATAAAGCCATTCTGGGCGAACGGCTCGGCGCAAAGCCTGAGCATATCGACCATATCCTGAACCAGTTGCGTCAGTTTGACCCCCCGGGTATTTTCGCGTCATCATTGGCCGATTGCCTGTCGCTGCAACTGGATGATCAGGGCAAGCTGGATGCGCCGATGATCAAGCTGCTGGATCATCTGCCGCTGCTGGGCGCCCATGATTACGACGCGCTGTGCAAGCGTTGCGGCGTCAACGAGACATACCTGCACGACATGGTCGCCGAGATCAAGGCATTGAACCCGCGCCCCGCCAGCGCGTTCGAGCATCTGGTCGTGCAAACGATTGTTCCCGATGTGCTGATGAAGGCCATTCCAAAGTCCGAAGGCGGCGGCTGGCGCGTGGAACTGAACACCGACACGTTGCCGCGCGTCCTGGTCAATCAGGAATATTATACTGAAGTCGCCGGCAAGGCCCGCGACAAGCAATCGCGCGAATACCTGAACGAACAGCTGAATTCGGCGAACTGGCTGATCCGTGCCCTCGATCAGCGCGCCAAGACGATCCTGAAGGTCGCCAGCGAAATTATCGAAGTGCAGGAACCGTTCTTCCTGTACGGCATTGAATTTCTAAGACCGCTGACGCTGAAGGACATTGCCGAGAAAATCGACATGCATGAAAGCACCGTCAGCCGCGTGACCAGCAATAAATATATCGGCACACCGCGCGGCCTGTTCGAGCTGAAATATTTCTTCTCGACCGCGATCACCAATGCCGACGGATCGATCACCAGTGCCGAATCGATCCGGATGAAGATCAAAAGCCTGATCGACGAGGAAAAGGCCGATGCTGTGCTGTCGGATGATGCGATTGTCGAGATTCTGCAAAAAGACAATATCGACATCGCCCGCCGCACAGTCGCCAAGTACAGGGAATCGATGAATATTCCTTCCTCCGTGCAACGCCGCCGGATGAAGAAGAGCCACGCTGGACAGCGCTAATTCTTGACCTATATCAATGCTGTAGAGACTTTAGTAAGTCATTAACAATTTGACAATACACTCGAGACTAAGATGGTAAGAGGAGGGACATCATTGCATTCTAAAACGAACTCTTTCACCCACCTATCTATCCATACAATTCCCAAAACCAAGAAATGGAACTAATGCCATGCATATCACCGTTCAAGGCAAACAAATGAGCGTGGGCGATGCCCTGCGCACCCATGTCACCGACAAGCTGGAGGATTTGAACAGCAAATATTTCAATCACGGAACGGACGCAAACGTAACATTTTCGAAGGAAGGCCACGGCCACGGCCTCGTGCGGGCACATATTTCCATTCGCATCGGCGGCAACATCATGGTGCAGGCCGATGCCGAGGAAGGCGATGCCTATCTGTCCTTCGACGTCGCGGCGGAAAAAGCCGCCAAGCAACTGCGCCGTTACAAGCGCCGCCTGCGCGATCACCACGAACGCATCGAGCGTTCACCCGAAATCGAAATGCTCAAAGCGCGCGATTACACGATCTCGAATGATTCCGACAAGGATGAAGACGATATCCCGAGGGGTGCGGACCCCGTCGTGATTGCCGAAATGACGACGAACATCCCCACGCTGACGGTTTCGGAAGCGGTGATGAGGCTGGATCTGGCGCATCAGAACGCATTCCTGTTCCGTAGCGCCAAGCATGGCGGCATCAACATGGTGTATCGCCGCGCCGATGGCAATATTGGTTGGGTCGATACAGGAGCCGCGAAAGAGGCTGCCAAGCCAAAGGCAAAACCTGTCGCAAAGTCAGCCGCCAAAAAACCGGCGAAGAAAGCCGCTTCCAAGAAGTCGACACGCAGCACGGTGCAGAAGCTGCCGGTGAAAAAGAAAACCGCCGCCGCGAAGAAGACGCCATCCAAGAAAGCCGTGACGAAGGCCCGTAAACGCGCCTGATGATCGTCGATAACATAATCATGATTTTAAAACGCCCCGAAATGGGGCGTTTTAGTTTGATAAATACCCGGTTGTTTTATTTTCATTTTCCAGATGTTCAAACTTGCGAGATTCACAAGTTCATGCTGGATCATCGGCGCGAACTATTGTATTTCATGCGCGTAAGTAAAACCCGAATCACGCAGGTTTGTTGTGTACATTTCTGATGACGAGCGTTTACGGATCAACCTGATCCTCCCTGACCTGAAAGCCGCCTCGACCGTACAGGTCTATGAGATGCTGGCGCAAAAAGCAGGAGCCGCCACCGGCTTCCCGGTGAAAACGCTCTTTACCCAGCTCAGCACGCGCGAGCAACAAGCCAGCTCCGGCATTGGTGAGGGTGTGGCCATTCCGCATCTGCGCCTGCCGAAACTCTCGCAGCCGCACATTACGTTTGCCCGTCTCAATCGCGGTGTGGATTTCAAATCCGTCGATGATTATCCGGTCGATATCATCATGATGCTGCTATCCCCCGGTGGCGACGGCCCGCATCATCTGCGCCGCCTGTCGCGCATATCGCGCCTGATGCGCGATCAGGACCTGCTCGAGGATTTGCGTTCTGCCGGTGATGCCGAATCGATCGAAGCGCTGTTCACACACTCCAGCCAGCGCCTGATTGCTGCGGCTTAAACGCCGTCACGTAAAAAACGAAAGACCGGGTTGTAGAGCCGGTCTTTTCTTATATCTATACAAAATCTCCCAACCTGTCATCCCGAGCGCAGCCGAGGGATCTGACCCGGTTTAAACTTGATAAGATCCCTCGGCTGCGCTCGGGATGACAACAAAGGCAAGGGATAATTTCGCGAGTCTGTTTCCTAATGCAGCAGTAATGGCTCCAGATCATTCTGGCGTGCCAGAACTTCGGCCTTGGCTTGCGTCCCTTCGACTGCCAGTGCCGTGCCATCCGCTGCATGTAATGACCATGCCGGCGCATGATTGACGATCACCGGGCGGATATAGGCAATCTGCTGAACGCCCAGCCGCAGGAAATCCTGCGGTGAGATACCGCGCAACAATTGGGCATTCTGTTCGATGCTTCTAAACATACCTGTCCTTCCGTTTACTTCGTCTGCTTGCCGGTGACTTCAACATCAATCGCCTGCGGCGCGCTGATCGATTTCCCGTTGGTAGCACCGCCATGACGAATCTCAATCTTGCGGGCCGTGCTCTCGGGCTGGATGCGCTCCATCTCGATATGAAGCAATCCGTTATCAAGCGCAGCACCACGCACCTCGATACCATCGGCCAGCACGAAACTGCGCTGGAACTGGCGGGCGGCGATCCCGCGATGCAGATAAATGCGTTGCTGGTCGTCTTCCTGTTTGCCGCGAACAGTAAGCTGGTTATTCTCAAGCTCGATATCAAGATCCTTCATCGAGAACCCGGCAACAGCCAGCGTAATACGCAAGCCGTTTTCACTGATCTGTTCGACATTGTAAGGGGGATATCCGTCGGACGTTTTTTTGACGCGGTCCAGTTCGCGCTCGAAATGATCGAACCCTAAGAAAAAAGGGTGATCGAACAGGCTTATTCTTCCGTTACTCATAACAACTCCTCCGTCTGAAGCGAGTATGACAAACCGGCAGCCCGCCCAATGCAGCACCGCCGTCTTGTTAATTATATAAGCAGGAAAAGCCCGGGATCAAGTTGTCGAGCGTTTGACGAACTGGCGGTCGCAATAGCCGCATTCAACCCGGGAACGGCCATCAAAGCTGTACCAGACCAGCGGATGGCCCAGCGCGCCATGGCCGCCGTCGCAGGAGACTTCGTCTGCGTCGTCATCGACGATAAATACTTCCGGCGGCTGTGTGACAGGATGATTCATAGTCACTATTTTCCCTAATACATGAAGGCTTTACGATTTATTTCCAATTCCCCCGTAATCTGGCACTGACGGCCCTTTGTTTCAAGGGTCAAAACAATACGGGCAAGACCCAGAGAATTGCCCAGAGATTTGTCA
>Ga0075163_10011343_pt1 | contig 11616 bp, 11 predicted proteins | sample JI1023141ADNA_FD_71478 | JGI IMG/M metagenome (GOLD analysis project Ga0075163, IMG submission 71478) | Wastewater effluent complex algal communities from Wisconsin, to seasonally profile nutrient transformation and Carbon sequestration -... | ecosystem: Engineered > WWTP > Effluent > Algae... | reverse complement strand
CTCCTCAACGACTTATTTCCAGAAGTCCCTTTCACCCCCACTTTTCCCCAACAAATTTCTTTTTAAGGTTTAAATCAAATCACTCACATTCCCCAGTCGTCAGAGTCAGAGGTATAATCTGAATCATCAAAGTTTTCTCTCAAGAATATCCTTGGCATCAAGAGTTTTCTGTTTAATTCGTCCAAGTCAGTTTAGACGACAGATTTTGCTTAAAAATCGACTTCAAGAAGATGGTCGTAGTTGCCTCCGGTTCTGATTACTTTCATCCTGTACTTAGCAATGATTCTAGCAAGTTCAAATTCACCGGAAGGATTGAAATGTGGCGGAATTCCCCCGATAGTTTAGCCGAAGTTGAGCATTGACCATAAACATATCGCATGAACTCGAGCACCACCTTGAGCTAGAATGTAGTTGGCAGTTTCAGTTTTGCCATTGTAATCATAGCGATGAAAATTGAAAACCGAGTAAACATGACAGAAACTTCTGGAACTTAATTGTCTCAAAGCAAGAAGTTCTTCGTCATACATGTAACCGAGAATGACGTTAAAACTGTAACCTTTAACTATCTTTTTCCCAGGTTCATCATCCTTGATAGTTTAAATCTTAATAGATTTTTCGAAGATTGTAATAGCCATTGAATTTAGCTGTTTCAGAATATCCATTTTTTCCATAGAATTAGAATCTACCATCAGTTACGGCATTGAAACTTGCATTTCTATTTATTAATTATAAACTGAACTGAGAGATTGTTTAAATACTCGCTCAAAATATGATGTAAGTGTCACTTTAGTAGATAAAAACCACTAACCTCCTCAGCACCGTTGAGGAGCTTATTACAAATTTAAAAATTAAAAATATTAAATTTATTAAATTTAATTTACTGACAAATGAAAGAGTATTTACCCAAGTTTTGAAGTTGTTATTGGGTATAAACCTGCTCGCATGCCCCAAATCTTCGCTAGAATGTGCCTCGCGCACCTAGTTGCTTATTTCAAAAGGTACAAGGCATGCGAGCAGGTCCTTATGTTTCCTTTTGAGATATTATAATTTTTAAAATGTAACAACGGGCTAATAACGCCAGACAAAGATCTCGGTCAACTTTTTAGGACAGACCTGGCGCCTGAAGAGGGAACCTGACTGAACAGTGCGCGTACGAGCTAAGACATGGCATGTACAGCACCACTGGCATCCGAACTCATTATTCTGACAAGCATAGACGCCGCCATCGCCAAGAGATGATACAAGACGCACGCACGAAGCCTGGTCATTGTCGATAAGATCACACTCCATTCACAACTTTGAGAACTGCACGGGTACATGTGAATCACACCAGGGGACATTCACTGGGCGGCACATTGGAAGCAGGATTCGGCTTCAAGTGTCCCAGATGTAATTTGTGGTTCAAATCGGAGAGAAACAAAGAAATTCACAGAATAAAAATGAGACACTGATTATAATTTATTTTAACAAACGCACCTTAACATGGAAACAGCGGCCGTCGAACCCGAGAAGTCTCTCGTTGGAAAGCGTGAATAGAAGCGTCTAGAAAAAATTCAGCAGAAAATGGCGAAGCTTGAATCTATTAAAGAAACCGTGTCATCGAAGATAGATGAAAAGAAGCGTTCGTTCACTGATGCAATCAACAAAAAGAGAGACAAAGCCATCCAGAAAACTAAGGACAAATTCGAGAATAAGCTTAAGGCTAAACTGGAGGGCACCAAGCCAGACATCAAGAAGGGAAATAGACCTGTACTTGGGCAAAATCGCCTTAACGCACTTGCTCCCAGATTCAAGTAAATTGTATCAAATGCTCAAGCGACCCCTCACACGAACCCCTTTCCAAAGGGCAAGTTTCCTATTTTGAGTCAACTGTTTGATGAAATGTCTGACCCAAAGCATGCGGACCCTGTAGTGGAACAACCCGCGTCCGCATTCGTTCATGTTGAAGACGTGGGTGCTGTTGCCGACCAAGTACTTGATGATGGGGTCGAAGTTTAAATGGTTGCTTGATTTAATCGTTATTATTAAAGTTTCAAATAGATGCTTTCTCAATTTTTAACCTTAAAAGTAAATAAGCTTTCAATGTTTCCGTGGGCAGATTAGAGTGACACCACGGTTTAGTTCTTAAAACTTAGATGGCAACAAGTTGCCAGACTCGACGACTGCAGTAATAATGAACAAAAGATTATGGCATACAGAGAAATGATTAGTCTTCTTGATCGAGTGTCAGAAGAAGAAAATGATTGGAAAATTGCACACAAAAAATACTGGGTCGGAAACATCATCGGACTGATCAGGAGAAGAGAGATGTTGAATTATGGATTAAATTAACTCTGATACTGTTACTCCTCATGTCTTACCACCAAATTTCTGTCAATATAAAATCAATCCCCTGTGTTTATAAGTTTAACACGCCAAAACGGACTTCTGAAATGGGTGTGCAAGTTCTGGAAATCTTTACCGATCCCAGAGATTCTATTGGCTAAAACCTGTAATTTCACTGAAAAGAGAATAACTTTTAAAAAAACTGAAATTCCCCACGGACTTGAAAACGGGGTGTGTGAGTTCTGAAAACCGTATCTTTGGGGATACTAGGCTTTCCTCGATATTAAATTTAAACTTAATGAACAATCAATATGAGAACTCCTTTGAAGGCTTCAGGGTAAACGTTAACAATCTACGATTCAGATTGGGGTAGTTCATCGTATCGATACTTCAGGCAATGGATTCAAGAGAAGACTATCTATTTGTGCCCCAGGTTCTGAAGGCAATGAAGTCCGAAGATTCGACAAGTCAAATGTTTGAGGCTCTCCTTAAATGCTTCAAATCTCTAAGGACTGCCATCACTCAAGACAAGCATCGGTACTTGTAAAGAGCGTTTTATTATGGGCTTGATGTGCCTGACCCCGCTGAAGATCCTTCCAGGGAGGGTGCCCACGTCATGACACTTTATATCAAGGGCTTCTCCCAGGCCAAACAAGAGTTCCCTCTTCCGGTCAGATGCAAGAAAACGAATCTCTAGGAGATACGGGCATGGCTAGATGCATAAGTCAAGAGCTTTGAGGCATTCTTTGACAAGATTGTGAATCCTGTTAAAAGGTAGGCAAATATCGACGAGGATATATTGACCTTCACGGACGCCCTAAAAAATATGAAGAAGGCAGAAGATGTATCTAGCCCAGGAACAGACGAGCGTACCGCCCAGATAAAAACTGCTCTCATTCCTAAGCCTCATCTGCAAAAGGCCGCGATTGGGGTCAAGGAAGACTCAGGGAAATCCAGAGCTCAGAAACACTCAGAGACGATCAGTGAGATTGAACCATTCGAAGAGGAAGATGAAGATGAGAGCGGCGGATCTCGACTAGAGTTGTCTAAGGTGGACTAACTCGGCAAGAAGAGGATCAGGGCTTTTTAGATGGTGGAGCCGACCGTAGCCAAGAGGGCAAGAAGATGACTAATTACTTTACCGCATATTTTTACAGTACCTTATATATTAATTAACATCACATGTTTACCTAGAACGCTCTTCAGAGTCTGTTTAGCTCACTGTGTGCGGATGCCTCTTCCACTGATGGCTCGGATAACCAAAGCACTCACAAAAACTTTTCTCGCTAGTCTAGGTGCAGCAAGAAGAGGGAGATTAAGGAAACTTAAAAGCAAGGAAGTTAACTGTCATCTACTTCTACAAATTTGCATCAAGATGGAGTTCATAGATTTTATATTGAGATACAAATAAAAAAGTCTCTGAATTCTCTTCCCTTGCTAATGGAAGAGTTGATCACTTTAGATCACCAGCAAACATGGATAGTCGATGCTCCTATTTAGTATCTACTTTTGACACAGTAGAATATGATACTTTAGGATAACTTGGGTATACGCATTTTTGTCCAATTTACCTATCCAATATCTAAGTACGTTCTGGTCAAATCTTTTGCTAGGTTTTAAACTGATCTGAGAAAGATCGTTGGCTCAGATTTAATTATGTGTAACAATGTCACAGACACTAGAAAGGCAGGTACTGGCCTAACGAAATTCATTTCATATAGCATGGACCAACTTGAATCTCCTGACTCGGTGTGCTACGCCTATTTTGACACGAACGTGTGTGATCTCGATATCGATCCAGAACATTCAATACAGGGTATGTAGTTGGACATGTTCAGCCGATCAGACTCTTTCAAGGGCAGTGAGAAGGTTAAGGCAGATATCATGGTGTATTTCGACCTGCTTTGCTGGGGTATAGTGTCCCAGGTTCTCGAGTGCAACCAAAGGCGTTAATCTCCAACGAGAAACAACGGCAAGATCAGGGACTGGCGCCGATACCAGGGTACGGATGTTCTGACGAGAATAATTTCGATCGCCGCTCTTGAGTTGATCAGACTTCGCCCCCCCAGACAGAGACACTCGTCTAAACTAAAGAAAAGTCAAAGCTCGATGACTGTCGTTGCTCAAACCCAGGCTAGAACTTACACATGGCTTCTCACCGCCTCCAATATGAGGATGATTATAAAGAACTGGCGCTGCGATTTCAGAATGCGACTAAGGGCTCACATCGAGAATCCGGACGAAGAGGAGACGGTACACCCTCACCCCCTCGCCTCTTTCTAGTTTAACTTTGACCCTTCTTTGACTTCGACTGATCGAGTTGAGGCAGATATGCAATTATTCAATCCCTGGTTCCATGGGATCGAGTACGCACTTCCTACCTTCTGTACGATTGCCCAATCTGCCAGACAGATTTTTCTCGATGACAGATCCCGGAAAAACAACGACGGATCGACCTTACTCCTGGGAGAGCCAATGACGGGCAAGACTAGGATAGTGATGGCGCTGATGCGAAGGTTCCAAGGTTACCTTTGGTAGAAGAAGAGCTCAAATTTCCAAGGAAAACTCCTGGAGCTAAAGTCTCTCGTGGTCGTGGACGAGTTCAACTCGTAGACATTGAAGGATCAGAGAGTACAGAACGACTGGAAGTAGTTTCTTGACCAGGAGTAGGCTGTGTAATGCGACCGAAAGGGTGTACAAGGAGCAAACTGTACAAAACACGTTCCCTTCTTTCTCACGAGTAATGATAAACTTGGGTGGTTGAAGAAGAATTTCGGGGACGCACTTCTCCGTCGAATTCATCTGATCCGGTATCCTTACCCTATTCAAGAGTTTTAATAAAGAGTGGCGCATACGAAAATCGATTCCTACGTCAGGGACCACAACATGTCAGAGGAGCAACTTGACTCTAGTATATGCAATCTCGTTTTCTTGATAGGATTTTTCCGACCTCATACCTAATTTGAGCACTCATATTTCACACCCCAGGTTCTTCGATACATCTTCGAGTTGATCGTGTATAATCGAAACTCAGTGATTGTGCGGATGCTGCTGGACCCAACGCACAGGACAGCTTTCTTTAACGCACTCAGTGCGTATTCTGTGGACTAGCACACTCTCACTGTTGGACACGAGAGTTTCTACCGGGCATTGTACAGGGAAAAGTTCGGGGACTAATAAGAGGGATCCGCCTCGCTGTTAGCCGGTCTTATGATTAATCTCACGCAACCCACACTCATTCTTCCTCCTGATAGCAAGGGCATACTTAACGAATTAAGAAAGCGACCTCTTGCGGATTTGGGGTAATACACAGGCTCCGCATTTGTTAGAGATGCCCCCGTGACCATGGACTACATTCACGAAGCTCTCATGAGTCTGCCTTCAAATCTTATGGTGAGGGCTCTCCAGGCAAAACTTCCCGAGTTTTACGCATTGAATCAACTCATCTAACCAATTGCCTCTGTCCCCGAGTAGCCCATCGAGCAACATCATTAGCAATGCTCCCTCTCAATACCTAATAGTCCCTCATGCAAGCAGTCTCCAGCACCCTCGGACACAAGCTCCGAGGTCTAGTCTTGGCTTTAGTGCAAGTCTCCAGTGTCTCCCATGATGTCTTCCATCCCCTTCGTGGATTTCACTGACGAATAGTTTGTTAGGTACTTCTCCATAGACGACACCAAGAAACCAGTAGCAAGAGAAAAGCAGCCTAAGTGAATTATAGTTTAATTTTACATTAGCAACCTTAATTTAATGAGAAGCGGTATCGATGCCGGGAAGAAGGCTTATCAGCTACTATAGCAACTTGGTATCACTGTGGCGGACGTTCTTAGCTGGAGAGACACGGCTTCCAATCAAGGAACACTGGGAATAACAGAGGACGATGTTTACAATTGGAGGTTTGCGGCTTCACACCTAGCTCAACTGGACATACAGCCCGCGGATGTTGCCATATGGAATCAGACCACTAATGATTTCACCCAGCTGGGTATAGATTCCATGGACGTCTCTGCGTGGAACGAGACAACTGATCACTTGAACGAACTACAGATCGAGCGATCAAATGTAATAGAGTGGATATACACGGCGGATAGGTTTGCAGCACTTGGAATTTCATCTAGCGATGTCGCATCGTGGAGAGACGCGGCTGCCAAAGTCCAAACATTGAATATACAGCCTGCCGACGTGACTTCGTGGAAGAGTGTTGCCACCAGGTTTAATGCCCTTGACATCTAAACAGAGGACTTGGTGCAAGGTTCTTGGAGATTGAGACTCCTTGCTGGGAACCTATAGGTTAGGACTGTGCCCGAGGCAATGCTGCCTGCTGGATATCTCGCCGATCCAACGTCGTATACGATATCCGCGTTCGGCTTGGTGAGAACGGGTCTCGCGGCGTCTGGTCTTTCTGCAGGGGAAGTTGTTGCCTTGGACTGCTATACTTACAACGGAATCACGGGCAACTCTTGGTACGGAGTGCAGCTAACATACAAAGCAAACTCGTTATAGATTAACTTTGGAGATGGATGCATTGCGTCAGATAGAGTAATTGGTCCGAATATCACCAACACGGCAGTTCTTAGTTGGGCAAACGCAGACCTTATTCTAATTCTAACACCTGTGCAAAAGTTTACATCCGACCTAGTTAATCCTCTTGGGATATGATACTTATAATATTAAAGTTAATCACACAACCGTCTCAATGGAAGATCTCTATCCCACAATAAAACAGAAAGGGTTCTACTCGTCGCTGTAGCCGAGTGAACAGGTGCAAGCACATAGACGTAACGACTTTTATGATCAAGCGGACACGGGCTATATACTTCAAAGGTACGACCCCACACTAATTAGGGACTACACTACCGTCCTCTACGATAGACGCAGGGAGATTATTGACAATGACTCGTACCCCGTGATGAACGACCCGGATTAGCCGCTCACCCTACGAGATCAAAGAAGGCTCACCGCGTTGGGTGCTCCCAGTATTTTGTAGGCTCAGCGATAGAGTGGACTCTATCACATGCAGCCCGAGGGAGGTGCCCAGTTACTGGGTTAACATTCCGGGTAGAACGTGGTATCGTCGGCCACCCCCTTCGTCCAGGAACTAATCAAATAGAGGCTAATTTCTGGGCTAATGAACTCAAAGCCAACAAGTGTTACCCACCCGGATAGTTTGCCGTCTTCAAACCTTTCAGACGATATCAACTAGCAAAATTAGACCATTAACGCAAAATCAGGATACGATTATTTCGATGATATTGTTGCGCAGGAATTTAAGCGCCAGAACCTGCTCTAAGATTGGGACGAACTTAAATAACCAAGTCTTTCGATGGTCGGAGAAACGATCTAAGCAAACGATGGAAAATTCTAACATTAATTAGATTCTCCTACGTCGATATCTCGTGTGAAACCCGCAAACGAGGAAAATGAAAACGAAGAAATTGCTGACATAGTAGAAGCTTGATGGTGAACTCTTATAATTATTTATACCTTATTATGTCAGACTAACCAATTGCCATCCAGGCACTTGATGTGATCGCTCCCGAATGGGAAGTGGTGGAGGCGTGCATCGAGAAGACACAGCGGACGATCAGACAATGGATTGCATTCTTGAGTCACATTCTACCTCAGCTGGAGGGTCTCGACAGGAAGACCGTGCTGGCCAAATTTAAGACAGAGATTGAAGACACACCTGACGACCCCTTTGAACGCAGCTCTCTCGAGAAGAATGACCACGAGGCCCGTGTTTTAATGACCGTCGAACTAACTAACCTGTTACAATCACTTGCGCAGATTTAAGAGAGTATGAGAAAGGCCCACGAGGACCAGAACACGTTAATGTAGCAAATGATTGACTCGAGCAGAGGCAATCACTGATACTGTTTTATATAATTAATTTATCCATACGTAACCCATGAATAGGACGACGAACCAACGAGCGATGAGCGACGCTGAAGAAGATTCAGATATAGATTATGAGTCTGGAGAAGAAGACAAAGAAGGAAACAAGTTCGAAAAACAATATGCTGAAGTTGTCTAATAGTACGACTCTAGAGTCGCGAATCATCCTGAGGCCGTCATCTGATCAATGAATACCGCATTTGGAAAACTTGCATCAAAAGGGAAGGATCCTCTCAGGACTGGAATGAATTACTATAACGAACTGACAGACTTCATAGTTGGAGCAAATTCCAGATTTGACGACAGTTCGTTTATTGCAAACAATTAGTTTTCTTTGGTCACCAGCAAAGAAGAACACGAGTTTGACTTCGATCTACAATCCTACCCGACGGAGACGATAAAGTAAGCGGCCCTAATAAAAAACTTACAGAATAAAGCAACTGCAATCCATCTCAACGCGTTCTTGGATGAACAAGAAATAGAATCAGAAGAATCAAAATTTATGAAAACCCTTAAAGATACTACGAAGTAAGTGTAATCGTAAAGCTCTACACAAGAATTGATACGCACCATAAATGATTTCACTGACCCGCAATCCTTTAAGAGAGCACTATTTGATGGCATTTAAGCGGGCGACAAGCTAACACGGATCGCTATTAAAATGAAAAAAAATGCACCACACATGTTTACCAACTTTGTTTAGTACTCTAAAGAACACCTAAATTCAGAACTAAAAAATAGTCTATTTAATGCCACAGAGACTTTCGATGATCTCGTTGCCAATGTGCTCACATAAGACGAAGTTGTGCATCTGGCAAAAAGTGGAAAATTGTCGCCCTCACGAAGCGTGGACACTTATTTGGAATAACGGGGAACGAAGTTATCTAAAGATTTAAAGTTTGCTGGGGAAGATTATGCACGATAATTCATGCACGAATCATTCCCCTTAATCAAATAAATACACGAAGCTTTGGATTAAGTAGAGGGAGCAAACGAATAATCAAATGCCGAAAAGGCACGTTAAGCTACAGCTTAGCTAGCCAGCCTAATGAAAGAATATGCTCCTGGTATGAACTCAACCGATTTCAAAAAACTGGCTAATTAAACTATGACGGATTTAATTTTCACACAAGACAAGACCAAACGCGCAAAAGCAATGGAATTCGCATAACTTATAGTCGATCATTAGGAAGAGGAAAAGAAAGATTCCGTACGCTTTGCAGTTCAAAGAGTCAAAAAAGTAGTATAATAAGCTCCGCTGTTAATAACAGACAAAAAAATAGGTTTGACCCCTGAGACGAATCGAATGAAGAGTTAGCTACCGAATAATGGAAAACTATTTGAAGTATAAAAAACCCCCCTTTTGACTTAATCACTAGACTCAGAAATCGCTCGTAATCAAGGGCTAAGGCAACTTACTAAATTTTAAGATGTGAGTGCACCAGAAGCGACAAGGTTTTATAAAGATAGCATAGAAAGATAGCCGAATATATACGAGAGAACGGATATATATCATGCATCGTCTTAGATTGACGATAATGCTTAACTAAATTCTAGAATACCTCTCTACGCCTCGCAGAATTTATATCCAAATGATTTTGCCGAAGCTGAAAAAGTATTAGCTTAGGCCCATTAGGCCGACCAAAGACGGAGAACGGAACAACAGCAATTTATGGAATAGGAGGAAGAAGAAGAAGAAAAGAAAGCTGATAGTCTAACAAATATTTTAAGTCGCGCGAGTGCAGCTGTGGTAAAAGAAGTCATTGGTGGCATGGAAGATATGGAATAAGAGGATGTGCATCGGAACTTAGGCGAAGTAGAAAGTGTACTGAGGCAAAAATAGATGCTAGAAACAATAGAATAAACTCAGACCGATTTTTCTCTCAAATTCCCTGTTTAGACTTAGCCATTGGCTCAATTAGTCACAGTCATTAAAGCAGCTGAAAGTGTTAACAAATCAATGTAGTCGATGAAGCCGGCAAGGAAACAAGTTTAATCTGTATCTGCACAAAACTTTAATCTCCCTACCAATAGTTAGTAATTGAATCCGTAGTTTTTTTAGACAATCTAGAGTTCAGTCGATAACTTCGTAGACTCGAATGCAGCAAAACGTATCAGATAAGTTCACCCCCTCGCTCAAGACAAGGATCGTAATCTGGTCCCAGATGCTTAATAATAATTTTCAGCTCAACAGGTTTAACAGATTATTCTCTAATAAAACTCAGAACTTCAAAAGAAAGTTGCACATCTTAGCACACTACTGTAAGAAAGTGAAATGGTAGATTAATAACACAGGGTAAGTTTTGCTTAAAACCACTTTGCACATGGACAGCAAGACCACCATCAGTAGGAGGAAGAGTAGGAGAAGTTTCAGATTTTCAATTAGAACTTGTCAGAAGATGACATATAACAGCTCGTGGCGCAATATATTGGTGATTCTGCGACACATTAAAATGTTTAAAATCTACTAAGTCATATAGATTTTTAAGCAGTTTTTTCATAACAACCTGAATTAGAGAAAACAAAGAAAAAAATATACTTGAAGAAACTTTAAAATGATCTACTAGATCTTGAAATTTAAAATTAATAGAAATCAATGGAAAAAGAAGGCACCACAGATAGAGACGAGGAAGCTAGAGTAGCAAGGAAAGTTTTGGCATAAACTAGAGCCGAAGAGATATTAAAACTATAACATGAACAGACAACTAGTTAATTTGCAGCTGCAAAAAACGCAAATGCAGATGCTGAGAAAAAACGAACACTTGATAATGAAATGAATGAAGAGCATAAGGATGATATTAAAAAGTTGAAAAAAACAGAAATCGAGTTAAGAACCAGTTAGCTCGAACTACAAAAGAAATAAAACGAGGACTTGTCCACGAATCATGCAACTGTACAGAGCGAAAATAGAGAACATGAAAAGAAATAAAAAGCGTTGTAATTGAGAAGTACTACTGCATAAACCGAACTTGCTGAAAAACAAAAAACTTAGTCTATATCAGAAATTGATAAACTTGGCTAAGACCAGATCAATGCGGAGAAATAAAAGCTAGAAACTTCTAAAGCTAAGTCTAAGAATGATGAGATCCGTGATAATTTGAGACTCTAGAAGGAGAAGCTAGAACTTTAGATCTTTACGAAACTAAAGGAGGAGACCAAGGACATAGATTGGTAGAAGGTGAAAGCTGAACTAATATTGGGTGTAAAAAAGGTCCAACTTGAAAAGGAAACCATAGAGAAATAATTGAAGTCACATGGTTTAAACTCGTTTATTTTGGCGGCGTAGTCGGGTCTCTTAATTCGCGACTCAATGCTACAGACGCTGTCAGATCGTCTTCATTCCACAGAACTGCGCTCCGCACCGCCGCCCGGAATCCAGAGTTTGGACAGCAATGT
>Ga0075163_10011342_pt1 | contig 11616 bp, 9 predicted proteins | sample JI1023141ADNA_FD_71478 | JGI IMG/M metagenome (GOLD analysis project Ga0075163, IMG submission 71478) | Wastewater effluent complex algal communities from Wisconsin, to seasonally profile nutrient transformation and Carbon sequestration -... | ecosystem: Engineered > WWTP > Effluent > Algae... | reverse complement strand
ACGCGCGCGGACGGCCGAGGCGGTCGTCGAACGAACTGTGCGATGCTGGTGCCCCCGGCCGCGACCGTGAGCTTCAAGGAGAGCATGATGAACGCCCCGTCTTTTGCGAAGTGGATCCTTCTGGCGACGCCGCTGATGTTCTCGGGCTGCCGGACCGCGTCGAGCGTCACGCCGATCGGCGGGACCGTCGAGCCCGGCGGCGACGGTGGCGGCGGTCAGGGGGCGATGCTGGTCCAGGGCCAGGGCAGCTATGACGCGCCGCCGCACCTGTTCTCGCCGCGGCCGCACCCGGCGCATCGGCGCAGCGACCCGCCGGCGCCGAACCTCGGGGCGCTGCCGAAGCTGGTCAACCGCATCGACCGCTGTTACGGCGTCGAGCACAAGCCGAGCATCGCGCAGCGGGGCCCGCAGCCGGTCAAGCCGAGCCCGGCGGGCGGGGGCGGGGGCGGCTACAAGGGGAAGTACAAGAAGGTGCCGTACGGGCAGAGCGGCTCGCCCGGCGCCGGCGGGTCGATCGCCGTCAACAAGCCGTCGACGCCGACGCAGCCGAGCGCGCCGGCCAAGGATCCCTTCGCGTCGCGGGCGACCGCCAGCAAGTCCGCGGAGAAGGCCGACGACATGGACACCTCGTCGTCGCGGCCGAAGTCCAGGCCCGCGCCGGAGCCCGCGCCCGCGTCGGCGCCGGTGGGCGCGAGCGCCGGGATGACGCAGCCGTCGTCGCCGCCGCCGCAGGCCGACGAGGTGGCGGTGCGCGACGCGAGCAAGAGCCGCGCGGAGAAGCGCGCGGATCGCAAGGCGGAGCGCGAGGCGAAGAAGAACTCGTCGGGGCCCGCCGCGTCGGAGTCCGCACCGTCGCCGCCGATGGAGCTGGCGAACGACGGCGCCGAGGACGAGTCGCGGCCGGTGCAGCTCGACGACCCGCGCGACCAGTACAAGGACTGGGGTCAGGCGATCTACCTGTCGAACGACGACACGATGAGTTTGTCGTCGGCGCAGCGGGTGATCTTCGCGATCGAGAAGTTCTTGCCGCTGCCGATCGAGCACATCCGGCCGCACGAGCTGCTCAATTACTTCTCGTTCGAGACCGCGCCGGTGAGCCCGGACGACGACTTCTCGGTGCTCGCGGACATCGCCCCGGACCCGAAGCAGGCGGGGATCTACAACCTCGCGCTGGCGATCAAGGGCCGCCCGGTCGACCTGCAGGCGCGGCGCAACGCCAACCTGACGTTCGTGGTCGACCGCTCGGGCTCGATGTCCGACGAGGGGCGCATGGACTACCTCAAGCGCGGCATGAAGCAGATGATGGGTCAGCTCAAGACCGGCGACCTCGTCAACGTGGTGCTGTTCGACCACGAGGAGTGCACGCCGATCGAGAACTTCGTGGTCGGGCGCGACAAGCCGGAGATCCTGGCCAAGGCGATCGAGAAGATGCAGCCGCGCGGGTCGACCGACGTGCACCTGGGCCTGACCAAGGGCTACGAGCTCGCCGACCGCGACTACCAGCCGACCTACAACAACCGCGTGGTCCTGGTGACCGACGCGCTGGCCAACACCGGCGACACCGACCCGCGCACGATGGCGATGGTCAGCAAGTTCTACGACTCGCGCAAGATCCGGCTGTCCGGCGTCGGCGTCGGGCGCGAGTTCAACGACGCGCTGCTCGACAAGCTGACCGAGCGCGGCAAGGGGGCCTACGTGTTCCTCGGCTCGGAGGCCGAGGTCGACGCGGTGTTCGGCAGCCGCTTCATCTCGCTGCTCGAGACGACGGCGATGGACGTGCACTTCCAGCTCCACCTGCCGCCGTCGCTGCGCATGAACGTGTTCTACGGCGAGGAGAGCTCGGTGGTGAAGGAGGACGTGCAGGCGATCCACTACTTCGCCAACACGTCGCAGCTGTTCCTGTCCGACCTGATGGCCCGCGGCGGCAAGCTGCGCCCGCAGGACCAGATCATGCTGACGATCGAGTACGAGGACCCGGAGACCGGCACGCAGATGGTCGAGGAGCGGGCCTTCACCCTCGCCGAGGCGCTGCAGGAGGACGCGTTCAACGTCCGCAAGGGGCGCCTGCTGATCGGCTGGGCCGACCGCCTGGCCCAGCTCGCCAGCCGCCCGCCGCCGCCGGGCCGCGGACTGATGGCCGGCTCGTGGGACGACCCCGACGGCTGGCAGGCGTGCGACGCCGGGCGCGCCGACCTCGGCGCGATGGCCCAGAGCATGAGCGACCCCGAGGCGACCCGCGTGCTCGCGCTGTGGGACAAGTTCTGCTCGCGCTACGAGCGGCCGCGCAACCCGGTGCGCCGCGACCCGAGCGTCGCGCCCCAGGCGTGGCCGGGCGCCAGCGGGCAGTGAGCCGCGGGCCGGCCGTCGGGCTGGCCGTTCGGACATGTTCCTGAGGACATGGCCGCGAGCGCAGGTCCTTCGGGACATGTCCTCGCGGCCATGTGCGTGCGCGGCCGCGGCGTCAGTCGCACAGCAGCTGCAGCGAGAAGCTCAGGGCGCCGAGGTTGTCGTCGCAGGGGTCGTCGTAGACGCCGCAGCGCAGCGTGCCGCCGCCGTAGGGGCTGTTGACCTGCGTGACCGGGAGCGCGGCGAAGGCGTCGTCGGCGGTCTGAAACAGGTAGTCGGCGTACATCATGCCGAAGTCGACGCCGACGCAGCTCGCGATCCAGCCGAAGCCACCACCGTCCTCGAGGAGGACGCCGCCGCCCTCGGCGGTGACGCGGTAGGTGCCGGGGGGGAGGTCGGGCCCGACGGTCCAGAACTCCGGGTCGATGCCGCAGTTGTTGTACGCGTCGACGGTGACCTCCGCGCCGGTGCTGCAGCGCTCGCCGTCGCAGAGGTAGCCGGCGGCGCAGTCGGGGTCGCCGAGGCACAGCTGGCAGTAGCCGCAGGCGGTGCACGAGCCGCCGCAGTCGACGTCGGTCTCGTCCTGGTTCTTGTGGCCGTCGGCGCAGCTGGCGAGGGTGCAGTCGCCGAGGCAGTCGTCGGCGTCGGAGTTGTTGCCGTCGTCGCAGGCCTCGCCGCCGTCGACGACGCCGTCGCCGCAGAACGCGGGCGGATCCGCGGAGGTGGCCGGCCCGGCGGTCGAGGGATCGCCCGGGTCGCCGTCGGAGGTCGAGGCGGCGGCGGTGGAGCCGTCGGAGGTGTCGCCGGTGACCGCGGCGGCGGCGGTGTCGGTGACGGCGCCGGTGAGCGGCGCGGCGGTCGAGGCGTCGACGTCGGCGGTGGCGGTGCCCGGGCCGCTGCTCGCGGTCGTGGTCGGGCCGGAGGCGTGGCCGGCGTCGACGAAGCAGCCCGCGAGGGTCAGCATCAGGGCGAGCAGCGGGCGGTGGCGGCGGTGCACGGCGACTCGGGTCCCGGCGGTCCGGTGAGGGCCATCACGATCGAGGCTGGCGCGAGGCTTGTCAAGGCGGCCCGTCACTCGCACAGCAGGTGCACCGAGAAGTCGGCGCCGCCGAGGTTGTCGCTGCAGATCGTGTCGATGATGCCGCAGCGCAGGACGCCGCCGGGGTAGGGGCTGTCGACCTGCGTGACGGGGAGGGCGGCGAAGGCCGCGTCGGCGCTAGGCTCCTTGAAGGGGACGAACATCGCGCCGAAGTCGAGGCCGTCGCAGGCCGCCCGCCAGCCGAAGCCGCTGGCCTTGGCCACGCGCCCGCCGCCGGCCTCGGCGGTGATGCGGTAGTTGCCGGGCGGCAGCGGCGGGCCGACGGTCCAGTTGGCCATCGCGGGCCCGCAGTGCTTGAGCAGGCTGATCTGGACCATCGCCGACGCGACGCACTTGCCCTTGGTGCAGAACGAGCCGGCGACGCAGTCGACGTTGCCGCGGCACGCCTGACAGTGGCCGCAGGTCGGGCACACGCCGCCGCCGCAGTCGACGTCGCTCTCGTCCTGGTTCTTGACGGCGTCGTCGCAGGTCGGGAGGCTGCAGTCGGCGCGGCACAGGTCGTCGTCGAGCTGGTTGCCGTCGTCGCAGGCCTCGCCGGGGTCGACGAGGCCGTCGCCGCAGAACGGCTCGACGCCGCCGGAGCTGGTGAGCTCCGTCGTCGCGCCGGTGGTGGTGGTGCTCGCGTCGGCGGGGCCGGTCGAGGCGTCGGTGGTGGTGGCGTCGGCGGTGGAGGTGACGCCGAGCGCGGTGGTCGATGTGCCGGTCGAGGTGGTCGACGCGGCGCTGGTGCCTTGCTCGCCGGTCGTTGTGTCGGCGGCGCTCGTCGAGGTGCCCGGGCCGGTGCTCGCGGTCGTGAGCGCGGGGGCGCCGCCGAAGTCGATGAAGCAGCCCGCGAGGGCGACGGCGAGGAGCGGGGCGATGCGGAGGAGGCGGCGGTGCACGTCGGTTCGAGCGTCAGGCGCGGGTCAGGCGGACGAGGTCGTTGTCGGTGATCCACCCGAGGACGGGCTCGTCGCGGCCGCCGGAGCGGGTGACGAACACGTCCTCGCGGTCGCGGCCCTGCTCGAGCGCGGCCTTGGCCTCGGCCAGGCTCGCGCTCTCCGCGACGGTGCCGAAGCTCGAGCGCAGCAGCTCGGCCCGGGCCGGCTCGTTGACGAGGTCGGCGAAGGTGAGCGCGGCGATCGGGCGGCCCTCGAGGGCGACCTGGCTGATGAAGCTGTTGATCGTGCTCAGGTGGACGATGAAGCGGATCGCGCCGCGGTCGTTGAGCACCGGCAGGCGCTGGCGGCCGCGCTTGTGCAGGAACTGGACGACCTCGGTCAGCGGGGTGGTGTCCGCGACCTTCATGGTGTCGATGCGGTCGGCGGGGATCATGGTGTCGCGCACGCGCAGCACCTGCAGCTTCTCGGTGCCGCTCAACTGCTGGGCGAGCTCGGTGGCGCTGCGCGTCGCGGCGGTCAGGTTCTCGCGCGAGTAGTAGTAGGCGAGCACGGTGCCGACCCAGCTGGCTATCAAGGGCAGCACGGCGTTGAGCACGTCCTTGGCGGTGTCGGTGCGGTGCTCCGGCGTGGTGGTGAAGACGGCCAGCGTCACCAGCAGCACGAGGATCACCGCCGCGAGGCTGATGACGACCAGCGCGAGGCGATCGGCGACGTTCTTGCGCTCGGGGGCCGGCGGGGGGGCCATGGCACACCACGATCGAGGCAGCGGCGGGGGTTGTCAAGACGCGCGGCGGCCCGGGGCGCGCTTTTGGTCGGCAGGCGTCATCGCATCATCGGATCATCGGATCATCGGATCATCGCAGGCACTCGTGGCTGATCTGCTCGCTCGAGGTGGCCCGGGCGACGCAGTCGCGGGCGCCGGGCGGGAGCGGCAGGCCCTCGCACGCGGTGAGCTCGGCGGCGAGGCTGCGGGCGAAGCCCTCCTGCTTGCGCCGGGCCAGCGCCGGGTCGCGGTAGCCCTGCTCGGCGAGCTCGAGCGCGACGATGCGGTCGAGGATCGCGCGGCAGTCCTCTGCGCTCGCCGGCTCGCCGCGGCACGCCGCGCAGCACAGCAGGGCCGCGAGGGCGAGCCGGGAGCGGTGGGCGAGGCGGGGCGACATGGGGCGAGGGTAGCAGGGCGATCGTTGCGATCGCGTTGGCGGTGGGATCGGCGAGGTCAGCGGTAGAAGTGCACGCGGATCGGGGGCGAGACGGCGCGGATCGGGCGGCCGTCGGCGTCGGTCGCGGGGGTGAAGCGGGTGGCCCGGGCGCAGCGCAGGGCCGCGGCGGCGAAGCCGGAGCCGGGGTCCTGGACGACCTCGCTGGCCTCGACGCTGCCATCGGCGCGGACGGTGACGCGGATCGTGGCGGTCTGCTCGTCGAGCGGGAGGTCGACGGCGTCGTCGGGCCACGGGCAGCTCCACTGCTCCGAGCGCAGCGAGACGGCGGCGGCGCGGCTGGGCCTGTCGGGTTTGGGCGGCGGTGATCGTGGTGGGGTGGCGATCGGCGGGGCGCCGGGCGTGCGGGCGGGGCCCTGGCCGGCGCCGCCCGGGGTGGTCGCGCCGCCGGCGTAGGCGCTGCCCTGGCCCTCCACAAAGACCTCGGCGGTGAGGTCGACGGGGCCGGGCGGGGCGGACACGACCTTGCCGGCGGCGGCGGGCGGGTCACCGATCTTGATGCGGGTGCGCGGGGCGGTCGGGGCGACGGCGGGTGGTGCCGGGGTCGGGGCGACGGCGGGTGGTGGCTCGGGCTCGGGCGCGGGCTCGGGGGGCGGCTCGGGCGGGCGCGGGAGCTCGACGATCTCGACGCGGTTGAGCTCGTCGTGGATGCGGGCCGCGAGCCCGGCGCTCCACGCCTCCAGGGTCGGGCCCTGCTCGAGCAGCCACAGGCCGAGGCCGACGTGGGCGAGGGCGGCGAACAGGGCGGCGGCGAGGCGGCCGCGGGCGCGGTCGCGGCGGCCGGCGAACACGAGGTCGACGATCCGCGGGCCGGGCGAGCGCCGGGCTGTCCCCGGGGACATGTGCCCGGGGGCATGTCCGTGAGGGCCTGGCGCCCGGGACATGTCCTGCGGGCCATGTCCTTCGGGACCTGGCGCTGCGGGCATGTCCTCGGGGACAGGCGTCACGGCGGGGCTCCTGCGCGGGTGCTGGCGGCGCCGACGCGGGGCGGGGCGGGCTCGCTGGCGCCGAAGGCGACGCGGGTGAGGCCGGCCTGCTTGAGGGCGTCGAGGGTCTCGAGGACGCGGCGGTGGGGGACGTCGCCGTCGGCGTGGATGACGGCGCGCAGCTCGGGGTCGCGGGCGCGGGCGGCGGCGGCGAGGCGCTGGAGGTCGGCGAGGTCGGGGGCGGGCTCGCCGTCGACGAGGGTGGCGCCGCGGGCGGGGAGGATGACGGAGAACACGACCTGGACCTGCTCGGTCTGGCTGGCCTGGGGCAGGTCCATCGACACGGCGGGGGTGACGATGATCTTCGCGGTGACGATGAAGATGATCAGCAGCACCAGCATGATGTCGACCATCGGCGTGACGTTGATGCCGACGATCAGGCCGTCGCCCGGGGGCTGCTGGCTAGCCACGGGGCTCCTCTCGGCCTGGCCGCGGGGACAGGTCCGGCGCGGCGCTCAGGTAGGCGAGGACGAGGCTCGAGAGCACCTCCGAGCCGGCGGCCAGGCCGGCGATGCGGCGCTGGAAGTAGTTGTAGGCGGCGACCGCCGGGAGCGCGACGAGCAGGCCGACGGCGGTGGCGACGAGGGCCTCGGCGATGCTCGACATGACCGCCTGCGAGGCGACCTGCGAGGCGGCGCCGGGGCCCGAGCCGTGGCCGGGGGCGGCGTGGCCGAGCTCCTCGAAGGCCCCGACCACGCCGATCACGGTGCCGAGCAGGCCGACGAACGGGGCGTTGTTGCCGAGGGTGCCGAGGAAGGCGAGGCCGCGCTCGAGGCGGGCGCGCTCGAGCGCGAGGGCGCTGCGCATCGCGTGCTCGACCGCCGCGGGGCCGCGGTCGGCGAGGCGCAGGCCGGCGGCGGCGACGTTGCCGGCGAGGCTGCCGGTGGCGCGCAGGGCGGCGATGGCGGCGGGGTGGTCGTCGCGGGCGAGGTCGGCGTCGAGGCGCTCGGCGAGCGCCTGGAGGTCGGCGCCGCCGCGGCGCAGCACGAGCGCGCGCTCGAGCGCGACCGCCAGGCTGGCGATCGAGAGCAGCGCGAGCAGCCACAGCACCCAGCCGGCGCCGGCGCGGAGGAGGAGCTGCTGGAGGGCGTCGACGGCGTCCATGGCGATCACACGATCACAGGATATCGCGGGTCGGGCACTCGCCCTCGCCCTGGAAGTCGCCCAGCGTGCGCGCCTGGGCCTCGAGGTAGTCGTACGCGGTGACGATCGGGATCAGCGCGCCGGACAGGTTGTAGCCGAGCTCGGCCGCGAACAGCTTGGCGGCCGGGACCTGGCGCAGCTCGGCGAGGGTGGTCTCGCCGTCGCGGTCGAGGTCGGCGTCGGCGATCCACTGCGCGCGGCGCTCGGTGATCTCCGCGCCCTGCGTCAGGTTGGTGAAGAACCAGTGGTCGCCGTGCACGGTCGGCTTGACCTGCACGGTGCCGCCGGACGGGATCGCGAAGCCGGCGACGCCGTCGGGGCCGGCGCAGTCGGCGAAGGCCGTGCCGGCCTGCAGGCCCCACGCGAAGCGCACGACGGGCGCGGGCGCGCAGTCGTCGGGGTCGCCGGGGACGCAGCTCACGCCGTCGGGAGCGGTGAGCTCGCCCTCGATGTAGATCGACCAGCCGTTGGCGACCAGCAGCTCGCGGTCGGCGGCGGCGGTGCCCTCCGCGGCGTCGGCGTCGGCGCTCGCGTTGGGGAGGCTGTAGCCGACGCGGTCGTAGCGGACCGCGTCGGCGCTGAACTCGGCGAGCACGAGGCCGCCGGCGGGCAGGCGCTTGAGGTCGACGACGTGGACGGCCTCGTCGCGCAGGTCGAGGGAGTCGTCGCTCGAGCTGCGGGCGTGGAAGTCGCCGATGGTGACGAGGAACTTGTCGTAGCGCACGGTCCAGCCGTCGACGATGCTCTCGTCGCCGTCGCCGGGGTCGAGGCCGTCGGGGATGGTGTCCTCGGCCTCGACGAAGACCTGCACGGTGCCGCTGCCGCGGGCGCTGCAGGCGAGGAGCAGGGCGAAGAGCGGGACGAGGCGGGTCGAGGTCATGGGGCGCTCCAGCTGAAGGTCGGCGGTTGTGTGGTCATGGCGAAGGCGATCGCGGCGTGGGCGGCGTCGCCGGGGCGGATGGCGGCGCTCGGACCCGCGGCCGCGAGCGCGTCGAAGTCGACGCCGAGCAGCCACGCGCGGGGGTCGACGCGCAGGAGCAGGCGGCTGTCGGGGCCGGGCTCGTCGACGCGCGCGCGCACGCCGACGAGCGCCGGGCTGCCGCGCAGCGGCGGGAGCACGTCGACGCGGGCGTCGAAGGTCACGGTCGTGTCGCCGCGGACGGCGGTGCCGGCGAGCCGGGCGGAGTTGCCGAGCGCGCGGTCGGGGGTCGCCTCGGTCTGGGTCGTGAACCACGAGATGCCGTAGTCGAGCATGGCGGAGCGGACGTCGCCGGGGAGCGCCGCGACCTCGCCGAGCTCGACGGCGGCCGGCGCGAGCGCGTCGAGCACGGCGACGTCGGCGAACTCGCCGACCGCGACGGCGCACAGGTCGGGCGAGGCCGCCGCGGTCGCGCACAGGTAGATCGGGCCGAGCGCCAGGTCGGCGCGCGTCAGCGTGACCTGCCAGTCGCCGACCGGGAACGCGTCCGCGCCGACGCCGACGGCGGCGATCGGGTAGGCGAAGGGCTCGGCGCCGGTGCTGCCGCAGGCGAGCAGCGCGAGCGCGAGGAGCGGCGCGGCGCGGCGGAACATGACCGAAAAGACAGATGCGGCTGTGCGATCGGACAGGGCGCGAGGGACAGGCCTGGTAGCGCTTTTGGACATGGCCCGTGGGACAGGCGCGGCTGCGCGTTCGGACATGGCCCGGGGGACAGGCGCGGGTGCCTGTTCGGACATGCTCGAAGGGACAGGTGCGGGGCGGGGTGGCATCGTCGCTTTTGTTTAAAAGGACAGGGTGAGGGTGCCGAGGACGGTCAGGGGCGGGCCGGCGGCGAAGTGCTGGGCGGGCAGGCGCGAGGGGACGGGCCTCGTGCCCCAGTCGGAGGCGAACGAGTAGACGCTGGCGGCGTAGCGGCGGGCGAGCAGGTTGTAGGCCTCGACGCCGAGCTCGACGTACGCCCAGCGCAGGCCGGCGGAGGCGTCGAGGAGGTAGAGCGGGTCGGCGGCCTGTCCGTAGGGCAATGGCCGCGAGGACAGGTAGGAGAAGCCGGAGCCGACGCGCAGCGCGAGCGGGGCGCGCCCGATCTGCACGAGGTCGCGGTCGACGCCGAGGTCGGCGCGGACGACGACGGGCGGGACGTAGGGCAGGAGCTGGCCGGGGACGTAGGCGGGGCTCGGGTTCTCGACGGTCGCGGGCGGCGGGGCGGTGAGGATCGCGTGGACGTAGGTGACCGAGGCGGCGGCGGTCAGCCACGGCCACGGGCGCGCGAGCAAGGCGGCGACGAGGCCGCTGCGGCGGGTCGGGCCGATGCGCTCGAGGCGGCCCTCCTCGGGGTCGAAGGCGAGGTCGCTGGCGAGGAAGGTGCCGTAGCCGGCCGCCGTGAGCTGCACGGGCCGGCGCCAGCGCGGCGCGAGGCGCAGGCCGCCCTCGACGCTGTGGACCTTGGCGAACGGGGCGCGCTCGCCCTCGTCGAGCTGGCGGGCCTGCGGCGAGCGATAGCCCTGGCCGTAGGCGACGAAGGTCTTGAGCCACGGGAGCGGGGTGACCTCGAGGGCGGCGCGCGGTCCGGCGGCGACGCCGGTGGCGGTGCGGCGGTAGCCGACGAGGTGCGACGCGATCTGGTAGGGCGCGATGAAGTTGCCGAGGCGGTCGTCGACGTCGTAGTGGAGGACGTCGGCGCGGGCGCCCCCGCGCAGCTGCACGTACTTGCCGAGGCGCAGGTCGAGGTCGACGTACATGCCGACGTCGGTGGCGAGGATCTCGGCGTCGACGCGGCGGTCCCAGGTCTCGTTTTGCGGCGCCTGCAGCAGGCTCTGGGCCTGCTGGATGCGGTGCACGCGGGCGCTGGCGCCGAGCTCGAGCGCGGCCGAGAAGCCGCGCGCGGGTCGCCACCAACCTGTCCGATGGGACAGGCGAAAGCCGCCGCCGAGGTCGCGGTTCTGCTGCTCGATCAGGTCGCCGCGGCCGACCCAGGCCGGCATCACCATGCCGCGCTGGAGGAAGCCGGTGTAGTTCTCGCGCGAGTGGAAGTCGACGAGCGCGGCGTGGGCGGCGAAGTGCGTGCGGCCGCCGCCCTCGCCGCGGCGCTCGAGCTCGAGCGCGAGCTGGCCGCGCGCGGCGGAGGCCGACTGGGCGCTGGCGGCCGGGGTCGGGTAGTGGTCGTAGAAGCCGACGGTGCCGGCGGCGACGTCGTCCTGGCGGAGCACGCCGGCGAGGCCGGCGCGGGCGGCGTGGGCGGCGACGTGGAGCTTGCCGGCGAGGCCGCCGGGGCCGGTGAACGCGAACTGGCCGAGGGCGGTGCCGGACAGGCCGCCGCGGTTCTGGCCGAAGCCGGTGGTGCGGCGGATCGCGGCGGCGGCGAAGGTCTCGTCGGACTGGCCGCGCGGGGCCCACAGCGCGAGCTGACGGAAGGTCCCGAACGACCCGCCCGAGGAGCGCAGCAGGAAGCCGCGGCGTTCGACGCCGAGGTCGAAGTCGATGCTGCCCGCGACCGCGAAGTCGCCCTGGTGCGGGTCGTACACGCCCTCGGTGACGCGGATCGATCTTACGACCTCGGGGAGGATGAAGTTGAGGTCGGCGTAGCCCTGGCCGTGGAGGTGCGAGATCTGGTTGATCGGGACGGCGCCGACGGTGAACTCGATGTCCTGGCCGTGCGCCGCGTTGAAGCCGCGCAGGAAGATCTCGTGGGCGACGGCCTCGCCCTCGGGGCGCGAGACGTAGACGCCGGGGGCGCGGCTCAGCAGGTCGCCGGCGCTCTGGCGCGGGGCGGCGTTTAGAAGATCCTCGTCGAGGATGAAGTCGCTGGCGGCGCGCGGCGGGGGCGGGCGCCGGCCGCGGGCCTCGACGTCGAGCACGGCCTCGGCGGGGGCGGTGGACGGCGCGACGGCGGGGCTGGCCCCGGGGACAGGTCGGGCGGGGGTGGGCTGGGCGGGGCTGGTCGAAGGGACAGGTTGGCCCGGGCTGG
>Ga0075163_10011341_pt1 | contig 11617 bp, 10 predicted proteins | sample JI1023141ADNA_FD_71478 | JGI IMG/M metagenome (GOLD analysis project Ga0075163, IMG submission 71478) | Wastewater effluent complex algal communities from Wisconsin, to seasonally profile nutrient transformation and Carbon sequestration -... | ecosystem: Engineered > WWTP > Effluent > Algae... | reverse complement strand
TCGAGGAAGATGACGTGCAGCGGCGTGAAGATGTTGGGGTACACCCAGCCGAGGAAGAGCGGCAGCGCGACGGTGAGGATGATGGGGATGTGGATGGAGATGATGTACTGGATGGCCTTTTTGAGGTTGCCGTAGATCTTGCGGCCCATCGCCACGGCATCGACCATGTTGCCGAGGTCGTCGTTGACGAGGATGAGCGATGCGGCTTCTTTGGCGAGCTCGCTGCCGCGCTTGCCCATAGCGATGCCGATGTGCGCGGCTTTCAACGCGGGGCCGTCGTTGACGCCGTCGCCGGTCATGGCTACGACGTGACCTTCGGCTTGCAGTGCGTTGATGATGCGCAGTTTCGCTTCGGGGAACATGCGCGTGAAGATGGTGGTGTTGTTGACGGCAATACGGAGTGCAGCGTCGTCCAGCTTCATCATGTCGTCGCCGTTGATGGTCTTTTCGGAGCCGCGGAAACCGGTCTGCTTGGCGATGGCGGCGGTTGTGAGCGCGTTGTCGCCGGTGATGATCTTCACTTGGATGCCCGCCGCGTAGAACTGTTGGAAGACGTCGGCGATGTTGGCTTTCGGCGGATCGTTGAAGGCGACAAGGCCGAGGAAGTCGAGGGTGAATCCTTCCTGGTCTTTCGGATAGTTGTCGCCGGTGAATTGTGCTTCGGCCACACCCAAGACGCGCAGGCCTTGACCAGCCAGTGTTTCCACTTGTGCGAGTACGGCGGTCTTCTCCGCAGCGGTCAATGACGACTGCCTGAGCACACGTTCCGGTGCGCCTTTGCAGGCGATGATGCGTTCGCCGGTCGTATTGGCGAAGACGTGCGTCATCATCGGTGGTTTGCCGCCGAGCGGATACTCGTGCGCCATGGTGAACTCCGGACGGCGATCGGTCTCCGAGTTCTTCTTATAGGCTTCGTGCAGCGCCGTTTCCATGGGGTCGAAGGGCACGGGTTCGCTGGCCCACATGGCGACTTCGATCACGCGGCGTGCTTCGGGGGTTGACCAGGCATCGGGTGCGAGCGTTGCACCGTTCGCTTGCACGAAGAGCTGCGCCAGCGACATGCGGTTCTCGGTGATGGTGCCGGTCTTGTCGGTACAGATGACGGTGGCGGAACCGAGCGTTTCCACGGTGGTGGAGCGTTTCACGATGACGCCTTGTTTGGCCAAGCGCCAAGCACCGAGCGCGAGGAAGGTCGCGAAGGCCACGGGGATCTCTTCCGGAAGAATGGACATGGCGAGCGTGAGGCCAGTGAGCAAACTGTCCAACAAGGATCCACTGCGCGTATAGGCCACGGCCCACACGGCGAGGAAGACCACCACGCCCACGATGGCCATGTTGCGCACAAAGCGCGTGATCTGTTGTTGCAGCGGTGTGGGTGGCACCTCGATCGCGGCGAGCGAGGTGCTGATCTTGCCCAGCTGCGTGCCCTTACCAACGGCGGTGACGCAATACACCGCCAAGCCCGAGACCACTTGTGTGCCTTTGCTCACGGTGGCGAGGGCCGCTTCCGTGTTGCGCGCTACGGCGAACGCTTCACCGGTAAGGATGGATTCGTTCACACTGAAGTCGTTGCTCTGCACGATCACGCCATCGGCGGCGAGCAAGGTGCCTTCTTCGGCCACGGCGTGGTCGCCCACGACGACATCCTCCATGGTCACCTTCACCACCGCGTTGTTGCGGATCACCGTGGCCTGTGCTTCGCTGAACGCCCGCAACGCCGCCAGCGCTTTGCGGCTACGCGAATCCTGGTAGATGGAGATGGTGGAGACGAGCACGATGGCACCGGCCATGAAGTAGGCTTCGGTGCGTTCGCCCAGCACGAAGTAGATGATGCTGGTGGCCAGCAGCAGCAGGAACATCGGTTCCAGTACAGCGCCTTTCACCGCAGGCCAGAAGGCGCTGCCGCTCTTGTCGTCGATGATGTTGCCGCCGTGCTTCGCCCGCGCGGCGATCACCTCGGGATCCGTGAGGCCCTTGAAAGGGAGGGGGTTCGATGGCATCAGGTGTCAAGGTAGGAGGCTGTGAGGCCCGTTCGGCCGATCGGAACGAGACCCGGCTCTCGAAACGCCTGCCAGTTACCCGGCCAACCGCGGCACTTGCAAGGCACCGCTCGGCACCGGCGTAAGCGCGATCCCTGCCACGCGGAAATGCTCGAGTAAGGTAAAGCGGATCTCGCTCTTGGTCTGTTCGATGAAGAACACATTGCGGCTCCAAAAGTGGACCTCGAAGTCCAGGGTGCTCGCACCGAAGTTGACCAGCCGCACCGATGCAAGGTGCTCCTTGTCCTTTGTGATCACGTGCGGATGGCTGTTGGCGCAGTCCAGCAGGATGGTGCGCACCCGGCGTTCGTCAGAGCCGTAGGCGACAGAGAGCCCGATGCTGAACCGTGTTTGCGTGGCGCTGTGCGACCAGTTCACCACGTTCTCGTTGATGAAACGCCGGTTGGGGACCACCACGTTCATGCCTTCGTGCGAGTAGATGGTGGAGGTACGGAGGCGTATGTCCTTCACGCGGCCCACCAAGGTGCCCAGTTCCAGCACATCGCCCACGCGGATGGTGCCCTCCACCAATAGGATAACGCCCGCGAACACATCGGTGAAGGTCTGCTGCACGCCGAGGCCCACCACCACCAGCAGTGCTGCGGATCCCGCCAGCAGCACGGTGACGTCGATGTGCAGCAACGCCAGGCAGCCCACGGCCACGGCTACCCACAGGAAATAGTTCACCAGCAATCGCGCAGAGTAAAGCCGGGAGCGCTGTTCGGGCTTCTTGGTGGCGCGCCGTTCCATGCCGGTCTTCAGCAACCGCATAAGGGCGATGGCGAGCAGCACGAGCACTGCGGCGCTCAAGGCACGCCCCAGGCTAACGGCGTAGGGACCGATGTGGAAGAGCAGGTCGTTCATCGGTGCTGCGGGATCGGGCCCGGCGCGTTGGTAGCGAGCACGACGATCGCAACACCCGTGGCCGCGTAGATCACGTGCAGTACGTCAATACCGTGGATCATGAGCACCTGTGTGATGATCCAGATGACCGTGGCAAGTCCCACCACCTGTGCCCAGCGCGCGGCCCCCCACATACGGCGGTATACGAGCCCCCAGCCGATACAACTGCCAAGTCCAAGCACGGTAAAGAGGATGATGCCGGGAAGGAGGAAGTCGCTGAACGGTGTGCGCGCGAGCAAGGACAAGGGCAGGCCGAGGATCGAGCCATCGGGTGCCGCAATGAGAAGACTGCCGCCGAACAAGGCGGACAGGCCGTTGAACAGAAGCAGGGTGAGCAGTGCGAAGCGCATGGAGCAGGGCAATGGGCGCCACCTTGTCCTTAATGCGCCAGATAACCGCCGTCCACATTGTAGTAAGCGCCTGTAACGAACGATGCTTTGTCCGATGCGAGCCAGAGCACCAGTTCCGCAACCTCTTGCGCGGTACCAAGGCGTTGCATGGGGTGCATGGCAGCGATCCCGGTCATCTGTTCGGCCGTGAGGTTCTTGTCAAGCAAGGGTGTTTTGATAAAGCCCGGCCCCACGGTGTTCACCCGGATGCCTTGCGTGGCATATTCCAGTGCCGCGTTCTCCGTAAGCCCCACCACGCCATGTTTGGCAGCCACGTATGCAACGGACATCGGGAAGCCCACCTTGCCGAGGATGGAGGCCATGTTCACGATCGAGCCGCCACCGTTCTTGAGCATGGCAGGGATCTGGTAGCGCATGCCGTAGAAGACACCGCTCAGGTTGATCGCGATCACCTTGTCCCAACCCTCGATGGGGTAGTCGCCCATTAGCGCCGCTGGTCCACCGATGCCGGCATTGTTCACTGCGATATCCAAACGACCGAACTTCTTCACCGTTTCCGCGACCAGTCGTTCGCATTCGGCGGGCATGGAGACATCGGTCTTCACCACCATCCCTTTGCCGCCTTCCTTCTCAATGACCTTCAGCACGCGTTCGGCACCGTCAGTGTCCATGTCCGCCAGGACGATGCTTGCGCCGTGCATGACGAAGAGCAGGGCGGTGGCCTCGCCGATCCCCGATCCTGCGCCGGTGATCAGCGCGATCTTGTTCTTGAGCATGTTTTCGTTGTTGTGGTTTTGATGGAAGAAAGTTCTCGACCGAACGCACCTTGGACCCTGATCAGGGTCAGTCGTTCGCTATGCCCTCGGCGAGCAGAACGTTGTGGTCCTCCTCGATGGATCCGCTGCGCAAGGGTTTAAGCGCGGCGCCCCAGGCGACCACTTGATCCAGCATGGTGTGTACCTCCTGCTCGTGCATGGCGGCTGGAACGAACTGCTCGAAGTTCTTGAAGTCGGTGAACAAGGAGAGGCCCACTTGCGCGCGTACCGTGGCCACCTGGAGTTCGGCCATGACCAGGCGCAAATGCTCCACGGCACGAACACCACCAACAGCTCCATACCCCACGAAGCCCGCCACCTTGTTCGTCCACTCCTTGTTCAAGTAGTCGATGGCGTTCTTCAGTGCGGCACAAGTGCCATGGTTGTATTCCGGCGTGACGAAAACGAACGCATCGAAAGCCTCTATGCGAGCGGACCACCGCTTCGTATGCTCATGGGTGTAGATCCCTTGCGAAGGCGATCCAGGTTCATCCAAAAGCGGCAGGTCGTGGTCCAGCACATCCACAAGTTCGAATTGTGCATCGGTGCGCTTCTTCGCCAATTCCAACACCCAACGGGCCACCGATGCTCCCAGACGACCGGGGCGTGTACTTCCGAGAACGATAGCGATCTTGATCTGGTCCATGTGTGCGCAGGTTGTTCATGTACTGTTCAGCAGATCAAGGCCCATACGTATGCCCAGTTGATCCCAGGCAGGTCAATACCTCGGATACGCCCGGAACCACGGGAGCATCATTTGTCATTTTCGGACTTCCGCAGATGGGGCACACCGGGAAATGCGAGCGATAATTCCCCATCCCGGTCAACCCTTGCCCGATCCCTGTTCAGCTCCAACCGACGAATATGCCACCGCTGTGGTGTTACCGACCTTTTCAGCGCGAACCGCCAAGCAGGGCACGGTTCTGCCTGGATATTCCCGTCCAAGGGATTCTCCTCGGACATAAGAACACCGGGCCATGAAAAGCAATGCAGAACTACAGAAGGATGTGCAGGATGCCATCAAGTGGGAACCCCTCTTGAGCGCGGCAGAGATCGGCGTTACAGCGAAGGATGGGGTGGTCACCCTCACTGGAACGGTGAATAACTACGCGCAGAAACTGGAAGCAGAAAAGGCCGCCATGAACGTGGTCGGGGTGAAAGCCGTGGCCGAGGAGATCAAGGTGAAACTCGGCACTTCGGGCAAAAGGGACGACACAGAGATCGCCACGGCCTGCGCGAATGCGCTCAAATGGAGTTGGCAGGTGCCCAATGACAAGGTCAAAGTGACGGTGCAGGACAGCTGGGTTACCCTGACCGGTGAAGTGCAATGGAACTACGAACGGGAAGCCGCACACAATGCCGTGCGTACACTGCCCGGCGTAGTAGGTGTAACCAACACCACCACCCTGAAGCCGGAAAGCCATAACAAGATCGAGAAGGAAATGGTGCAGGATGCCATTGCCCGCCATTGGACCCTCGGGGACCAGGACATCCATGTCGAGGTCTCCGGCAGCACCGTGACCTTGACCGGGACGGTGGGTTCCTTGCCCCAAAAACGCAAAGCCGGGCGCGTGGCTTGGCGTACACCCGGCATCTATAACGTACAGAACGACCTGATGGTCGAATACGACTACGCCGCCATCGCACTCTAAGTGCGTGGTCTGAATAGCGAACAGGGGCGGCATCCGAAGGGTGCCGTTCCTGCCGTTCTGGTCACCATTCGGTCAAACGCATCACCAGAACCAACCCTATCCCATGTGCTTCTCAGCAACCGCCAGCTTTATCGCCAGTGGTCTGCTCACGGTGGTGGGCGTCCTTTCGCTAAAGAAGTGCCATCATCCACTGCAATTGGCCTTCGCTGCCATACCGCTCATCTTCGCATCGCAGCAGTTCATCGAAGGTCTTATTTGGCTTGCGCTCATTGATGCAAATGATCCGCAGGAAGCCACGCACTTGTCGCGTTCATTCCTCTTCTTCGCCATGGTGCTGTGGCCCGCGTGGGTTCCGTTCTCCCTGCTTCTCATGGAGACCGAGGTGCGTAGGCGGAAGTGGTTGGGCTGGACATTGGCCGCTGGCGCCGGCGTAGCGCTCTACCATGCTTGGGCCTTGGTTGTCGCTGCGCCATCCGCCATAATTGGAGGCCACCACGTTCACTACGCGGTGGAATTTCCGTGGCACTTACAGGTCGTAGCCGAGTTCTTCTATTTCTCCGCTACGGTACTGGCGGTCTTCATTTCCAGCGTACGGCGCATGTGGATCCTGGGCCTGGCCGTGCTGGTGTCCTATCTCATAGCGCATCACTATGCCATCGGCAACGTAACATCCGTGTGGTGCTACTTCGCCGCGCTCATCAGTGCGGTCATCCTTTACCTGTTGCATCAAGAACGGAGCACACGTCGAGCACACATGGTCCATTCAGCAATACAGTAACGCTCCCCGTTCCTGTGGACGAGATGCGGGCATTCCCACCCCATGTTCGGCTATTCCTTCCCCGATCCAAAAAGCGCGCCGAAAATGGGAACGATGGTGTATCCAATGGTGGCATACTTAGTTGAAGAATGTCGTTTCGCAGCATGATGATCGCAGCGAAGTGCATGCACTGGGAATTCTTCCAATGCATAAAGTACAGTTCCGATGAAAAGTAATGCAGAACTACAGAAGGATGTGCAGGATGCCATCAAGTGGGAACCCCTCTTGAGCGCGGCGCAGATCGGCGTTACAGCGAAGGACGGTGTGGTCACCCTCACGGGAACGGTGGACACCTACGCCAAGAAGTTGGAAGCGGAGAACGCCGCCAAGAACGTTGCGGGAGTAACGGCGATCGCCGAAGAGATTACCGTGAAGTTCGGGAACGAGAGCAAGAAGGACGACACGGAGATCGCTACTGCTGCGGTGAACGCATTGAAGTGGAACTGGTCGGTACCGAACGACAAGGTGAAGGTGAAGGTGCAGAGCGGATGGATCACCTTGGACGGCGAATTGCCTTGGAACTACCAACGTGAGGCCGCGCACGATGCGGTGCGATGGCTGACCGGTGTGATGGGTGTGACGAACAACCTCACGATCAAAGCCGATACCCACGACAAGATCGAGAAGAAGGCCGTGGAGGATGCCTTGGCCCGCAATTGGTCCATCAACAACCTGGACATCAACGTGAGCGTTTCAGGCACCAAGGTCACCTTGACCGGCACGGTGCCGTCCCTGTACCAGAGGGACCTGGTATCGAGGATCGTCTGGAGCACGCCCGGCATCTGGAACGTGCAGAACGACCTGATCGTGGACTACAGCTACGCGCTGATCGACTGAAGAAGCAAGCGCCGGGAGGAAAGACCTCCCGGCTCTTTGTCCTGTCATTTCCAAACCCATCATGAAGAAGCTCGTGCTCACAGCACTGCTCGCCATCACCATGTCATATTCCGTGTTCTCCCAACCATTGAGGACCGTTCCCATTGTGCAATTGGACCGCTACACCGGCCTGTGGTACGAGATCGCCTCTTTCCCTCAGCGCTTCCAGAAAGGCTGCCATTGCACCACGGCGACATACACCATGAGCGATGAAGGCTACGTGGTGGTGGAGAACCGTTGCAACCGCGACAGCGTCAACGGCAAGGCGTCCTACATCAAAGGCAAGGCCTTCGTTGAAGAGGGATCAGGCAACGCCAAGTTGAAGGTGCAGTTCTTCTGGCCCTTCAAAGGCAAGTACTGGATCATCGACCTGGCGCAGGATTACAGCTACGCGGTGGTGGGGCATCCGAACAGGAGGTACCTGTGGGTCCTTTCGCGCACACCACGCATGGCGAGCGATGCATACGCGGGCATCCTCACACGCCTGCAAGGGAATGGATTCGACACCGGTAAGCTCGAATTGACGGACCAGGAATGGCTGCCAACGATCAACCACTGAACAACCAACAACCCATCCAATGAAGAATTCGAAGAAGAAGGCCATCAAGGCTGCAGCGGCAAGAAAAGCGGCGACCAAGAAAGTTGCGCGCAAGAAGCCTAGCGTCATGGCGAGTAGAACGGCCCGTGTGGCCAAAGAGGAGCCCAAGCTCTATAAGACCGGGAACGATCTGCCAAAGCAGTCGCGCATCGAGACCATCGAACTGGTGAACAAGCGCCTGGCCGATGCGATCGACCTGCACATGCAGATGAAGCAGGCGCACTGGAATGTGAAGGGACCCAACTTCATCGGATTGCACAAGCTGTTCGATGAGATCCATGAGGCGACCGGAGAATATGTGGACACCATCGCTGAGCGCGCGGTGCAACTGGGCGGTGTTGCCGAAGGAACCGTGCGGATCGCAGCAAAGCGCACGCTGCTCCCAGAATACCCCCGAGGCATTTCCGATGGACCATCACATGTGGATGCGGTCTCCATCGCATTGGCAGCGTTCGGCCATGAGGTACGCCAGAGCATTGATGACGCCGACGAACTCAACGATGCGGACACCGCTGACATCTTCACCGAGGTCTCACGCGGTATCGATAAGTGGTTGTGGTTCGTGGAGGCGCACGCGCAGGCGGCGAAGTAGTCTCCTGCAAGGCGGCACTGGGCGCTGTAGCTTGTTCCGGTACTACGCTTACCGGCCCTCAGCGCGTGGTGATGGGAGACCTGGACCCCTTCAAGGTGTACCTCTTCCGTGTGATCGTCATCGGCATCACCCACGAGGACCTGCCGAGCGACATGGCGATGGGTCGTGCAGCATAATTCCCGCCTTCGCGGGAATGACAAACCGCGACGTCACCCCCGCGAAAGCGGGGGCACGAGCGGCTGCAGGAACGGAAAGACCCCGACCATATGCCGGGATCTTTCGTTTTGGTAGGTGATCACCCTGGCACGACAAAGCCCCCCTTCCGCTGTCCGGAAGGGGGGCTAGTTATTGTCGCACAGAACGCTTTTGTGCGCTCTGTAAAGAGCTTACGGCTGGATCACCAGGCGCTCCGTGTAGGTCTTGTCACCGGCGGTGATGTTGACCACATAGAGGCCACCGGCGATGGCGCCGTTCAACTCCACTGACTGGTTCACGAAGCCGTCCTGCACCGTGATGGTGCGGGCAGCAACGCGCTTGCCGGTCATGTCGTAGATGTCCATGCTCGCGGTACGCACATCAGAACCCACCTCGGTGATGGAGATGAACAACTGGTCACCGCGGTTCGGGTTCGGGTACATCGTGAGCGTGCTCTCCACTGCATCCGTGGCCAAGGCGAGGCCGCTTGCGCAAGGGTTGATCGTCACGGTACAGGTCTCGCCCCATGGTGTCAAGGGTACTGATGGCGTTGGGCTGTCGATGCACCACGTTGCACCACCGTCCTTGCTAACACGCACGTCCACCGTGTAGGTAACGCCACACTGTAGCGCGGTAGGGCCTGTCCAGTAGAGCGGCAGTATGTAGGTATTGCTCTGGCGGATCACTTCGAAACCAGCGCTACGGAAACGGAACTGGTAGCGCAACAAGGAAGCGGAAACAGCCGGCGTGAACTGTGGTGGCTGCGCATAGAGCGTGCTACCCGACCGGAAGTTGCGGGTAACGTTGCAGCTGTTGGTGGCATCCGTAGCGGACAGCAACTTGATCTGCGGACATGCTGCACGTGCGGGATCGAACTTGAAACGGCAGGCAGGACCGAAGGCCTGGTTGACACCGTTCACACGACCACGTACCTGGATGTTCATCAGAACACCCGCCGGGATCTGGGGTGTTGTGGGCGTGTTCTGCCAGTTGTTGACCTTCATGTGACAGGCACGCACGGCATTGGCCGGTGAGCGACCGTCGCTCACATTGTGGCTGCGGAAACGACGGTAGCTGTAACTGCCGTTCGGATCGAAGATCCAGAACTCGTAACCGCTGTTAGCGGGCTGCACCGTGTTGGCACCATTCGGTACCCAAGTAGCACTGACCGCCGTGTTCTCCGTGGCCACCACGAAGGAGTTGAGGGTCCAGTCCAGCTTGTCGCAGTTGGATGCGATGAGGCGGTCCGTACCGAGCGGGAGGCAGAAGCCTTCGTTGTTTGCGATCTGGCTCAGGCTGCCCGTGGTGAAGTTGTCGCGGTTATCGATCACACGCTTGCCGGAGGCAACGCCCGTGCTGATGTCACGGAGCACATACCCACCACCGGTGATCCCATCACCAGCATTGTCCGTTACAACCAAGCGATAGCAACCGTTGGGGAGGCACAGGGGCTCAATGACAGTGCCAGCTACATAAAGCTGGCCACCGCTGGCAACAAGCGCATTGCTGCCTTGTGCACGCACTTCCCACAAGGTGGTGCTGACACCATCCGCCTCGATCTCGAGTTCCATGGCGTTGAACTGGCAACCACCACCGATCGGTGTACCCACGCACTGGCAGCTGGCGTTCAGCTGGTCGTTCGTGGTATTGCTGTTCCCATCGTTGCAAACGCTACCGATCACACCAACTACGCTTGGGCAGTTATCCGTGTTGTTGGTCACCGTACCAGCAGGCTGGTTGCAGGTGAAACCAGCGATCGGGCTACCAGCACCGAAGCCATCACCATCCGTATCGGCATAATACGTTGCAGCAACATCAGCTACGCCGCAACCGCATGCACCAGCAGTGATCTTCGCAGGGTCACTTGGGCAACCGTCGGTGAGGTCGCAGGTACCATCACCGTCGGTGTCCGGCAGTGCGGGATGTGTGCAAACGCCGTCCACCACCACTTCGGAGGTGCAGGGGTTGCCATCATCGGGGCAAGGTGTAGTGGAGCCTTCACAAACGCAGCTCGCGTTGATCACATCACCACTTGTGTTGGGGTTTCCATCTGTGCAAGTGGAACCGATCACACCAACGACGGTCGGGCAATTATCCGTGTTGTTGGTCACGGTACCAGCAGGCTGGTTGCAGGTGAAACCGGCGATCGGGCTACCAGCACCGAAGCCATCACCATCCGTATCAGCGTAGTACGTAGCAGCCACATCAGCCACGCCACAACCGCATGCACCCGCAGCGATCTTGTTCGGGTCACTTGGGCAACCGTCCGTAAGATCGCAGGTACCATCACCATCGGTGTCAGGCAGAGCAGGGTGTGTGCAAACACCATCCACCACCACTTCGGAGGTGCAGGGGTTGCCATCATCGGGGCAAGGGATCGTGGAGCCTTCACATACGCAGCTCGCGTTGATCACATCACCACTTGTGTTGGGGTTGCCATCTGTGCAAGAGGAACCGATCACACCAACGACGGTCGGGCAATTGTCCGTGTTGTTGGTCACGGTACCAGCAGGCTGGTTGCAGGTGAAACCGGCGATCGCGCTACCAGCACCGAAACCGTCACCATCCGTGTCAGCGTAGTACGTAGCAGCCACATCGGCCACGCCACAGCCGCATGCACCCGCAGCGATCTTGTTCGGGTCGCTCGGGCAGCCGTCGGTAAGATCGCAGGTACCATCACCATCGGTGTCAGGCAGAGCAGGGTGTGTGCAAACGCCGTCCACCACCACTTCGGAGGTGCAGGGGTTGCCATCATCGGGGCAAGGGATCGTGGAGCCTTC
>Ga0075163_10011340_pt1 | contig 11618 bp, 9 predicted proteins | sample JI1023141ADNA_FD_71478 | JGI IMG/M metagenome (GOLD analysis project Ga0075163, IMG submission 71478) | Wastewater effluent complex algal communities from Wisconsin, to seasonally profile nutrient transformation and Carbon sequestration -... | ecosystem: Engineered > WWTP > Effluent > Algae... | reverse complement strand
CGTGGCCCCAGGTCAGCGCCCTTGTGCGCGCGATGCGAATCAGCGGCGGCGCCTAATGCTCAGCCGCCTATACGAAGGCTGAGGTGCCGTGTGAACGTGGTGAACGTCGCGGATGGTGACAGGCACCCTGCGCACGGCATAGACCTGACCGTTGACGCGGATGATGCAGTCCATGTGATGAGTGCCTTGGTAGCGCGTGCGTTCTTCGGCATGCAGTAGACCCATGCCGATCTTGCGATGCCCGAGGTCGCTGATAGCTTCGGCCTCTAACCCCTTGTTGCGCACCGTCCATTCGATGGTGGCGAACGGCGGGAGGATGTGAGGGTTGGCGATCGAGAACACCAACGTACAGCCCTTGGCGACCCCGGCCACCTGGTTCCGGTGATTGGCCACGAAGCGGCGCTGATCTCCACTCCCCGTGTAGACAGCAATGTCGATGTCGGGCAGTTGCATGAGCGCGCGCGACGTCTGCTCGTCCACAAGGTCGACCTCGTCCACCTCCGGCAGCTGCATCAGGAACGAAAACGCTTCGGTCCAGATCAGGGCAGCTGCTGGTTCGCCTTCGGCCTCGTCGGCGCGTTGCGCGATGTCCAGCAGCGCGTCGAGTCGCGGCAACAAGGCGGCCCAGGCCTCAACGCTCAAGCGATTCAGATCTTCGACGGCCTTGGTCGCCGGGTTCTGGACGCGGCGGTCCTTGTTCAGCCTGTCGTGGATCGTCTTGATAATGGAGATCAGGGCGTCGTCGTCCTCGATACCGAACAAGAGGGCCAGACCGATGTCGCCGTAGGCCTCGGTAGCCAGCACAGTGAGTAGGATCGAGGTCGGACGCGAGTCCGGGATGTCATCGAACGACAACGCGGCCCATGCCTTCAGGTAGCGGATCAAGCGCCGCAACTGGTCCCGCTGGCCGCCCGTGCGCGCATCCCGGAACCACTTGTAGAAGGCCTTGGGGTCGCTGTTCTCCCACCCCTTGGTCAGGCACGCCAGGCGCCGCTTATCGGTGTCGGTGTTGAGGTGGTAGACCGGGGTGTCGATGTGGAACTGGTGCTCGTACGACGCCCGCGAGCAACGCTCTTTGGGGGGCTCCGCCACGGACCGCATGGTCGGGCACTGGGGCTGGTAGTCGACGAGCTCCTGCTGGACCCAGCGACGCAACTGGTCGGCCGTCGGCTCGATCTCGGCGCCCTTGCCCCACTCGAAGTAGACGCCCAGGTCGACGTCGTACTCGTCGTCCGAGTGGACGGGCTTGATAAGGGTGCCGTACTTGTAGGAGCCCTGCAGCCACGTGCAGATCGTGTAGCCGTGCTTGGCCTTGAGCGCCACCTTCAGGTGCTCGGCCAACTCGTTCCAACTGGTCTGCAGGAACTCGCGCTGCTGCGCTGTGGGGCTGACGCGGTTGATCAGGGTCTGTTCACCGGCGCCGTTGAACAGCGAGCTGGCGCGGCCCACTTCAGCCGCCCCGCACTAGAACCATCTGGGGCTTGTGCTCCAGGAACGGCGCCAGCTTGGTGTTTAGGATGTCGCTTGCCGCCCTCTTGCCCAGGGCCGTCAGCGTGCGTCGCGCCGCGTCTGTCGCAACGTCCAAGCCAAGGTCCTTGGCTTGCTCGTTCGATGGCAACGCGTCGAGCCGCAAGTAGCGATCCTTCAGCTTGTGCTGCATCAGCTGGTCCACCAGTTGCTGCTGCGAAGAGATCGTGACGGAAAACAGGCGGTTGTCGTCCATCCAATCCAAGACACCCAGCTCGCGACCGGAATCGAAGGACAACGAGTACATGTTGGTCGTGGTACCGACGCTTAGGATGCGGACGGCACTGCTGGACAAGCCGTAGAAGTGCTCGGCCTCGTGCAGCGCCAACAGGTCGGGCGCGTTGGCGTACAGCCCGCCGTCGGCATAGCGCTGGCCATCGACTTCGGCCAGCTCGAAGAATGTCGGGGCTGCCGAGGTGGCCAGCGCCACGTCCACCACCTTGTACTTCCAGTCACGCGTCCACTCCGCCTTGTGCCGGGTCTTGAAGACCTGGGGCTTGCCGGTGGTGACGTTGACCGCGGGGATGCCCACCGCGTGGATGGCGTCATTGAGTGTGGCGTTCTCAGGGATGAGGCTGGTGATCACGTCCCTCAGGTCCTGCGACCGGTATCTAGGCTTACTCCGGTGATCAAAGATGTCCTTGCCCTTGCCCCAACGACCAGTCGGTTTCTCCCGCGGCGGGAAGATCTTCTCGCCCGATTTCTCGAAGGCTTCGACCACCTTCTGCATGGGGACTTCGAACGCCACGGCCAGCGCGATGATTCCGCCAATCGAGGTGCCATACGATAGGTCAAACCGACGGCCGATGGGTTCGCCGATGTGATTTTCCATTTCCTGCAGTGCCCGCGCCGTGAAAAGGCCTCGGTAGCCTCCTCCCGTCAGTGCCAGCGCCTGAAAAGGCGACTCCTCGGTCCACGCCATACGCTCGCCCCGCATCATTGTTTTGGAGAGTTAGGATACCAATCAACGGGTAAGCGCTCGATCACTTCAAGATTCTTTCGTCGCACTCGTCCGAATCTCTGTCGCTGCAAACTGAGCGACCGGTCTCGGCGGCACTTCGGTCAGAAATGCCGCATGCGCTCGAACGTCCGGTTGCGGCGCTAGTGGCCAGTAGAGCCGCCGGCAGCGAACGACTCGGATCAGTCTTGAACAGCCCGCCGAACATTTTGAACTGCGCGGTTCCAAACGGCGAAGGGCAGGGATCTCGCTGCCGCTGCGCGCACACACAAACAAAAAGCGCGACGATGTTAGTTATGTCAACTTCACCGGGCGAAAATGTTCCTCAGCCGGGCTACGGCGCCGGATTAGTGGCGTCAGAAGAACGTCGCTAGTCGCCCTGCATGCGGCGTTGGGGACGTCAGGTCCATGCAGCAAACCGATTCAAGCCGCCGGTCAGCGCGGGCCGGGCCAGTCCATACCGGCGCGTTGAGACCGTCCAGGATGCGCTCCGCCCTCTCCAATGCGTCCGATGGTTGCCAGGCACGCATCATTCCGCGCGCGCCGACGTGTCCTACGCTCAGAGCAGCGATGGACTGTCCCAGCCGCAAAGAACGATAGATGTCGTTGTAGTCGAGGTCTCCAAGCTCGGTGGCCTCGCGACGAGCGAACAGTGCGTGTAGGAAGCCAGCTGTGCACCAGTCGCCGGCACCGGAAGTGTCGGCAATCGAACCCGTGCGAAGAGCGGGAAGGTGCACCCAGTCTGGCGCGAGAGAGTGCTTCCTGAAACGTAAACCTCGTCCGCCCAGCGTTTGAATCTCGACGAAGCCCGAAGACAGATGGTGATCGAACGGCTCACGAATGCGGTCGACAGAGTACTTCACCACGTGCGCGCTACTCAGCGCAGCGTCAAAGAGTGCACGGTTCGACGAGATGGACGACGGCTCGAAGAACACGAAGGCGCCACCGGCGCGAGCGGCCTGAGCCATGCGCACAGTGCCAGCAGTGATCCGGTCAAAGAAGAAGACATTCGACTGAGCGGCGCAGCGTACGAACGCATCACCGCCGCTGTCTACGAGGTCCTCGTGGAACCTGCGCGTCTGACCGCAGACGGGGCAGGCGAAGCTGTAGCGAGGCGTCTCGCAAGGGTCGCCCGCAAATTGATAAAGCATCGGGCTGGTGAGGCCGCGGTTCAGCCGCACGTGCCGCATGTTTGCGCCGAGCCTAGTGAACTCTCGGTGGATCGTAGCGCCTACGTGGTCGCGCCCTAGGTTCACAAGCGGAAGGCATTCCCAACCGAGAAAGGCGAGGATCGAAAGCACGTTGCCCGTGGATCCACCGATGCCTGTGTACGCCAGTTGGCATTCCTTGCCCAGCATCACATCCAACGTGATGAAGCCCGCTCCCGAGACGCGGGAGCGAGAACCTTCAGTCGGTTGCCGGGACGAGCTTGTCAACACGAAAGTGCCATCGATGAGTCGGGGTGCCTCGGACGCCGGGAGCCAAATCTCCATGGATATCGTAGCCGACCGTCTCCAAGTAGAACACTGGCAGCCCATAGGTGAGCGCAGCAAGGAGCATACCAATGCCGGGGAGCCTGCGCCCAACCGGGGACAAGATGGTCTGTGACATCAAACCGGAGCCGGTCAGGGCCTCCACACGGGTGGTGTGAAGGCGAGCAATCGCATGGAAAACATCCATTGGATCCGACTCATGCGCCCGGATGAAGTTGAGCGGTGACTCGAACCACTCCCGCTGCCAGTACTCCCGATGTTCGAACAGCAGTTCGTCGGCGCGGCGCGGGTTCACCGCGGGGAACGGCAGCACTGGACAGACTTCTTCCGGCGAGTCCAGCTCACGGTACATGGTCTGAAGCGACGTCCCTGCCTTCTCAGACAGCTGCACGACCCAGAGCTTGAGCGCCTTGGCGAAGTCGTCGGTCTCCGATTCCGCAGGGAAGCCGTGCATCCAGTCGCCGCGGTCGTTGGACACCGACTCGACGTTGGCAAAGGTGTGGTTGTTATCAGCCACCAGGAGGTGCACACGGATCCCGCTTCTTCGCGACAACTGGTACAGCAACTTGACGATAGGGAAGGCCGTACATCGCGACATGCCCGTGGCGTCGACCACGACGTCCGAATACGCCTTGCCTTTCAGCCACTGATCCACCTGCACGCAGGCATTGCGGCCTCCAACAGGCGCACCGTCTTCGGCAAGTATTGCGACATCGACTACTTGCATAGGAGATGCCGCCAACTTGCGAAGTTGATCCACGCGCTCGTCTGCCAGTTCCAAGATCACCGCCGGAACGGCCGGTCGCCGCTCATGGAAGAAGCGCATGTCGACGTTGGGAAGCGGCCCAAGGCGCCCTGGGAAGTACAGCACGTCGGCGCTGAAGCCCACATTTCCGATTAGCAGGGTAGCGCCTGCTGTCGGAAAGTAGTCGGCGAGGAACTCGTCGACATCGTCAAGGGAGAGGCTGGGCACGCGAATCATGCTGCGCTCTCCACTGCATTCTTGAGCTGGTGGAGCGTCCCTTCAACGAATCCGCCGCGGCTGTGGGTCAGACCCTTGGCGATGATCGCCACGCCACCGAGCTCGAACAACGCCCAGGTTTTGCCTTTGCAGTCATAGGGCTCGACGAGCACCAAAGCCTGGTATGCCAGCGCGTAGTGAAGCACGCGGGCCAGTTCATCGTTGGATTCGAGCTTGAAGAGGTCGGCAACCAGGATGCCGTAGGCGTTCGCACCATCGGACAGCGGAGCATTGGGCCTGAGGGTCAGTTCCTCACACTTGCCACCGATGAAGTCGACCAGCTTGCGCACCTGCGGGGCGTACGGGAAGTCCCACTGGTCGATCAACTTCACAGCCTGCTCACGGACTGCCTTGTGCTGCTGGCGCGCATCCAGCGCAAGCTGCCTTCCTCGGATGGCCTGCGTCTCCAAGCGATCCACCAACACGCTGGCCAGCGTTACGAACTGCTCAATGTTCTCGTTGGCGGCATCGGCCAACCGCTCGAAGCCGAAGTAGAAGGGACGGTCGAACCTGTGGAGCAGTTGAAGCTCGGCACCGGTGATTACGGGGCGCTGCACCTTGGAGACTTCTTCTTCGGACGAATCCTCTGCAGGTGCACCGAACAACGACCGCTGCGGCGTCCTCCTCATTTCCCGCTCCAGCATGATGTGGGTCACTGCGGCCTTCACATCTGGCGTGAGCTCCGGTGGATAGGCCGCTTCCATGGCGCCCACTTGCTCGCTAGTGAGTTGGTTGTCTTCAACGAGACGGTCGTTTTCAACTTGGATGGCCTTCAGGTCGGTTTCCGCCAGCACCGGCGGGCGTGCTGCGTTCAGCAGGGTCTTAAGGCTGTGGATGCCGCCGCGACGATGGAACGCCGCCAGCGGCTGCAGGTAACGCCGGGCAACGTCCTCTGCGACCGAACGGAAGGCCACGCGGTTCCGGTTCTCCGTGTCCTGCAGCAAGATGCGCACACGATCACGGCCCGGGTTGGTGCCCGGCGATGCGGTCTCCTCGTCGCGCAGCACGCGCCGGAAATCCTCCAAGTTCAGTGAGTCGATGCGCGTTAGCATCCAGCGCGCAATCTTGATCTCGCGGTCGCGGAGCCAGATGTCGACATCTTCTAGCTGGGTCGGATGCAGCTCGTGCGCGTCATCGATGATGACCATGGGCTTAAGACGTAGCATCCGACCGCGCCATGCAGGTGAGATCTCAATGGCCTCGATGATGGCGAATGGCGCGTAGGCCACATCGATCAGGTGTTCGCCCACTTCATCCTGCGCGGGAGCGACCAGCGCATTGATGAGCCTGAAGATCGCCCGCTCCGTCATGCGCGCACGCTCGCGGAACATCTCCAAGTCATCAGCGTTCACCGCGTCCCTCGCTGCCTCTGCGTTGGACGTGGTGATGATGCGGACGTGTTTCAAGTCGACGCCGGCATCCTCCATGGTGCGAAGCCATCCCAGCACGGTCTTCGCCTCGATCATGGCGCGCAGCAAACGATGCCTCAGGCGAGGCTCGTAGGGCAGGTCCCAGATCGAGCGCAACTGGCCACCTGCAGGAAGCCGCAAGGCAAGAACAGCCGGCTCCAGATCGTCGAGGACGTCAGCCTTCGCCAGCGATGCCAACAGCTCGCGAACCTCGGTGTTGTCCTTGAAGTCCGGCACGGCCGCGAGCGTACGGAACTCGAGCAGGCGGGAGAGCGTGGTCTTGCCCGAACCCGGCGAGCCGACCACCACGACCAGGCGATCAAACAGCCTCGTCGATTCGCGCTGGAAGAACTTCTTAATGGGCTGAGGGCTGATCAGCGGCAGAAGCTCGTTGGCATCACGGATGAACTCGTTTGCCCGTTTATGCCAGGGATTCATGGTCGGACGTCCGAGTGGCGTTGGCGGCGGGGAAACAGGGGGGACATGTGCTTCTGCGGGACGTGCTTCGGGGACTTCTCGTCACTTCGTGCCCAGAGCGTCGCCACGGAATTGTTGGGGGTGTTGTGGTCGAGCACGAGTGGCAGGCCACACTTCTTGTAGCCCAGCGCAATGTCTGTCCCTGTGTGCGATGTCTCGATCCCAGGGTCGTAGCGTCCCTCAAGCAGGGTCGAGAGGTCCGGATGGCTTGCCGAAGTGATAACGACGTCCACCGGCAATACGTATGAGAACGAGGGGATGAAGCGCAGCCCGGACGACTGCGCCTGAAAGCGCTTGAGGAGTTGAGCAACCTTGATACTCGCGGCCTCGGACGCCAGGTAGTGATGGACCTGAATGTGCGCATCGGGTGTGATGAGGGGCGCAGTGGCGAGCGTCCTGTTGACCTCTTTCATGAAGCGCTGAACCTTGCCGCCCCACTTGCCGTTGCCCTCGTCGCGGATCGACGTCGTGCCGGATGCTGTGAAGTCATCGATCAGGCACACCCACTCAAAGGTGGCCGGCGCGGTGGACTTGATCGCGTCCAGTCGTTCCTGCAGCTTCTCTTTAAGCCCTTGCTGCTTCAGCTCCGAGATCTCGATCATGGCAACGACCTGCTCGTTGTTGACCGTGCCCTCGTTGTAGCGGCGGAACACGTCAATCCGGGCGCCATCGCTGACGCCAACGTAGAGCGTCCGGCATTGCATCTCGGCCAGGCGGCGGCGAGCTCCATGGTCATCATCGACGCGGTACACCGGCAGCTTGAGTTGTCTGGCGACAGCAGTCCGCATCTCGCGCTCGATCACGGGGCCAGTGAGGCTGACGAGGTGATGCATCTCGTCCTGGCTGACATAGACCAGCTGCTCGCGGAGCAGCTTCCACATGCACTCGCGGTCTGCTTTCGGATACTGTGACAGCCACCGCAACAGGTGCACATAGAACCGATGGCCAGGACCGTACTGGTGATAGCTGTCGAACTTGTAGTTCACCATCAAGTCGAGCCAGGCAAACTCGTTCGTCGCGCGCTCTACCGACCAATCCATCAGGTCGGCAACCAGGCGCTTTGCCAGCGTCTCCTTCATGCATACACCTCCGTCTCGTTTTTCTCGCCTCGGTCAGCTGCGGCCGAGGCCCTCCCGTACCGCTAAACCAGCTTGGTACAGGAACTCGGCTGAGAACCGGGCTTCGCCTTCGGCAGCTTCAAGTTCCTGCAGGTAGTACTCGGTACCGCGCACTCCGCCCAGCATCCGCGGCAGCAGGTTCCAGCACTGCTCAACACCGGGCGGGACAGCATCGACGCTCAGCGCGAGGCCCTCTGACAGTAGCTCATAGTCGTTGCCGCCGAAATCGCCTGCGTCGCCCACGCGGAGCACCTGCTTCAACGGATCCAGTCCCAACCGACGGCATGCGTCCCGCACGACCAGCTGCTTGCCAGCCTTCTCGGTGACGACGTCGACGGAATGGCCCGAGTTGAACGCTCGCCAGCCTTCATGACCTTGCTGAGACACCCATTCGTTGATCGCCGCGATCAATCGAACCTTGTCGCCGCCGGAGACGCCGCGCAGGCTCAGCTGCCCCGCATCTGCACACGGGTCAACCTGCATCGACAGCGCGCGCGTCTTGTGCAGCCATTGGGCCAGCTCGGTGAGGCGCGGGTCGGCAGGTGGTGCGGCAACATCCTTGTCAGCCAAACTGAAAATGAACGAGCCGCTGTAGCACCCCATGGTCACCATAGGCCACACGTCGTCGGGCAACTTATCCTGCAATACCCGCCTCAGCCTCGCGCCGCGTCCGGTGGCGAAGGCCAGGTGGACGCCGCTGCGTGCGAGCCGTGTCAGCTCGGGGGCAACGCCAGCATCGAGGCCTTCGAAACGCTTGACCGTGTCGCAAAACGTACCGTCGAAGTCACAGACCAGCAGCCGCAGCCGCGCGGCCTGCAAGCGGGCGATGTAGCGTTGGGCGTGCTCGACGAGCACCTCGGGCGCGTCCCCGTAGGCTTGCTTTCTCAGCATGGCGGGGGTAGGCGGCAGAACATGCGGCGCGAGGGTCGAGATATCCAAGGCATGCAGGGCGCGGCCAAACTGGGGCACGGCTGGTTGACCTGGATCGATGTGCTCGCCGGCCCATGCCTGTGTGATCACCATCGCAGCCAACACGCCAGCGATCTCAGCGCCCGCATTGCTGATGCGAGGCAGACCCACGGCAAGAACAGGCCCGGCTTCCGTCGGCAAGAGTCGAAAGGTTTCGGCGGCCAGCGGGTCGCATTCAGTGCTGAAGTTCACCACGGTCACCGGTTCATTGAGCTGGGACAGTTGCAGGTGCCGGCCATGCGCGAACTGCCTGAAGTTGCAGACTTGGCCGAACGCCAGCGCTCCCTCCGTCAACTTCGATTCGAGGTCGATAGCTCCAATACGGCCGGCTGCACCGTGCAGGATCAGCGCGCGCCTCGATGGCTTCAGCGCGCCCGCCTGCCCAATACGGCGATCGAACTCCCTGTACCAATCCAATAGAAGGGGCAACTCGGCGGCGACTTCTGCATCGGCTGCATATACTCGCCAGAGCAGGATCAGAGTTGCGACGAGCGAGTTCGTCGCAAGGTAGCCGTCCTTACCCCAAGGCATGTCGTAAGCCGCTAGAGATGCCGCACCCGTCCGGTCACTCAACTCAACCAACGGGCTGGATGAGCGCAGTGTCAGGCCAAAGGTAGGGCAGGCACGCAACCGAAGTTGCTTCGCTGCGGCCAGGACGTCGTGGTTCTTACCTTCGGCGGACAGCAACAGTCCTGCGGTATTTGCTGCCGCGTTGGCTGGTACCTGGAAGACTTCGAGTGGCGTGATAGCCTGCGACGCGCGGCCGTGCACCCGGAAGTGTTGATCCGCTGCAAAGGCAGCCGCTGTGAAAGATCCGCCCGATCCTATGGCCAGGAGGCCGCGATCGCTGTAGAGCTGAACTGCTCGACGCAGCAACTTGACGTCCTGCGCTGCCGCCCACTGCATGGTCGAGGGAAGCTGTAGGAGTTCGTTGATAAAGCGTTTGCCCATGTAGCCAGTCGATTGGAATCAACAATCTTTGGTCAGTGGTTCCAGCCGCCCAGGGGCGTCGTTGCTACTCAACATTGAACAGTCCGTCCGCTATGCCTGACGCATCCGTTGCGACGCCAACCAGTGGTAGACCACGGGCATCACAACGCCTTTCGGGCGTGGACAGGATAGCGCAGGCTTCAAGGGCGATAGTTGATTCAAGCGCCAGTCGTCTCCTAGGCGAAGCGATCAAGCACGCGCTGACACTCCGCCAGGTTGTCTCTTTCGAAAGACTGGCCGATGGAAGTAGCCCGCGATCCGCGCGCCACCGTACCGCACGGTCAGATGTTCGGGCCTCTCGAATCGTCGCGGCAGCGGGCACTGGGTTGGGCCGCTTGGTGGACCAGCGTTCCGGAGTTCGGGTACGAAGGCGGTCCGGCGTCGTCGAGGGCAGTCCTACGCGGCGACGCGTTCGGGTGCTGCGCGACGCTTTGACCGAGGCGCACCGCCCGCAGTCGAGCTCGGCTGAGCGGCGCGAATCTTAGTCGGCGCCTTGGATACTGACTGGCGCTTGACCTTCACGGGCACAGTGGCGGCAGCGAGTTCAGCGCGCACCTCCATGAGCAGTTCGCCCAGCTTGTTCTTGCCGACGCCACCGACCTCGCCCCAAAGGCGGTTCACCGCGTTGTCGACTGAGGCCGACTCCACCAGTCGCGCCGTGCCGGTGCTCAGGAGCAGTTGCTTAAGATCCTCGTGCTGTCCGAACTTGGCCTGCAGCACGCGCTTCATCCGATCGAATTTGACTTTCGACCAGTCAGGATTGATGTCCCAAACGTATAGGCCATGTGCGGCCATAGCCAGCAGCGCGGGCGATGGTGCTTCCATCAGCCACTTTCGAACTTCGGGCTTCCGGGCTTTGCCGGCCTGATAGGCGTGCTCCGAGGTCGCGAACTTCTCGCCTTCGAACTCTATTTCGCGCCGGTACAGGTTGCTGAAAGCGCCGTATGGCTTCTCGCTCGCCCGGTAGAAGCGCACTTCGACTAGGTCAGCCTTGGCCTTAGTCAATTCTGAATCTCCTTGGCCGTGTCGGCACTGGTTGGCTCCTGCGATGCTGTCTCACGCCAACGCGTCAGCACCTCGATAGCGTCGTCTGGCTGCAACGCGGACATCAAATTAAGCAGGCCAATCATCGCCATCGGCGAGGTAGCGCCGCGCATCCACTCGGCCATCGTTCGCTCACTGGTGCCTGCCATCTGCGCGAGGTCGCGATAGGTCAGGCGGCGGTCCAGCGACACCTGGAGCAGCCGCATGATCTGACCTAACGTATTCTGTAATGCAGACACAGAATTATTCACATTTTCTTATTTATAGTGTATCACAAGCACAGAACACTGTATCTTTGGCGCGGAGTTTATCTGTCTGGCGCATCCGGCGTAGTGAGTTCGACGTGCCCGTCACCATAGTGGTTCATTGGCTCAGCCGGTGAGCCAGCTTCTGGACGGCCCTGAGGGCCCAGCAATGCACCCCAGTTGACACAACGCCCTGTGGACACGAAAGCAATCGCTGCCCCAAAGTCGTCGAGTGCTCGACGCTCTAGTAAAAATCCCGGCTGCTCGTCGCCAGCCCACCGAGCAGCGCCGTCAGATCCTCGACATGCCCGGCGATCAGGTTGCGCACGTCGCCATCGCGCTGCCAGGTGCCCTTCACCGCCATCAG
>Ga0075163_10011339_pt1 | contig 11619 bp, 21 predicted proteins | sample JI1023141ADNA_FD_71478 | JGI IMG/M metagenome (GOLD analysis project Ga0075163, IMG submission 71478) | Wastewater effluent complex algal communities from Wisconsin, to seasonally profile nutrient transformation and Carbon sequestration -... | ecosystem: Engineered > WWTP > Effluent > Algae... | reverse complement strand
GTTTGGCGCTCGGCTTCTGCAGCCTTCTTCAAGTCGCCAATCTCTCGACCCTTCTGCGATAGATGCTGATCCGTGGCGTAGCCCTTTCGGAGATCTGCCAGGGAGACCTTCACTACCTTGCCATCAATCTTGACGGGAATGGTAGCGGTCCAGTCGATTTGCTCCTCTTCGAAGTGAGCCGGCTCGGTGGTAGACTGCTCGTCATCACCTTGCTCCTCTTCCTCGTTGGTTTGCTCCTCGACTTCCTCATCTACGGTTTCTTCGGAAGCTGCATCGGCATCGGGATCTTCCGATGCGTCTTCCTGAGTCGTGTCGCCTTGCTCCTCTTCCTGATCGGTGGGTAGCGATTCTGCACGTTCAGCAGCAGCCCGAAGCACGGGGCTCTGACGGAGAATGGCATCCAAGGAGGGCAGCGCCGCCTCTCCAGCACTGTAGGAATCAAAGTTACTCGACGAGATTTCGCTCGCGGGCGTCGATTCCACAGCACCAGTGGTATTTTGAACAGTCATTGTCTAGTCCTCTGTATGGGTTAACGGCGTTGACGGCCGAAGTTCTTGGTCTCTACATGCGCGGCAGTGGGCAGGGGTTCTGCCAGGGGCTCTACCACAGGCTCGGCCTGGGGCGCCACCACGGTTTCCCGCTCAGATCGCATGTTCTTAAGAGCGTGAAGGGCCAGCAGTGCAGCGCTGAGCGACTGCGCCTGTGGTGCTACTCGATGGATTCCGTTGGGGCCGCTATTCTTAGCGGACAGCACGGACTTCACGTTGTAGGCTACAGCATCCTCCATAGCCTCAATCGCTTCATTGATCTGTTCCATCGTCAGCATTTTCAGTCCCTTCTTGGTTTTGCCCCTTCAAAACTGGAAGGGCTTTCCCCTGCTCCTGCATGAATTGGGTATTCTTGCCGAGGTTGGAGAAGTCAATTAGCTTGCCCTTTACAGAGCCAAGCGCCATAGCAGTTGAGTAGAGGAACTCTCGCTCCTTAACGCAATGCGCTTCTGTCTTCAACCACGCCATGAAGAGGTCCGCTAGGACTTCCCCAAATGCTTGGTCAAAGAATTGTTCTTTCACTTGATCCGAGAACGTGCCTCGGACGATTGCCTCCTGCGCACTTTGAGCCTCAAGCTCAGGGCGCATGGTGGGCGTGTACCTATCGCGCACAACTTTTTTCAGGCTGTCGCTCGTCATGTCCTTCGTCCTCCTTAGTGGCTCCGGACCCTGGGCTCGAACCAGGGACCAACGGATTAACAATCCGCTGCTCTACCAACTGAGCTAGACCGGAGTAGGTTAGAGCCTACCTCGTATGGGCACGAGGCAGGTTCTGTCTGTTAGGTACCGGCTACTGACCTTGGGAATCGACTTCCGAGGTCGGGTTCATCATGCCGGCTGCCGGACCAGGGCTTTCCTGAATCGGCGGCGTTGAGATTGGAGTGGACGCATCAGTGTTCACGACCGTCATGATCTGCTTAAGGATGGCCATCACATCGGGCTCTGGCGGGAGCGTGCTCGGATCGATGCCTTCCTTAGCGGCAGACACGATAATCTTAGCCCATTCCTGCTTCTCCTTGATGACTGCCACAAGCAGCTGCCGAGCGTTATCCTGCATGGCATTCTTAGTCTGCACGTTGGTCAGCGCAAGGTTAGCTTGCCGCGTGGAAATGTCCAACTGCTTGAGCTGCTCGTCTAGCTTTCGACCTTTTTCCGCAGCCTCCAGTTCGGCCTTGCGAGAGGACGCTGCCTGCTCCTTGAACTTGGGATCGGTGTAATCCACGAGGTAGTCCATCGGGTCAACGTCAAGCGCCTCAATTGCCGTGCAGGCAATGCGGACCGCAGCCTCTGGATTGATTGCACCGCCAGCACCAGCCTGCTTCAGAGCGGGCAGGATCTTCTCCCCGATCATGTTCATCTTCTTCATGATGTTCGAGTTGGAGTGGTCACCAACATCGGCATTCACGTAGAAGTTCATTTCCTCGGGAAGGTCAGCGGGATCCACAGACTGAAGGAAGTCGTTGTGGTCGTAGTACTGCATTACGGAGCCGCCCATGTGCTTCCGAATGGTCCGGTAGATACCTTCCACCAGCCTCTTGAAGCCAGTCTCCACTAGCCGACGAGCAACATACTGCAGGCGAACCTGCGCTGCGCTCATAACTCGGTTGAGCTTTTCCTCGCTGTTACCGCTAACGTAGAGCGTATCGTTCAGACCCTGCGCAGCCTTCGACAGACCGTGCGCCTGCTCCTTGTTCGTCTGGAGCACCTGCAGCAGCGGTACAGTACCAGTGCTGATGGTGTCCGGGCTGAGAGCAGCTACCGCGTTGTTGGGATTACCATTGGTGGGGATCAGCTGCTTAGGCTTCATATTCTGAAGAGCGCTGAAGTCAACCACGTTAGGATCAGCCAGCTTTGGCGAGTAGTTCGTCAGGTAGACGTTCTCAACGAAGCCACGGAGAATTGCCGTGGAGGCGAGGGTACTCGGCCTAGCGATGTCAGCCACGCTAAGGCCCAGAAACTCGTGGGGAATCTCGAACGGGCAGAGGCTAGCCATCGGCACAAAGTCGCAGTCTTCCTCCAGCAGAATGACATCTCCTGCCGTAATGAACCGCTTAAGCTCCGCGATGCCGTCTCCGTCTCGATCGCATCGGAACCACGACTCCACCACAGTGATTGGTGTGTTGGCCTCTGACGCGAAGACCTCCCGCGAGTGGCTGCTCATCCAGTACTCTTGGCCAGTCAGCATCTTCCGGGTAGCAGACTCTTCCGTGTACTTCGTGGACCAGCTGAGGGCGCCGTCTCCGATCTTCTCCCAATCGATGTACTCAGCGCGATCTGGCCAGTACGTGCGGATCTCCGATCGGGTCATCTCGTAAGAGACCCCAATGAAGGAGGCATCGTCAATGGAGGTCGCGTCCCGCGTGATGCGGAAGTTCTCGGGCGGTACCGTGTTGATGGCAATCCGATTGCGAGAGACTTTCTCGCGAAGTCGAACATCCTTGTAGACGTTCGTGTACTCCGTAGCGTCGGGCGACAGCAGCGTGGGCTCGTAGTAGAGCTCACCGATTGCCTCCACATTGTCCTTCGCAAGCTCCAGGTCAAGCTCGATCTGCGTGATGCTATCAAACTCGCGGAAGCGGTATTCATGGTCTTCAACAAAGCCCCAGCGAATGATGGAGTTCTTCCACATCAGGGCGGACTTAAGCCAAGTGTTCAGCTTAGTCCAGCCGTCGTTCTGCCGGAAGACCACGTAGTTGACCACGTCAGACGCTACCACCGCTTGATGGATGGCCGTCGGCTTGTGATGCGTGGGTCGGAACTTCGCGATCTTGTTGTTGTTGAGAAGTAGCTCAGCAAGGATTGCCGTGTAGCCTTCAATGGCCTCCACCGTGTCGGAACTTACAATCTGGCTCACGCCCTGCGGCACGAGGTGCCCCACCGCCAGCATTCCATACTCTAGAGTGCTCTTCTGCCGCTCAGTAGCAAGGTTGGCGGAGTTCAGGAAGTCGCCCACGGAGTTCGTGATGCCATCCTGAATCATTGAGATCAGCTTCTCGTCGTCAACGGGCTCCTTGTAGCCATCCGGAGGACGCGGCTTCTCATTGGCACGCTCGTCAGACCTGTTGCTCAGGTCGATGCGGTCTTCGGTCATTGTTTGTTCCTTTCACAGCGGTGCCTAGCTCAGGCTGCCCTTACTGTTATAGTGTTAGTTGAGAGGCCCGCCCGGAGGGGCGAGCCAATGTTGATGCTTCTCCCATAGGGGCGCATCTCCCTAAGCCCCTCGGCCTTGCGGCCAGCAGGAGGACTAGGCCTGCTTTTCCTTACCGTCCATCGCTCAGTTTCTTGAGCGGGATGGTCTTGTCCGCTTTGGAGATGCCTTTCGGCTTCGCCTTGTCTTGCTCCGAGATGCCACGGACGGGGAGTACCTTGGCAGCCGGGGTGTACTTTGTTGGTTGGGTCGCCTTGAACTTGGCAACGGTCTTGGGACTCAGGACATCCTTGATGCCCTGCGTCGTCTTCGGATCCATGAAGTGCATGTCGCCTCCTAGAGAACTGCGTAGAGGATGCTGCCAATCCACGCGAGGGCCGTCAGGACGACGCCTGCGAGATGCACGATCAACGTGACCTGCAGGAGCTTTTCAGTGCGAGGTTGCAGCATGTCAGTCCTCAATAGGTGGTGGGTCGTGCGATTGCACGGATCAGCTTCATGAAGCCGACTTGGAAGTCCGTGTCTGCGAGAGCAGCCCAGCGGGCCGGGTTGAGGCGGGTCACGCCATCGTGTTCTTGCGGGTGGTTCTCCGTGAAGTTGCGCACTTCAGTGACGAAGTTGGCAACGTCCTGGCCGAGGCTCTTGGCGCGGTTGATCAGATCCTGCTCTGCTTCGGAAAGCTGGCGGTAGCCTGCGATCGAAACTTTCACTTCCGTGGGGGAAGTTTTGCGGGGAACTGCGACGCGGACGTCATCAGCGATTTGTTGGTATCCCATGTTTCTTGGTCCTCTCTATTAAAGCCAAACGGTGTTTTCCTGCTTCCAGGCGAGGTTCTTCTCGCGGAAGCCGATCTTGGTGTTCGTGAGCTTGTCTCCGTGGGTGCGCAGCATTTCGAGACTGATAGCGGTTGCCATTACAGTATCGTCATTAGATCCCGGCTGAGCGTTCGTCTTGCCAGTCTCATCTTGCACGTAGGTCATTAGCTCGGAGATGATCACCGGGTCCGGAATCCAAATCTCCTCATTCTCGATAGCATTCTTGAGGTACCCAATGATGGCGGGCTTTGAGGTGTGAGTGGTTCTCCAACCGGCCTTGAGTCCTTCTTCCATCTGCACATTTGCTGCCTTTGTCTGGTAGTAGATGTTCTGGCAGTCCATCTGGATGAGCCTGTTCAGCGTGGCAATTCCCATGCTGTTAGACTCCACCCCGATTAGCGCGTTGTTGTAGTACCTTGCAAGGTAGAACAGCAGGTCGCCATACTTGGAGGGGTCTACTAGGTTGTTTCGGTAGACTGCGCAGATTTGTCGCTTCGGGTTCATTACTACCGCCGCGCTGTGGTCCTTCCCAACTCCGAGGCTCACATCAGCTGCCAGCACGTAGAGGCCGTTTGAGGTGGGCGGCAGGAAGATCTTCAGGCTACCAGCCCGGTCATCTTCCCATTGCATCTTCTCAAAGTTGAACTCTTGGCGGAACTTCACAGGTTGAGGTATCAGCGCGTTCAGCTTCTCCAGGTCAAACACGTTGGAGCCGCTCACTAGGAAGGCTTCCTCCGCATGCGCCGGGTATTCCTGCTTGAACTTGTCCTCACCACCTTCCGCGATCTTCAGGCGGCGCCAGTAAAGCTGGTCGTTGGTGATGATGTAGGAGTGCTTCTCGTAGATCTTGAACGCGTAGGTGATTTCCTCCGGCGTCTTCTCGAAGGTGGCAGGAGACTCCCGCGTATATTCCGGCGTCAGGAACCACGGGATGAAGATGGCGATGTACTCGTTTTCACCCTTCACGGCTCCTTCCCAGAGGCGGTGGAACTCATTGCCCACGCCATTGGCGGTCGATTCGAGGATCACTTCCGTGCCATCAGCCTGGGAGATGCCCTGGAAGAGGCCGGCGAGGATCTTACTGTCATGCTGCCAGAAAGCTACTTCGGATAGGTGCGCCACAGTGGGCGTCATTCCTCGCCCAGCTTCCGGGCTACCTGCAGTGAAGAGCCGGTATCCCGATTCGTTGTGCTCGAACTGGATTTCCTTGGCGTTGCTCTTCTTGATCGTTGGGCGCCAATCCTCATCCATGTTGTTAATCGCGGCGCGAGACATGGTGAACAAGGCGTCAGAGGTAGCGCCATCATGCGCCATGACTACTGACTTCTGCAGCCCGTTGAAGTAGCATTTCCAGAAAACACGGCTAGTCGTGTAGGTGGAGATGCCCTGCTGTCGAGCTTTCAGGATGATAGCCCTAACTCGTCCAGTTTCTGCTAGTTGCTTCTCGATCTTATCGTTGATTAGCTTCTGCGCGGCATTCAACCTCATGGGAATGTAGCCTTGCGCACTGTCTTTAGGCAGGATTCGAATGCGTTCTTCCGCGAAGAGGGCAAAGTTAGTCTTGTAGACTTCTTCTTGCTCTTTCTTCTTCAGCAACTTCAGGATTTTCAGTCTTTCCGCGTTGCTGGTAACCTTTTTGGTGGTCATTTAGTCCTCCGTCATGGGTTTCTGTGTCAAAATCTCGGCATAGTCTTCTTTGGTGGCTCACTCTACATGATTCCACCTAAAAGCTCACCCAGGGAGGGCTTCGCCTGTAGGTTCCGGCTAGAATTTCGATGCAAATAAAGCGACAATCGGCGCTAAATATGCGTCAATCCCTGTTTGTGGTGCGGAGTCAGTGGCATCACCGCTTACTGCGTGCGCTTTAACACAGAGAGTGTGACGGGAGTCCAACAATGTTTGTTGATCTTTGATTAACGATAATACCACCAAGCATGGACCATGTTAGTTGAGGCGGGAGGTATCCTTTCTGGTAGAAATTCTGGGAGGGCCTCTCTGTGTGTCCGTTTGGGTACGGATTCGGTGTTGGGGTTCGCCCTTCGCTGTTTCGAGCCCCCTCGGGTTCATGCTGCCTCGTCGTTCACGGGGTTTCCTTCAAGGAGGTGTTGTGTCTACTGCCCAGTTCTTCGAGGACCGTGAGGTCTTGCGCGCCACCGCGTCGCTCTCCATCCGTGGCCTGATCACCTATCAGGACGTCAACGACAAGCTCAACAAGCGGCACCCGACCCTCGTGTACGCTGTCGTGAGCGTCTACGACAACGGCTGCCCCGAGGACTACAACGAGGAGGAAGTCGGCCTGTTCTCGACCCTCGAAGAGGCGAACATCGTGTTGGGGTTCGAGCGGGCTTCCGACGACGGCAACGACGTGACGTACCGCATCGACACGAAGCGACTGTACTAGGGCTACTCGGTATGGGCATCATGTGCCCATCACGAGGCGTCTTGCCTCTTCAAAGGAGAACAGAGATGTTCCGACCCGGTACCCGCATCACTCTCGGTGAGAGCTACTACAACCACACCGTCACGATCGACGGCACGACCGTCACGCTGGCTGCGATCGATGCCCTGCTGCAGCACGTCAAGAACAAGGTTGCGGCCATCAAGATCACCCGCACCTTCACGGGTCTCGGTCTGAAGGAGGCCAAGGACTTGATCGAGTTCTACGTGCTGGTCGCCACGGCCGCCGACCCCCGTCGCCGGTTCTTCGAAGGTCGCCCGAACGATGACGTGTACATCGCGATGGCCGCCGACTCCTCTTCCCCCAACCACGCCTAAGGAGGCATCTCATGATCATCGTTCGCAACTTCACCACTGCCCGCGTCGTGGCAGCCTTCGCTCACCGTGCCGATGCCGAGGCGTTCTTGAACATCGGCAACAACCGTGACATCATGATGATCGAAGGGTAAGGAGCGTAGCGGAGTGGGCAACCAGCCCATTCCGGTGTGCTTCCATGTGGCCATCCCGGCCCTCACACCTAGTCTAGAAAGGACTATCGCAATGGCAACCAAGTCTCTCACGTTCTCGTCGTCCGTCGTCAAGGCGCTGGCCCCCAACTTCGTGACCTCGCGGAAGGGTGCCGACCGCAAGAGCGAACCGGTGCTGATGATGGACGCTCGCTTCGACGAGGCCACCAACACCATCAACGTGTACTGCGCCGATGGCAAGATGCGCACCTGCCGCCTGGACCGTCTGCCGTCCCTGGAGCATGGCCGCGCTCTGTGGGCCAACATCCAGAAGGCGGGCAAGGCCAAGAAGCCCGTGCAGTTCGTCGCTGCCGGTGGCTTCACCCCGGATCGCTGGTTCTACGCGATCGAAGCCTGATGGCAACCCTGCATCGGCCCCTCCGAGTCTGGACCGGGGCTGTGGGACATGCGTACGTGGATGGGCGAGCTTTCAATAGCAAGCTCATTCCCGTGATCATCAAGGTCAAGCGAGCCTAAGGAGGCCAGCGGATAGGGCAACTAGCCTTATCCGGTGTCGTCGTGGCACTAAACCAGGAGCTCATTATGAGCCACAATCTCCAGAAGGCACATCGCGCGAACGCCTCCAAGGGCCGCGCTCCCGCTCCCCGCTACGAGGTCCGCTGGGCCAACGGCAGCTGGGTGATCTTCGACACGCATGAGTACAGGATCGCGGAGCGTGTCATTCCCAACCTGCAGAAGAGCGCCATCGAGTTGCTCAACGCACCTGCCAACTGAAGGAGAGCCACATGAACTACAAGTCCGAATACGTCGAGGCCTTCAACAAGGTCCACCCCGCCGTCGAGGTCAAGGTGACCGGCCCCAACAAGAAGGGGCTGCACTCCATCTACCTCAACGGTGACGCCGGCGATCTGCGCCTCTTCAAGGAGGACATCATCGGCGCCACTCAGATGCTCCTCTCGAAGGCGCCTCCCGCTCTGCGCAACGCGAAGCTGGATGGCTCGTTCAAGCTGGAGACCAAGGCCAACCTCAAGTAGGAGATCAACATGCTTCGTTCGTTTGGCAAGGGCACCATCCAAGCCCTCTTCCGTGATGCTCCCGAAGTCGTGGCGCACTACCTGCGTCTCCTCGACGAAGAGGCATCGTTCCTGTCCCGCCTGGGAGGCCCCATCTACCGAGTGCTCCGCAAGAGCGACCTCGACAAGCTGATGACCGAGCAGCAGCACCGCTTCGACATCTTCAGGGTGCATCCCTCGTCGAGCAAGTTCTACGAACTCGTTGTGATCAACAACAACGCCGGTGGCCCCACCTGGGTCGTGCCCTGTGACCTGATGGACGCCAAGACGAAGGCGCTCATCGAGAGCAACCTCTAGGAGACTGCATGATCAACTTCCAAGACCTGAGCCTGGATCGGCTCCGAGAACTGGCCATCGAGAACGGCCTCATGCTGTCATCTGACACCTCTCAGTGGGAGGCCCAGATTGGCATGGATGTGGATGGCTATCGCCAATTCGCAGCCTATCTGGCATCCATCGTGTTCTGCGGAGACCGAGTGGCGATCGGCGATGTGGAGTACGGTCTGATGACCTCTCCCACCACGGGAAGCCTGATCTGGTTCCGCACCGAGCCGGGCAACCCCAAGAGCGGTACCAAGATCACCCGCAGCGCGATGCTCTCCGAATGGGCCTTCTGCTGGCACGACGCAGCACCGCCCATGCTGCTGGAGCGTGCTCGATGAGTGCAAATGATGCCATCTTCGTGATCACCACGACATGGGTCTTGCCGAAGTCCCAAGTGGCAGGGCGCATCGTCGAGTGGCAGCACCTGTACCGTTGGTTAGTGTTCTACGGAGACTTTGACCATGTTGGCGAGATCACTCGCTATGAGGTCGTGACCAAGGAACTCCTGTGGTATGCCCTCAACCAACGAGGCGAACTGTATTCGGTCATCTCAGATGCCCTCAAAGCTGCCAACCTCCTGGCGGTTCAACAGGTGTCCACCGAGTACGGCATCCAACACTACGGGCCTCTGAAGTACGAGGAGCCTTCGTAGGTTAGCTCTTTACAAGGGAGCATGCTAGAAGTGTAAGCGTGTAGATTGGGATGTGGGGTAATGTAGGTGGGCCGAACCACCCCGCATGATTCCACCCAATCTGCACCTTCCCAAATGCTTCCTACCCCAGGTCATCCCACAAGTCCTAGTAGGCCCACCCTAAATGGGCCATGTGTGTAGGCAGCTACGAGAGCAAGCTGCTAAACACAGAGCTTTGAAGGAGAACTGAATGAACAAGCAAGCATCCAACAAGGGAATGTCGTGAGCACCATCGACGAAGATACTGCGAAGCTGATCACCGAAAAAGGTCTCTACGTCGACGAAACTCGCTACGTCCTGACCTACGACAACATGTTCGGAGGCAAATCGTGGGCAACGATCGGGTGGCGTGAGAACCCGTCGCGATACCATGAGTCGCCGGCCTGCAAGAACATCAAAGAGATCTGGAGGCATCCACGCGAAGTGCAGTCACTGGAAGGGCTCGTGAACGGCTATGCGGACAAACGTTAAGCGACCCGTTGACGTCGTCCAGGTACTAATCGATCACTACGAAAACGGTCAAAGGTATCTTAACAACGGTCTCTGCACAGAGCTGGATAGCATCGCAAGGGTAGCCTGCGTAAGAACTCTACTTCACGATAAGTGGGACGCATTTGGCTTCATGCACAGCGTGTTGACCACCAAAGAGTTCGTAAACGGACTCGGGCCAGATGATGTGTTCACCGAAGACCGCTACCACTTCCTCCTACTCCTACGAGAAATTCTCAAGGACGAAAAATGACCTTTCAAGTGAATGGCTACTGCGACCTCGCGCAGCTGAAGAGCCAACGAATGGTAATGCTGTTCAAGCTAGACGCCGTGCTGCGGGAAGCCCGGCAAGAAACCAACGCAGCGGCAATCGCTGTGCGAGGAACAAGCGGCCTGAGCGTTGCCTTCGAACTCCGCGCTCTAGCACTCTCAGGACTCTACCCGCAGATGCCCTCCGTGCTGCCGTTTCTCATGGTCCGAAAGAATGATTCCAGCCACGGAAAGGTAATCGAGTCCCTCTCGTTTGAGCCGATCGAACGCTACGGAAAATACCTCATCTGCGACGACTTCATCGCCTCAGGCCAAACGATCGAGGAAACCATTCTGGCAATCCACCGCGAAGCAGGCGACTTCATGAAGCCCACAGGAGCCATCCTCTACCGAAACATCATGAGCCGCTGCGTCGTAGACCGCCCGCTGAAGCGGACCTTCTTCTGCGAGGACACTCGCTACGCGAACCAGTACCCCAAGACCACCCTCCAAATCTGGGAATGAAATGAACATCGAAAGCAAACGCCGAGTACTCGAAGCCATCCTCAAGTACCTGCAGATCAAGCCGAAACACGACTTCGGATTCTGCTCATGGTTCAAAAACCAGAGCGAAGACAATTCAACAGAATCCTATGAGGTGATAGACATCTTCAAGCGAAGCACACAAACTGCGCACCTGTTCGACGCCCCCTGGGGTTATCTGAGCCCTCAAGACGGCTACAACAAGGAACGAGCAGAGAAGCTGCGCATCATCGCGGACAAGCTCGAAGAGGAAATCAGGCTGGCTGAGCGAGAGACGCTCAAGCGCAACACCAATCGCGAAAAAGTAATTGAAGCCATCGGAGAGTACCTCCTGCGTCGGCCCTTCCATTACTTCGGATTCTGCTACTGGTACCGCAGCGATTTCTCGCGAAACCACGCCGTACCAGCGCCCATCACCGACATGATGGAACAACTGCAAAACGACGAACGCACCAAAATGCTCTTCGTCAAAGATAACTTCGGCATGAGCGACTACCTGAGCTCCCAAACCGGCTACAACCTAGAGCGCGCAACCAAGCTGCGAATCATCGCAGAACACCTCCGAAAGGAAATCGAAAAGTGAAGCAACAACTGATCCTCATTCGCGGCCTCCCCGGAAGCGGGAAGACCACCTTGGCACGCTTTCTCGCAGAAGCACTCGAAGCCTTCCACTGCGAAGCAGACCACTACTTCGAATCCTGCGAACCGGAAGACATCGAAAAGGTCATCTACAACTTCGACCCAACGAAGCTGAAAGAGGCCCACGACACCTGTCAAGCACGCTGCCGGATTGGCCTTCAATCGGGACACACCGT
>Ga0075163_10011338_pt1 | contig 11621 bp, 8 predicted proteins | sample JI1023141ADNA_FD_71478 | JGI IMG/M metagenome (GOLD analysis project Ga0075163, IMG submission 71478) | Wastewater effluent complex algal communities from Wisconsin, to seasonally profile nutrient transformation and Carbon sequestration -... | ecosystem: Engineered > WWTP > Effluent > Algae... | reverse complement strand
CATGGCCGAAGCGCACGCCATGGCGCTCCCGGGCAAGCTGGACGACGCCGCAGCGGCGCTGGCGCTCGACGTGCGCAAGGACGAGAAGGGCTACCGGCTCATGCTCCAGATGTGCCGGCCGCGGCGCATGGAGGGTGACACGCCCATCTGGTGGGACGACGAGGGCCGGTTGGATCGGCTCAGCGCCTACTGCAAGCAGGACGTGCTGACGGAAGTAGCGATCGAGCCCCGCGTGCTCCGCCTCCGCCCCTCCGAGCGCGAGATGTACTGGCTGGACCAGCAGATCAACGACCGGGGCGTGGCCGTCGATGTCGCGTTCTGCGAGAAGGCCGCCAAGGTCGTCGAGATGGCGCTGTCGAAGGCCGACAAGCGCATGAAGATCGTGACGGGCGGCGCGGTCACGGCGTGCTCCCAGGTCAAGGCGCTGACGGAGTGGCTGCGCGACTACGGCCTGCCGGTCGACAGCGTGGACAAGGAATCGCTGGAGGACTTGCTGGCGCTGGAACTGCCGCCGGAATGCGAGGAAGCGCTACTGCTGCGCCAGAGCGCCGCCAAGACCTCCACGGCCAAGCTGAAGGCGGTGCGCGCCCGCACCAACCGCGACGGGCGGATGCGCGGGAACCTTCAGTACCATGGCGCCGGCACCGGCCGCTGGGCGGCCCGTGGCGCTCAGTTGCAGAACTTGCCGCGGCCGTCGATCCTGAAGGCCGAGGACGAACTGGGCGCGTTGCAGCAGCGACGCGCGATCGAAGCAATCGGATGGAGTGCGGATCATGGCAACATCGAAGTCATCGAAGACCTCTACGGCTCGCCTCTCAATCTTGTTTCAGACACCCTTCGAGGAACCGTCTTCGCTGGAAGAGGCAATGTTCTTCGCGTCGTTGATTTCAGCAACATCGAGGGTCGCGGCATCGCATGGCTTGCTGGCGAAACCCCTAAGCTCCAGGCTTTCAAAGCCTTCGACGATGGAAGTGGAGCAGACCTTTACCTTGTCTCTGCCTCGGGGACCTTCGGCTGCACCGTCGAAGAAGCGAAGCCGTACCGCCAAATCGGCAAAGTCTCGGAACTCTCGCTAGGCTACCAGGGCGGCCCGGTCGCCTTCGCCAAGATGGCGAAGAACTACAAGTTCCGCATCATCAACGCCTACGACACGGTTTGGGGCGTCGCCAGCGAAGACCGGCGCGCGGCGGCACTGTCGGGCTGGGCGAAGCGCGGCAAGGCCACGGGCATGGCCGAGAAGGCGTGGCTGACGGCCGAGGTCATCAAGCTCGGCTGGCGTGAGGCGCACCCGGCCATCGTCGAGTACTGGTACGCGCTCCAGCGCGCCGCGCTCGAAGCCGTCTCGACCGGCGAGTTGCGCGTCGTCGGCCCGTCCGGTGCCTCGGTGCAGTACCGCAAATCGGGGTCGTTTCTGTTCTGCCGGCTACCTAGCGGTCGCGCCATCTGCTATCCGTTCCCGCGGCTGGAGATGGTGAAGCGCAAGATCACGCGCGACGACGGCTCGGTCATCGAGCGCAACGAGCAGCGGCTCATTTACAAGGCCAAGGGTAAGCTGAACGGCAAGTGGGGGGACAAGGCGTTCTACGGCGGCCTGGCGGCCGAGAACGTGACCCAGGCCGTCGCCCGCGACGTCATGGCCGAAGCGATGCTGCGGGTCGAGCAGGCGGGCTACCCGATCGTGCTGACGGTCCACGACGAAATCGTGTCCGAGGCGCCGAAGGGCTTCGGCTCGTTCGAAGAGTTCAAGCGGCTCATGACGGTTCCGCCGGCGTGGGCTAAGGGCTTCCCGATCGCTGCGGCGGGGTGGGAAGGCGACAGGTACAGGAAAGGGTGAATGATGAGTTGGTCGACCGCAGCCGTCTGGTTCTGCGTCGTGGCCGCTGCGGTGCTTTGCGGCATGGGCGCCAGCGGTTGGAGTTGGTTCCTTCTTGTGGCAGTCCTGCTGTCTTAGCGAATCGCCTCCTCCAGATAGCCAGGGCAGTGATGCCCGTACACCCGAAGCACCGTAGAGAGGTTGTCGCCCAGCAGCGCCGCCACGGCGTAGGGGTCGACGCCCTTTTGCAGCAGATGCGTGGCCCGGGTGTGGCGCAGCACATGCGGCGTCAGCCGACCGGCCGGGCGCCCGTCGCGCGCCGGCAGCATCTCCAGGCCGGCGCGGTGCGCTGCGGCGTCGAAGGCGGGGCGGATGTCGTGGGTGTTGGAGAGGACGTAGCCGGGCAGCAGGAAGCGGTCGTGCAGCGCCTCATGCAAAGTCGGCTTCAGTTCCTTGGCGATCGGCACCACGGGCTTGCGCTTCTTGTTCAGCCGCCCGCACGGGTCGGCCAACATGATGCGCCCGGCGGCCAGGTCCACGCGGTCCCATGTCAGGTACTCGATCGCGCCCTTGCGCGACGCCGTGTAGTAGGCGAGGTCGATGAAGAGTCGGGCTCTGCCTGTGGCAGCAGCACGTAGACGCTGCAACTCGTCCTCGAACAGCCACAGCATGCGCGGGTCGCTGTTGGGCGGGAGTTCGATCGACGGCATGTCCGCGGCCGCGATGCGGCGCCAGCGCAGCGCATGGTTGGCTGCGGCCTGGAGCACGCCAAGCTCGCGCCGGGTCGTGGCGTCCTTGACGCGGCGCTGCTGCTTGTACCAGCGGCAAAGCGGGATATCGATCGAGGCCAGGGGCTTCGTGCCCAGCAAGACTGTCAGGTGGTCGATCGCGAATTGGCGCCGATCCTCGGCGCCGACCTTGTGCTCGCGGGCGTACTGGTCGAGCGCTTCGGCGACGGTCAGTCGAGAATGTCCGGCTCTTCCGTCTTGGTCTTTACGGGGCGTGGGCACATGCTTCTCCGTATCTTGTTGGCGTCGGCGAGCGAGAATCGGCGGTGGCCGCCTTTGGTGACGAAGGTCGGCTTGATTTTCTTGTCGGCGACCCAGCGCTGGACCGAGCGGAACGACACCTGAAGGTGCGCGGCAAGGTCGCGGGTCGTCAACGGCATGTCGGGGAGGCGGTCGGTCATCTTTTTCCCTTGTGTGGCCAAGCAGCCGCGCACAATACCCGCGACCGGCTTGGTGGCGCACACCGGAAGGACTAGAAACGATGCGCGTGCTTGGCTGGCGACAAACTACGACAATACGACAATCTATGTCAAGGACCTATAAAGCCTTGGAATCCCAGCCGTGCTCCCGGCAGATCGCCCGCACGGCCTGGTGCCACAATCGGCCATGGATGGAAGTCTCGCCCTGGGCATCGGCCCGGAAATGCGCCATCTCGTGCGCCAGCACGCGCAGCAGCGTGTCGGTGTGGCCGATCAGCCGGCCGGAGACGCCGATCCGGCGCAGCGGCCATCTAGACCAGCCGTACTCGACGCGAGAAGAAGTGATTTCGAACTCGATGTCGTCCGAATCGGGAAGCCCCCAGCGCCGGAACGGCGGGGTGGCCTTCAGGAAGTTGTAGCCGGCAACGACCGTATCGACGGTGATGTGCATGTCATCGCCCGTCCTCGTCTTCCGTGTAGGCTTCCTTGGCGCCGATCGCGCGGTTCAATTTCGTGTTGTAGCCCGGTCGCGGCTTCTGCACTTCGCGCGTCAGCAGCTTCTCCAGGATGCGCGGGTCCTCGGTGAACGCGCGCTCCAGCAGCCGCGCCACGTCGGGCGAATCGTCGCGCAGGATGGTGCGCTTGAGCACGTTCCAGGTGCGGTTAAAGCCGCCGCCCTTGAGCACGCCGTAGTACGCCTTCAACCCTGCTTCGATCATCAGGTCGCGCTGCTTCGACTGCTGCATCGCCTCCGAGGTCGCCGAGCCGGGCATGGCCTGCTGGCCGCGGCGCGCGAGCACTTCGAGCGCCGTGCGGGCGTTGTTCAGCTTGCGCAACTTGTCCGGGTCGCCCCTGAACACTTCGGTCAGGACGCCCTTGTCGCGATCCAGCAGCTTGACCAGCGAGGCGTAGGACAGCGCCGCCGTGTCGGTGCCGGGCGCGTTGCGGGTGGTGCCGATGCGCTCTTGCAGCGCGTCGACCACGGCCGCCCCCCAGGCGTCCTTGACCCGCTGACGGATGTTGGCCGGCGCGCGGTCCAGCGTCTTGTTCATGGCCGCCGCACGCGCCACGGGGTCGCCACCCGACGCGATGACTTCCTTGGCGGCGTTGACCGGATCGTTGCGGATCAGCGTGCCGAGCGAGCCGTTGTCGATCGCGCGCTCGATGTCGCGGTTGGTGCGGGCCAGTTGGCGCATGCGCTGGTTCAGGCGCGTGACCTCGGCGGCCATGACGTCGCCGGTGGTGCGGTTGTTGACGACGTTGCGCTGAAGCGCCTCGATTTCATTGTAGACCGGCGCCAGTTCCGGCGAGGAGAGTTTGCCGCGATTGTTGTCGAGCCACGTCCGCAACGTGGCCGGGTTGACCGTGCCGTCCGGGTTGGTAGCCGAGCGGGCCAGGTCGCTGATAAGGTACTGGCGCGCGGCGGCGCGGGCGGCGGCCGGATCGGGCGCGATCCGCATGATGCGCGACAAGTGGGCGGCGCTGTCCTCGGTGTTGTTCAGCCAGAACTCGGCCACGCGCTCGGGCGGCAGGTCCTGGCGCCCGTTCGGGTCGCGCTGCACCTTGTCGCGGTACGTCTTGCCGCGGCCGGTCGCGAAGAAGGGTGCGTATTCGTCGCGGTAGTAGGCGTTAGCCGCCGCGGCATCCGGGTGCGCGTCGATCGCCGCGTTGATTTCGGTCTTCAGGTCGCGGATGTTTCGCGCTAGGTCCTGGTTGCCCGCCTTCTGTGCACGGTCGCCGGCGGTGCCGAGGTATTTCCGCGCATCGGCCAACTGTGGCAAGGTCGCGTCACCTTCCAGCGCCGCCAGCCGTTCCACGAACTGCGTCGGCAACTGTTCGTCCGGACGCAAGGCGTTGTTCTGCTCGGCGATCCGTGCCGCGCGCTGGCGCAGCGGCGCAGTCGCCGCAGGCGTCTCCGGCAGCGCGTCGAAGCGGGCGTTCTTCTCGGTCGTGCGCGCAGTTAGCGCCCCGCCAACCTGATCGTCCAGGCGGCGCGACGCCTCGGCGCGCACCGACGCGCCCTGCTCGGCGCGCACCGGCGCGGCCAAGTTCGTGTTAGCTTGGTCATTGGCCGCGACAGCTTGCTGGGTCGTGTTCAGCCGGTCCTCGGTGCGCTGCACCCGGCGCTGGCCGGCGTCGGTCAGGCGATCGGCGCGCTGCTGCGCCGCGCGTTGCGGCAGCCGCATGTCGCTTTCCGGCACGTTGGGGCGCATCTGGTCGACCTGATCGGCGGCCGCGGCCTGCACCCGCGCGTCGGATTCGATGTACGGCTTGGCGTTGGCACGGCGCGCGGCCTGCTCCGTGCCGATCAGGCCAATGTCATTGGACTGCAAGCCGGCGGTCGGCTGCGGCATGCCGGCCGCGTCGAAGGCACTGGCCGATTCGCGCAGGTTCCCCAGCGCCTGCTCTTTGTTGGACGCAGAGCCCTGTGCGATTTCGGCGGCCTGGTCCATGATCTTGCCGCGCACCGGCACCAAAGGCGTCGCCGGGTCGTTGGCGATGCTGGTGCCCTTGATCGCCTCAACGATGCGGCTGCCAATCGAGCCCAGCCCCTGGCCGGCGCGCATGGTTGCCATGCCTGCCGGGGCGCCGATGATCGAAGCGATGAACTCGGCCACGGGGCTGTCCGGGAACTGGTCTTGCGCCGCGGTGACTGCCGCACCCGAGCCGGCACCAGCGGCCGTGTCCGCCGCCACAGCCGCGCCGGGGCGTTCGGCGTAGGTCCGCAGCAGCGCGTCGCCCATGCGGGGTGCAGTCGACGCTCCGGGCGCCAGGCGCGTGGCGGCGGCACGCGCCAGTCCCGTGCCGCCCGCGGCGCCCTGGCCGGCGAACTCGGTCACGTTCTTGACCAGTTTCTCCATGCCGCCCAGGTTCGCGTCGGCCACAGGCTCGTAGCCCGGCATGACGGCGCCGGCCGCGTCGTTGGCGCGCTGCTGGAACCACTGCGAGCCGCCGACTGGGTTCTGCACCGGCGGCTGAACGCCTTCGTACCCTGCCAACTTGGCCGGCACGTTAAAGAGATGCGCCGGCGCGTTCAGCACCATGGACGCGAAATCGACCGGCATGCCGGCAATCTTGGCGCCAGTCGAGACGGTGTTTTCGGCGGCCAGCCGCGCGCCACGGCCAATGCCGGGAAGCGGGTTGTTCGGGCCGTAGGACGGGCCGGAGTAGCCTTCGGGACCGAGCGAATTGATAGATGGGCTCTGCGGGCCAGTGACCGCAGGCGCAGAAGGGCTTAGAGCCTCCGAGATTTCCGCTTCGGAAAAGTCGTCGGGGAACTCATGTATTTGGCCTTCAAATTCAATACGTTGAGCCACTTTTACGGCCCCAAGCGAATCGGTCGTCCAGTTGAAGGATCGCGGCCGTACTTAACCACGGGTTGGGCTCCGGTGGTGATCGGCGGAGCGGATGGGGTCGGCGCCGCAGCAGGCGGAGGCGCCATGAGCGTCGTGCCGATGCCCTGCCCGGCGTTGCCGCCGGCGCGGGCGCCCAGCACCGCCACGTCATTGGCTAGCATCTGCTTGACGACCCCGATGCGGGCACGCAGATCCTGAATGTTGGCGATTGGCGACTCGCCGAATGCCTTGGCGTAGCGCGCGGCGTCCTGGTTCGAGAAGCCCGCGCCGGTGCTCTCGCCGAACGCCTTGGCGGCCAGGCGCGGGATCAGCACGCCGTAGGTGTCCAACTGCGAGGCGGCCGTGGCGTCCGGGACCTGGATGCCGGCTGCCGTAAGAGCCTGGCGGCCCTTCTGGATCACCGGCGTGATGTCAATGCCGAGAGCGCTGGCCGCCGAGCCGACCTGCGACGCCACGCCGCTGCCCATGCGCGCCATGTCGCCGGTGATGCCCATCGAGTTCGGGTTCTTTTCGGCCAGGTTCTCGAAGTCGGCCAGGTTCGACTCGAAGATTTTCATCGCGTCCAACTGGCCCGTGGCCTTGGTCGCCAGCGACGACGCGGCCTGCGGCGGGACACCCGGCTTCAGATGCGCGCCCGAGCCGGGCGCCCAGATGCTGATCCCGGTCGGGGAGTTCGGGTCGGCGAACAGTTGCGGACGGTTCTCCGCCGAGGTCGCTTGGCGATCCGCCGCGTACTGCGCCGCCTGTGCCTGTCGGTCGGCCGCGTAGCGCTGCGACTTGTCGAAGCGGATATTCTTGTTGTCCTCGACCTCCATCTTGCGGTCGCGCTCCTGCGCGGCGCCGATCGGCGTCGAGTTGTAGGCCACCTTGTCGCCAAGCCCGGCGCGCGTCAGCAACTGGTCGGACGTGCCTGGGGTGTTGGCGCCGATGGCGAGCGCGAGGCTGCCAAGGTCCTTGAACTGGGCGGGCGGCAGCGCCCGCACGAGGTCCGGGAGTGCCTGCTGGAACCGCTGATCGACCGGAACCTCCGGCAGCGGCCCGACCGGCACATCGCCGGTGCGCGGCTGCTCGACCGGCGTCAGCACGCGCTTCCAGACGTCGGCGATCTGGCCGCCGGCTGCCGCCTCGCGATTCGCATCGGCGATTTTCTGCCGGTTCAGCGCCGCGGTGGACTGGATTTGGTCAAGTTGCGCCTGCTTCAGCGCACGCTCTTCCGGGCCGGGCATCGAGGCGATGGCCGACATCATGTTCGACAGTGCCCCGGCGATCGGGTTCTGGTAGGTGTTCGGGATGCGGTACGAGGTCACTATTTGCCCCCGCCTTGCTGCCAGCCAGGCAACGGAGCGCTCGCGCCGCCACCGCCGCCAAGCCCCGGAGCGCCCATGAAGCCGTAGAGCGAAGCCCCCTGGCCGAACAGCTTGAAGAGGTCGCCCAGCCCGCTCGGGTCGCGGTAGGCGCCGCGGAAGGCGGCGGCCTGTTCCACTGGGTTGATGCCGGCCGAGGCCGCGGCGAAGTTCGAGGCCACGCCAATGTCGCGCCCGGCCGTCTTGAGGCCTATCTGGTTCGCCAGCGACTGGTCGTCACGCGCACCGAGGCGGGCGAGGCGTTTGGCGCCTTCGCGGCCATCGGCCACGGCCTTGTTGAGCTTGCCTGCCGCGGTCGTCTTGACCACGTTCGGAGCGTCGCTGGAAATCGGGATGCCGCCCGGCGCGGCTTCGGTCACGTTGCCGCTGATGTCGGCTTCACGGCGGCCCACGAGGTCGCCGAACGCCTTTTCCTGCTCGCCGGGGCCATACTTGCCAATGGCGCGGTCGAGCGCCTGCTGCGCGCGGGCGCGATACTCGGCCTGGCGCTGAGCCTCAAGGCCGGTCTGCTGCTGCCACGCCGCGACCTGCCGCTTGGACGATTTGTTGCTCTCGCGCGTGTTGATGATGTCGCCAACAGCCGTGGCGGCCATGCCGGCGGGGATTGCTGCGGCTGCTCCTGGGAGACACATGTGCTAGGACACCACGTAGCCGCTGTTGCCGGACCCGCCGAAGTTCAGCTTCGGGAAGCCGGCGCCGAAGCCCGGGTAGCCCTTGGCCTGGAGGGTGACGCCTTGGGCGCCTTGGTTGATGATGTCGGCGAAAATCTGCCCGAGGGGGCTGTAGACCGGGGCGGCGCCGATGTTCGCGGAGGCCGCGGTGGCGCGCTCGCCGATCAGCGCCGGGTCGGCCGCGTTGACGTTGAGGCCATGGAGGGTCGAGCGCTCGTTCTCGACGCGGCTGCGGGCGTCGTTGGCGGCGCCGGCGGCGGCGTTGCCGAGGCCCGCCTGCTGGTCCTTGTACTTCTTCTCCAACTTGGCGAGTTGGGTCGTCCCGGCGTCCGATTCGAGGATCGAGTTGCGCGCCAGGTTGAAAATCAGGTTCTTGCGCGCCTCGCCGTACTGCTCGTCGAGTTGCGGGTTGTAGTAGCCAAGGTAGTCGGTCTTTACTTTGTCGTAGTACGGGTCGTCGTACTGGGCGAAAGCCGAATCGATCGAAGCGCGGCCCTGATCGATGCGGGCCTGACGCTCGGCTTCCTGCTGGCGCGCGGAGGCGGCCTGCTGATTAGCAATGTCGACGGAGGGGTCTTTAGGCTTCGGCAGACACATTCCACGGTGTTCCAGAAACACGGTGGCGTGTCGGGCGCCTGCTACGACGGAAGGATGGGCGGGGCGGTCTAAAGCGAACGGCCGACTACATCCGAATCGGAGGGCTCGCTAAAGGTGTCGCTCCGCCACTACCGCTTGGAAATATCGCAGGACGCGCCGTGCCCGTCAAGCCGTAGATATAGCGCGCGATGCCATTTAACGGCTCGGCGCTGTAGAATCCTAAGAGCTTGAACCAACGCTCGGAATCAGGGTGATCGCTGGCGGAAAGGCACTCCAGGCGGGCGTTTGGCCGCTTGGCCGTCTCGCGCTTCAGCAGCGCCCGGATCAGGCGCGTGGCTTCCCGGGCAACAGGTACAAAGGCGTCGGTAGCAAGGAAGTAGGAGCGGTAGCTTCCGCCGTCCTGACGGCACGCCCCAAATACAGCCACCGGAGTGGCCGCATGGTGGAGGCCAAAGCCATACTCGGGCTCGGCGGCGAGGATAGTACGCGCCGTGTCGGCAGGATCACGAAATCCGAACCGCTCGATTTCTCGCTGCCCCCGGTCCCAGATTGCCTGCGCGACTGCCTGCACGTCATCACGGTCGAGACCTTCCTTGAGCGTCAGAGCCACAGGAGCGCCAAGCCCGTGCCAGCCATGACGAGAAAGCCGACGATCAGGACGCCGGTCAGGAAGTCGACTTCAAGGTCCATCACCCTGCCTCCGCGGGTTTGTAGTGGATCGCCATATTCGCTATACGCCCGTACCCGGCCCGCGCGCAAACGGCTTTTACGGCGAACATCGCGGACGGGCACTGCACTGCGATATTGCCGGCGCTGAAGGATGGCTTGTTGAAGACGCCAACCCGCATATCGACATCTTCGCGCGCCGGGTTCGGCAGCAAATCGACAGCCCATTCGCCTTCGCAGCCAATGTCGAAGCCTTTGATCGACTTGATCGTGGCCGGCGTCTTGGCCGACAGGAACTGCGTGTGCAACTCGGCGACCGCCTCGTCGGTGCCTGGGTAGGTGACGCCGTTGTCGTCGCCGTACAGGAACAGAAAGTCGTTCGACCGCATGTAGACTTTACGCCCGAGCACGACCATCTGCTCGATGGTCAGGTTGGCGATGCCGAGTTCGTCGGCCAGGTCGTAGTAAGTCCAGGCGTTGATCTTGGTGCCTTGGAAGTAGGATAGCACGAGAATCCGCTGGCCCATGGCCAGCCAGTAGCGGCCGTCGCGGGGCTCGATGATCGCGCATGAATCGTGCGAGCGCTCTTCGTTCAGGTCGTCCAGGTATTCCTGGACGAACTCGTCGATCGCCACGCCGATGTCGTTGACCGCTGGCGCGTTCGACGAATCGCGCGCCCGCAGCGATCGCACGCCGGAGCGCGACAGGTAGAACACGTCAATGTTGCCGTAAGGCACGACCGACTGCGGCGCCGGCGTGCCGCTGTTCGGCACGGTCTGGTCGAGTTTGTTGTTGTCCGGGTCGACGTCGATCGTCCAGACGCGGATGTGGTTCTGGCTGAAGACCGCGAGCTTGCCCTGGTACTCCTGCACGGCCGTCAGCGGCTCCGACCCTTCATTCTGGTCGGCCATGTTGTTGAAGCCCGAGCCGGTGCCTTCCCAGTCGGTCGGGTCCTGGACGGCCGAGTAGTAGAGCAGCGACGCCGTGACCGAATAGATTTTCTGCTGGAACGTCAGGCACGTCGTTCCCATGCCGGCGGCTTGCGTCGTGGTGACGAACTGGTAAGAGGTCAGCAGCTCGGGCGTGTCGACGTCAATCGCCGTCGCGATCTCGATTTCCCACTCGTCGTCCTGGTCGACGGTGCCGGAGAGCGTCGCGGTCCAAATCTGGGCCTGGGCCATGGCCGAATCGGTGCCCCCGGCCATGTTGCCGGATACGCTGGTCGTTACGTCGCCGCTTGTGCCGACGATGACCGAATAGCCGTTTGGCGTCGAGCCGGTGCCGTCTACTGCATAGACCGTCACGGCGGGTCCGCTCGCTTCGGCCGTGTATTCCGGCGTCGTCGCAGCGGCGTTGATCGCATCGGCCAGGGCCGCGGCCGTCGCGGCGTTGGACGAGTCCCAGTTCACCGGCGTGCCGGGGAACCCCAGCACGTAGACGCCGTTGATCGTCAGCGACGTGATCTGGTTCGTGCCGGGATTGGACGATCCGCCAGTGATCGTGACGACGGTGCTGGAGCGAATCTCTGAACCTTCGACGATGTTCGGCTGCACTTCCGCCAGCGTGATGTCCTGGTCGCCCGTGCCCCCGCTTTCGTTCGTCGTGTCCTTCGTGATCGTGAAAGGCACGCCAGGGCGCGACGCCGTAATCGTGATAACGGCGCCCGCGGCCGTGGCTTCCATGTACGGGTTGCGGTCGATCAGTTCAGCCAGACGCCGCGCCGGCGCCGCCAGCGTGTCGGCCACGGCCGCGGCAATCGTATCCCAGTCCTCTACCCGCGTGCCGCCGTAGTAGTGGTAGATGCTGCCGTTCGAGAACAGCGCGACGGCATAGAGTTGGCCGTCGAACGTCGTGGTGTCCAGCACTTCCGTGAGTTGCGCCGTGCCGGGATGCTCAAGCCGCTGGTACTTGACGTTCGCCGGCATGCCGACCGGCTCGGGACCGCTG